>SKDZ01000197.1_pt1 | contig 39107 bp, 37 predicted proteins | sample 4826551 | NCBI WGS metagenome assembly SKDZ01 (sample SAMN11008822, study PRJNA524170) | human gut metagenome | biome: Human fecal sample; material: Feces; isolation source: fecal sample from pouch patient p12, p15 | host: Homo sapiens | place: Israel: Tel-Aviv | collected 2016-02-02 | reverse complement strand
CTTTTAATGATGAAGAAAATATTAAAGTTTCGATGCTTAATGAAAATGATTTACCAGAAATGCCTAATGGTTGGGACGAATGGGCAAATCGTTTATTTGAATTGATTCATCATAATACATTGGAAAAAGATTTATCAGTCACTTTTTATGTTGGCGAATTAGAATACGCCGCAGAATTGAAGAAACGATTTCCAGCTGACGGTAATCAATATGCTGTTGAAATTGCTGACAGACAGGATATTTCACTGTCAGCCACGCAAATCAGAGAAAATCCACAAGAACATTGGACTCACATTAATCGTGTCTTTAGACGACATTTTTCCAAAGTTGTGACTGTCATGGGTTCTGCTTCAACGGGAAAAACAACTCTTGTTAGACGGTTAGCTCGTTCCATTAATGCCCCATTTTCAGAAGAATATGCAAGAGAATACGAAGAAGCTTTCAATATTGACGATGATGAATTGAAAATGGATGATTATGCTCGAATGATTACTGGTCAATACGATGCCAATTCTCGCGAAGTCAATTCTCCTGCCAATCAAGGAATTGTCTTTTTAGATACTGACGCCATTGTGACCAGAGTTTACGCTAAATTATACTTACCTAAAGAAGATTTTGAACAACTTGAACCTTTGTTTAGAAAAACAATTGCAGATGAACGAATGGATTTAATTTTAGTTATTCCACCAATTACCGAATATATTGATGACGGTTTTCGCCATATGGAGTGGGAAGAGTCGCGTCATGAATTCCATGAAGAATTGATGAGTCAATTAGCTGAGTTTGGCCTGTTGGACAAAGTGGTAATTTTAGATGACGAAGGAGACCATCGAGACCAAGAGGGTTACTTAACACGTTATCATCATGCGATTGATGCTGTTCACGAATATACCGGTGTAAAAATTGAACGATTGAGTTATTAATTTTACTGACAGCTTTATTTAGAAAATAAAAAGTTACTGACCAATCTATCAGTAACTTTTTTAGTTTTTATAAGAGATTTTCAATATTAATTAATTCTTCGTCAGTAAATTCCAGACGTTCTAAAGCTGCAACATTTTCAATGATTTGTTGCGGACGACTTGCCCCAATCAAAGCTGATGTAACAGCTTGAACTTTGCTAGCTCTTTCCCGTAAAACCCAAGCTAATGCCATTTGAGCTAGAGATTGTCCACGACTTTGAGCTAAATCATTAAGGGCTTGAAGTTGTTCCAATCTTTCTGCGGTAAGACTGTCATCATGCAAAGTCGCATAATGAGGATCACGCATTCGCGAATTTTCAGGAATTCCATGCAAATATTTTCCTGTTAAGAGTCCTTGATACAAAGGCTTAAAGGCAATTGTTCCTATCCCCGCCTCTGTCAAAGTTTCTTGTAAATCATCTTCAATCCATCGATCTAACATTGAATAACGAGGCTGATGAATCAAGAGTTTAAAGCCTAACTTTTCAGCCGCTAAGACCGCAGCTTCGGTTTCTTTGGCAGAATAATTAGACAAACCCACATAAAGTGCTTTTCCACTATCCAGAGCAGTTTTCAAAGCGCCCATGGTTTCTTCAATAGGGGTATTTGGGTCAGGACGATGTGAATAAAAAATATCAACGTAGTCAAGTCCTAAACGTTCAAGCGATTGGTCAAGACTTGCAAGTAAACTTTTTCGACTCCCCCAATTTCCATAAGGACCAGGCCACATCACATAACCTGCCTTAGTTGAGATAATTAACTCATCACGTAATCCTTGAAAGTCCTCTTTCAAAATTCGCCCGAAATTACGCTCTGCAGAACCGGGTTCTGGACCATAGTTATTTGCTAAATCAAAATGCGTAATCCCCAAATCAAAAGCAATATGAATCATAGCACGCGCGTTTTCAAAATCATCAACTGAGCCAAAATTATGCCATAAACCAAGTGAGAGGGCTGGTAGTAGTAAACCAGAATTTCCAGCTGGCCGATAAATCATTTGGTCATAACGAGAGGGGTTAGGAATATAAGTCATTATTTTCTCCTTAAGAACTTTTAATTATGAAGCGATTTCATAGCTATTATAGCAAATGTAAGCGCCAAATGTTATAATTTTATAATAGATAACATTTTTTGATAACAAAAAAGAAATCAATGGAGTAAAAAAACATGTCCAATTTAACCAATGCAGAATCCTATACTTGGCAAATTATTCAGGAAAATTATGAAAAAATCCCTCAATTATCGATATCAGAGTTGGCGGAACTGGCTCATGTTTCTTTATCAACTGTAAATCGAACCGTCAGAAAAAAAGGCTTTGAAGGTTATGGGGAGTTTAGATATTCAATTCGTGAGAAAAAGCTCCCTGAAATTAATGGATTTTCAAAAGAAGTTTTAGGAGCGATCGCTAAAAATCAAGAAGAACTTTTAAAAACCATTGAAAATATCTCGGCTGAAGAAATTGAAAAAGCTGTTGAATTAATTCAAGAATCAGAAGAAATATTAATATTTTCTCGAGGTTTGTCTACGAACGTTGCTGACGAACTAATGAAAAAATTACAACTTTTTCGTAAAAGAGTTAGCTTACACGATGATTCAAAATACATGGCTTACTATGCTCAATTTGTTAATGAAAAAAGTTTGATTATTGTTTTATCTCTTTCGGGAGAAACGGTGGAAATTTTAAATGCTTTAAGAATTGCCAAAGCTCAGAATCCCAAAATCTTATCCTTGACTGTCAATGCCAATACTAATCTGACCAATCTTTCTGATATTAGTTTGATAGGTTATAAAAGCAGTCTTGAAGTCAATTATTTTGATTTAGATGTTCACAGTCGACTCTCATTATCAATTTTATCGCGGGTATTAATTGATGCCTATTCTATTTATACTTTAAAACAAGGTCGCTCTGATATTAGATAATGTCAGAGTTTTTCTTTCACTAAATAAAAATAGAAAGGGTTTCCAAAAGATAAGCCAAAATTGGAAACCCTTTCTTAAACCAAAGTGTTATACTCTAAATGTGAGCGATTTTAAAATGAAATCTACTACTGTTTCGCTTTTGAAAATTATCAAAAATAAAGTTTTACAATCACAGTATTTCTTCATACCAGACTACTAAATGGGTGATAGAAATGAGTGATGTAAATCACTTCGTACTCAAAAACAAGGCAGTATCTCTGCAGTTTTACTCAAAAATGAGTAGATCTAGTATAAAGGAGGATTCCCATGAAAGAGGGAAAAATGAAACAACGTTTATCGTACGCTTTTGGTGCACTAGGACATGATGTTTACTACTATTCAATTAGTACATTCTTCATTGCCTTTGTAACGGCACAAATGTTTGCCGGTTCACCTCATGAGGATGTAATGATTGCTTTAGTGACAGGCTTGGTTGTTATTATTCGTTTGGTTGAAATTATTTTTGACCCAATTATTGGTTCGATTATTGATAATACACACACAAGATGGGGTAAATTTAAACCTTGGTTGGTCGTTGGTGGGATTATGTCATCTTTGATGATTATGCTCATGTTTTCAGACTTCTTCGGATTAGCCAAAAGTGGAAATCGGACATTGTTTGCCATCGTATTCATTATTGCATTTATTATTCTTGATGCTTTCTACTCATTCAAGGATATTGCTTTCTGGTCAATGATTCCAGCTTTATCAGAAAAAAATTCTGAACGGGAAACACTTGGAACATTCGCTCGTTTTGGTTCAGCAATTGGGGCACAAGGTGCAACAATTTTAGCAATACCAATTACAATTTTCTTCACTAAAGGTGGACATGCACAAGGTGCAAGAGGTTTCTTCGCTTTCGGTGTCATTGCCGCGTTGGTTCAAGGGATTTCTGCCCTAGTGACTGTATGGGGAACTAAAGAACAAAAATCAGTGATTCGTCAAGAAGGAACGAAAACAAATACCTTAGATGTTTTCAAAGCCCTTCTCAAAAATGACCAATTGATGTGGTTGTCACTCTCATATATTTTATTTGCCATTGCTTATGTAGCAACAACAGCAACCTTAATCCTGAACTTTACTTTCGTTATTGGTAATGCTAGTCTTTATTCAATCACAGGGATTGTCGGATTTATTGGTTCAATCATTTTAGTGCCAATGTTCCCAACCTTGGCTAAAAAATTTGGACGCCGTAAAGTTTTGACAGGGGCCATTATTTCAATGCTTGTCGGTTATGTCCTCTTTGTTTTAGGAAATTCAGTACCAATGACAGTGGGCGGATTAATCTTTTTGACAGCACCTTATCAACTCGTTTTCTTGTCAGTTTTGATGACCATCACCGACTCTGTAGAATACGGTCAATGGAAAAATGGAGTTCGTAATGAAGCAGTAACGCTTGCGATGCGTCCATTACTTGATAAGATTGCGGGTGCCTTTTCAAATGGTATTTATGGATTTGTAGCGATTGCGGCAGGAATGACCGGTTCAAAATATATCTCTGGGCACACTTATGGTGTTGCAACTTTCAAACTTTATTCCTTTGTAGTCCCAGCGGTCTTAATGATTATCGCTCTGGCTGTTTATTTACTCAAAGTTAAATTAACTGAAAAATGTCATGAAGAAATCGTTGCAGAACTTGAAGAACGTTTGAAATAATTAAAACAATTTACTGACAGTACATAGATTTATTATTAAACTTTAAAATACAATAATTTTTGTACTGATCAAGCTGTCAGTTGGGCTATAAAATACTGACAGCTTGATTATTGGAATGGATAACTTTTTATAGATATACTAAATTTTCATTAGTAAAACTTTTAAGAAAAAGTTGACCTCAGGTTAGCCCTAGTTAGGAAATCACATGGAAACTACAACAAAAGATTTTGGTTTAGGAAGTAGCCTAATTAGTCTAACGAACAAAAATGATGTTACAATTGCTTTTACAAACTTAGGAGCTCGCATTGTTGATTGGCAAAAAGACGGGAAACATTTTGTTTTAGGATTTGATTCCGCCCAAGAATACTTAGAAAAAGATGCTTATCCAGGGGCCACAGTTGGACGTACAGCTGGCAGAATCAAAGATGGTTTGGTTGATATTTCTGGAAAAACATATCATTTAAATCAAAATGAAGCTCCCCAAACCTTACATGGTGGAGAAGATAGCATTCATACCAAACTTTGGACTTATGAAATTAATGATTTAGGAGATGAAGTCCAAGTAAAATTTAGCTTAGTTTCCAATGATGGAGAAAATGGATATCCTGGTAAAATAGAGATGTCGGTGACTCATTCTTTTGATGAAGAGAACAATTGGAAAATTAAGTATGAAGCAATTTCTGACAAAGATACGGTATTTAATCCCACAGGACATGTCTATTTCAACTTAAATGGGGATGCTAGCAAGTCTGTTGAAAATCATCAACTCAAGCTTGCTGCTTCAAGATTTGTACCTTTAAAAGATCAAACAGAAATTGTCCGTGGCGATATCGTTGATATAAAAAATACTGACTTAGACTTCCGTCAGGAAAAACAATTATCAAAAGCCTTAGAGTCTAGCATGGAACAAGTTCAACTGGTTGGTGGAATTGACCACCCCTTCTTATTAGATGAACAGAGCCTTGAGAAAGAACAAGCGCGTTTATCTTTAAATGACTTGTCAGTTTCCGTTTATACTGACCAACCAAGTATTGTAATTTTTACAGCAAACTTTGGAGATTTGGGGACCGTTTATCACGGGAAAAATCAAGTTCATCATGGTGGTATTACCTTTGAATGTCAAGTTTCACCCGGGTCACAACAGATTCCAGAACTTGGAGACATTAGTTTAAAGGCGGGAGATGAATATCAAGCCACCACCATTTATAGTTTACATACAAATTAAGGAAATGAATTTAGAGGAGAGAAGAAATGTCAATAGTTGTCGAAAATAGTACTGTATTATCAGCGTTAACAGAAAAATTTGCAGAAGTTTTTGGAGATACAAAAGAAGTTGAATACTTTTTCAGTCCAGGACGGATTAATCTAATTGGTGAACATACTGATTACAATGGGGGATATGTTTTCCCAGCATCAATCACAATCGGAACGACAGGACTAGCTCGTCTGAGAGAAGATAAAAAAGTCAAACTTTACTCAGAAAATTTTCCTAAATTGGGCGTCATCGAATTTGACTTAGATGATGTTGAAAATAAGGATGGTGAACTTTGGTCTAACTATGTCAAAGGAATGATTGTCATGCTCAAAGGAGCAGGATATGAAATTGACAAAGGTTTTGAACTGTTGATTAAAGGAGAAATTCCTACAGCATCAGGCCTTTCGTCATCAGCTTCACTTGAGCTTTTAGTGGGTGTTGTTTTGGATGATTTATTTAAGCTAAGTGTTCCTCGTCTTGAACTGGTTCAATTGGGACAAAAAACAGAAAATGATTATATTGGTATCAACTCCGGAATTTTGGACCAATTCGCCATTGGTTTTGGTGAAGTCAAAAAGGCAATCTTGTTGGATTGCAACACTTTAAAATATGAAATGGTTCCTGTTGAACTTCGTGATTATGACATTGTCATCATGAACACTAACAAACCGCGGGCATTGACTGAATCAAAATACAACGAACGTTTTGCTGAAACACGTGAAGCACTCAAAAGAATGCAAACTAAATTGGACATTCAATCACTTGGAGAACTATCAAATGAAGAATTTGATGCCAATACCGATTTGATAGGTGATGAAACATTAATTAAACGTGCACGTCATGCTGTTTATGAAAATAATCGGACGAAAATTGCCCAAAAGGCATTTGTTGCTGGAAATCTAACAAAATTTGGAGAACTTCTAAATGCTTCACACGCTTCTTTGAAAAATGATTACGAAGTCACTGGACTTGAACTTGATACCTTAGCAGAAACTGCTCAAAAACAAGCCGGCGTATTAGGGGCTCGAATGACTGGAGCTGGATTTGGTGGTTGTGCAATCGCTCTTGTTGCTCATGACAATGTTTCAGCCTTTGAAAAAGCTGTCGGTGAAGTTTACGAAGAAGTTGTCGGTTATCCAGCAAGCTTCTATGTTGCTCAAATTGGTTCTGGCTCAACAAAGCTAGATGTTGAATAACACCAAATAATATTTAAAACTTTAATGAGTGATTTAAGTGAGTTAACATTAAATTAGTGATAGCAAATTCAAGCACTCAAAATTAAGTGCTTGAATTTTGTATTCATTCCCAAAACTCATTAATAAAGAAAAGCAAGAACTTTACTTACAGAAGTAAATTAGAAAGTATTTTATGTCAATTTATCAATCAATTCAAGATTTCATTAGTCTTGCTTTACAAAATGGAACGATTGAGCCACTTGATGAGCTCTATCATAGAAATCAACTTCTTCATTTTCTTGGTCTAAATGATTGGGCAGAAGTTGATAAAGAGGTTCATGAAACTAATTCATTAATTTTGATGGACCAACTTCTGGCGATTGCAAATGAAAATAATGTGATTGCGAAAGGGCAAGATGAATTTTATGAAGCCGCTCTGATGAATTTTATGACACCACGTCCAAGTAAAATTAATCATGATTTCTGGGAAAAATATCAGGCTTCTCCAGATGCTGCAACTCAATATTTTTATGAATTAGCACAGCAAGTGAATCAAGTAAAAACTCGGGATATTGCACGCAATATAGCTTTTAGTCATTTGACAAAATATGGAAAACTTGAAATAACAATTAATCTCTCAAAACCAGAAAAAGACCCCAAAGCGATTGCAGCAGCCAAATTAGTAAAGGCTTCCTCTTATCCGGCTTGTCAACTTTGCTTGGAAAATGAAGGATTTTATGGCCTAGGAAATAAGCCTGCTCGTTCCAATCATCGAATTATTCAAGTTTCAATTAACGGCGAGGACTGGGGCTTTCAATATTCTCCATACGCCTATTTTAATGAACACTCTATTTTATTAAATGCTAAACATCAACCAATGGAGATTAATAAACGAGCTTTTGATAATCTTCTAGGATTCTTGGATAAATTTCCTAACTATATGATTGGTTCAAATGCAGATTTACCAATTGTGGGTGGTTCAATTTTGACACATGATCATTATCAAGCAGGTCGTCATGATTTTCCAATGGCAAAGGCTGAACTTCGTGAAACTATTGAACTTGCTCATTTTCCAGAAGTTTCTTGTGGAATAGTCAATTGGCCAATGTCAGTTCTAAGATTAGCAAGTGAAAATCAAGTAGAACTTTCAAAAGCTGCGGATGACTTTTTAAAAAAATGGCAAGTTTATAGTGATGAAAGTCTTCAGATTAAAGCAAAAAGTACAGATGGAACACCTCATCATACCATTACGCCGATTGCTCGAATTCGAGATGGAAAATATGAATTAGATTTGGTCTTACGCGATAATAATACTAATGAAAAATATCCAGATGGTATTTTTCATCCACATCCAGCCCTACACCATATTAAAAAAGAAAATATTGGTTTAATTGAAGTGATGGGACTTGCAATTTTGCCTGCTCGTTTGGAAACGGAACTTTTGGAGGTTGAAAGGTATCTTCTTAATCAGGACAACCAAATGAACGAAATTCATAAAGCTTGGGCTGAACAGCTTAAAAATGAGGAACATTTTACTAGAGAAACGGTTCATGCCACTGTTCAAGGGGCAGTAGGAGAAGTGTTTGAAGAAGTCCTAAAAGACGCAGGTGTATTTAAGGATACTCAAGAAGGACATGAAGGTTTTCGTAAATTTATTGATTTTGTGAATCAATAAGAGATATTATGAAGCATTATTTAGTGGAGAAATTCTCTGATTATGAAATAAGAATGATTAGAAGTTGATACAAACTTAAAAAAATCTGATATAATAAATAGAAAATGGAGGATCTTATGACAGTTTTAGTACTTGGTGGAGCAGGATATGTAGGAAGCCATGCGGTAGATATGCTTGTTAATCGTGGTTACGATGTGGCAGTTGTTGATAATTTAGTAACAGGTCATCGCGAGGCTGTGTCAGAAAAAGTACGTTTTTATGAGGGAGATGTACGGGACCATGCTTTCTTAGCTAGTGTTTTTGAAAAGGAAAATATTGAAGGAATTATGCATTTTTGCGCTTATTCATTAGTGGGTGAGTCAATGCAAAAACCATTGATGTATTTCAATAACAATGTCGGCGGAGCTCAGGTGATTCTAGAAACAATGGAAGAATTTGGTGTTAAGCATATTGTTTTCTCAAGTACCGCAGCTACTTTTGGTATTCCTGAGGAAAGTCCAATTTCTGAAAAAACACCACAAAAACCAATTAATCCTTACGGCGAAAGTAAATTAATCATGGAAAAAATGATGAAATGGCAATCGCAAGCCACAGATATGACTTATGTTGCTCTGCGCTATTTCAATGTTGCTGGTGCCAAAGATGATGGGTCAATTGGTGAAGCCCATAAAAATGAAACACATTTAATTCCAATTATCCTACAAACTGCACTTGGACAAAGAGAATTTATTACCATTTATGGTGATGATTATCAGACTCCTGATGGAACATGTATCCGTGATTATATTGATATGGAAGATTTGATTGAAGCACATATCAAAGCACTTGAATATCTTAAATCTGGTGGGAAATCTGACCAATTTAATCTTGGCTCAAGTAAAGGTTATTCAAATCTTGAAGTGCTTGAAACAGCACGAAAAGTAACAGGAAAAGAAATTCCAAGTCAAATGGGTGAACGTCGTCCTGGCGATCCAGATGAACTTGTAGCGGACTCAACAAAAGCCGGCGAAATTTTAGGATGGAAAGTAAAAAATGATTTGGAACACATCATTACAAATGCTTGGAAATGGCATCAAAGTCATCCAAAAGGCTACTGATTAATTATCTAAAATTCGAAAAAAAGCTCAATTTTTTGAGCTTTTTTTGTATGAAATCGTCATGAAAATGTAAATAAAATTGTGATAATTATTAATAAAAAAATTGATATAATGAAGTGGATGAAAAAAAGACAGTTAAGAAGAAATAAAAATAATTTTAGAAGGCTTTCTCTGACTTTTATTGCTTTAGTTATCGTTCTTTCTGGAACAATTTTCTTCCTATCTTGGTCGAAAGCTCAGCATTCACATGCTAAAAGTGATAATGGAACGAGTTTGTCAACGACAGCGGGTGTTAAGGAGAGTACTTCCTCAACTTCGAATTCAAATAAGCAAGTAATCTATCCTACAATTTATATTACAGGTTCAAGTGGAAGTGTTACACCAGTGGATTGGTTAGTTCAACGGCTACTTCCGATTGAAAATGTACCCGCTCATAAATCTTTGGCAATTACTGCAGATACCAAAAAAAATAATTTATTAAAAATTGAAGGACAAATTTCACAAGATAACCAGTATCCGATGATTGAATTTGGGACAGTAAAAGGAACAGACTCTGGCTCAATATATTCTGCTGGATTACAAAAAGTAGTCTCTTATTTGATGCAGAATTATCAGATTCCTTGGATTAATCTCGTCGGTTATTCTTCAGGAGGGACGGGTGCTGTGTACTATATGATTGATACAGCCAATAATCCAAATTTTCCCCCTGTTAATAAATATGTATCTTTGGATGGGGAATACAATAAAGCGACTAATCTCCAATACGGAGAAAGCTTGACTAATGTCTTGCAAAATGGACCTTTAATTAAAACACAAATGTATCAATACATCGAAGAAAACTATGAAAGAATATCTCCGAAAGTTCAAATGTTATTATTGGAAGGAGATTTTAATAGTGCCAAGCAGACAGACAGTGCTATTCCGTGGGCAGATAGTTTTTCAATTTACCATCTCTTCAAGAATAACGGGAATGAAATAACTTCAACTTTATATCCAACCAAAGCGAGCCATTCACAAGCGCCCAAAAATCCAACTGTAGTAAAATATGTCAAAAATTTTCTGTATGGAACACCGTAAATAAAAAAACTCGGATTTAAGATTCCGAGTTTTTTTGTAGACTTTCATAGTAATGATGCTTTTTTTGTAAAATAAAATCTAAATGAGCTTCTAGGTCAGTGATTTGTTCGCGTAAAATTCGTTCTTGCTCAACTAAAAGCGAAATTCTTTGGATAATTGTTGAATCGCCTTGCTCTCTTAAATTTGAGTATTCTTGGATTTTTGTAAGCGGCATGCCAGTTGCCTTGGCTCTTTTGATAAATTCAATCCAAGCAAGATCAGCTTCTGTGAATTCTCGGTAATTACTGGAATTACGTTGGGGTTTTAGAAGTTCAAGTTCTTCATAATAGCGTAAAGTAGGGACTGATAGACCTGTCAGTAAAGATATTTCTGAAATTTTATAAGTTTTTTTCATTTTCTACCTCTTTTTACTTGCTCTCAAGTTAACTTGAGGGTTTATACTGATTTTACCATAGAAAGGTGGAAATAAAATGAACAAAAAAGAAATTGGTTTAGAAAACTTAGCAAAAATTGACGGGGCAGCAGCAAAACCTGTTGAAGAAGCACTCAAAGATATTGCCCCTGATTTGAATGATATGATGATCGAATTTGCCTTTGGAACAATTTATAACCGAGGAGTGCTTGATTTTAAGCAGCGTGAAATGATTACAATCACAAGTTTGTTGAGTCAAGGAGGTTTAGAAAATCAATTGCGCGTGCATATTCAGGCTTCAATGAATGTTGGCTTGACACAAGAGGAAATCGTTGAAACATTTATTCATTGCATTCCCTATGTCGGCTTCCCTAAAGTTTTAAATGCCATATTTATTGCCAAAGAAATATTTACTGACGAAAAGTAAAATTTACTGACAGATACAAAAAATTACTGACAAAATTTCCATCATAGGATAGTCGTTGACGCTTAAGCTTTTACGAATATGCTAGTGGTTTCATCAGTAATTTTTTATTCTTTTTCTTTCTCAATTGTCCCATCAGTAACATGGAAAATACTCAAATTTTCCGGTAAATTTTTGAGATGGTCAAGAGTGGTTGTGGTAATAAAAGTCTGGGTTTTACCTAAACTTGTTTCAATCAAATCCAGCTGACGATGATTGTCAAGTTCACTCATGACATCGTCTAAAAGTAAAATAGGATACTCACCCGTTTCCTCAAAAATCAAATCAATTTCGGCCAATTTAATCGAAAGAGCAACGGTTCGTTGTTGTCCCTGACTACCAAAATCAGCAACATTGATCTCATTGATAAAGAACTGTAAATCATCTCGATGGGGACCGACGGTGGTCTGATGTCTAAAAATATCATGATCTTGTCGACTCAATAATTCTTTTGAAAAATCAGTTTTTACATTTTGATTATAAGTGATTTTTAATGTTTCCAAACCATGAGTTAACTGTTCATGAATTTTTTTTGCATGAATTTCAAGCTTTTCAATGAAAGTTTTACGTTCAAACATGATTTTATTGCCGTGTTCAGCCAATTGTTCATCAAGAACCGTCAAAAAGTTTTTATCAATCTTTGCTTGGTCAAATTTCAAATAAGCATTTCGCTCTTTTAAAGCGCGATTATAACGCATGGAATCATAAAGATAAACAGCGTGAATTTGTCCGAGTTCAATATCCATAAATCGTCTGCGAGTGGCTGGCGAACCTTTGACCAATTCTAAATTTTCAGGCGCAAACATCAAGATTTTTAGTTGTCCGATATAATCAGCCAAGCGATTTTCCTTCAGATGATTAGCCTTAGCAATTCGTCCTTTGGAACTTAATTGAACTTCAAGAGGAACGGTTGCATGAGCCTTTTCAACCAATCCTGAAACTTTCATTTCTTGCCCAGACCAACAAATTAACTCTTTGTCATGACTCGTTCTGTGACTACGAGTAAGGGCTAAAAAGTGAATAGCTTCAAGAATATTTGTCTTTCCTTGAGCATTTTGACCCAAGAAGATATTGAGATTGGGATGGAAGTCGAGTTTTAAATCTTCATAATTTCGAAAATTTTTAAGTTCAATTTGCTTGAGTTTCATTATTTTCTACCAGGAAAATGAGGGGGTGCTTTTTTAGTAGGCTTAGTGCTTTTGTTTTCTGCATTCATTTTTTTAACAATGGCTTTGACACGAGCTTCCTCAGCTTTTTCAGCCTCGTGTTCGGCAATCGCTTTTGCGTCAGCTTGTTCAAAAGTAACCTTTAAGTCAAAAGTTGGGAACTCAAGTAAGTCTCCATCGCGGAGTTTTTTTCCGCGACGATTTTCAACTTCACCATTGTAGAAAATATTTCCTTCATTTTCGGCAAGGAAAATTTTTGCTTGTCCTCCTGTTGAGATTAAACCAAGTTCTTTCAAAACTTGTCCGAGTGCAATGTATTCTTCAAATAAAATGTATTTTTTCATAGTCTTATTTTAACATAAATCTGAAGTTTATTTCATTGAAAATTTAGAAATAAGCTTAATAAAATAAGATGCCTTTAAGTTAACTTTTATTCCTAATTTTTGTTAGGAAATCTCACAAAATCGCCTCAGATTTTGGTATAATAAGGGTTGCATTAAGAACTAGTAAAAGCTTGATAAAATAGGAAAGTGATAGTCAATTGACAGAAATAAAAATGGCAGATGGAGTTATGCTCCATGTGATTAAAGAAACGAAATTTAAAACAGTAAGGCTGATGGTTCGTTTTCGAGAAGAATTATCAGCTGATAGACTCGGGAAACGGGTCCTCCTATCTAATATGCTTGAAAGCACAAATGCTGTCTATCAAACAGGAAAAGATTTTAGCCGTAAACTCTCAGAGATGTTTGGCGCTTCATTTACGACAGGGGTTGCCAAAAAAGGAAAGCAGCATCTACTTTCACTTAACATGAGTTTTGTAAATCCAAGATTAGTAGATTTTGATACCTTAGGAGCAGCAGTTGATTTTTTGAAAATTGCTATTTTTCAACCTGATGCAAGTCAAGGGCAATTTAATCCTGAAATTTTCAAAAGAGAGCAAAGAAATTTATTGCATTACCTAGCTTCAATGAATGATGATCGGGCTTATTATGCCAGCCGTCAATTGGCTAATTTGTTTTTTGAAAATGTCAATCAGGCTCTGCCAAGTGTTGGAACAAGTGAGCTAATCGCCAAAGAAAATCCTCAAGACCTTTTTGAGTACTATCAAAAAATGTTAGCTGAGAATGCGATTGATATTTTTGTCTTGGGTGATGTGGATGAAAAACGAGTGATTGACTTATTTTCAGACTTTAATTTTACTGACAGAGCGGTCAGTAAAGAAATTTTTTATCAACAATCACTGACAGAATTGTCAGTTCTGACCGAGGAAAAAGATGTAGCGCAATCCATTTTGCAGTTAGCTTACCAAATGCCAGTGGCTTACGGAGATGAGAATTATCTTGCGCTTCAAGTGATGAATGGACTTTTGGGTGGTTTTGCTCATTCAAAATTATTTACCAATGTCCGTGAAAAGGCAAGTTTAGCTTATTCAATTTCATCAACTTTTGATTCCTTCACAGGCTTTTTAAAAATTGCAGCTGGAATTGATGCTGAAAATTTTGAAGAAGCAAGAGGTTTAATATTTGAACAACTTGAAGCAATTAAAAGAGGGGATTTTACAGAGTTAGAAGTTGAGCAAACGAAAACAATGTTAAGAAATGCTTATTTTATAGGTCAAGATTCTCCATCAAATAATATTGAATTAGAATATGTAAAAGCGCTCATTCCAGATAAATTTTTACCGATGTCTGAATTTTTAAGCGCACTTGAATCAGTTTCAAAAGCAGATTTGATAAGAGTTGCCAAATTACTAAGTCTACAGGCAGAATATTTTATGAAAGGATTTACTGTGAATCAGGAAAATATGGAGGTCAGCCTTGAAAAGTAAGTTTTATGAAAAAACAGGGGAAAGATTATATATAGATACTTTACCCAATGGTTTGACTATTTATTATCTGCCAAAGGCAGACTATAACCGAACTTATGGCTTATTTACCACAAGTTTTGGTTCCCTCGATACAAGTTTTGTCCCCTTAGGTGAGCAAGATTTCCAAACTTTCCCAGAAGGTATTGCGCATTTTTTAGAGCACAAACTTTTTGAAAAAGAAGAGGGCGACGTTATGTATAAATTTGGAGCATTAGGGGCTCAAACTAATGCTTTCACAAGTTTTTCGCGTACTTCATATCTCTTTTCTACTCGAGAAAATTCTTACGAATGTACCGAACTTTTACTTGATTTTGTTCAAAAACCTTATTTCACTAAGGAAAATGTTGAAAAAGAACAAGGAATTATCCAACAAGAAATTCAAATGTATCAAGATGACAGTGATTGGCGTCTTTTTGCAGGACTTTTGGGAAAAATGTATCCTGATTCACCACTAGCGGCTGATATCGCTGGAACGCCAGCAACGATTAATGCGATTACGGCTGATGACTTGTATAAAAATTATGAAGTTTTTTATCATCCTAAAAACATGAATTTGTTTTTGACTGGTCCCTTTGATATTGAAATGATGGCTGATTTTGTACGCAATAATCAAGCGAAAAAAGATTTTGCTGATTTAAGGGAAATTAAAAGAAAAGAAATTATTGCGAGTGAGCCAATCACTGGGGGAACTTTAGAACTTGAAGTTGCAATGCCAAAATTCTCTTTGGGTTTAAGAGGTGAAGACGCGCTTGCACAAGATTCAAAGACATTATTTAAGTACAAACTCGCCAATCAACTTTTTCTAGATTTGCTTTTTGGCAGGACCAGTCAGCGCTATGAAGAACTTTATAACGCTGGTTTAATCGATGATTCCTTTGGATTTTCCTTTGATTTGGATAAGAGATTTCACTTTGCGGTGCTGACAGCTGACACAGAAAATCCTAAAAAATTAGGTCAAACTTTGCAAGAAGCCATAAAAAGTTATAAAATAGATAGAGATTTTAGTGAAGAGCATCTCGATTTACTTAAAAGAGAAATGCTGGGTGATTATTTTAGCTCATTAAATTCGCTTGAATATATTGCCAATCAATTTTCATCTGAAATTTATGATGATATAAATTTCTTTGATTTTCCTGAAATCTTGAAAGAATTAAGCCTATCAGAAATTGAAAAATTTGCTGACCAATTTATTTCTGAAATGAAGAAAGTAGAATTTACCATTCTACCTAAATAAAGTTATTCTGTCAGTAAGACAGAAACTGAAAAATTTACTGACAGAAATTTTAGTTGATTCGGATAAAACGAGTCAGTAAATTAAAAGCCGCTCCAAGTTTTCTATAAACTTAATCAGCGCAATACCCAAGGTGAGATGATGAAAATCTCCAAACATATTAAAGAACAGTGATAATTAACAACCGATGGGCAGTACAAAAATGAAGGGAGGATATGTTGACAATCAAAACAATCGGACAAGTCTTAAAAGAAAAGCGAACTTCGCTTGGGCTTGGTCTTTCTGAAGCAGAACAATTAACTCAAGTACAAAAATTATATATCGTCGCACTGGAGACAGACGACTACAAAGCCTTGCCGGGTGACTTTTACATCAAGGCTTATCTTAAACAGTACGCAGAAAAATTAGGGTTGAATGCAGATAGAATCATTCAAGCTTATGATGAAGGAAAGGGAATCACAGTAGAGGATAAGGAGGATATATTAGAGACTTATCATTTTGTGAAACCTAGTGAGCGGGTTGAACCCGAGGAAGAAGAGCCAAAAACTTGGCGTCATTATGTCCCAATTATTTCTTTATCAGCAGCGGCATTATTAATTGTAGTAGGTGTTTTTGCGGCAGTGATTATGAATAAACCTGAAACACCTGATTTAATAACCAATGATTATTCTTATTCAAAGAGTGTAGCCAGTACCTCTAAGGCTGCAACAAGTGCTACAAAACCACCAGAAAGTAGTACACAAGCAAGTAGTAGTGTGCTTGAGCCAACGATTGCTATCACAGGTTCAAGCTCAGCAATGGTTGCAACCATCAGCAATATTTCTGACCCTGTAAAAGTTGATTTCTCAGCTGCTGCAGGACGGACAATTTGGATTGGCATGACAAATTCAAATGTTGCGGCTAATGGTCAAACCTTAACTGATGGGGCCAATACTTTGTCTGGTTTAGTGACAACAGGTGCAGAAAATTCAGTGATTACACTTGGAAGTGTTCAAGGACTTACTCTTACAGTCAATGGTAAAGCCTTAGACCTATCTTCGCTGACAACAACTGGACCGGCCAAAATTACTCTACAAATTAATCGAACAACAACAAATTCAGCTGCTCAGTAAAGAAAAACTGATGGCTTGTTTTTGGCTGTAAAAGGAGAACTATGAAACAGAAATTACCTAATCAATTAACGATGGCAAGGATTTTTATGATTCCAATCTTTGTGATTTTATTTTATTTACCACAGGGAGCTCATTTTAATGGTTTTGTTTCCCAAGATCACAGCTCGGTCATGTGGATTGTTGCAGCAATTGTTTTTGCGATAGCTTCTTTTACTGACTGGCTTGATGGCTATCTTGCTCGCAAATGGCATGTGGTCAGTAACTTTGGTAAATTTGCGGACCCGTTAGCTGATAAAATGCTTAACATGGTTGCCTTTGTTGTCCTTGTTGGATTACATGTTGTTCCAATGTGGGCCGTTGCCATTATCATTTGCCGAGAACTTGCTGTCACAGGTTTACGTCTATTGCTTGTCGAACAAGGTGGAGTCGTTATGGCGGCAGCAATGCCTGGCAAAATCAAGACAGCTACACAAATGTTAAGCGTCATCTTCCTTTTCATTGGAAATCCTTTATATATTGGAACAATCCTCTTTTATGTCTGTGTTTTCTTTACTATTTACAGTGGCTATGACTACTTTGCTAAAAATATGCAAGTTTTTAGAAATGCTGACTAATTCTTTTAGAAAAAATATGAAAATCCAAGTAGAAATACTTGTATTTTTTATTTAGAGTGCCAGATATGGCACGAATAGAAGAAGACGAAGGAACAGCTGTTATAATGATTTTAGAAAGAAGAGAGTGCTAATTTGAACCACTTGTGGTTCCCAATAGAAAGGAGATTTTGCACAAATGAATTGGAAAGATTGTTACAAGAAATATTCAGTGCCTTAAGCCTAAAAAGGAGAAAAGCAAATGAAAAAATTTAAAATTGGAAGCCTCGTCGCACTACTACTGGGATTAGTTCTGTTTACAGGATTACTTGTTAATGCTGATGAATTCACAGATATTGGAAGTCTTTATGATAAGGCAGTTAGTGAAAACATCATTAACCCTAATCTTTATCCGAAAGCAAATTGGGAAAAAGATGAAATTTCTATCATGAGACCATCTTATGAAGAATACAAAAACTATGATTCGTCAATCACTTATGAATCATGGTTAAAGCTCAATAATTACGGAGTCATGGTTGATACAAAAGAACCAGTCTTGCAGACCAAAGACCCTACCGCTTCAAATATCAGACTGAGAACAGCGCAAGATAATATTGACAAGTTTTGTAGAGACACTCAGGCAGGAGATATTTTGATTGTTGGCGGTGACTTTCCTACTGGAGTAATCGGACACGCAGCCATTTTAAATGCGGACGGTTATGTTTTAGAAATGCCGGGTGGAAACGGTTGGTGGAATGGCTTATCAGACAATAATCGTCAACTTCCAAAAAGACAATGGATTACCGAACACATTAAAGAGTGGACGTCTGTTTATAGAATGAGAAACACTGGCCTAGCAAGACAAGTTGCCCAATATGCAGATACACACTTCTATTGTACATATGGGGGAGCAACCAAAAATATACACCTTGATTACAGAATTACTACCAATATCAAAGAAATAAATCCTAATTATTGTTCAAAACTTGTGTGGCAAGCTTATTATTATGGTACTGGTAATTTACCAGTTGTGTATGGGATAGGAAGTGGTGTCATTGCACCAACAGGCTTACCCACTCTATTTACCCCAGCGTACGCTCCTTATCAGGTAGGAAGGTACTAGCCTATGACAATCAAGAAAACAATCCCTGCTTTATTGCTGGTCTGGCTCTGGCTATCTGCCCCATTTTTCAGTCATATTAGCTTTATGAATGATTCTCTTCGTTTTGTTTCTGATGGGCTAAGCAAGATAATTCCGATTGATTGGCTTGTGCCTGTTCTCCTGTTATTAGGGATTCCGTGTTTTTCTCTTATCTTTTACCTTTACTTGTATATCAAAGAAAAAGATACTGATTTAAACCTGCTCTATCTTCTATTAGCGACATTCTGTTTTTTAAGTCTTCTGATTTTCGGTGTCATCACGTCAATAGGGTTGGGCTATCTTTTGTAATTCAAAATAAAAATATCAGTCAATTCTTACCGGACAAAAATAAAGAAGATAATACTAGTTTCTTAGTGGGGCGAATGAAAAAATAGAAAAGAGAATTTTAACAGATAAATTGAAAGATATGAATATGAAAAAATATTATCTTTTATCCCCTTTATCCTATGGCTTTGGGAGTTATCTGTGATTTAAAAATCTATATGCGAGGTTTGAAAATAGAAAGAAGGTTTTACGTAGGTGATTGAAAACTAGTTTTACACACTAAAAACACAAGTATATAGACCTCATGAAATAGGAAGATACTAACTAATGAAATAAAAATATTTATTTTTAACCTTACACATTCCCTTTATATTATTAATCTGGCTCTGTGTCACTTCTCCCTTTTTCATACATAACAGTATTTTAAATTCTTCTTTTAGTTTTGTATTCAGAACGATAGAAAAAATTTCTAATAGCGTCCTCTAGCCACAATTTTATTATTATTTGTTATACCAATAGTATCTTTAGGTTCTTGCCTATTTCTTGCCATTAAAGAAAAGCAAATAAATAATAAATCCATAATTTATATCATGATGACTCTGATTTCGGCGACCGTCACTCCAATCTTCTTTGTTACCATGCAAATAGGATTAGGAAATTATCTTTGATTAAATAATCAGGTCGTGAACGCTCCTTTGATTTATAAAATCTAGTAGAAAGAAGGTATAGCCTATGACAATCAAAAAAATAATTCCCGCTTTACTAATGGTTTGGCTTTGCTTATCTGAGCCCTTCTTTAGTCATATTAGCTTTATGAATAAGTCTTTTGAGCTTCTCAGTAAGATATTAAGTGAGATAAGTCCGGTTGATTGGCTGGTGCCGGTTCTGCTCTTACTGGGAATTCCCACTTTTTCCTTTATCTTCTATCTTTACTTATATATAAAAGAAAAAAATAGCGATTTAAATCTAGTCTATCTTCTATTTGCTACGTTTTGCTTTTTAAGACCCATAGTTTTCGGCGCCATTACATCAATAGGATTAGGTTATCTTTTATGATAAGGACGAGCTAATTATGGTTATCTTAAGTCTAGTATTCCTAGTCTCAATCATCTTTGTAGCAGGAATAGTTTTTCTAATTTTAAAATTGGTATCCAAGATAAAAAAGTCGGGCTGACATTGAATCAAAAGAAAAAGACCCTCTTCAGGGTCTTTTTATATCTTAAAAAATTTTATCGGGTCTTGAAAGCGCAAACAAATAGTTATATAATAAATCTATATTATTAAAAGAAGGATAATTAGACGAAACAAAAGTCACAAAAATGTGATACTTGTTTTAAAGAGTTGCGTCAGCTGGCAGGCTTTAAATATAAAGATTTGGAATCAATTATGTCTAAAAATGGAATTGTTAGGCTTGAAAACGGGACTTCAAATATTTCATTTGAGAGATTAGCTGAACTTTTAAAATTTATGGGTTATACTTTGAGTGACTTTATGTATTTATCTGGAGAAAGTCGAGTTGATGGGGGTTATGGTGAAAAGTTTCATATTATTCGCTATCAGCAAGGCTATCGTGATGATTTTTTTATTCCAGTTGGAGTAAATCCTGTTCGTTTGAAGCTATTTGAAAGTGGAAAAATTTTGCTACCTTATGATGTGATTGATGCAATGCTTGGACTCATGAACATTCCGGAACAGGATTTTTCTTATATTATCAATGGAAGTAAGGATGATTATTTTGTTCATTATATCAACTGGTTGGATATGATACAGTTAAGAGAAGAATTTGCGGAAGCAGAAATGATTCAAAATGAAGCACACAAATATGCGAATAATCAAGAAATAAAAGTTAAGATACTTGAAGAAAAATTTGAAACTTTGAACTATAACAATGATTGGCTTGAGCTGCATTCGCAGGAAAGATTGACCAGACAATACACTGATTATCGTGTCTTAGAATTAACTGCCAAAGCTTGTTATCAAATATTAAATGAGGAAGAAGTAACAGAAATTGGTGATTTTTTATTTGGAATCGAGCTTTGGCTTGAATATAGTTTAGGAATTTTGGCTTTAAATGCTTGGCAACTGCCTTATTCCTTAGTTTATGCAATAATATCAGATATTAATTTACACGAGACAGAATATAAAGGTAAATTAATTTATCGACGTCGTATTGTACAGACTGCCGGGCGATGTGCTATGACACTCATAAGTAGAGGGGAAACCCAAAAAGCAAGTGACTTATTATCGATGGTTCATAACTATGCAGAAGCACTTGATACACATGTCCAAGGACTTTATCGCTTTGCTTGGGCTTATTTAGATTATAGGAATGGAAAAATAGAAGGTCAAAAAGAAATGCTTAGAGTGATTGCCTTATTTGACTTTTTAGAAGTTCCTATTAGTCGTGATTTTGCTCAAAAATATTATAATCGCCATGTTCTTAATTTAGAAGAATCATAGAAGTTAAAATATTTTCTAAATCCTACAAAAGTTGCTTGCTTTGGCTCACTTTTTGCGTTACAATAATAGAAAAGAGAGTGAGTGTTGGTGAAAGCTCATAGGGTTTGTGACAGTGTTTATCGGTGATAACGTTATAATCAATCTGAGGCTCTGATTTTCTAGGAGCAAATTTAGGTGGTACCGTGCAATGATGCACCCTAGAGCGAGAAGCTTTAGGGTGCTTTCTTATGTAAACGGTATCTTTGAAATGAATGTTCAAACCCAATGAATAATCATAAAGATTTTTACTCCCAGTTAACCGAAAGGAAAAAAATGAAACTTCAAAAACCAAAAGGAACAGCAGATTTACTGCCTGCTGAAACTGCAAAATGGCAGTACATCGAAGAAATTGCTCGTGGCGTTTTCAATGATTATAATTTCAAAGAAATTCGGACACCAATGTTTGAAAGCTATGAACTTTTTAGTCGTGCAACAGGTGAAACAAGTGATATTGTTACCAAAGAAATGTATGATTTTGAGGATAAAGGGGGACGTCATATTGCGCTTCGTCCAGAAGGAACTGCCTCAGCTGTTCGGGCTTATATTGAGAATAAACTCTATGCCCCTGAAGTAGTAAAACCAGTGAAGCTATGGTATGACGCACCAATGTTTCGTTATGAACGTCCACAATCAGGACGTTTACGTCAATTTCATCAATTTGGCGTAGAGTGTTTAGGAGTGAAAAATCCAGCAGTTGATGTAGAAATTATTGCAATGGCTGACACACTTTTCCGCCAGTTAGGAATTACTGGTCTTAAACTAGCTCTGAATACACTTGGAGATATGGAAAGTCGCATGGCTTACCGTCAAGCATTGATTGATTATTTGACTCCTTTTGAGAATCAACTTTCAGAAGATAGCCGTCGTCGTCTCAATGAAAATCCTTTACGCGTTTTGGATAGTAAAGAAGCAGAAGACATCGCAATTGTTAAAAATGCTCCAGCTATTTTAGATTATCTCAATGAAGCTTCAAAGGCTTATTTTGAAGAAGTGAAAGCCTTACTTGAAGCTTTACATATTGAGTACACTATTGACCCAAATATGGTTCGTGGTTTGGATTATTATAATGATACAATTTTTGAATTTATTGTTGATTTTGATGGCAAAGATTTGACCGTATGTGGTGGTGGACGTTATGATGGGTTAGTTGAATATTTCGACGGACCAGCAACTCCTGCCTTTGGATTTGGTTTAGGAATTGAAAGACTTTTGATGATTGCTCAAAAACAAGAAATTAATTTCATTCCTGAAGAAACTTTGGATGTTTATATTGCTGTAATGGGCGAAAAAGCAAATCTTGAAGCAACAAAATTAGCTGAAAGCCTACGTGAACAGGCTTTTAAAGTCGAACGTGATTTCTCAAATCGAAAACTAGGAGCGCAATTTAAAACGGCTGAAAAATTGGGTGCTGAGTTGATTATTACACTTGGAGAAGATGAGATTCGCACAGGTCAAATCAAAGTGAAACATAATCAAACACGTAAACAAGTAGAAACAACACTTAAAGCTGTTCATGAATCATTTGCACCGATTTTTGAAGAGATTTATGCGGATGAAGAACTTTAAGTGACTTAAAGCAGGGGTGAATTGATGACGGATTGTCCATTTTGTCAGATGAAAGATACAATCTTTGAAAATGAATTGGCACAGGCATTTTATGATGCCTATCCAGTCAGTGAAGGTCATATGTTGATTAGGCCAAACAAGACATGTGTCTTCATATTTTGAGATGACCAAAGCTGAAAGAAAAGCAATTGAAGAACTTTTAGACTTATCAAAAGATAATTTAACTGAGAAATTTCATGCCGAGGCCTACAATATTGGCATTAATGTTGGTAAAGCAGCTGGACAAACTGTTTTTCATTGTCATGTTCATCTAATACCGCGGCATCAGGGAGATGTAAAGAATCCAACCGGTGGTGTTCGTGGTGTCATACCTGAAAAACAAAACTATAGATAATAAAAAGAAAGAGGAGTAAAATTTTACTTTGTGTACTAGAAGAGTAAAATTTACATTTATATGAAACGTACAAATTACGCGGGAAATATTACAGAAGAATACTTAAATCAAACGGTTACGGTTAAAGGCTGGGTAGCCAAACGCCGTAATCTTGGTGGATTAATTTTCATTGATTTACGTGACCGAGAAGGGATTGTCCAAATCGTTGTCAATCCTGAAACAGCAGCGGCTGATGTGGCAGAAGCAGCTGATAAAGCACGCAATGAATTTGTTCTTGAAGTGACAGGTAAAGTTGTTGAGCGCGCAAGCAAGAATGACAAAATTAAAACTGGTGGTATTGAAATTGAAGCGACTGCCATTGAAATTTTGTCTACTTCTAAAACAACACCTTTTGAAATTAAAGATGATGTTGAAGTTCTTGATGATACTCGTTTGAAATATCGTTACCTTGATTTACGTCGTCCAGAAATGCTTAAAAATATCACAATGCGTCATGCGACGACTCGTTCAATTCGTGAATATTTGGATGGAGCAGGATTCATTGATGTTGAAACACCATTTTTAAATAAATCAACACCAGAAGGAGCGCGTGATTATCTTGTTCCATCTCGTGTTAATAAAGGTGAATTTTATGCTCTTCCACAATCACCACAATTAATGAAACAGCTTTTAATGACTGCTGGACTTGATCGTTATTATCAAATTGTTAAATGTTTCCGTGATGAAGATTTACGTGGTGACCGTCAGCCAGAATTCACACAAGTCGATTTAGAAACATCATTTTTGTCAGAAGAAGAAATTCAAGATTTGACAGAAGAGTTAATTGCTAAAGTCATGAAAGATGTGAAAGGAATTGATGTCACTTTACCTTTCCCACGTATGAAATATGATGATGCCATGAACTTTTATGGTTCTGACAAACCTGATACTCGTTTTGAATTGTTACTGACAGACTTGTCAGCACTTGCTAAAACAATTGATTTCAAAGTTTTCCAAGAAGCAGAAGTTGTTAAAGCGATTGTTGTCAAAGATGCTGCTGACAAATATTCTCGTAAGTCAATTGATAAATTGACAGAACAAGCCAAACAAAATGGGGCCAAAGGCCTTGCATGGGTTAAATTTGAAAAAGGTGAATTTGCTGGTGGCGTTTCTAAATTCTTAGCAGAATCTACTGACAGCTTTGTTAATGAATTGAAATTGACTGACAATGACTTGGTACTCTTCGTTGCTGACAGTCTTGATGTAGCAAATTCAGCTCTTGGTGCGCTTCGTTTAACGATTGGTAAACAACAAGGATTGATTGATTTCCGTCAGTTCAATTTCCTTTGGGTCATTGATTGGCCTATGTTTGAGTGGTCAGATGAAGAAGAACGTTATATGTCTGCTCATCATCCGTTTACTTTACCAACGAAAGAAACACAAGCCTTTTTATCTGCTGACGGACATAGCAAAGATTCTGATTTGAAAAAAGTTCGTGCCCATGCTTATGATATTGTTTTAAATGGTTATGAACTTGGTGGAGGGTCACTAAGAATTAATACCCGCCAACTTCAAGAAGAAATGTTGAGCGCTCTTGGCTTTAAATTAGAAGATGCAAACGAACAATTTGGTTTCTTGCTTGAAGCACTTGATTATGGTTTCCCACCACATGGCGGTTTGGCACTCGGTCTTGACCGTTTCGTAATGTTGCTTGCTGGAAAAGACAATATCCGTGAAGTAATTGCTTTCCCTAAAAATAACAAAGCCTCTGACCCAATGACACAGGCTCCATCCATAGTTGCTGAAAAACAACTGGAAGAATTGAGTATTAAACTTGCAAACAAAGATCAATAAAATTCTCGGCGCCCTTCTAGATAGAATTGGACTTTATCAAGTTTTAAAATCTATTGGCGCTGAAAAAATGGCAAATAAATTTTCGGCAGCAGTTGTTTATGCTGTCTTCTCATCATTCGCATTGAACTTTTTCTATCAGCCAGGACATGTGTATGCTTCTGGTGCGACGGGTGCAGCTCAGGTTGTTACTGAATTAGTAGCCAGAATAAGTGGTCATAATATCTTACCTATTTCTGCTTCTTTGATATTAGTAAATGCGCCACTTTTCATTCTTGCTTGGCGAGGAATAGGCAAACAGTTCACCGTTTATACAGTGATTACAGTTGTTATGAGTTCAGTTTTCATCCATTTTATTCCAGTGACGCCCTTAACTCATGAGCCAGTTATTAATGCTGTCTTTGGTGGGGCAATTATGGGATTTGGTGTTGGGAATGCAATGAAATCTGGGATTTCTTCTGGAGGGACTGATATCGTCAGCCTCTATATGCGTAAGAAAACAGGAAGAAGTGTTGGAACTTTGGCATTTCTGGTCAATGGTGTGATTATTTTTACAGCCGGAGTTCTTTTTGGCTGGGAATACATGCTCTATAGTTTAATTGCTATTTTCGTTAACTCTCGTGTACAAGATGCAATCTTTACAAGACAAAAACGTCTTCAAGTAATGATTGTAACTAAAAATCCAGAATTACTGACAAAGAAATTAGTGAATCGTTTTAAACATGGAGTAACCATTTTACATGACGCGGAAGGTGGCTATACACATACCAGTCAGACCGTCCTCATGACTGTCATTACAATGTATGAATATCAGGAATTCAAGGATATTATTCAAAAATATGACGAACATGCTTTTGTATCAATATCGGAGAATGTTCGAGTGCTTGGAAAATTTGCAGAAGTAGAAGATTAACTGCTTAGGTTTTACATTGAAAAAAGAAAGATAAAAGGGAGAAAGCCAAAAGGAGGACTTTCTCCCCTTATTATCTGAAAAAATAAAGGAGGAAATAAAATGAAAAGATTTGCAAGAGTACATTTTTTGTACTTGCTTGCCATCGCAATTGGTACTGGAATTTATGCTTTTGGCTTTGTCGCCTTTAATATGGCGAATCACTTAGCTCAAGGAGGGGTCGCCGGACTTTCTTTGATTTCTTATGCTTTATGGCATATTGACCCTTCTTATGTTCAACTTTTAATCAACATTCCTCTTCTGATGATAGGTTATCGTTTTTTAGGAAGAAGAACCTTTATTTATACAATTTGGGGAATTGTGAGTTTAGCTGTTTGGATTTGGATTTTCCAAAGGGTCAGTTTTACAATTAATATTGGAAATGATACTCTAATAGCCGCTTTACTCGCCGGAGTCTTTTCAGGTTCAGGAATCGGATTAGTCTTTCGCTTTGGTGGAACAACAGGTGGGACAGATATTCTTGCTAAGTTATTTCAAATAAAAAAAGGAATTCCTGTTGGGCGAATGCTTTTTATCTTTGACTCTTGTATCTTGGCTCTATCTTTAAGTTATGTTGACCTTAAACATATGATGTATACTTTGATTGCCAGTTTTATTTCAATGCAAATGATTAATTTGATTCAAAATGGTGGTTATACAGTTCGGGGAATGCTTATTATCACAAATCATCATGTAGAAGTTGCTAAAACAATTATTGAAGAAATTGGCCGAAGCGCAACATATTTACACGGTGAAGGAGCCTATTCAGGAACTGAAAAAGAAGTGCTTTACGTTGTTCTTAACCCAAGTGAAATACAAGAAGTAAAACAAATTCTATCGGTAATTGACCCGAATGCCTTCGCTTCAGTCATCAATGTTCATGAAGTTGTGGGAGATTTCGCTCCTAAACGGGGTAGATTTAAAGATTTAAAAAAATAAAATAGCTCATTGGGCTATTTTTTTTAAGATACTTAAGTTAAAAAGGGAGAAGTTTTCAAAAGTTGACTAAATTCTAAATTTAAACTACAATAGATTTAAACATCCTTGCCCTCGGCAAGGATATTTCATCGAAATTTTTGAGGAATATTATGAAAAAATTATCTAAGGTGCATTTTTTGCAACTTCTTGCTGTTACAATTGGTACAGCAATCTATGCCTTTGGTTTTGTTGAGTTCAACATGGGGAACCACTTGGCTGAAGGTGGAGTCGCTGGGCTTTCATTGATTGGTTATGCTTTATTGAATATTGACCCTTCCTACACCCAGCTTATCTTAAATATTCCACTTTTAATTCTTGGATATCGCTTTCTTGGGCGCCGAACCTTTGTTTATACAATTTGGGGAATCGTGAGTCTTTCAATCTGGATGTGGATTTTCCAACGGATTCCAGTCGCAATTAATGTTGGACATGATTATTTAATCGCTGCTTTGCTCGCTGGTGTATTTGCCGGAACAGGAATTGGTTTAGTTTTCCGTTTTGGTGGAACGACTGGTGGGGCCGATATTATTGCCAAGCTTTTGCAGATTAAGGCTGGGGTCGCTGTTGGGCGAACTTTCTTTATCTTTGATGCTTGTGTGATGTTACTTTCATTAAGCTATATTGATTTACGCCATATGATGTACACTTTGATTGCAAGTTTTGTGGCAGCACAAGTAATTAATGTGGTTCAATCTGGTGGTTATACGGTTCGAGGAATGCTTATTATCACGAATAATCATGCTGAAATTGCTAAAGCAATTATTGAAGAAATCGGTCGTAGCGCGACTTATTTACATGGAGAAGGGGCTTACTCAGGAAATTCTAAAGAAATTTTATATGTTGTTTTAAACCCTGGAGAAATTCAAGAAGTAAAACAAATTTTGTCTATTCTTGACCCGAATGCTTTCACATCAATTATAAATGTTCATGAAGTCATTGGTGATTTCACTTATCCACGCAGTCGTTATAAAGTGGCTAAAAAAGGAAAAAAATAGCTCAAGAGAGCTATTTTTTATTTTTGTCAGTGAAATTAATTATCTTGAAAGACGTGCGCCTTCAATTTCACCAGTAGATTTGACTCCTTCAACAGAAAAACTATCTGCATTGATTCCAGTTTTGATATTTTCCAACTGCTTAATTGTCTTATCTAACTGAATCAAGTTTTGAACATTGTATTCAAAAGTATAATTACTAATTTCTCGTTTTGCTTTCTTCAGGTGAATAATAGCTTTTTCGATTTCTTCAGTGGCTTTTGTTGTACGCATATAGAAAACCCTTTCTATTTTCGGAATTGTTTGAATATTTATCTCTATATTTATTATAACTAAAAAACCTGGAAATTTCCAGATTTCATATCGTTTTATTTGATTCCATTCACAAAATTATCGAGAATAGTGATAATTTCTGCTTGTGATTCTGCTTGATTGACAGCAACTTTTACTTTTGCTGCACGAGAAGCTCCTTTTAGGTAATATGCTGCGTGCTGACGAAATTCTCGGCTAGCAAGATTATCACCTTTTAATTCGACGAGACGTGCCAAGTGAAGTTTTGCAATTTCCATTTTTCCCGCAACTGTTGGTTCAGGCAATAGTTCACCTGTTCGTAGATAATGCTCGGTACGATGAAGAATCCAAGGGTTTCCAAGGGCTGCTCTTCCCATCATGACCGCAGTGACGCCTGTTTCATCAATCATGCGTTTCGCGTCTTCAGGAGTCTTGACATCGCCATTTCCGATGACCGGAATATTGACATTTTCGGTCAATTTTTTGAGCCAGTGCCAATTTTCTTGAGCATTTCCTGTATAAGCTTGTGCTTTGGTTCGTGCATGCATAGAAACAGCCGCTCCGCCTCCCGCTTCAATCGCTTTAGCATTTTCAACTGCAAAAAGGTGGTCGTCATCCCAACCAATTCGGATTTTCACTGTTAGTGGTCTTGAAATAGCTTTAGAAACAGCAGAGACCACATCATAAACTTTATCAGGATCAAGCAAAAGACGAGAACCGGCTTCGTTTTTAGTGACTTTGGGTACTGGGCAACCCATATTGATATCAATAATATCAGCAACAGTATTTGCTTCAACAAATTTGGCTGCTTCAACCAGAGTATCTACTTCACCCCCAAAAATTTGCATTGAGAGTGGATGAGGGACCCCTTCAAAATCCATCATTTCCAAAGTCTTTTTGTTGCGATGTTCAATTCCTTTATCAGAAATCATTTCAGTTACAACAAGTCCAGCTCCAAATTCTTTAGCAGTAGTCAGAAAAGCTTTATTCGTAATTCCGGCCATTGGTGCTAACACAATTTTATTTTTTATTTCGATATCGCCAATTTTCCACGATTCGTTGTAAATTTTGTCCATAGTCATAAAGAATATTATAGCAATTTTTTGAGATTTCACAAGGTTTTAAGGCTTAAAAAGTTACTGACAGATCTGTCGGTGAATTCTGTCAGTAAGTTTTACTGACAAAAAATACTGACAAAATCGTCAGTATCTATTTTTTTACTAAATAATGTAATTCAACAAATTGTCCGTAAATTTTTGTGTCAATCAGTTGAAGTTTCTCTTTGTAATTTCCTGACGGAAAAAGTGAAATTCCGTCTCCTAGTAAAACTGGGGCAATGGTAACTTGTAATTCATCAACCCAATGATTTTCAATAAAAAGTTTGATGACTTCTCCGCCGCCAACAACCCAGATATTTTTGTCAGTATCCGCAAAATTTACTGACAGCTCTGTCAGTTTTTCTTTGTCAATAAAAACGATATTGTCAGTAGAAGAAATTTTTTGATGAGTTAAAATATAAGAAGTTTTGTCAGAATAAGGCCACTGACCGGCTTGCTCTTTTTCTAACCAATCATAAGTCTTTTTACCCATAATGATTGTACCAATATCACTATAAAAAGCACCATAGCCGTTATCACCCTCACCCTCAACATCAAAAAGCCATTGGAGACTTTCTTCTTTGGTGGCAATATAGCCGTCTAATGTAGAAGCAATAAAAAGTTTTACAGTCATTTTTCTCAATTCTATTTACTGACAGAATTTCTGTCAGTAAAATAATTAGTTATTTTACTTAAGGAGTGCTTTTAATTCATCTTCAGAATACTCATATTTGTTTTCACAGAATTGACAAATAATTTCAGCACCGTGATCCTCGGCTATCATTTCCTCAATTGGTTCTCTTCCTAAAGATTTAATGCCTTCAAGGAAACGTTCCTTACTACAATCACATTTGAATTCCAAAGGAAATTCGCCAAGATTTTTGTATTCCATATCGCCATAAATATTGTCTAACATCGTTTTTAATGGTTCTTCACTGGTCAGCATTGTTGCAATTGAAGGCATACTTTTAATATTATGTTCAATTTCGGTAATTTCTTCGTCAGTAGCATCTGGCAAAGCTTGCAACATAAATCCACCAGCAATTTTGACTGTATCTGAGTCTTCATTAAGCAAAACATTCACACCAACAGAAGAAGGAGTTTGTTCTGAACTTAAAAAATACCAAGCTAAGTCTTCGCCAATTTCACCAGTAATTAAATCAACTTGACCACTATAAGGTTGTTTAAGCCCCATGTCTTTGACCACAACTAAAAAGCCATTACCAACAAAAGGAGCAACTAACACTTCACCAGTTGAAGCTTTTTTATAGTCGAGTTCACGATTTTTGACATAACCTTTGACATGGCCGCGGCTATCAGCGACTGCGATGATTGGACCCATTGCTCCATCACCCAGAACTTTAACTGTAATTTTAGTATCACCTTTTTCATTAGCTCCTAAAATTTGTCCAGCAATCAATGTACGACCTAAGGCAACCGTCGAAGTTGGCCATGTTTGATGGCGTTCCTGTGCTTCTTTCACAGTTAGGGTTGAATCCAAAGCAAAAGCTCTGAAATGCCCATTTTTTGAGATTGATTTGATAATTTTATCCATGAGTCTATTGTACCACAAGACCCCAACTGACCTCAATAGAGCACAAAAATTGTCAATCAATAAATGATATAAAAGCAAGAAAAAACCTCAGATTTTCCTTTGACGTTTGAGAAATCTTAAAAGTGTTTGTTAAGAATAAAGGATTTTGATAAACTAATAGCAGTAAATAAATTTTTTTTGAACATATTATTACTAAAAACAACAAAAAAATGATAATGAAGATGAGAGAGGCCTGCTATGGAATTTGAAGATTATTTTAAAAATGATGAGTTAATGAACACTGTCAGAGAAACTGTAAAATTGGTCTTTCCTGAAGCACAAGAACGTATTTCCTACGGAATGCCTGCATGGTTTAAGGATAAGAATGTCCTTATTTATGCAAGTCCTCAAAAAAAGCACTTAGGAATTTATCCCAAACCAAACTTCATTGAAAATAATAGTGCGTCTCTTAAAGAACAATACGAATGCAGTAAAGGGACCATAAAAGTCCCTTATGATGTTGAAACCAATGAACTCAAACGCTTAGTTAGTGAGATTGTAAAATGGAACTTGGGCCATTAAATTTAACTGGTGTTTTGATAATAAACTATAAAAATTATTTGTATTTGTAAATTTATGTATCCTGAAACCAATTATTAAAAGAAAGAATGTGAATTATGCGAACTGTACCACTTGGACCAATATTAATATTTATTGCTTTTTTTATATTAATTTATATAGGACTAGTCATAGCAATTATTTTAACTGCTTTTATCAATGCAGTTCGTAAAAATGAAAATGTAGATGAATCATTTTTAGATAAATTTGAACGTCTTAATAAAGAATATTTTTATACGTTGTTTAAGAAAGGTTACAAGCCTAAAAAAGAAGCTTTGCCCGAATGGATTCGTTGGATAAGTAAACCCTGAGAATGGTATTTTAAAATAATCATATGTAAAAATTTAATATAAATTAATTGAACAAATACAGAAGTAAAGGATAATAACAATGGATATGAGAAGAGCTAAAAGACAGGTCACAAACATTGAGCTAATTAAAGAACTGGTTGAAGAAGTACAAGTCGTTCGTCTGGCCATAAATGGAGAAATTTACCCCTATGTAGTACCAGTAAATTTCGGCTATTCTTGGGATAATAATGATCAACTAACACTATATGTTCATGGAGCAAAAGAAGGAAAGAAAGTATCAATGCTAGAAAAAAATCCTTTAGTTGCTGTCGAAATGGATAGTCATCATAAGCTAATCGAAGGAAATAAAAATGCTTCAACTTATTCTTACGCCTATCAAAGTTTGATTGGTTTTGGAAAAGCAGAAATGATAGAAAATTTGGACGAAAAGAGGGTGGCATTGGAGCTTTTAATGGAGCATGCAGCAAAAGGAAAAGAATACGACCCCATGCCAGAAAAAATGTTAGAGCGAGTTGGAGTAATAAAAATTGAATTGGACTCATATACTGTAAAACAAAATATCCATCCTGAGAAAAAAATTAGAAATTTTTGGGACTTATATTGTTAAGCTAAATAAAAATGTTCTTTAAAAGAGAATGATTTTATATAAATTATGAAAATTTGGAGTAGAAAATGATTAGAAAAAAGGAGTGGGAGAAATCCTTTAAAAATGTAAATGGGCGTGAGCCTAATGAAGAAGACTATGAAAAGGCTCTTTCACTAGGCTTGGTACGCGAGGAGTCTAGTGTTCCAAACTCTAATAAAAAAACAGTGCTTGTTTTAGGAACTGTTATTGTGAGTCTTTTAATATTTGCGATAGGAATTTTATTAACGATCTTTTTCTATCCCAGTCCAAAGAGTTCACAAGCAAGTTTTGCTAGTAGCACTTCTCAATCTTCCAAAAAAGAAAGGGAGTCTACAGATACTGGTTCTTCAATTGATTACAAGGATTCATCAAAATTATCACAAGAAGATCAGGTGAAACTTGAAGAAGGATATAAATCTATTGAACTTGAGAAAGAGGCTTGGCATAGACAAATGTTGCGAGATATCATTACCATGTATGCTGAACCAAAAATAAGTTATAGTGACAGTCAGTTTCAAGAAAAATATGATAGCGATTACAAGCAGTGTACAGAAGCGATTGAAAACAAAGTAAAAGAAATACTCCCTGAACATTTAAGGGCTTATACTGAAGCTCATTATGAAAATGGAGGATTAGGACTTCCTATTTTTGATAATATAATAAATGAGGCAAGAACATATTATAATTCAACCACTAAAAATTGGACATATCCTCAAGATTCATAATTTTTCAATCACAAAATAAAAAAACAAATTGACATGGAATAAGAGTTTAACAACTAGGAGTAGTTATGAAAAAAATTATCTTATGGAGTCTTACTTTTCTTGTAATATTAACACTATCGTCATGCTCAAAGAATAAAAATAGCAAGTACGATTCAGTAATTTCAGATTTAAAATCAGAACTTGCTGTTAAAGGGGATTCGAAGCTTACTTTTGATAATTATGAATGGAGTTATAAAGTCGTTCATAATGTGACAAATGCAGATATTTCTAAAGGAGATATGATTGAAGTTTATCCTAAAAAAGAAAGAGATTCAAAAAGGCTATTTAATATAAATATAGATTCACAAATGGGGGATTCCTATGCACAAAGTAAAATTATAGTCCTGCAAAAAATAGTTTCTAAAATTGCTAAGAAGCTACCTAACGATAATTCTGAAATTACTCTAGGTTTTAAAAGTCAACAAAAAAGTAAAAGAATTGTCCCAGTTGCTCGTTCTCTAAAATCTATGGATGCATTTCCGATAAATGATTGAGAAAATAAAGTTTTCTAAGACAATTAGCACTAATAATTCGAAAAAATATAGCTTATTTTGCTAAAATATTAAAACTTGTATTAGGGTGCAAACTATAATCTCAAGATAAATGTAATCTATCATCCAACTGGATAAAATCCATTTTTATAAAATAGAAAGAATTTAGAACATGAAAAAAGGCGACATCATCATCTTAGCTGATGGACAGAAAGCTACCGTTATATTTGGTGATGAATCAAATTATCAACATAGCTGTATTGTAAAATTGGAAAATGGTCAATTAAAAGTAGTTGAAGAAAAAAATATCTCGCTTCTTTCACTAAATTAATAACTCAAATGTCAGATAAGTGATAATAATTGTATAATGGATATTTTTCTAGCTCTTAACTGAAGAATATTGTCCTGTCTTTTATTCGTTTTCTAAAATTTAAAGAATCGAAACTTACAAGTTGTAACAAAAATAATAAATATCCATGGAAATTGTTCAAAGCATTTAAAGTTGTCAATCTTAAACCCTTTGCTTATAGCTTTTTATTTAGTAGAATAATGAAAAAGCTCATCCTCAATAGCTTTGAGAGGTTAGAAAATGGTTAATATGTTTTCAGTTATAATAAATTCAACGGTTATCTACTGGGCAACAGCCCTAGATTTACTTATATTACTAGCAATATTATATGTTCGTTTTGATAAAAAAAGTCATTTATCTATTACTTTGGGACAAATAATTGGTTCTTTTGCACTTGTATTGGTCAGTTTATTTTTTGCGGTCATCCTAAAACTTGTTCCAGAAGAGTGGATTTTAGGCTTACTGGGCCTGATTCCTTTAGGACTAGGAATAAAATATTTATTCTTTGGGGATGATGATGACGATGAAGAATTAGATGAATTGCTACAAAAAAGGAAAAATAAAAGCTTGCTTGGAACTGTTATTATCATTTCTTTTGCGAGTTGTGGAGCGGATAATATTGCTTTGTTTACTCCATTTTTTATGACACTGTCAGCTAATAATTTGCTATTATCTATAATAATTTTTGCCTTAAACATATTAATTTTAGGGCTTCTTGGAAAAACAATTGCAAAAATTCCTCACCTTCATGACGTTTTAGAAAAATACAGTCGTTGGATTCTTGCTTTTGTTTATATAGTACTTGGAATAATGGTTTTACTAGAAAGTGGAACAGTCTCCAAAATTCTCAGTTTTTTGTAAAACATAATTTAAAGATTAAAAAAGTTCCGTATTTCCGAACGATAATTTAGATTTAATCAAAAGCATCAGGATTTTTTAAGTAAATCTTGATGTTTTTTGATAAAATAAAAAATAGTGCGATAGGAGCTTTCAAGAAATGATTTATCTTTTACTTTTGATAAATTAGTTCAAAAGTTGAAGAAGTTTTTTAGAAATGCCAGCCAAGCGAACTTGGAGCGTGCAAAATATTTTAAGAAAAGTGGATAGTCAAAACTATCCAAAAGGAGAATATTATGCCATCAGTAGTAGTTGTCGGAACGCAATGGGGAGACGAAGGAAAAGGTAAAATTACAGATTTCCTAAGCTCAAATGCAGAAGTTATTGCCCGTTATCAAGGGGGAGACAATGCAGGTCATACCATCGTCATCGACGGCAAAAAGTTCAAACTTCACCTTATTCCATCAGGAATTTTCTTCCCTGAAAAGATTTCCGTTATTGGGAATGGTGTCGTTGTTAACCCAAAATCACTGATTGAAGAAATCGCTTATCTCGCTGAAAATGGAGTTTCTGCAGAGAGCTTACGTATTTCAGACCGTGCACATGTTATCTTGCCTTACCATAAAAAATTAGACTTCCTTCAAGAAGAAGCCAAAGGCGATAAGAAGATTGGGACAACCATTAAAGGGATTGGCCCAGCCTATATGGATAAAGCAGCCCGTGTCGGAATTCGTGTTGCAGACTTACTTGACAAAGAAATCTTCGAGGAACGTTTACGTACAAACCTTGAAGCTAAAAACCGTGAATTTGTAAAAATGTATGATTCAGAACCAATCGAATTTGAAGAAATTTTTGAAGAATACTATGAATACGGTCAACAACTTAAAAAATATGTGACAGATACTTCAGTTATCTTGAATGATGCCCTTGATGCAGGAAAACGTGTCCTTTTTGAAGGTGCGCAAGGGGTAATGCTTGATATTGACCAAGGAACATATCCATTTGTAACTTCATCAAACCCAGTAGCTGGTGGGGTAACGATTGGCTCTGGTGTGGGTCCATCAAAAATTTCAAAAGTTGTTGGTGTTTGTAAAGCCTATACTTCACGTGTGGGTGATGGTCCATTCCCAACAGAACTTTTTGATGAAGTTGGACATCAAATTCGTGAAGTAGGACATGAATATGGAACAACAACAGGACGTCCACGTCGTGTTGGTTGGTTTGACTCAGTCGTAATGCGTCATGCAAAACGTGTTTCTGGCTTGACAAATCTTAGCTTGAATTCAATTGACGTTCTCTCAGGACTTGAAACAGTAAAAATTTGTGTTGCTTACGAACGTAGTAATGGTGAACAAATTACTCATTATCCAGCATCACTTAAGGAATTAGCAGATTGCAAACCAATCTATGAAGAATTGCCAGGATGGTCTGAAGATATTACTTCATGCCGAACTTTAGAAGAGTTACCAGAAGCTGCTCGTAACTATGTTCGTCGTGTTGGTGAACTAGTTGGCGTACGTATCTCGACTTTCTCAGTAGGTCCTGGTCGTGAACAAACTAATGTTTTAGAATCAGTTTGGGGCGTATAAAGTCAAAATAAAAAAGCCAGAGCATGCTCTGACTTTTTTTGTTTACAAGAAGGGTCCAAAGACTTGTGAACTAGCATTTTTATTATTGACGTTGATATCAATTACATTATAAAAGGCATTAGAAGTATCAGCTACATCCCAGACAGCCAAAACAATGTGATATCAAGATCGATCAGTTGGAATGTTAATCGTGTGAGAGAGATTATTTGTTGCAGGAGAACCATCGTGATTGATTGTCCCTATAAGCTCTAATTCTGAATGTTTTAAAGGTGCATTTTGGTCCCAACCTGTTTTGGTCATATAGTAGTGCCACTTAGTTGTTTTATGAGGTGCAGTGTATTTCCAAGTAAAGATGTTAGAACCTGTACTAATAGATGTTTTTTTCCAGCGTGAACTAGTTTGATTATCTAGAACAAAGTCGCCTATTTGCCCTAAGCCTCCATTTGCAGAAGCAATCCGACCATCAGCGGGACCACACTCTGGGAAGCCTTTAGGTGCTTCTAAAGATTGTGGGTTACTAATAACATTTCCATAAATGTTAAAAGCGGCGGTCCACCCTAAACTTTGAGAATCTAATTGTCCTTGATAGCCTCTGGCTGGTGGTGATTGAACATAACCATGAGCTGATACAGTATCTGTTTTAATTAAAAGGGAGCCACTGAGCAGACCTGCAGCAACTAATAAACCGGTAAGTAGTTTTTTCATAAATTTATTCCTCTCCTATTTATAGCTTTTTCCATGGACCAAAATCTCCTGATTGGTCAGGTAGTTGGCCAGTATTCCACCATTTTGCTTCATAATTTACTCCATTAAAAGTAACACGATCACCTTGAACATAAACTTTATCCTTTTGCCAAGTATTATTTTCCGCTGATGTGTCCAGTGTCATAAATGTAGCTCTGGCCGTATCAGAACGATTACCTGAAGGGTCAACTGCTACAATTTCAACATTGTATTCAGTTTTTTTGGATAATCCAGTCACATCTTGTAAGCCGGAAGTACTTTTAAATGATTGAGTACCAATCTTAATTTCATAGTGATCAATGCGAACATTGTCTGTAGATTTTCCTTGAATCGTGGCAGTAGAAGCAGTCACATTACTAATTGAAATTGTGGGCAAGGTTGGTTTTTCAGTATCTTCAATCGGTTGATTGTTAAAGAGCATTGGGGCGTATGTATTTACAAAAGTATTATTATATTTTTCGCCATTTGAATTGGTTCCAGCATCCCAATTTACTGACCAAGTCATTAAACCTTTTATTTCATTACCAGAAGCTTTTAAGCGATTCAATGCATTTTTTACGGCATTGGGGTCTTTCACATAACCTGTTGCAGCAGCGTCATTATTAGATGGTAGACCAATAACGAATTTACTGGCTGGGATTTTAATAAACCCATCTGTTCCTGTTACGAGACGTTGAGTTAAACCATAGAGAAAATCTTCTTTTTTTCGTCATTTGATTGAGAAATCCACATATTTAAATCACTATCCCAGAAACCATCTCCTCCTTGATTATAGTATTGAGGATTGATGAAATCATAGTACGAATCTAAATTGTTGATATATGGTGCATATTTTCCTGAACTTGTTAAATAAGGAAATTCTGGAGCCATCGTAATCATAAAGTTTTTACCATCTTTTCGATAATGGTCTTTAACTTTTTTTAAAGCGGATGGGATAACAGTTTGATTATCTGCTGCTTCAATTGCAGCCTGTTCTAAATCAATATCTAATCCATCAAAGCCGTAAGTATCTATAAGACGAATGATTTCATTAACAAAATCACTTTCCTGACTTTTCTTTAATTCAATATGAGCGTCAGCTCCTCCTAAAGCGATTAAGACGCTCTTACCTTCGGCATTTAATTTTGAAATTTCGGCTCTGAATTCAGTATCGGTTTTGTTATAAGGCTTGAAAGTGGGAAGGGTTTGTCCTTCAGGTGTTTTCATAAAGGAAACATTAATTACATTGTAGCCTTCTTGTGTACTTGAAAGATTGAAGTCAGCAGAACTTCCTCCTTTATAACCATCTTTTCCTGTTGATTTCCAATTGTGCCAATAACCTACAAGCACTTTATCTTTTGGATTGACCATTTCACTAGCTGCATCTGCTAAGACTTGTTGCCCTCCTAACACAACAATTCCTATAGATGCTGTTACCAAAAAAACCTTAATTTCTCTACGTTTTTTCACTGAAATCATAAATATCTCCTAAACAATAGTGATTTTAAAGATTCCGGAATCTTGTTCTGTAAGCGCTAACTTTATTT
>SKDZ01000195.1_pt1 | contig 39511 bp, 34 predicted proteins | sample 4826551 | NCBI WGS metagenome assembly SKDZ01 (sample SAMN11008822, study PRJNA524170) | human gut metagenome | biome: Human fecal sample; material: Feces; isolation source: fecal sample from pouch patient p12, p15 | host: Homo sapiens | place: Israel: Tel-Aviv | collected 2016-02-02 | reverse complement strand
ATGTCACTCCTGGTGGTACGATTGATACCAACACACCAGGTAATTACGAAGGGGTTATCGAAGTAACGTATCCAGATGGTACGAAAGATACAGTGAAAGTTCCAGTAGAAGTGACAGACAATCGTTCTGATGCCGATAAATATACACCAATAGTAGAAGGCGAAAAAGTAGAAGTTGGAGGCACAGTAGATCTAACAGATAATGTTACTAACTTGCCAACATTACCAGAAGGAACAACAGTAACAGATGTCACTCCTGATGGTACGATTGATACCAACACACCAGGTAATTACGAAGGGGTTATCGAAGTAACGTATCCAGATGGTACGAAAGATACAGTGAAAGTTCCAGTAGAAGTGACAGACAATCGTTCTGATGCCGATAAATATACACCAATGGTAGAAGGCGAAAAAGTAGAAGTTGGAGGCACAGTAGATCTAACAGATAATGTTACTAACTTGCCAACATTACCAGAAGGAACAACAGTAACAGATGTCACTCCTGGTGGTACGATTGATACCAACACACCAGGTAATTACGAAGGGGTTATCGAAGTAACGTATCCAGATGGTACGAAAGATACAGTGAAAGTTCCAGTAGAAGTGACAGACAATCGTTCCGATGCCGATAAATACAATCCTGAAGGACAAAAAGTGACTACAGACTTAAATAAAGAGCCAGACGCATCTGAGGGAATTAAGAACAAAGAAGATCTACCAAAAGGAACTACTTATACTTGGAAAGAGAAAGTAGATGTTAGTACAGCTGGAAACAAAAAAGGGATTGTAGTAGTAACATATCCAGATGGATCTAAAGAAGAAGTAGAGGTTACTATTTCTGTAGAAGATAAAAAAGCACCGAATAAACCTCAAGTTGATCCTATTACAGAGGGTGACCAAATTGTTACTGGTAAAACTGAACCAAATGCAGAGGTGACAGTTACATTACCAAACGGGAGTCAATACCATGGGACAGCTGATAAAAATGGTAATTTTACAGTTAAAGTTCCTAAATTAGAGGCAGGAACAAAAGTGATAGTAACTGCAACTGATGAATCTGGTAATACTAGTGAACCTACTAATGTAGTTGTTTCTTCAAACGAAAAAGACAGTGAAAAAGCCGTTAGTAAAGATAATAAGACTGACAATCAAGGTAGCAAGCAAAACAAAAATAGAGGCAAAAGCAGTCCTCAAAAGCAGTCCTCAAAAGCTTATCCTAAGACGGGAGAGATTGATAGTAATATCTTTACTATTAGTGGTGGTTTAATCCTGTTAGGAACTTTAGGGTTATTAGGGTATAAAAATCGAAAAAAAGAGAATGAATAGAAAATCAATTTCTTAAATCTTCTCTGAAAAGAGGAAGAATCTTTTTCTTCCTCTTTTTGTTTTTTATTTTGGGAGATAGGTTGTTAGTTAAAAATGAAGATACTTTTCATAGAAGGGAAAAGAATGTGATTAAGTGAAAAAAATAGTAATTATTGGATCAAACCATTCGGGGCTAGCTGCAGCTCGATTTCTAAACTTATGTGATTCAAATTATGAAGTTATTCTGATAGATAAAAAATCAGAAATTAGTTACTTAGAATGTGGGACATCGTTGTTCATAAAAAGAGAAGTTAGCAATTTAGAAGATCTTTTTTATCAAAATAGAAGAGAACTAAATTCTAAGATAAAAAAGTTGTTTTTGGAGACAGCAGTTGACAAAATTGATATTCAAAATAAAAAGATTATTTGTGTAAAAAAAGATGGCACAAGATTTTCCCAAGAATATGACAAACTTATACTAGCTACAGGTTCAAAGCAAATTATGTTAGATGTACCGGGGAATAATTTAGCTAATATTTTTTCGATAAAGAATTTTCCAAATGCTAAAGAGATTTTTAAAGCTTTAGATGATAATACTATTAAAAAAGTAGGAATTATTGGAGCAGGATATATTGGAGTTGAAATTGCTGAAGCCATAAGAAAAAGAGGGAAAGAAGTATATCTTTTCGATGTTGCAGATAGAGTGTTGTCGACTTATTACGACCGTAGTTTTTCAGATAAAGTTGAAGAAATACTATCAAAAAATGGAATACATCTTTGTCTATCAGAAAGTCCTAAAAAATATTTAGGAAGAAAAAAGATTGAAAAAATAGTCACTACAAGTGGTACCCAATACTCTATGGATATGGTCGTACAAGCTATAGGATTTCTATCTAATAGTCCAATTGGCAAAAAGGAACTCTTGAGAGATGTTAGTGGAGCATATCTAACTAATGAATACCAGCAAACAAATATAAAAGATATATATGCTATTGGGGATTGTGCTACAACTTTTTTTACGTCCATTAATAGAAGTAGTGTTGATTTTTCTATTTCTAATGCTCTAAGAACAGCTTATATTGCAACTCAACATATTGACAATCAAGATTTTACACCTTCTGGTTCCCAATTTACAAATGGCTTTTCTATATTTAATTACAATTTTTACGCAGCAGGTTTGAATTTAAAAACAGCACGATTATTAAGTGAGTCTATAGATTATATAGAAATAGAAGATTTCATTAGACCTGTTTTTTTGAGAAAAAATAGTCGTGTAAAATTAAGAATTAGCTTTGAAAAAAATACAAAGAGAATAGTAGGTGTACAACTTTGTAGTCAAGAAGATTTATCTGGACTATTATCAATGTTTTCTCTTGCTATAGAAGAACAAATTACATTAGACAAATTGAAAATGTTAGATTATTTATTTCATCCTAGTTTTAGCCAACCCTATAATTTTATTTTAAAGGCAGTAACAGGATTAAACATTGAAACATAATCGTTACTAAATGAAATCAAGAAATATACTGTATTACTCAATTCATTGAAAATATTTATCATAATTTTTAATAGAAAACACTATTAAAGAGAAAAAAGAGAGGTAAATCAAATGAAAAAATCTTTAAAACTTGCATCAGCAGTTATATTAATGTCCCAACTCTTTATAGCAACACCTTTCCATGTGTTGGCAAGCGAAAATTCAACATACAAAATTGCAAAAGAAAGAACCGAGACGACTGAAATGAGTAATTCCGATGTAACAGCAGAGAGTAGTGAACTTTTGACAACTTTATCAAGTGAAAGTAGTACGACTTCAAATGCTGAGTCTTCAACAACTTCATCAAGTGAAAGTAGTACGACTTCAAATGCCGAGTCTTCAACAACTTCGTCAAGTGAAAGTAGTACGATTTCAAGTGCCGAATCTTCAACAACTTCAAGTAGTACAAGTGAAATAACTTCTTCGAAAGTGACAAGACCAAACCATATAGAGTCTTCAAAAAAGGAAGCGCCAAAAACGGAAGGACAAACAAAAAATTTTTCGACACCACAGCAAATAGAATCAACAGAATCTTTCCAATCACAACCAATACTATCTGGTAATGAAGAAATTCATTTTGACAAAAATGAATCTGTAGAAAATTTTATTATGAAAATTGGTGAGTCTGCGAGAAAAATTGGTCAGAAATATGATTTATATGCTTCTGTTATGATTGCACAAGCGATCTTAGAATCTGCCAGTGGTCAAAGCCAGTTAGCTCAGGCACCGAATTACAATTTATTTGGGATAAAAGGAACTTATAATGGAAACTTTGTCATTATGGTAACAAACGAAGATTTGGGTAATGGAACGCTTTATACGACCCAATCAAAATTTAGAGTGTATGAAAACTATGAGGAAAGTTTTGAAGATTATGCCAAATTATTAACTAAGGGAATTAGTGGAAATAAAGATTTTTATGCAGGAGCATTAAAAGCTAATAGTAAAACATATCGAGAAGCAACTAAATTCCTTACAGGACGGTATGCAACAGATACACAATACTATTTGAAGCTAAATGAATTAATTAAAACCTATGATTTAACCAACTATGATAAAGAAGTTAAAGGTCCACAAATGAGTAAGACTGGATACCAAGTGCCTATTCATAATTATTCAATAACCAGTTTGTTTGGAAATCGTGGAAATGAATTTCACCGAGGACTTGATATGGCAGCTACACAGGGTGAGCCGATTCATGCAGTTAAAGCTGGTAAGGTTGTTAAAGCAGAGTTTCACTACTCTTGGGGAAATTACGTGGTGATACAACACGAAGATGGATCAACCGCGTTATATGCTCACCAGCAACAATACCTAGTAAAAACTGGAGATAATGTTTTGCAAGGACAAATAATTGGCTATGTAGGAAGTACTGGGAATAGTACTGGCCCACACCTTCATTTGGAAATTTGCAAAGATAGTAGTCTTTCTCAGAGCATGTTAGTTGATCCGAAAACCTTATTATTCGGAGACTAAAAAAGGTAATCAATCTGACAAAGTAACAAGAAAATGGTTGGATTCTTAGACCTTTGATCAGGATATTGAGACTGGAATTGATATCTCGATTACGATGAGTTTGACAAATAAAACAAGTCCATTATCGAATATCGAGTGTATTATTGCCGTCTTTATGCTCATATTTTGAGCAGGTTTTACTAGATGAAAACAATTTATCTATCTTGAGGATTTCGTGTACGTATCGTTCAGTCTTGTATTATAAATTAGTCATAAAATCAGACTAAGAAAAATTGAAAATATTTTTTTCTGATTTATTAAAAGTTAATTGAAATTATATGGTACTTCTTTCTTGGGAGGGTAGGTGCAGTGAAGGAAAGATATGGTCACCTTACTGTTGTTGAGGAGATTACTCATAATGGATATAAAAAATATCGTTACCTATGTGACTGTGGGAATGAAACGATTGTATATCGATCAAACTTACTATCAGGTAGAACCAAAAGTTGTGGATGTGGAAATTATAAAAATAGGCATAAATATAAAAATTTGACAAATAAAACTTTTGGTAAGTTAGTTGCAATCAAGCCAACTAAACTGCGAAGTGAAGGAACTGTTGTTTGGGAATGTCAATGTCTGTGTGGGAGAAAAAAGTTAGTATCGGCAAAGCGACTTCTAAAAGGTGATGTAAAAAGCTGTGGATGTTTGAAATCAAAAAAGCATCACATTGAAAATAAAAAATTCGGATTACTTACTGCAAAGTATCCTTTGGACAATAACTGTTCATGGAAAACAAAATGGGTTTGTCAATGTGAGTGTGGCAGTATGTGTGAGATAAGTTATAGTAACTTATTTTTTGGACATACTCAAAGTTGTGGATGTTTAAAAAGGCAAGAAACAAGGACATGTGTTGAAGGGACAGTAATAGAGTGTCTAACGTCAAAATTACCGAAAAATAATACAAGTGGTGTTAAGGGAGTTTATCGTTCTAAAGAGAAATGGATTGCGTATATAACTTTAAAAAAAAGAGGTACTATTTAGGATCGTATGATTCTATTAAGAGTGCAGCTCAAGTTAGAAAAGATGCTGAAAATAAATTGTTTCAACCTTTGATTGACAAATATCGAGGTAATCATTAATTATTGTGGATAATAATTAACAGTGATATATAAACATCTATAATATATTATTCATACTATTGACATTTAGTATAATCCTATGGAATTGAATATCATAGCAATGTATTTGAAAAGCAAATTGGAAAACAAATAGGTGCAACACCATAAATATGAAAAAATTGGGAAAAAGTAGAATGGAAATTTTCTTACGTCTCACGAGATAGCTCACACTATTAATCTGAAGAACAATGAAGTCGACTTTTAGAAATTGCTAGAAGAAAGTAAAGCGAATTATCACTAGTTACTATAGAGTAAGTTCAAATAAAGCATCTCAAACTTACATGGTTACATGAGAATAACAAATCGAAATTACTCAAGCTTCCTATGGCTAGAGTCGCGAGAAGTTGTTGGGCAGTAGACATAGGTTATATTGTTCTTAGCTACACGATCATTAGAAAGGAAATCCTATTATGCATAGTTATCAAGAAGATGCAAAAGTCCAAAAAAATCGCTGGTGGATTTTGATTGCTATATCTATGTTTACCTTCATGTCCACATTGGATGGCAGTATTGTCAATATTGCACTACCTACCATCTCAGATGATATGGGCATACCAATGAATCAAGCGGAATGGGTAGTGTCCGTTTATCTGATGATTGTCTGTTCTTGTTTGTTGCTGTTTGGTAAAATTGGCGATAGCTGTGGGAAAATCAAAGTATTTCGGATTGGTACGCTGATCTTTGTCTTGGGCTCGCTGTTGTGTGGGTTCAATCATTCGCTAGGTATTTAATTGTTCGCACGGGTGGTACAAGCCATTGGTGCTAGTATGACTATGGCTACAAATGCCGGAATCATCACGGAAGTCTTTCCCATACATGAACGTGGTCGGGCATTGGGAGCAATCGGTGCGCTTGTTTCATTAGGCTCGATTGCTGGACCAGGTCTTGGCGGCTTGATTTTGTCCCAATTTTCTTGGGCGTACATTTTTTGGATCAATGTACCGGTGGGAATCGTAACGATGTTGATTGCTGAAAAATTCTTACCAAAAGATATCACCATGAGCGGCCATACAATCGATGGAGGGGGCTTTGCTGCCATTGCGGCTACGATTATCAGCCTTTTTGGAACAATCTTTTTGGGGCAAGAAAGTGGCTTTTTCCATCCAGTCCCCCTTGTACTGTTCGTAATTTCAGTGATTGCCTTTGTCAGCTTTTTAAAAGTTGAAAAGAAAGCAGCCTCTCCATTGATTTCTTTCGGTATTTTTAAGAACAAGATTTTTACCATGAGCTTGATTACAGCCTTGTTGATTTTTTCTTCCAACTTCTTTGTTAATGTAGTGATTCCTTTTTATCTGCAAAATGCTCGCGGGTTGAGTCCTAGCTATGCCGGACTGTTGATGATGGTCTTTCCCTTGATGATGGTCGTCGGGGCGCCTTTAAGCGGATACCTGACCGACCGGGTTGGCCCGGAGATTTTTGTATTAGTAGGCTTGGGTTTATTGTCGGTAACCCAAGTCATGTATATGTTTTTGTCAGTGGACTCTCCTTTGTGGCTGTACATTGTCGCTACTGCCATCATGGGTGCCGGCAATGCCTTGTTCCAGTCCCCAAATAATACGATGGTTATGAGTTCTGTCACTATCGAAAATTTGGGACTGGCAGGCTCCATGAATTCCTTTGCCCGAAATTTGGGGATGGTCATCGGGATTTCGCTTTCTACGACGGTCTTATATCAAGCGATGTCTGCTAAGATGGGCCAACGAGTAACTAACTATATCGCAGATCGGCCGGATGTCTTTTTATATGGAATGAAGATTACCTTTTTAGGCAGCTTTGTTTTGTGTTTTGTTGCCTTTTTCCTGACTATCTGGCGTATCAAAAAACAAGGAGGTATTCAGAAAAATGTCTGAAAAACCATTGTTGAAGAATTTTTGGAGGCCTGCGTATGGGTGAGTGGGATTTCCATGGATGATGGAAGATGAAGTGAACTTCTGAAAACCGAAAAACTCAAGTATTATCTTCAAAATACTAGTACTCAATTAGATGCTCGATTTGATTACAAGAAGACTGCGAAAGCCACTGGCAACCGCAAGCTAGGTATCCACCGATGGACTACGTTTTAGAGGCAACTGGTTATGAATACGGAGCTAACGCTCTCATCTGCATAAGAATGCAACACCCAGATTATGTAAAGATTTTCGATACTTCTGTCAAAAAAATCATCAAGATAGATAAATGATTTCCGTCTAGTCAAATTGGTTCAGAATGTGGACACACAGATGGTAAGAAGTCATTCACAATTCGAGAATGGACTTGTCCTATTTGCCGTACACATCATGATCGAAACGTCAACGTTAGTATCAATATTTTGATCAAGGGCTATGTATACAAGCATTGCCTTAGAAAACATCAAGAACCTTAGGAACAACGGGGATAGATTGGTTAATAAGAGATATCGCTGTTAGTAAAGACATAGGCTTGCAAGTATACTCTTTTATCAAGAATTCCGTGGCTTTAGTCATGATAGGTTTAATACTATGAAAATTTTCTTTAGCATTTTTGATTTAGGTTCCTTTTCTAATTATAATAAAATGACCACTACAGTAACCTACTGAAATATATAAACAGCCACTGTAGTACCATTTTCAAAGTAGTCTATGAGAGGAGAATCTTCATTCTTATGAACGCTGGAATTGCGGATATGAATTTAATAAAAAAAACCCTTAATGATTTTACTTCCAATTCAATATCAAAAGGTACTGGTATCAATTTAAGCACAATAAAAAAGCTGAAAAGTGGTGAAAGATCAGTGGAAAAGCTGAATCTTTTAGATGCTATAAAAATAACGGAATTTGCTATGAAAAATGGAAAAGCTGAGATTGAAATATGGAGATAATTATCGTCTAGTGAACTACTTGCCACTTAGCTGAATTTAACGATCCTTAGTGCTTGAAGTGGGAGATTCTTGGGAATAGAGCATACTTGCAAGCTTATGTCTTTATTAACAGCGATATCTCTTATTAACCAAGCTATCCCCGTAGTTCTAAGGTTTTTACTTTTATCTAAGCTAATGATCGTATTCAAAGGAAATTTTTGACCCTTAGAAAGTCTCATTTTATCAGACATGAGCTTAGGCATTGCTGAATTTTGTTAATTCGGTTTTAGGTTGTGCTTTGAGCATAATATGAAAGTAGTCTTTATCACGATTTCACTCAACTAAGGTAATGTGATGTGATTCTGATATTCTTTCAAAGATAGTTTTTTGCATAAGCTAACATTACATCATCAATGAGATGTTTACAATGTTTCACTACTAAAATAAGGTGGTAACAAAGAAGAAATAATGAATGATTATTTGTATCTAATTCCATGGTATATCAACCATTTCTTATATAGACTGATTATGACATGGATTAAAATAAAAAGGCACTATGTCTTAATTGTCGGTTTTCGAGTTACCGAACGGCATTCATCACCCACCTATAGAGGATGGGCGACTTCTGCCTGAAATAAGTTAAACTACTTATAACTTCTCATAAATTTAGATTGAGTCATTATTATTTAACATCAATGATTTTCCAGTTTCCATTTTTTTGTAATATTAATTTGTACTGAAAGTAGCTAGTGGTTTTTGATACATTATCAAGGTATTTTATCTTTGTACTCACTAGAATTTTTTTTCCGTTTTGTAGGTAAACTGGATCCTCTAACTTCGAAAACTTTAAGTCAATATTGATTGGTCGCATCGCATCATTTTCAACATAATACTCCAATTCTTTTTCAGAAGCTGATGGATATAATTTAAAGAACGTTTCCAAAAACTCAGCGATTTCTTCTGTAGTTTTGGCATCAATTTTCGAATCATTTTCTACTTGTTTTGTCTTGTATTTTGCCCTATCAGGTTTTGCAATCATAGTTGGCAAACTCGTTACTATATAATTCCTGTTTTCATCTTCAAAGATCGTCACTCGGTATGCAGAAGAAATCGATTGTGCCTTTTTTCCCTCTGTAATCTTTTGCTCCACTAAAAATGAAACGACAAATTCCTCCGAGCTCTTTTCAACATCTAAGACTTTTACTGACTGAACTTCGGAATTAGTGGGAATATCTGCTCGAACCATATCTTGACTTAAAGCGAAACCTTCTTCTGTAAGGTACTGTTCGAGGTTGTTCATTCTCTTTTCAATTGCTTCTTTGTTATTTTTCCACGAAAAATATTCTTTCGAAAAATCCTTCGTAAAGTTTTCAATACCAGAAGTATTCACTACTTTCTCTTTAATAACCACTTTTTCATGAGTTGTATGTTGATCAATGGCGGTGAAATTTTTATAAACGCCAAAAGTAAGACTACAAGATAATAAAAGCCAAAGGGCAAGCACCATTTTTCGATGCTTACCCACGGATACGACTCGTTCTTTTTTCTTTTTTAGGCTCTTTTCCTTTTGATTCCGTTCAATTTTTATCTTCATTCTTTTTCCTCTTTTCTCTTATTTGTACCGTCCAGCACCGATAAGATGCTGCTGCCAATAGCTTTCTGTTAGATTCGTCCAGCCTACTGGATCTCCTGCATGAAACATGCGATTCTCCCCTGCATAAATACCGACATGGGTCACATAAGTACCGGCATCATAAGTCGAATGAAAGAAAACCAAATCCCCTGGTTTGGCATCTTTTAGGTCAATATGGGTCATGGCATCATACTGATCTTGAGCCACCCGAGGAAGTTTCAGACCAACTTTGGCATAACACCATTGAGTCAAGCCACTACAATCAAATCCTGTTTCGGGTCTTGACCCACCAAATACATAAGCCGTTCCTTCATACTTAAACGCCTCGTCAAAAATCCCTTGGACTGTTTTATCGTCAAACTGTGTTGTAGTTAGGTATTGCTTCACCAATAAGCAATAAAACATATTGCCATAGTTATAGCGCCATCCACCATTTTCCTTATTCGCGATGGGATTAGGGTAATCGATTTTTTGACCGCAAGATTTTTCCTTTGAAAAAGATTCAGCTAAAGCAAAACTATGCTTCTTCCCGTTTTTTGCCACATAGTCCAAATAACCACCGCCAAAGTTATAGGCCTGAATGATACTATCTTGATCACAACCTAATTCTTTGGAACGCTTAACCAAAGACGCAAAATAGAGACATCCTTGTTTGATGGATGCCTCGGTACTTAATGAATTCGGTGGTAAACCGGCTGACTCAGAACTTTGCATCACATCTTCCATTGTGCCACCAGATTCCACTTGAATAATCGCTAAAAGAATCGGAACATACTCTGTTATATCCGATTCTTTGGCATATTTTTCCACCATTGCACGGTGTTTCAAAACCTCTTCTGAGACACTACTCCCCCCAGGAGGAGCACCTGAACTACTACTTCCTTCACTGTCTTCACCAAACAATAAGCCCACACACATCAAGATACCCATAAAAGAGATTGTTAGGAAAGTTAACGAAATGGCACTTAATTTCTTTACGTTCATTTTTTCTCACCTGACCTTGGTTTGGGATGAGGGTTCAAACTTTTTTGTACTTTTCGATTGGTTCGTTTGGACAGAGTAGACCGCCGTTTCACTTGTTGAAAAGAATTTTTCTTACTTGAGGATTGGTTTATTCCTTTTGAAATGATTTCTTGGCTAGCGAATTTTCGTTTGATTTCGGGATTCGAATTTGCTCTCACAATCCGCTTTGGTGCTCTATCCTTTTGAGATTGGACCTTTGCTTTTATCGGAACATTTTCCCTTCTTTTCCCATGAGGATTCCCTATTTCGTTCAATACTTTGCGCTTTTCAGCTATTTTTTCGTCTCTACGTTGTTGTTGTTTTTCTCGCAACTCTCCTCGATTTGCTTTTTCTTGGACCAGTCCTCGCTTAAACTCTTCCGGTGCTTTTTTCGTTTTTTCAATTCCTTTATGGAAGTTGTATTTCAAGTTGGTTGGCGTATTCCGTACTCCATCCTTTACTTGTTTGGTCTTATCTTTCACCAAAGCTTGGGTATCCAGAACCTTGCCGACTTTTCTCCCGGCCAAATTCATTCGGGATTGTTTCTTATTATTTGGAATTGGCTTTTCCTTATTCAAGTCAGATGGTATCTCGTGATCGTTCGGTAATCGTGAATTCTTTCGTAGAGAAGAACCGGATGGCTTAAATTTGGATTTTGATTGTTCCTTTGCCAACTTATTTCCAACTGCTGCACCACCACCAAAAGCCAAAGTCCGTCCCACATTTCGATTGAGTTGCCGCAATGTTCGATTCATTAACATTTGCGGTTTTCGCATGACCCGTCTTCCCATTGATTGGCTATCATTACTCTGGAGATTGAACATATTCATAATGTCGCCCAATTTGAAATAGATACCGGCAAAGGTCACAATTTGCAGAAAAGCAACCATGAAAAATGGATAGGTTGCCGAAATATTGAAAAACATCGTGGAGATGCTAAATGCAGTCGTAATCACCAAAGTAACTCCTGCTCGCATCATAATCGTATTGAACAAGCGAATAATCGCCTTCTTGCCCAAACTCTCATAAGTCGGCAACATGGACAATAAGAAACTAATCGGCAAAAACATCGCAAAGATAATAAAGAGAATTTGCGAGAACAACATAATCCCTGTTAGGAGAAAGACAAAGAAGGATATGCCAATATTGAACAACACCAAAAAGACCACGGTCCCTAAGCGGTTCATGGTCTTGGTAATACTGAGATTCGCATTGTCATTATCTTCAATCTCCGCTTTGACCGCTTCTTCCCGATCCTTGCCTTTATTTTCATCTGGACTTACAGACAGGATTTTGTTAACACGATCTTCGCCAACTTCTTCTATATTGGAATCATCAAATTGCAAGAGTAACCACGGTTGTTGGACTTGAATGGAAAACAAGCTATCTCGGATTAAATCCACACTGTCCTTTCCTTGGCTTTCTGAATTCGGCACGACAATCTCGGTTCCAAGGCTAAGAGCCGCTTCGCTGACATCTGAGCTAAAATCATTGATTTTTGTGATATAGGTGGGCGCATACGCAATGAACGAACCCGAAAGTAGAAAAATCATCACAAAATTAATGACAGCCCGGACTGCTTTGGTAGTTTCTCGTTTTAATAATCCTGTATACGCCACATAAACTCCTAGAGCTAAAATCATCAATAATAGAAACCCAAAGTAAAAGCCCGAGGTCTGGAGTCCATTTTCGGTAATGCCGGCTAAGGTTTGGATATTCTTCCCAATACTTTCAGCCGTATCTGAAATGAAATCCAGCTTATAGGCTTCTTGAACCACGTAGCCCGTGGCATTTGATAAGTAGAGACTAACTGTCCAAATAAAATTAGTAATGGCATAAAGTCCATACATTACGCTCTTCCCTAGGCCATCACCCCAATTCCAAGGCAGCCAATCCCACGAACTATCCACAAAGAAATCCAACTGATAGTTACCAAGTGAATATTGGGAATAAAGATTTCCGGCTCCAACTGTATCATCAACCAGACCTGTTGCCTCAGCTACCGTTCCAACTAAGCTCAAAAGTATTATCAGAGTGACCAAACTGATTAAAACAATTCCAAAGATACGAAAAAGTTTCTTTTTCATCTCCTCACTCCATTCTCTCTTGAACTGGCGGACGGGTATCAAAAGCATGGAAAAGTTCTTCAAAGACTGGATGAACTTGGACCACACCTACTCGACCATACAAATCCTGCATCAAGCATTGCCCATTTTCCAAATCTCGCATGCATTTTTGATTACTTTCATCTTCTTTATCTAATCCAAAGAATTCCAAGGTTTTCTTGATTTCATGAATATCGGTACTGCGAAATGCAAACTTTAGCCCAATATTATTCTTCAAACGTTCATCCAACAAGTCATCACTGTTTTGCGTGACGAAGTAAACACCGGCATTCATGGCCCGACCAGCACGCACTAATTTATTCGATAACGTTTTTCCTTGAGCTACTTGAAGAAAACTCCAAGCCTCATCCAGGTCCACAATCTTGAAAATTTCTCGGTTGCTATGGATAAAGTCCAAGGCAAAAGTGGAAATAACAATTAGCATGGAAACACTCAGCAATTCCATGGTGGTATATTCTTCAAAAGTGGTTTCTGCATCTGGTAAAACCAAATCCGCTACTTGAATGATATTTAACTGCTTATCTAAACTAATCGACTGGGTAATCGAACCATCTGAGAAAAGCAAATGGGCAAAATCATAATCGGTAAAGGACTCGATGTGATCCGCGATATTTTCCGCGACTGGTGAGTCCTCTTTACGCAATTCAACGATTACTTGTAATAATCCTCGCTGATCACTTTGGGTAACCGTTCGAATGGCTTTGCGTAACACAGGGAACTTCTCCCCATCCCGACTGGAAATCCCTGTTAAAAAGGTCAGGATATCAATCGCCAAACTTTCTGAGTCTTTCTTTTTCTTCATAATCACATAGGGATCAAGTAAGCCTTGATTTTCTGGCTTACTGGTCAAGTTAAGAATATTAATTTCATCCGCAATTTCTGGCAACGTTTCTTTCCAACCGCCTCTTTCTCCTTTTGGATCGACAATCACAGCTTGCCCACCAAAAAGGACGGCATAATAGACTAAGAGATTGTTGCTAAAAGATTTCCCCCCACCTAACGAACCAAGGAAAGCAGATGCCAAAGCATTGGTTACTGAGCCTTTGACCCCTTGTGATGCCAATGCCGGTTTCAGGTAAACATTGCGCCCCGTATCTACGTTATAGCCAAAGTAAATGCCTTCTAATTCTCCTAGCATTTGAGTAGCCCCAAAACCAAGTCCCGCCAAAAAGTCAGACGTAACATATTGAATATAGTCATTCATGTATCGCTTACTTGAGGGTAAGAATTCTTTGTGTAGACCCATCATATCGCCAAAGGGCCGGACTAGTTTTACATTGGTATCGTCATAAAAATCGAGCACTTCATCACAGCGGCGTTTTAATTCATCCACTGATTTAGCACTCACTCGAACCACATAGCTTAGTTTATACATGGATTCTTTCGACTGATCCAAGGTGGTTTCCAATTCATCCACGGAATCCAAAGCATCTAATACATTGGAGTTCGTTTCATTATCAGATTGATAGGCATGGTTGTCTAAATCTTTTAATTCCTTTTTCTTATTACGAACGGTAGCTAGGGCCTTTTTATTCGTCACAATTTCCACATTCATTGAAGTATCAATCGGAAACGTAAATTGTTGTTGCTGGTAATAGAAAAGTTCCGAGGAAGGAAACTCCATTTCCCCTACAATGGTATTAATTGTTAAGTACGCTACATAAGACTCATGATTTTCATGTTCCATCCGTAAGTACCGAGGCTTTTCTTCAATCAAACAACGAGTGGGACGTAATAAGTCGTAACGTTTCACCAGCGTTTCTGATTTCAGCTTTTTCTTTGGTAGCTGGAATTCATATTCTTCAAACGGTGTGCCTTTTTCACCATAGATATGTTCAATTAAATACGTCAAGTCACTCGGCGTTACTCGTTTGACTTTAAATCTTCGAGCCAATTTACTTTCCATTAGTTTTTCAAGCTTGGTATAGCGACGAATTTCTTCATTGGATAAGGAAACAAAATCACCCATCAAATGATGATTCACTCCATAGACAAATTCTTGAAGTCCAGAAAAGAAAGATTTCCTGAGATTCTTTAGATTGACCTCTTCATCTGTCGAAATCAGTTTAAAGCCAATAAAGAAGCGATAATCAATCTGACTATCGCCAATCATGGATACTAATGCATCTGTCTGTAAATCAATTCGTTGCTTTGCTACTTCTTTGAGTCTACCGGTAATTTCCTTTTTCGAACGTTCTTGTGTGGCACGAATACTACTTTCTGTGGCAATTTGTAAGGCATGGATCTTACCTTCACGATTTTGCGCAATTAATTGGCGAAAGTTATCATGTACTTGATACTTCTGTTCAGGTGACAAAAAGGAGTAATTGTAAGGCACTAATTCATAGTAAGCAAAACACTCGCCTTCTTGGTTAAAGACAAGATTATTTTCAATATACTTAATCGGGTACATAATTCACACTCCTTACCAAGGTGATTGGTTCGTCCCATCGTTTCTTCTGTTCTTTAACTTTCTTTCCTGCAAAAGTGACCTTAAACCGTAAGTGATAGCTGATAAAGGATCGTAAAAATCCCAATGGTTTCTTACCGTCAAAGGTCTTTTGCGACATGAACCAAGTGACCGCTATCGGAATGCCCAAGTATTTTAAAAAAGCCCCCTCTATCATGGATAGCGGAGGCACATGGGCAAATACAATGACAAACATCAAGGATAAAACAAACCAAGCCATCTGGTTAAAGGTCACAGGAAAAGGCAGCTGAAAGTCATTAATCGCATAAATGACTTTTTCAACTGCCCAAATACTGGTGTAGCTTTTTATTTTTTTCATAGTTTCCTCCAAAATAAAAAGAAGGAAAAATTCCTTCTTAAATAAAAATTCTATATTTCTTACTATACTTTCCATTGCTTGCATAATCCTTTTGAAGAACATAAAGTTTAAACCTACGTGATCGACCGAAAAATCTAAACGATGAATTAATAATATTGATACTATTTTTTGGATTAGATGTTGAAGCAACAAATACTTTTTTAAAGTCACTTTTTTGAATTTCATCCATTGTTTTTTTTATTTCCAAGATTAAAGATCTATTAACTTTACGAACTCCATCTATTGAATTCCCTCTAACAATTATCGTAGGATATGTTTGATTTTCCATAGATAATTCACTCATTTTTATATCGTAAGTATCAATAATCAGTAAGTTCACAGAGTCATATCCATCGATGTCATCGAAATTTTCTTTTTCAATGCTTACTTTACATGTTCCATCACTGTCGTAATGATCATCGTATATATCTGGCAACACCTCAGAAAAAATTCCACTCAAAACCAACTTATATTGCATGTGTATAGGAATTCCTGCAATCTGAATTTTATCATAACCAAGTAAAGTTGCTGCTACCCAAAATACAAAATAAAAATAGTTGTAGTACACATTTCCATTAGAGTTAAACACCTTTCCTGAATTTCTTTTTTTAAAAAAATTCAATAACGATATAACAATAATAATTGAAAAAATGTAATTCAAATTAAGCTGAAGAGATGTTACTAACGTTTCAATAAAGGTAGCTTTTTGGTCTCCAAAGAAAAAAATCACGGCTTCTTTACTCATTTTTTTATTGGTAAAGAAAAAAGTAATCATCGGTAGAGAAATTAAGAGAAGGGCTGGTATCATTACCTTTCCTACTAAAAACCCCCACCACCAAATATTCTTTTGTGATTTCACCTAATCACTCCTTTATAGTTTTATAGCCTGCCTAATATCTGATTTTTTTGACAGTAACCACATTCTCAAATCAGAAAATCCAACGATAATAAAAACATAAACTCTATCATCATGTTGCTTGCTCACGTTCAGTCTCCAGCTTTTCTTATCAACATTTGATGGAGTTGGTACAGCTTCAGGATGAGTATGCCATTCTCCCAATGCAATAGAAAACTTATTTGATTCTATCCATTTCTCATTAGAAAGCTGTTGATGAATTTCTCGGTTTTTTTTAAAGAGTAATCTTTTTTGTATATCTCCTATTTGAGGTGTTGTTATATCGGTAATTATTATGCTCCCATTCTTAAGTCTTTTTCCATGAAGAACTCCTCCAGCTTCAGGCAAGTCATCCTTTCCCTGCCGATATTGTTCAAATATCTTAAGAACTTCATCCCTTACTTCAATGACAATACGGTCACACGAAAATTTAATCATCTAACTCCCCACATACTTTGCAATATTTAGAAAAGAATCTTTCTTCAAACTTATTGACTCCATTAAGAAAAGTATTTCTGTCGCTATATTGATATCCTAAATTCTCAAAAGTACTCCCATCTCCTATCCATGAAAAAAGAGTACTATTGGTCATATTATTTTGATTGACTTTATGGAAAAGTTTTATTGCATTAATTGCACATTCCGTCGAGGCAATAGCATTATATGGTATAAATTTTGAGCGGCAACTCGCTAAAGTCCTTTCAAAAATTTGTCCTTCTTTTACCAGAGAAGCTCTATTTGAACACCTATTTTTAGAGTTTGAATCTGTATAAAGACAATTGAAACAACCTTTTTGATTTAGAGAATAATTTATAAATAGAGTGTGTCCCCCAATGCCATATGGCTCCAGCCAAGAATAGAAAACTTTTTGACTACTTTTGGAAAAATAATTATTTAAAGCCAGGCTTGCCATTGTATCTCCTATGCAAACAAAAACATAGTCATATTCCTTGAAAAAACCAGGTTGCATACTAATTAAGTCTAAAACGTTCATTGACTCCACTTCAACACAAAGGTATGGGATTTTTTTTTCGAGCTCCTCCTGCATTAAATCAACTTTAAAAAAATTATTCTGAGATCGGGCATTTTTTAAACTATCTGCACCAAGTGAATTTCGATACAAATTTTCAGCTTGAAAACAATCATTGTCTATGAGTGTCATCTTTCTCACACCTAATGGACCAAGATTTTCAGCAATTTTACTGCCAACTGACCCTACCCCAACAATAGCTATATTAGCACCCAATCCATAGTTTTCTCCGCTCGTTCTATTCACCAAATATAATTCATCATGACGCTGAACTAATACAGTCCTAGGCGTACCCTTATAATCTTTTATAGATCCAGATTGTTTTGTAAAAAGAAATCCAATTATGACATTATTTGACTTTTCTTCAATTGGGATATCTAGAATAAGTAAAACATTATGTCTATTCTTTCTTTTTTCAAGTTTTAAAAAAAATCTTTTATTTGCACCTGTTACATTTTTTTTTACTATTTGTAAAATATCCTTCTTTGACCATGCTTTATTATTCTTCGGGGGCATAATATTATTCTTGTTTCTAATTGGAACATAGTATGCATCTAATTCATGAGTATCTTCTTTCTCTCCATTAAACAATCTACTCGCTGCATTTAATTGTAATTCGTTCTCTTTATCCAAAGCAACCAAAGACTTACCGTACATTATTGTATCAACTGACTTGATAAACAACGCTGGTTCACAAAGGTAGAATAACGAAATTTGATTCTCTTGTTTGTCCCAAAAAGCAACAAACTCTTTTCGAAAATCATTTTTATTTAACCCTTTCAAACCTTCCTCAATTGTTTTTATAGTTTTATTAACACACTGCAATAAAACCAATTCTGAATTTTCTTCATCTACTAAATAATTTATATCTGAAGAAAAACATACCAACCCATCTTTTTCTACATGTGGTAGGTAAAGTCCTAAATGATCAAAATTATGAATGTAAATCCTAGGAAGTACCAATGGAAAATGTTTTGGTATTTCAATTTTTAAACGCAACTTTCCAATTGTAGCAAATGAAAAATCCCCATAGTAATTACCATCGAATAAACGCACAACATCTGTTAGCTTTTCTTTTAAAATATCAGTATAATCCAATCTTTAACACCAACCTAAGCACTCGGATAGTCTGTAACAAATGCATTTCTTAAGTTTTTTTCTGTAACTTCTTCTTCTGAAATAATTAAAAAATCCTCCCCAAATTGATTATTTAATCGTTTTGTAGCTTCATACTCATCTTCAGTATCGATAGCGAAAATCAAATCATCATATAATTTAGAAAGTTTGTTTTTAAAATCACTCATCTGATTCACTGTCATTTTTGAATAGGTGTCACTGTTAGGCTTCACTGGAAGATATGCATGTAGACGATAATGCCAACCATCTGTTTCACTGTACTCATACACAAATGAATCTTTCAGCGAAGAAACAATCTGCTTCATACATTCCATATCATTATACTGAACTTTTCTAGTTAAAAAATCAGTGGACTTATTAACTAGGAACGTATCCATCACATTAATTGTAAGTCCAATTCCTGTTGGTTTATATTCTTGGTTAAAATTGTTATCTTTCCATCTTTTTAAATAGCGAATACATCTTCGAAATTGTTTTCGATCATCTGAATCTGCTACATGACTATTAATTTTCTCTTTTAATACTTTGGGATCCGCTTCCTCCCAGCATCGGTTTTCGGGAGCACTGAATTCTTTTGCTTTTGCTAAGAAATAATTTTCATCTTCTTTAGCATAAACCGCAACATCAACGTGCACATTTTTTTTTGTCTTTTTTCCAGTAAATGTAGCAGTTACACAAGGTACTTTTAAATTAACTTGAGCATTAGGAAAAATTTCAACTAGCGCCTCTTTTACCCACAGTTTAGGCTCCCTTGGATCTTCATAAACAGTATGATCAATTTCGAAAGCAACTGCAATATCGATGTCAAAATCAATTTTTTCATCACAGCTTTTTATTCCGGTATAAACAGAATAGCTTCCCTGTAAAAAAGTTTCAAACTTCACATCATCAGGTAAGTAATCTTTTAATCCATCAATTACTTGGTCTTTATAGTCCTTAAGTAGCGTATTGTCTTCTACGTCCAATCTAATTGAATTATGGAAATCAATAAAACTTGTTTGAATATTTGCCATAATATTACCTCATTTCAAAAATATTTCTTCGGCAAATATTATATCACATTACCCTTCAGTTTGCACTCTATATATTGTGTTTTTTTGCTTACATATACTAATCAAACACTATATATAGTGTTTGATTCATTCTGGATACTCAAAAACTCCACGACTAGTAACCAAATAATTTCCTCCAATCTCCAAATCTCGACCGCAAGCATCAAAATCAATATACGGCTTCAATTGTTCTGGAACTTCGCCAAAATCACCAGCTTCTACAATCAAGTAATGCGCCACATCACTCATATCATCGCAATCTGGATAATAGACAATATCATCCACATGCTCTACCATTTCCTCGAAAGAATTGAAGAAAGCGTGTTGAATCTCAGAAGCAGCTTCACCAATTGGCGTTCCTTCTAGTTCCTCCGCTAAGTTACACAACCGATTAATCTCTTCAATTGGCGTATACTCATCAATCTCAAAAGGCAGTTCATAATCATGAATCGCGTACTCTTCATATTCGTCATTTAATCCAATCTGTTCTTTCACTTCATCAAAATCGACAGGTGGGGTAAACCATGCCCCCACCAACTCACCTTCATTGTATTTTCCAAGGTTCGCAATATAAACACGCATCTGTTCCATTGTGATTCCCCCTCAGGCACCGACAATTCGGTTAAACAAATTGAGTAGGACATCCTTCACACCAGAAGCATTAAAGACCAGACCTACCGCAATCAAAGCAATCACCAAGAAGCCAATCAGTTTGGAAAACTCCCGTTTAAATCCTAAAAACAAACCAATGACCACAATCGCTAGTAAGACTAAAGATTGAGCATTGGTTAAAAACCATTGATATATGGATAGGTAAGTTCCTGATATTATAAATATCTCAAACTTTTCCCCCCATTCACACGGAGCGTGCGACTTTCACCGCACTCCGCGTTCCATCGTGTTTATATTGAAAAGTATTTATGTAGTAGACCTATATCAAGTTTAATTCTTGATTGCCAGCTAATACTCTATATTTATTTAGTCTTATGAGCTGGACTTTATTTAGCTTCAATAGAGCTATATATTTTTGTATTGTTTCTTCTGTTTTAGCGTGTATTAGACGGTGTACCGCCTCTTTTACCAAAATAAGATTTTTATAATCGTCATTTCCACCAGCTCCAGTTGGTACAATATGATGACAATGTATTTCATTAGCTTGTTGAAATTCTTCCAGAGTTATAGCACATTTTCCATGTTGAGCAGAAAATAGCGAAATTCGATTGTCTGCGTATTCTATTGTGCGATTTTCCAAAGATAATTTCATTAACTGGTACATCAGTAATTTATCAACACTTAGATTGGTGTGGATAAATTTTCTTCCCTCTAGAGTGTAGCAATTCGCTAAATACACCTTTGCCATTGGTTTTCTGTGTTGGATATATCCAACAGGGAAAATAGGTTCGCCCTCGCCAGCAACATACCGAAGCATTTTAGATTTACCATATCTTGTTGCCTCCTTTGTCGTAAGTTGTCTGCCTGTTTTTCTCAATCTGCCCCTTTTGTTTGTACCTAATCTGTTAGTGAAGATAGCCATTACAGCTCTATTCAGTTTCATACAATCCAGATTTACATTCGTTGCAATCTGATAATAATTTTGCATACCTAATACCATTGAATTATAAAGTCTTGTTTCTTCTAATTCCGTTTTCCCTTTTGAGGGAGAAGCAATTTTCTTTGCCTGTGATACCAGCTTGTCTTTTTGGTTTTTGAATTGTTTATCACTTATATGTGATTTAACAACTAACTTCTTTCTTCTCGGTATCATTTTAATCTTGAAACCAAGAAAGTCGGAGTATCTTTTTCTAACATTTACAATTCTTGTTTTTTCTTGTGATACTTCCAATTTTAATCGTTGTTCAATCCATTGAGTGATTGCTATTTTGGCTTTTTCAGCACTTTCCTTGTAGCGGCAGAAAACTCTAAAATCATCTGCATAACGAACCATATACATTTCCTTTAACTTTGTTTTCTTCATTTCTTTGTAAGCGTTGCTTTTACATGGGCTACCGCTTTTATTGATATGAACCACATAGTTTTTTGTAACAGGATTTTCCTGCCATTGGCTTTCTACCCAATGGTCTAACTCATTAAGAACAATGTTTGCTAGTAGTGGGGATATTATTCCCCCTTGCGGAGTTCCTTTCTCTGGATATGTTATTGTACCGTTAGTCATTTTGATTGGAGCTTTTAATATCCTTTTTAAAATGAATATCAAGTGCTTGTCCCGTATTCCCATAGCCCATATCTGTTTTATCAGCTTGGAATGGTTCACGTTGTCAAAGAAACCCTTAATATCAAATTCAATCACATAATGTAGCTGGCTGATTTGTAGGCGGTTATAGGTTGCTTTTATTGCATTTTCAACTGACCTATTAGGTCTAAAACCATAGCTGTTTTCACTAAATTTAGCTTCGCAGATTGGTTCTAATACTTGTTTTATACATTGTTGTATAAGCCTGTCCCACATACAAGGAATACCTAGAGGTCTGGTTTTACCATTTGGTTTTGGTATTTCTTTTCGCCTCACTGGCTTAGGTCGATACCCATGTGGACTGCCTGCAACAATGTATCTTACTTTTTTGACAACTGTTTCTGCTGGCAATTTGCCAATATCTTTAATTATTGTACCGTCTGTTCCTGCTGTTTTACTGCCTGCATTTGCTTTGATATTTCGATATGCCAGTAATATATTTTCTCTCGATAGGATAATATCCATAAGATGAGTGAAAATATCTCCATTCTTACTTTTGGCATATAAATCATCAAAGGTGTTTTGCATTTCGTAATATTCAGCGTGTCTTAAATCTTCTACACACAATGTTTCATTTTTATTTTTAGGCATAAGGCTTCACTCCTTTACTTGAAATTGAGTGAGCTTTTTTATCTTACTCGTAATCCTTATTGAAACAACATAATACTTTTCTAATATATACACGACTTGAGGGCATTCCTCCATTCTCATTACAAGAATTTCTTAGGTTCGCCCTCTGCTTTTCAGCATTAGTTCAACTGCTTATTGTTCTTCGTCAGTTTATTCTCTTGATGAGAACCCAATACCTTTCCTCGTTCCGATAATCTTATCTATACATATATATCCTTAGGTCACTAGCTATAAGCCTGCTGGCTTGATACCGCCTGTAACGTTATATGGCATTTCATAACCTATATTCTTACTTTGCCACACCAGCTACGATTTCTCGTACCTTTGCATTTCTACAAAGTTCAAATTTAGACCCGTACATTCGCTGTTTCGTCAGTTCCTTATAGAACATTCTAACCATAGATATTTTATAGACCCCCGACCTGTTGGATACGCTACCCACCTCTGGATAGTTTTCGATAGAAGATATATGTTCATCAACTATTACGGTATCTTTCAGCCGTCTTTACCGAGCTTCAAACATTCTGAGTTTCCTCATACAATGCTTGTCGGAGGCTCAGGGCAGGCGTTTCAGAGCGTTACTTCATCATTCCACCTGTCAGATTATCAGTTCTCCTAATAACCAAACTTTTTCGTTCTTTTATTAGTGCCTTAGCTTTTCACTAAGGAACGAGTCGCACATAAATTTTGTCCGAAATTCATTTTGTCACTTTCCTTTCTTTTCCATTGCTCAATCCGCTGCTGCACTTGCATTCATCAAGCACATCACGGTAACACCAAGCATACTGCCACCAAGTACCAATAACATATCTTTTACAATTTCCATCAAAATTCCTCTTTTCATACAATCAAGTTTTCGATTGCCATACTTTGTTGCTCCAAAATTTTTTTATGCCGGTCCGAGAGTCGCGCATTCTGTACCATATCCTGGATATACGTTGTTTGATTCAATCGATCCAACTCCTTAGCCATTTTCCACGTAGGGGCGACTTGTCTACCTAGCCAATTTAATGTTCGTTCAATGGTATACGGTTTCGGTTCAGAAGTTAATTGAATCTCTTTCCGATTCCGTCCAATAAAACGACCCCATTGTTCATTCAAGGGCCAATTGGTTCGCCGTTTTCCATCTACTTTATCCGCAAATCGCAAATACCGATTGATAATGGAAAACGTGGTACTTTCAATGCTACGACCTTTTAACAAATCTTGAATCGCATAATAAGCACGGTCATTTTTCAACCGAATCTCAAAACGATTTTTCGTTTCGGTCTGGTCCAATGGAATCCCTAACTTGATATATTGTTCATAATCTTTTTCGTACAAACAAAAATAAACCTCGCTTTTGAGGCTGCCAATATATAAGGTATTGCCCATACCATCCTTTTCATCAGCTTTCAACAGTTCCCCGGAACGGTAACTTTTGAAGGTACGAAACAAGGAGATACATTCTTCCTTCTGACATTTTTTCGTTAAATCAGGAATATCCAGTAGCCCCACTCGATCATTGATTGCTAAATCCAAGCGTTTCATCACGCCACCGGCTTTTAGACAATCTTCAAAAAAGTCGTACCAGCTACGCTTTTGGGCGAGTAAAAAAGTTTCAAACTGCCGGCAACCACGACCTTTTAATTCCAAAAGGACACCTTTATCTTCTTCATGAGATAACATCACTACAATATCGCCCATGACATATTGTTCTTGATAGGAGTAAAAGGCGTAATCTTCATGAAGCATATACTCGAATTTCAAATGGAGAATTTCTTGAATAATTTTCCGCACATCCGTTGTGGGAAAGCGAATCCTTACATAGTCAAATAGTAACGTTAAAGGTAAATCGGGATTGAAACTTTCCAGTTGATCAAAAATTTTTCTCATGGTCTTTGTAGAGGCGATTACGCCACCGTTTTCTATCTGATTTAGGTATGGGCGGCTAAGTCCGCAAGCAGTAGCTAATTTATTTTGTGAAACGCCATATTCGTTGCGTCGTTCTTTTAATAACCGATAATCTAAATTTCGTTGCGCCAAGTTTTCACCTCCAAATTCAAGGTGTTAACTTTTCCAAATGAGTTAACACCTATACAAATTACTTAATATCCTTGATACAACAAGCATTTTTTATGGTTACTTGCTTGTTTTTTGTGTTTTTGTACCCCCCTGTTAGATACGGGGGGTGAGACATCATGGCCGGCTGCCGCCGTCCATGAACAGGCACAGCACCACGGAGGATTTCTGCTTCGCAAATCCCCCGCGGTCAGTGCCTATCAGTGGGTTATTTCCCTATTACTCCGCGGTGATACCCTCAATTTCCAACTCTGCTTTTATCTCAAACAAGTATTGGCGGATATCAGGTTCTTTGGCAAGGTCCGCAATTCGTTCCAATTCACCGATGACTTGATTGAGCTCCATTCGAGCATCCGTTTCCTCATCCACTACATACGAATCACCTGGACTTTCACCCCGTTTTTGCGAATATCAAAATTGAGCCGGTACAGTTCTTCTTCCAATTTCGGATCTGCCTGAATCTTGCCAATCATCCAGTAGATTTCTCCAATCAACTCGTCATAAATCATATGCTTTTACCCCCTTTAATCTTCTAGCAATATCAAAAATGACCGGAACTGTTACTGAGTTTCCGGCCTGTTTATACAACTGACTATCTGAATTGACTTGAGAAGCTCGATCAAAAGCCCAATCTGGAAAGCCCTGAAGCCGCCAGCACTCCCTAGGTGTTAACTTTCGAATCTGGTACTGATCCGTGACTACCGCTTGTTGGTCTCCTGTTAGTAAGGTATGCACACTTTGTTTTCCCAGACGACCTCGGCGACTTGTGGAATTAGGAAAAGCCAGGTTCACACTGTCCCCTGGCTTCACCTCTTGATATTCTGTTTCATTTTTCCGAATCATAATCTTCGTTCCCCCTTGTTTCGTTGACAAAGTGGGGGCTGTTCCGGTTACCTCATAAATCCTATTGCCTTGTTCAAAATTTCCCGACAACATACCCGCTACAGAAATCCCATCCTTTACCGGTAAGGCAATTTTAATTCCTTCATCACCGGTCAAGGTTGGTGCTACGCTATCTGAACCATAGACTTGGCCACCCATTCCTCGATTGGAAGGATTGATATTTACCAAGTTTCTGATGTTTTGATCAGATGTTGAAGACGATCCAATGATAGGAAATACTTGTTCGGTACATGCATCTCGAGAATGTCCGATAAGGAAGATCCGCTCACGGCTTTGGGGAACGTAGGCCTTTGAGTTAAGCACTTGCCATTCCACATCATACCCCAATCCATCCAACGTTCGGAGGATCGTCTCGAACGTAGCCCCTCCTTCGTGATTGAGCAATCCCCGGACGTTCTCAAGGAATAGAAACTTAGGTTGGAGAAGAGTGGCGAACCGAGCGATTTCAAAGAATAAAGTACCTCGAGTATCGGAAAATCCTTGCCGCTTTCCCGCAATTGAAAAAGCTTGGCACGGAAAGCCGCCGCAAAGGATGTCCACTGGTCCGAGGGATCGAACAAATTCGTCTGATACACTTGTGATGTCATGCATTTCCACCTCCTTCCTTGTATCATGGATTGCTTTATAACTCCTCCGAGCAAATTCATCAATTTCACAAAAACCGATACACTGGTGACCGGCTTGTTCCATACCTAAGCGAAAGCCACCAATCCCGGCGAATAAATCTAAAAATGTCATAAATCACCTCAATAAAAAAGCCCAGGATTATTGATATTCCTAGGCTACACACTATTATTTTCTCTTTCCGTATGAACGGTTAATCCAACAATGTTGCTAATTTCCCTTAAGAAATCATACCCTTTTGGTACAAGTGGCGTATAAAACTCACTAATCACACTGCCCCCTGTATCTACATAACCTCGTCCTTTGATGCGTTTCATAAAAAAATTTTTATCGACTTCTCCAAACATCATGGAATACCCAAGCTCACTCATACGACCCAAAGCCACACGGAAGTTAAACTGATCGCGAATCCCATCTCCTAGATATTTCGCATCCGGCCTTTGACAAGCTAGAATCAGAAAGAAACCAGATTGACGGCCTAACATCACGATTTGTTTAAGCTTATTCAAAATCACCGCACTTTCTTTTGTCGTTAACATCTATAGCGATAGGTAAGAATTTGATATAATCTCCATCTTTTCCCCCGCTCCACACCGTACGTGAGACTTTCACCTCATACGGCGTTCCATCTATTTATTTTCTATTGAATGTTTTGCAGATTACACATCTTTCGATAAAGGTTGATTTTTGCTATTTGCTCTGGCACCAGTTTCAGTTCATGCACGTAGTGATCGATTATCATTTTATTTGTTGTATGGATCAGAAGATGGATATCCTTATGAATAATTCTCAAGTTATCGAATTTGTCGTCTCCACCAAGACTTTTTGGCAAATAGTGATGACAGTGAACGGCTTTTGCTGGCAAAAATTGTTTTGTAATCTCACACTTGCCTGATTTCATTGAGTAACGAGATATTCTACTATCTAAATACTCAACCGTTCTATTCGGTATTTTCGATTCCATCAATTTTCTTAATTCTTGGAACACAAGAGACTGTAGGCTTTTGTGCTCCAATCTTTGACGACCAAACGGAGTAAACGGTGTATCCTCCGTATTAAATCCGTAAATTGTTTTTGTAGATACGTCGCAAAGAGGGTACAAATAGACTCCAGCTACTTTATACGTTTTCATCGTTGTTGAGTAAAACTTTTTGTAAGTTGGGGAAGCTTTGTTGGGGTAACATCTTGTACTACAATTTGATAATCGGTTGTAAGTAGTGAATGAAAGAACGTAGTTCATCCTATTCAAATCTAAATTAATATGAGTGGCATACCTGAAATAATTATGAACACCGAGCACGAGAGCATTAAACAGGAGAGCATTTTGTGCTGTAGGACTCTTTTGAATATCTTTGATTCTTTGTTTAATCTCTTCTTTAATCTGATCCTTTTTTTTGTTAGAAATACGTGAATTACAAACCCATTTTTTCCCTTTTTGTTTCACGCAAATAGCGAATCCTAAAAATTCCGACTTACATTTACGCAAATTGACGATTTTAGACTTCTCATTGGAAATATCTAATTTAAGTCTGTCTTTTAGGTAAAGCTTGACAGCGTGGAACCATTTTAATGCTGTCGGATAATCATTAGTCATGATTTTAAAGTCATCTGCGTACCTGACAATATAGCCTTGCTTTAGATTTGTATCTCTTAGAGCACGAAATTTATTGTAACCTTTAGTATAGGGATACTTTGTTTCAAAGGTATGCCACTGCTTTGAGACCCAATGGTCTAAGTCGTTTAGAACAACATTAGATAATAGTGGAGAAATGATACCTCCTTGGATCGTTCCTTTGCTCGGGATACCTTCTCCTTGAATGGGTGATTTCAGAGATTTTGAAAGAATAGCTAAGACTTGTTTGTCACAAATTCCTATATTCCATAATTGTTTTATCAGTAAACGGTGGTTTACATTATCAAAGAAACCTTTGATATCAATGTCTACTGCATAGTGCATTTTACTGATGTTTATGAGATACATAATGCGACCTAGAGCATGCTTTGCACTTCTCAATGGTCTGAAACCGTAGCTATGTTCATAAAACTTAGCTTCACATATTGGCTCCAGTATCTGCTTGAACATCTGTTGGATCATTCGATCAATCATGCATGGAATTCCTAATGGGCGTTTCTCACCATTGGGTTTAGGTATCATTACTCGCTTTATGGATTTTGGTTTGTAATTTTCTAAATGACTGAGAATAAGATGGATAAACTCTGCTTGGTTCATTTCCTTATAGTTATCAATTGTGAAGGAATCCGTTCCTGGTGTCGAAGACCCCTTGTTTGCCTTGATAGTACGGTATGCTAAAAGAATATTATTTTCAGAAATGATTAACTCATATAATTGATAAAACTTTTTCCCGTTTCTACTTTGAGTAAATAGCTGATCGAATGTTTCTTGTAGATCATAATATTCCCAGTAACGTATTTTTGTGTTCAAGCGTGGCACCTCCATAACGGATTTTCCCACGTTCTTACCAGATCCTTGAACTTCATCTGTTTCAACATTCATTGTTATTAAATAGACTTAGGGCTATCCCTCCACATTTGTTAGACGCTTCATCGGTACTGTGCCCTTACTTTCACAGAAACAAAGCAATTTCGTTATTACTTATATGCACCTATCTAGAAGTAGTCATTTAATTGATAGTTTTCTGCTTACATCGTTCCAATGTTTTTAGCTATCATGTATAACCTTAGGTATCTACTATGAGCCTGTGAAATTATAGCTTCTTCGTTAGCTATCCCGATTTTCATATCATGGAACCTTACTTGTCGGTATCTCACCATACGTCCGTATGTTCCTATCTTTCAATAAGATCAGCCTTTTAGACCCGTACATTCGCAGATTCGTCAGTCATTTTCAGACATTCTTACCATAGTTATCTTTTTCAGCCGCCCGCCCTATAGTCAGCCTTATGCTCAAGCACTTAGGCAGATTTCAGACGACTTCACCTAGCTTCATACCAAAACCAATCTACTTCATTGATTAGAGCATGTAGGAGTATTAGCGGGGATGTTTCAGCTCAACTTGAAGGCTTTCATTCCATCTCTCAAAACATTAGTTGTCACTATTGATAATCTCAATAGGCTTCCATTTCACATCTATTCGATGCTTGTAGGAAAACGATTCGCACCCATATAAGCCACGTATTCATCAAAGATTAAAAAGTTGGGCGGAAGTCCGAGATACGCATAATTCTCTCCTGTTTTGTAGTTGGGCATTTCTTTCATTGACCTACTACGAGCTATCATGCGTTCGTAAAAATCTTCCACACATTCAGAAATTTCTTCTTTTTGGGAGTATACGTGAGGCATTATCGTACCTAAATCGGCGAGGTCCGCAATTTTGGGATCGAGGATAAACAATTCTGCATCTGACTTCAATAGTGCTTGAATAATGGTGAGTAAGAAATAGGTCTTCCCACCACCTGTGCCGCCAGCAATTAACATATGCGGCAAGGAATCATACGCCCATACTTGATTTTTCATCAATCGCAACGCCCCATTTTCTGCCACTATTTCTTCTATCCCAATTCGATTGGCAATCATATCGTATAACAAGGTGTATTCCACATAGGAGTCTTTGAGTTCTTTTTCTACTAACTCACAATACAGTCCGCTTTCTAACTTATTTTCCAACTTCAATAGCTGATCCTGATATTTTCCCAGTGAAATTTGAACGCGAATAGAAAGTAAGCCATCTTTCATTCGATAATAAATTTTGGGGAAGTAACTGATACTCTCTTTGGTCCAACTACTATTCAAATCTTTGAAAAAACCTTCACCTTGAGTCTGCTTTACTTCATACCAATGGTTTTCTAGAATCATCCGAGCTAACTTTTGTCGATGCCAAAGACTTCGCCAATGATCCTGAAAAAAGTGTATATAAAGTAACATCATGCTTCCTGAAAGAGCGAGACTTCCTAGCAAGCAGATTACATCCTTCATAGACCAGCCAATTTCACTAGTGGAAAATGATACCTTAGAAATATCAAATTGTCTAAGTTCTTGTAAATAAAAGACGCTCATCCAACCAATGAACAAAAAGATTAGCCAGCCAAGAACAAAGTGATAAATCAAGTGTTGATCTCCTGCGCGTATGCGATGTCCTTTGTACATTTTGATGGTTTCCACCTCCAGTCGAAAAAGCCCAATAGGATTTCATTGGGCAATTTCAAAAAGTTATGCTAGTCATTTACTACTACGGGAAGTTGTTTCGTTTCCACTAATTGTTTTAAAAATCTTTCGATGGCATCCGGCATCTCCACATCGATTTCTTCCAAAACAGATTCTGCCTGCCGACATAAACTTTCATTTACCTCGACAACCATAAAGAAAGACTCTTCTTCCCCTAACCAATCCAGTACATCAAAGTCTTCTTTGGCATCGTTACCTACTTCCAGTAACCCTTGATGCATAATCAGAAACATTTTTTCATCATAGGTTAATGCGTTAGTGAGTTGTTCCTCCGTTAGCTCACCTTTGCCAAATTGATCGAGACAATCTAAAATATGTTCAACATTAATTTCCATATTCTTCACCTATTTCTTTCCTTCATTTTGGTTCGTAGGTTTTCCTTGATTCAGTTGTCGTTTCAAGACTAAATCATCTGCCTTGATAAACCAATTAACGGTGGTTCCTTCCCGAAAAACATAATTGGCGACCGTATCCACGATTGGATTGACCAGCTCTACCTCTGCATCATAAGCAAACTCGCGTAAGGGTACATTTGCTGGAATACTGACTTGGATCATTCGACCTTGCGCGGAGGATTTCAAATTATAGGTCCGTTCTTTTACCTCGTTACTAACCGTTCCGTCCTCATTTTGCTTGCGTACTTCTCGACGTAATGCGGAAAAACGCAACTTGCCAAAGGTTAATCCTGAATCTACGACAATACCTTCTGTTAATCTCATCTTCTTTTCCTCCTATGCTTTCACTAAATCATCAACATACAACACGTAATCGGTAAACCCACGATTCTCAATTTCATAGCCTTTGGCAATTAAGTGGGGATTTACAGCTTTTAGTGGTTGATCTTGGTCAAAATCCTTTTCGCCGGCTTCCGCAGCTACCACCACTTCAATATCATCGGCCCGTTGTTTATTTGAAAACAGATGGTAACTTCGACCAACAATTGTAGTATTTCGACCATACCCTTCCGATAGAACTTCACCTTCACCACCGTATGTTAGTTTTCCGAACGTCTCGACCATATCTGGTACAACAAATTTCAATTCCATATTTTTTCCTCTTTTCATTGTTAGTTTTGAATACAAAAATAGCGCGACCACTTTTTTAGGAGGCGGTCGCGCGTATTGTTTTCTACTATTTACATGTTTCATCTTATCACCTTAGTTCCGACGATTCCAAAAATAATAGCCAGCCGTCGCAAAGATCAAGCTAAAGCCAATGAACAGTAGCACATTGGAAGTTTTCTCCCCGGTTTGAGGGAATGCCTTCACTGTAGGACTAGATTCTTGAGAGCCACTTGGAACAGTTGGCATTTCAGATTGTTCTGGTGTACTTGGTGTTGTCGGAACTTTTTTGGGCGTTAAAGTTTGAGATTTTTCTTTCAAATCTTCATTGTGTTTTCCATTGATATTCCCATCTTTGTCATAGTTAATTTCTTTGAAGGTAAAACTTGTACCTTCTGGATATTTACTTGTATCCACTTTTTCCGCAAGTACGGTTTTGGTAAATTCTTTGTCATTCACTTCGTAATCAATCTTGCCAGATTTCCAAATTTCTTTACTTGTACCATCTGGAAATAAAGCGTACAGAATTGTTTCAAAAGCTTCTTTTGAGCCATCTAGTACATCATGGGTAATGGATACATCATCAAACATATCTACCACGTCACCATGAGTAAAGGTCTGAGAACCTTCTTCTAAGTGCGCTTTGGTTTGGATGGAAACATGACGTTCCACCATACAATTAACAGTTTGCGCTTGATTGTTCAAGCTAGCATCCTTCGCTACCGGCTCATCACCAGCTTCATAGGCTTCTTTGCTTTCATACACATAGTTGAATAAGACAATGGTCTTGTCTAAAACTTGTTCGACAGTTAATTTATGCAGAATCTCCCAAGTTCCTGTTTTCTCTTTATTCGCTAAAGTTGCGGTTGTTTCCGCAATCGCCACCGGTTTGGCTTTTTTATCTTTTTCTTGGGCAGCTTTTGTAGCATCTACATCGATGGCTTGAGCTACGATATACCAGTCTTCTTTGATTTCATGTAGATTATAGCTCAATTTATCGACTAGCTCGGTAGAATCAAGAGTAGTCAATTCTTTATCTCCTTCTTTCCAAGTCGCAAGAGAAGTTAAGCTATCTTCTTCCTCAGGCAAATCATAAAGCATCAAACGGTTCAAACTGACTGAGAAATTCTCATTGGTTAGATTCCCATAAGGGACCGTTACCGTTTTAATCGGTTGCTTTTGCCCTTTTTCGGTAATAGTAAAGATATAATCACTCTTGGTATAATCCTCTTTATTTTCTTTAAAAGTAGAACGGATTTCTAATGGCGTAATCTTTTGAAAACCTTCTGGGGCTTCTACTTCTTCAAGTAAATAATCCCCATAAGGAAGATTTTCAAACTTGCCATAACCATCAAACCCTAATTGCTCGTTATAAGCTGTGGTCGCTTCATCTTCGGCACCGGTGATTTCATTGGTTCCTTCCAATGGCGACACTTTAAAGGTTAGATCATTGAAGCCAGTTTCGGCAGTGCCAGTAGTTGATCCAGCAAATTTAAAGAAATCAAAGCCAAAGCGAATCACTTGTTCTTTTGCCGCAACATCTCGAGTAATCACAGCATTTTTTTCGCTATCATCCACCTTTTTGATGGATACAGGATACTTTGTTTCATCCAAGGTATATCCTTCAGGCGCTTTGGTTTCTTGCCAGTAATACTCATTAATCGCTAAGTGTTTAACGGCAACTTGATTCTTTTCATCTAAAGTCAAAGTTACGGTTTCATCAGAAGCTTTCGTTCCCTTCAACAATTCTGGTTTAAAGTTCTCGGTCCATTTGACCGCTTTTCCATCCTTAACAGTAAACAAGGTGTATTCAGCTCTTTTAAACTCAGCTTTCCCTTGAGTTTCATGACCGGTATCTTTGTCTTCTTTTGTCAAAGTGGTTTCACCAGTAATTTCTTGGTTTTGCCCTTTTACGTTACTGGTAACAAGAGCCACTGTTTGATTGACATAATTCAATTCGACTTTTACTGGTTTGAAAGTATTCACAAAGCCATGACTAGCCTTGGTTTCAGTCACATAGTAGGTTCCCAATTCCAACGCATTGGCAATCTCTTTTGGTGTTTCTGCATGACCTTTTTCATCCGTGGTCATTTCTTGGACGATTTCACCAGTTGGGCTATCCTTGCGAATGGCAAACGTATTGCCCGCTAAAGAGTAATTATCGTTCCAAAGATCACTCCCTGTTTCAATTCCGGTTTTATCCAGAATAATTTGACCTTTTTCTCGCGTATTTTTTGAAGTCACTGAAATGGTTTCACCTGCTTTAATTGTGGCAGTCATGGGTGTGGTATCAATCGTATAAGGCGCCGGCACCGATTTTTCAGTAATGGTTACCTTTGTACCATGAGGAATCTCATCTAAGGTCGCAATGCCTTCTTTATCGGTGGTCACGTCTTTTGCGGGTAAAGTTTTTCCAAAGTCTAAATGGAAAACCGTTCCTGGTATAATATCACCCGATTCTTTATCAACTTTTTTAATCTTCAAAGAACCCTCCATTTCCACATCAATTTTGACCGTATAAGTGTTCGGCTTATCGATCGCCCCGGCCATTAAAGTCTGTTGGCCAGCCTTTTTATAGGCGACAGGTGTTCCGGTACCAGCAGATTTCTTAAGCGTCAACACACCACTTTCTTTTGAATTGGCATTTGGGCTGATTATCAACTGATTGCCATTCACACGATAATCAATGTTTGCGGTATTTTCCACAACCTCATCGAACTCTGACAAATTCAGATTATTCGTATCCGTCACAGTAGTCGATTGCCCTAATACTGTTTTAGCCGTACTATTATGGAAGCTTGGTTTCTTCTGATAATCGGCAATGGCTTGATTGATTTTTGCCTCAATGGCTGCGATATTTACGGCACTACCATCTGATCGTTTTATTGAGTGAAGGGTATACCCATTAACTTCTTGCCAGATCATCTTCTGTGCCACAATATGAGTATCTGCATCTGTACCTACTTTTTTCCATAAAACGGAAACTAATTTGGCTTTATCGGACATATCTGGTAACGGGTTCTTCTCATATCCAGGAGTGAACTCATTGTAAATCGGGACTCCTGGTTCAACACAGAAAATATCTTGTTTAACGCCGTTGTACACTGCATAATGCGGAACAGTGACTTCTGACATTGGACGACCATCACTAAAAGTTCCTTCAACAGCATATTGATGTGCTAAATCTAGTTCTACGGTTACCGTTTGTGGATGGGTAATTTCATCAGCAAAAGCAATCGTAGGAGCAATTGCTCCTACAATTGATTGAACAGCCAAACTCAAAATAGTTAATACACATAATTTCTTTTTTTGTTTTTTATACATGAAATGTTCTCCTTTCAAATTAGGCACAAAAAAATAAGATGCTCGCTTGAACATCTTTGTTTATAAAGTCTTTTTAAAATATTTATTGACTAAATAGAATGGATTTGAGAATGAATGAGCCTAAAAATTTAATATAAAATACGAAATATACTGCCTTTAAATTAGAACACATTTTAGAACACAAACATTTCAAATTTAATCAAATATAACAAAATATATTTACGGAAAAACCTTTATAAATCAAGGCTTTTCAAACTTATTCAATGATACGAAGAAAAAACCAGGTCTTAAGAAAGCACGTAAAGCTTCACAGTTTTCAAAACGTTAATCGTTGTTATACCAACGATTTCAGACACTTTCTCATTGCGAGAAGGTGTCTTTTTTTCGTTCTGGTAATGAGAAAGGTAATGACAATATTATAAACCAGTGTAAGCAATGAATTTTTCTAACGCATTTCGTTGAGCTTTTTCAGTAACATGAGAATAAGTGTTAAGGGTAGTTTCAGCATTTTTATGACCCAATCGATCTTGTGTTTCTTTGATACTTGCTCCACCTTCTAGTAGAAGAGTAGCGTGAGTGTGCCGGAATCCATGAATAGTAACGTGCTTAAATTTATATTTCTTCTCTAAACGTTTCAATATATTATTTGAATAGTCCGCATGCAAAGGTTGATTAATGTCACCGTCTGCATTTACATAGGTAAAGATAAGTTGATTTTTTGTATTTGTATTTATGCCAAACTGCAAAAGCTCTCGAGCTTGTTCTTTTTTCCAGATTTTTAACATTTCAATAGTTTGTGCATCAATTGGTAATATTCGTTCGGAAGATATATTTTTTGTATTTTTTTGAATCCTGACAGTTTTTCTTCTTGCATTCTTCTCTTCATTTCGAATAGTTGCATAGCTCTTTCTAACATACATTAGCTGTTCTTCAAAATAAATGTCAGACCAATGAAGAGCAGCTAGCTCTCCTTTACGTATACCAGTAGTAATCAAAAGCTGGAAGATTAAAATATGTTTTAAAGGCTCTTCTTTATTGAGAATATCCCAAAAAGCTTTTAGTTCTTCTAATGAAAAGTAATTTTCATTTTCTTTCTTTTCCCGCTTTGGTAGATTTGTATTTGCCATAGGATTTCGGTGTAATAGCTCTGCAAAAATGGCATACTCAAATATTTGAGAGCTGTAAGACTTAAGCTGTTTGATATTCTTGAATTTTAAAGCCCATTCATTGACTGCATTCTGACAGTGAACAGGAGTAATCTTAGAAATGGACTTATTCCCGAATTTTGGTAGTATATGCAAGCGGAAAAGGTCTTTTGTACGTTGATATGTCGTTTCTTGTACACGATTCCTATAAGAAGGCAACCATTCTTCATACACTGTTATAAACAAGTCATTAGAAGGCTTATGATAGCCGGTATCTTCAATCTCGACCTTTTTTCTTGCTTCGTGTAACTTGGCTTCTTTTTCAGTTTTAAACCCTTTTTTTACATAGTATTCTTGCTTTCCATTTTCATCTTTACGAACATACAAGCGGACACTATATCGTGCACCGCTTTTTGTTGTGTACTTTTGTATTGACATAACTAATCTCTCCAATCTGATAACTTGGCGAGTTGGCTGATTGAATAATTAGTTTTATTGAAGTTTTGATATTAATCGAGCTGTTATCTCTCTTTTTAGATTGTTAACCTGTACTTGGGTTAAGTTGCCAAATAACTCAGATTCTAACTCTTTTCTTTCATCGATATTTAAGTTTAAAGCTTTATTAATAAACTTCTTTTGTTTGGCAAATAGAATCGTGTATTCAAAGGAGTCCTCTAGAATACTTTTTAAAAAAAGAAAGTCGGAGTCATCTTCTTGAAGTTTGACTTCAAGTAAAGAAGTCATGGAAAAGTATAGATTAGATAATTCAGTAAAATAATCTGAGTCAAGACTGGCAATATTCTTGACTATTTTGTCCTTTTTTTCTAAACGAGCAGTTTTTATTCTATCAAGATTAGGTTGTTCTATGGAATTTGTTTCGTCTAATCCCATCAAATAACTTACAGGAACATGGAAATAATCAGCAAGGATATTCCATGTTTCAGTATTTCTAGGATTTCGCTCACCACGGTAATAGTTCGTAAGAGTTGTATAGTTAATACCAGTTTCTGTACTAATTTGTTTAATGGTCTTTTTACTGGAATCAATATAAAATTTTATTCTATTCAAAGTAACGCCCCCTATAGTAAATTTTATTATAGGATTCAATAACTCATAGTCTTTATCTAGTGAAAACGTATCACTATATTTTTCTTGAATGTCTTTAAAGACTTTGTAAGGTATCTCTGGAAAGTCTTTAATATATAGCTCATAACCTGAATCTATAAGGTATGAAGCTATGTATTCTTCCAAAGTTCCCCATTTAATCCAGTCTACACTAGTGTTTCCAATATTTGCAATTGTTAAAAGCCTATTTTTATTGGGTAAAGACACGCCTCTAAGCCAATTATTAACAGAACTTATTGGTGTGTCGCCAATTAAATCACCGAATCGTTCTAATGTCAGACCTTTGGATTCGATAATTTTTCTAATACGTTCACTAGTTAACGATAGATTAGGTTTCATAGCTAAGCCTCCTCGTGAGTAAAGTAATCTTTCAATATTTTTTGTGAATCAACCCATTTTATCGAGAAGTGATAGTTGACAAATAGCATTGAGAGATATTTCTCGCTTATCTGGATCATCAATTTTTGAAATCACATTAAGATAACCGGCGAAGCTTTCAATTATTCTATTGACTTCCTCAATTGACAGACGTTCCAAAGCATCCAATGCTACTTCAGATAGAAAATACATTGATTCTGCTACGCTTGAATCGACACCCGTCATAAGATAAAGTTCAGAAACTCCGCCAATTTCTGCAATCTTTTTAATTCTTTCTGAGTTAGGAAGGTTTTTACCATTTTCCCAGTTGCTTATAACAGCTTTATCAGCTGTAGGAGAGAATAGTTTGCCGAATTCTTCTAATGTAATATTCTCTTTTTTTCTTATTTTCCTTATACGTTGTCCAATCATTTTAATATTTTTGTTGTCATCAGTCAGTCCTAAATCTGGTTTGACTTCTATGTCTCGATAATCTTCAAAATCTTTTGAGTAATATTTTGTAAATATATTTTTTATTATAGGATTCAATAACTCATAGTCTTTATTTAGCGAAAACGTATTACTATATCTTTCTTGAATGTCTTTAAAGACTTTGTGAGGTATTTCTGGAAAGTCCTTAATATATAGCTCATACCCTATATCGATAAGGTATGAAGTTATATATTCTTCTAAAGTTCCCCATTTAATCCAGTCAATTGTTGAATTAGTGATAGTTGATAATAATTTCAGCTTTTGTGGATTTGGTAAATTGGTCCCACGTTCCCAGTTGGATATGGTCGCACGTGGTGAATTATCTATTTTCCTTCCAAGTTCTTCCATAGTAAAACCACATGAAAGGCGTAATTGTTTGATTCGTTTTCCTGCTTCTGAAGGATTTGGCTTCATACAATCACCTCTCTTATGGAATTTGGGTTACTTCAAATTCTTTTGAGTAATATTTTGTAAATATATTTTTTATTATAGAATCCAATAATTCATAGTCTTTATCTAACGAAAACGTATCACTATATTTTTCTTGAATGTCTTTAAAGACTTTGTGAGGTATCTCTGGAAAGTCTTTAATATATAGCTCATATCCTATACCGATAAGGTATGAAGTTATATACTCTTCTAAAGTTCCCCATTTAATCCAGTCAGTGGTGGTTTCTCCTACTATAGCAATCAGCTGTAACTTTTTCTGAGAAGGTATATTTCTACCACTTTCCCAAGTAGCAATTGTACTTTTAGGTGAGTTGCTTAAATGAGAACCAAATTGCTCCATAGTCATACCTAATTTTTTTCTGATATATTTGATTCTTTTACTTACGTCTTTTAGATTGGGAATCATTTTTTCAGCTCCTTGATTTACTACTTGTTGGATTTCATACAATCTTTTTCGTAAGCTTTCTACCTCATATTTTAATTCCTCATTTTCTTGTTTAAGAAGGATATTTTCGGCTGTCAAACTTTCATACGGCTCTACTATATTATCAGTAGAAGAATCGTTGATTAATGCTACTATCGGAACGTCCAATGCTCTTGCAATAGCTTCCAGTGTTTTTATACTGGGATTACTCCTGTTGTTTTCTAAATCCCCTATATATGATCGTGATAGACCCATTAACTCAGCAAAATCAGTTTGTGTCATATTTTTACTTTTTCTAATATTTTTGATGTTGTTTCCAATATTAAGGTTTTTGAGTTCAACATTTGTTTCGTCTAATCCCATCAAATAACTTACAGGAACATGGAAATAATCAGCAAGGATATTCCATGTTTCAGTATTTCTAGGATTTCGCTCACCACGGTAATAGTTCGTAAGAGTTGTATAGTTA
>SKDZ01000191.1_pt1 | contig 40377 bp, 19 predicted proteins | sample 4826551 | NCBI WGS metagenome assembly SKDZ01 (sample SAMN11008822, study PRJNA524170) | human gut metagenome | biome: Human fecal sample; material: Feces; isolation source: fecal sample from pouch patient p12, p15 | host: Homo sapiens | place: Israel: Tel-Aviv | collected 2016-02-02 | reverse complement strand
GTAGGCGATCGATTCAAGGCTGCCGATACCCGTTTGTATGTCAGAGTGTCGGCCGGAGAAGCCACAACCGTTGCCTGGAAGCACAACGGAAAGGAATACGCCCCCATGACCACGCCCAGATTAGGTGAATATGACAAAGGTGGCGCAGCATCGGCCGATGCCTTGGTGGCCCTCAGTGGCACGGGCAGCGACACTGTTACCATCACCAATGCGGGCGGAGGCACCGTGCGGCTCGATTTCATCTCGTTCACCTACGTTTCTCCCAAGTCGTTGCCCGACCTCAGGACGGCCACGTTTGCCGTACCGGACTATGTGTACAACATCACCAACCAAGACCACCATGCAGACACCAATGTGGATATGGTGATCATCATCCCCACCTCTCAGAAATTGCTTGCGCAGGCCCAACGGCTCAAGGCCTTCCACGAGGCCCACGATTCGCTTTCGGTGCGCATCGTGCCGGCCGACGAACTGTTCAACGAGTTCTCCGGTGGTACACCCGATGCCGCTGCCTATCGTCGGTATCTGAAGATGATGTACGACCGTGCCTCCACTGCTTCTACGATGCCCAAGTATCTCTTACTCTTCGGCGACGGCGTGTGGGACAATCGCATGCTCACCCCCGAGTGCCGCAACCTCAACCCCGACGACTATTTGCTTTGCTTCGAGAGCGAAAACTCCTTCAATAAAGTCACCTGCTATGTAGACGATGGCTGGTTCGGACTGTTGGACGATGGTGAGGGCACCAATCTCGAAGAAGCCGACAGGCTCGACATCGGCGTGGGGCGTTTCCCCGTATCCAATGCCGAGGATGCTAAGATCATGGTAGACAAGACCATCAACTATGCCACCAATGCCAATGCCGGGGCATGGCAGAACACACTCATGTTCATGGGTGACGACGGCAATGGCAACCTGCACATGGAAGATGCCAACGATGCTGCCGAGGATGTGGCCGCCCGTTATCCCGGCTATCTTGTCAAGAAAGTGATGTGGGATGCCTACAAGCGTGAGTCCAGTTCTACGGGCAAGACTTATCCCGAGGTGGCCAAAATCATCAAGCAACAGCAGGCCGCAGGAGCACTCATCATGGACTATGCCGGTCATGGCAGCGAAGTGCAGATATCCCATGAGTCGGTGCTCCGCATCACCGACTTCGCCCAATTCACCAACACCAACCTGCCGTTGTGGATTACTGCCTCCTGCGACATCATGCCTTTCGACGGCACGCAGGCCACCATTGGCGAGACGGCCCTGCTCAATCCCAAGGGCGGAGCGGTGGCTTTCTATGGCACCACGCGCACCGTGTACGCCTACTACAACAAACTCATCAACATGGCTTTCCTCAAATACGTGCTCAGCAAGCCCGGCGGAAAGCCCATGACGCTCGGAGAGGCCCAGCGGTTGGCGCGCAATGAGTTGATATCTACTGGCAAAGACCTTACCAGCAACAAGTTGCAATACGCCCTTTTGGGCGACCCGGCACTGTCGCTCAATCTGCCTATGGCGCAGGTGGTGGTCGACTCCATCAACGGTGTACCTGTCTCGTCGTCTGCAATGCCGCGGTTGGGGGCCGGGGCTGTAGCTCGCATCAGCGGTCATGTGGAGTCAGTGAAACCCTTCGACGGGGTGGTGACTGCCACCGTGCGCGACACCAAGGAACTCATCACCTGCCGTCTCAACGACACTTCGAAAGACGGCGCCTCCGTTCCTTTCACTTATTACGACCGTACCAAGACCCTCTACCAAGGTGCCGACAATGTGCGGGCGGGCCGTTTCAGCCTCTCCTTTGCCGTGCCTAAGGATATCAACTATGCCGACGGCACGGGTTTGCTCAATCTGTACGCCCTCAGTGCCGACAAATCTGTCCGTGCCCATGGCGAGTGCGAGCGGTTTGAGGTGGGTGCCGGTGGACAAACGGTCAACGACTCCATCGGTCCGTCCATTTATTGCTACCTCAATTCGCCCTCGTTTGTTAACGGTGGCAATGTCAACACAGCTCCTTTCTTCGTGGCCGAAGTGTCCGATCGCGACGGTATCAATGCTGCCGGCAGTGGCATCGGGCACGACTTGCAGCTTATCGTTGACGGAAGTATGGAGATGACCTATAACCTTAATGGCAATTTCACCTTCGATTTCGGCTCCTATACTTCCGGTTCCACCCGCTATGCCCTGCCAGAGTTGGCCCCCGGCCCCCACCGGCTGCTTTTCCGCGCCTGGGATGTGCTGAACAATTCATCGACAGCCGAACTCACCTTCAATGTTGTGAAAGGTCTTGAACCCACTCTCTTCAGCGTGGGGACAACCAAGAATCCGGCCACCACCTCCACTACTTTTATCCTCAATCACGACCGCACCGGCAGCAAGATGGATGTCGAGATAGAGGTGTTTGACACTTCCGGTCGTCTGCTTTGGCGGCATGACGAGACCGGCGTTTCCACCTCTTCCGCCTACACTGTCGACTGGGATCTCACTGTTGATGGTGGGCATCGCCTGCATACCGGAGTCTACATCTATCGTGCCCGCATCTCGGCCGACGGCTGTGCGAAGGTGTCGAAGGCCAAGAAATTGATAGTCTTGGGCAATAATTAGACACCTGCCGGCGTTAACAGATTAGTGCTTGTGCCGTTTCGCCTGTCGACAATGCGTGTCGCCAGGGTGAAGGCTGCGAGCTGAGAATAACGAATCAACATCAGAATGAATAAGTCCCTAAGAATAGTTTTGTCCGTGGCATTGTCCCTTTTGGTGCTTTCAGCCTCTGCCGATGGCAAGAAAGACATCTTCAATCCCGTCAATGCCTCGGTCACTTCACAGACCATTGCCCCTGATGCCCGGGCTGCCGGTATGGGTGATGTGGGTGTAGCCACCGATGCCGATGTGGTTTCCCAGTATTGGAACCCGGCCAAATATCCTTTTGCCATCTCCCGCGCTGGTGTGGCGTTGAACTACACTCCGTGGTTGCGCCAACTCGTGAGCGACATGGATTTGGCCTATCTTGCCGGCTATTATCGTATCGGTGACTACAGTGCCGTCTCCGGTTCGCTGCGTTATTTCTCGCTCGGCGAGGTCTTTATGAATGAGCAGGATGCCACCAACACCAACGGTCCGGCCATGACCATCCGGCCCTACGAGATGTCGGTAGACGTGGCCTACTCGCTCATGTTGAGTGAGAAGTTCTCCATCGCAGCCGCCTTGCGCTGGATTTATTCCGACCTCACCTATAATTATAAAGACGACACTACGCCCGGCAGTGCTTTCGCAGCCGACATTGCTGCCTATTATCAGAATTATGTAAACCTCGGCAATCGCGAATGCCAGTTGGGATTGGGATTGAACATTTCCAACATCGGTTCCAAAATCTCTTTCGATGGCGGCTCCACCAATGAGTTTATCCCCACCAATCTGCGTTTGGGAGCCTCGCTCATGATTCCCATTGACGAGTACAACAGGTTCACCATCGCGGCCGATGCCAACAAGCTGCTTGTGCCCACCTATCCCACCGAAGACCAATACAAGGAAGCACCCGACAAAGACAAGTATCTCGACTATCGGGACTATGTGCAGAAGAAATACTACGACCGGTCTTCCATCAGCGGCATCTTCAAGAGTTTCAGCGATGCTCCCGGCGGTTTCAAGGAAGAGATGCAGGAAGTGCAGTGGAGCATCGGTGGTGAATACGTGTACAACGACAAGTTCACCGTGCGTGCCGGCTATCACAACGAGAGTGCCAACAAGGGCAACCGCAAGTATTTCACCGTCGGTGCGGGCTTCAAGATGAGCGTGTTCTCGCTCGATGCAGGCTATGTCATAGCCACGGCCAAAAGCAATCCGCTCGACCAGACCCTGCGCTTCACCCTCAGTTTCGACATGGACGGCATCAAGGATCTTTTCCGCCGCCGTTAATCTTCCGTGCTCCGGAGGCCACTATGAACAAGCCTTGGCAGTATCCCTCACACAAATAGACACAACTCCAACAACTATAAACCGTATGAAGATAAGAGTAGGAATGGGCTACGACGTGCATCGGCTCGTGCCCGGAAGAGCCCTTTGGCTGGGTGGCATCAAGATAGAACACCCACTTGGGCTGTTGGGACACAGCGATGCCGATGTGCTTATCCATGTCATTTGCGATGCGTTGCTCGGCGCAGCCAACATGCGTGACATCGGTTATCATTTCCCCGACACGGCGGCCGAGACCCTCGACGTGGATTCGAAGCTGCTGCTGCGCAAGACGATAGACCTCATCGCCTCCAAGGGCTACACCGTGGGCAACATCGATGCCACCATTTGTGCGGAGCGTCCCAAGCTCAATCCCCATGTCCCGGCGATGAAAGCCTGCCTTGCAGAGGTGATGGGAGTCGACGAAGAAGACATCTCCATCAAGGCCACCACCACCGAGAAGCTCGGTTTCACCGGGCGCGAGGAAGGCATCTCGGCCTATGCTGTGGCGCTGATTCATAGAGACTAAGACTTCCTTCATAAAGGTTAAGATTTTGGGGCCGGCTCGTTGAGTCGGCTTTTTTTGTGGACTTAAAATGCAGTTCCGTAGTGTGTGTGCGGACACAAAGTTTTGATTTATGTCAAGAAAACCCGTTTTTCTGATGAAAAAAGACAGCAAGTGTTGGTCGTTTGGAAAAATAGCCATACCTTTGCATCATCAAAAGGTTAATAGATTGTTTAGGTTAGTAATAGATTTAGGTTTTTAGTTATTAGATTTAAGGTAGATTGAAAGATTGTTTAACGGTAACAAAGAGATAGCCGCGAGGCTGTCTTTAGTTTAAAAAAGGATTTTTTTAGTTAAACATAAAATTTGCGCCATAGCTCGTTGAGAGTTGCGGCGCATTTTTTATTGTGCGTATATGTGGGGCGGGGTAGGCATGAGCATTCATGCAAGAAGCGTAGCCGGCGGAGTCCGGAGACAAGGCGTGGCTGCAAGATGCAACGAGACAATGGCACCGGATGGCTTCTGCTGTTGTCAGATCTTTTCGCAACCGATTTGCAATTCGCCCATTTTGGTTGTATCTTTGCATCAGCCAAGGGAGCATACACGTGCTCCCTTTTTTTAGTTTCCACCTCTAAAAGAGGGCTTTTCTATCTTGCTTTGGAGTGCCACTTGGCTCAAACGACATTGTAAAAGGGCCTTTTTGAGGTTCTGACTCGGGCCGAATGACCTTCCAACTGTGGCCCTTTTGCAATGTCGTTTGGGCTTGGTGGGAATTTTGAAGGGGTGACTGCGGCTAATGGGGCGAATAAGATTGGCAGCCCAGACGGGCGCAGGAAAATCCCATGTAAGGCTTTTTCAAAACATTTAATAGTTAGTGCTATATACTAAAGGCCAAAAAGATTCGGCAAGAAGAAATGAAGATCGAATATATCGGGATAAAGAATAAGGAAATAAAAAATTAAACACTATCTTTGCAAAATAATAAGCAGAGATAGGCAAGTCGTTGGGGTTGCCGAGGAGTTTGGCCGAAGGCAACGGACTTCTTTGCAGGAAGCAGCGTTGCATTCCTTTGTCGGCACGACTTAAAAAACAGAACATTAAGAAGTATGCGTGTACTGATTGTAAATACAAGCGAACGGATGGGGGGAGCGGCCGTGGCCGCCAACCGGTTGGTGGATGCCCTGAACAATAATGGAGTGAAAGCCAAGATGCTCGTAAGAGACAAGGAGACACAGGACATCACGGTGGTGGGCCTGCCCCGATCGCCGTTGCTCCGTTGGCGTTTTCTGTGGGAGCGGTGGTGCATCTTCTGCCGGCTGCATTTCTCGAAACGGCATCTGTGGGAGATAGATACAGCCTGCATGGGCAACGACATCACCAAGTTGCGCGAGTTCAAGGAGGCCGATGTCATTCACCTCTCATGGGTCAATCAGGGCATGTTGTCGCTGAAAGGCATCAGGAAGATATTCAACAGCGGCAAGGCTGTGGTGTGGACGATGCACGACATTTGGCCGGCCACGGCGATATGCCATCTCACGCTCGGCTGTTCGCGCTTCAAGACGGGCTGCTCCCACTGCAAGTATCTGCCCGGGGGCGGTTCGGCAAGCGACCTTTCCACAAAGATATGGAGGCGCAAGAAGCGGCTGCTGGTCGGGCAGAGTGCGTTTTTTGTGGCCTGTAGCCGTTGGCTTGAAGGGCAGGCCCGACAGAGCAAATTGTTGGAAGGGCTGCCCGTGACAAGCATCCCAAACCCCATTGACACCCACGTGTTCCATGTTGCAGACCGGCAGAAGGCCCGCCAAAGGCTGAACTTGCCGCCAGACAAGCAACTCATCCTCTTTGCCTCGCAGCGCATCACCAATGTTAACAAGGGCATGAGCTATCTTGTGGAGGCTTGCAGGCAGCTTGTGGCCGAGTGTCCCGAACTGAAAGAGCAAGTAGGGCTCGTGGTGCTGGGTGGCCATTCCGAAGAAATCGTGGGCGAATTTGACTTCCCCGTCTACCCGCTGGGCTACGTGAACGACACTGAACGCATCGTGGATGTCTATAATGCGGCCGACTTGTTTGTGCTGCCGTCGTTGTCGGAAAACCTGCCCAATACCATCATGGAGGCCATGGCCTGCGGAGTGCCCTGTGTGGGATTCCGGGTGGGGGGCATTCCGGAGATGATCGACCACCGGCAAAACGGCTATGTGGCCGAGTATCGCGATGCCGCCGACCTGGCACGCGGACTCCGGTGGGTGCTGGCCGAGGCCGACCGGGAGGAGCTTCGGGAAAGAGCACTCCGGAAGGTGGCCCAAAACTATTCGCAACAAAGTGTAGCCATGAAATATATCGAAGTCTACAACGAGGCCATAGCCTATAAAAAATACAGGCTATGATTCGTTTCACCATCATCACCTGCACCTATAATGCCGAGGCCGTTGTAGGACGCACACTCGACAGTGTGCTTGCACAGACCTACGCGCATGTGGAACACCTTATTATAGATGGCGTTTCCACCGACCGCACCCTTCAACTGGCAGAAGACTACCGTCGCAAAAATGCGGAAGAAGAGAGCCTCCACGAGGTAGTCATCACATCGGAACCCGACCGTGGCCTCTACGATGCCATGAACAAAGGTATAGCCCGGGCCACAGGCGACTATCTCGTGTTTCTCAATGCCGGCGACACCTTTCCCTCAGCCGACACGCTGGAATTCATTGCCGGCAGTGTGGGCGACGGGGAGGAGAATCCCGGAGTGCTCTATGGTGACACCGACATCGTGAACGATGAAGGCCGCTTTCTCCGCCATCGCCGGCTTTCGCCACCCGAGCATCTTTCTTGGCGGTCGTTCAGCCGTGGCATGCTTGTGTGCCATCAGTCGTTCTATGCCCTCACTGCCGTGGCCCGCGAGGTGCGCTACAACACCGCCTACCGCTATTCGGCCGATGTGGACTGGTGCATCCGCGTGATGAAAGCCTGTGAGTGCAAGCATCTGCCGTTGAAGAATCTCCATGCCGTGGTCACCCATTATCTTGACGGCGGCATGACGGTGAAGAACCACCGCGCTTCGCTCCGGGAACGATTCACCGTGATGCGCAGCCACTACGGACTGCCCACCACGGTGATGATGCATCTCTGGTTTGTCGCCAGAGCTTTGCTGAAACGGTAAGGGCGTAGGGGCGTTATGCCCTTTGTTGACTACTGCCGTAAGGCACGCAGGGCATTGAGCACGGCCAGCACCATCACGCCCACATCGGCAAAGACGGCCATCCACATGGAGGCCAACCCGAAAGTGGCGAGTATGAGCACGAGCACCTTGACGCCGATGGCAAACCACGCGTTTTGCATGGCGATGGCAATGGTGTGCCGGGAGATGGCGATGGCTTGGTCCACCTTGGACGGATGGTCGTCCATCAACACCACGTCGGCTGCCTCTATGGCCGCATCCGACCCGAGACCTCCCATAGCGATGCCCACATCGGCACGTGCCAGCACGGGGGCATCGTTGATGCCGTCGCCCACAAACACGAGACTTTTGCCTTCCCCCTTTTCGGCTATCAGCCGTTCAAGATGGCTTACTTTGTCAGCCGGCAGCAGTTCGGCATACACTTCGTCCACTCCCAGCTCTTCCGCCACATGCTTGCCTACGGCCTCTCGGTCGCCCGTGAGCATCACCGTCTTTTCCACTCCCGCAGCCTTGAGCCGGCTGATGGCCTCGTGGGCATCTTCTCTTATTTGGTCGGAGATGACGATGTGGCCGGCATACTGCCCGTTGATGGCCACATGGATGATTGTGCCCACATGGTGGCAGGGTCTCCATTCAGCCCCTATGGCCTGCATCATCTTCTCGTTGCCCACGCACACGGTGTCACCGTTCACTTCGGCCCGGATGCCTTGTCCGGCCACCTCTTCTATATGCTCTACGCGGCAGTCGTCTTGCTCGTCGGGATAAGCCTCCCGCAGCGATAGGGCGATGGGGTGGGTGGAGAAGCGTTCCACGTGGGCAGCCAAGTGGAGCAGGCGTTGTTCGTCGCACTCATGGGGATGGATGGCGTTCACCTTGAATACACCGTGGGTGAGGGTGCCCGTCTTGTCAAACACCACCGTACCGGCTTTGGCCAGCGTGTCCATATAGTTGGAACCCTTGATGAGGATGCCATGACGCGAGGCTCCGCCGATGCCGCCAAAGAAGGTGAGGGGAATGGAAATGACGAGCGCGCACGGACAGGAAACGACCAAGAACGTGAGGGCGCGATTGAGCCATACAGGGAAAGCGGCGAGGAAATCGCTCGATAGCAGGGGAGGGATAAAGGCCACCAGCAGGGCGGCAACGACCACGATCGGTGTGTAGACATGGGCAAACTTAGTGATGAAGGTCTCGCTCCTTGACTTGTGTTCGCCGGCACTCTCCACCAGTTCGATAATCTTTGAGGCCGTCGACTCGCCGAAGGTCTTGGAGACTCTCACCTTGAGCAGTCCCGAGAGGTTGACGCAGCCCGAGAGCACCTCGCCGTCGACCGTCACCGTGCGGGGAACGCTCTCGCCCGTCAGGGCCACGGTGTTCAGACTGGATGTACCTTCCGTCACCACGCCGTCCATCGGCACCTTTTCTCCCGGCTTCACTACGATAGTTTCACCCACCGCCACGGTTTCGGGAGCCACGGTTGCCAGTTCGCCACTACGCTCCACATGGGCAATGTCGGGGCGTATGTCCATCAGATGGGAGATAGACTCCCTGCTGCGCCCCTCGGCATAGTCTTCGAAAAGTTCGCCCACTTGGAAGAAGAGCATCACAAACACGGCTTCGGGAAACTCAGTCTCGGCTCCCGGCAGAAAGCCGATGAGCAGTGCACCGATGGTGGCGATACTCATGAGCAGGTCTTCATCAAACGGGTCTCCCTCCATGATGCCTTCCACGGCTTCGCCGAGCACATCATAACCGGCTATCAGATAGGGCACGAGATAAACCAGCAGCAGTTGCCATGTGGCAAGGCCGGCAGTTTTCTCTACGACTACGGCTCCCGTCAGCAGCACGGCCGAGAGGAGGATTCTTACAAGTTTTCGATTCATATCATCTTGGTTTGATTCTTTTCTTTCATTTCTTTGGATGGGCTATGTTTCCCGTTTTCGTTTGCAAAGATAAGGGAAAAGTTTTGCAACTCAGTTGCAAAGAAGTGGATGAAGAGGCAAGTAAACGAGTTGACAAGTGGACGAGTTGACAAGTTAATGGCCGGTGATAGTTGATAAGCATTGGGAGATAATGGTTACAAAACGGCTGATTTTTCGTCTAAGATAAGAAACACCGAAGGCATTTTGCCGACAGAACAGAAAGCTACCGACATGAGAAGAAAACTGCTTTGCGCCCTGGTTGGTATGCTCGCCTGCGCCCCAAGGGGCGTGGCGGCACAATCGAGCGTTTGTTATACCGACACCCGGATGAGCAATCCCATGCGCCATGACGGCGGTCTGTCTCCCGTAGTGGGCGTGCATAACATCCAGACAATGAGGGCCAACCGGGAACATCCCACCGCTGCCAACGGCTGGGGATGGACCTACAACCACCAGCCGATGATGGCCTATTGGCGCGGTCGCTTCTACATGCACTACCTCTCGGATGAGCGTGACGAGCAGGTGCCACCCTCGCGCACGCTGCTGCAAACCTCCACAGACGGCTATGCGTGGAGTACACCGGTGGTTCTCTTTCCGGAATACCGGGTGCCCGAAGGGTTCAGAAAAGCGGGTGTGGAGGGAGAGGCCCACCGACTAGTGGCCGTGATGCACCAGCGGCAGGGCTTCTATGTGTCAAAAGCCGGTCGGCTCTTTGCTCTCGGGACGTATGGCGTGTGCCTCAATAAGAAAGACCACAATAACGACGGCAACGGCATCGGACGCGTCATCCGCGAAATCAAGGGCGACGGTTCGTTCGGTCCCATCTACTTCATCTACTACAACCACGGCTTCAATGCCGCAAACACCGACTTTCCCAACTGGAGGAAAGGGGACAAATGGCTGCGCCGGGCCTGCGAGGAGATGCTCTCCAATCCGCGCATACTGATGGGGTGGGTGGAGGAAGCCGACCGTGGTGATGCCCTCCTTCCGCTCAAGGAGCCTTACAGGGCCTACAACGACTATACGCTGCCCGACGGCCGACTCGTGGGCCTGTGGAAGCATGCGCTGACGAGCATTTCGGCTGATGGGGGACGAACGTGGAGCCGGCCCGTCAACCGCGCCCGGGGATTTGTCAACAGCAATGCCAAGATATGGGGACAGCGGTTGGGCGACGGCATGTATGCCACGGTCTACAATCCCTCGGAGTTTCGCTGGCCGCTGGCCATCAGTCTCTCCCGTGACGGGCTGGAATACACCACGCTCAATCTCGTCAACGGAGAAGTGCCCCCCATGCGGTATGGCGGCAACTACAAGAGCTACGGCCCGCAATATGTGCGAGGCATCTCAGAAGGCAACGGGCAGCCTGCCGACGGAGATTTGTGGGTGGCCTACAGCATGAACAAAGAGGATATGTGGGTGGCCCGCGTGCCCGTTCCCGTGACCACAGAGGCTCATGCACAGGCCGACGATGACTTCTCTTGCGTAGCCCGACTGTCCAAGCTCACGGCGTGGAACATCTATTCGCCGCTTCTGGCACGGGTGTCGCTCGATGGCGAGTGGCTGGTACTGTCGGACAAAGATCCGTTCGACTATGCCCGGGTGGAGCGCAAGATTCCGGCCACATCCGAGCTCCGTGTGAGTTTCGACATACAGGCGGCGCAAAACCACAACGGGTTGTTGCAGATAGAATTTCTCGACAAAAACGGCTTGGCCTGCTCGCGTCTGGAGTTCACAGCCGACGGTACGGCGCGCTGCAAGAGCGGTGCGCGCTATGGCACGTTTCTCAAATATGAGCCCGACCGCACCTATCACATCGATGCCGAACTGTCTGTGGCCGACCGCATGATAACACTCTTCGTTGATGGCAAGCAGGTGGTGAAGCGGGTCTTCTTTGCCCCTGTACACAGCATAGAGCGCGTGATGTTCCGGACGGGAGCCGCACGCACGCTGCCCGACATCGACACACCGGCCGACCGGGACGACACGCTGCCCGGGGCAGGAAACACGGACACGTTGGCTGTCTACCGCATAGCCCATTTCAAGACCGTTTCCCGCGATGCCGACAGCGGGGCGGCTTTCCTCCATTCGGCTGATTACAGGCATTATGTGGACTATTTCAACGCGATGGAGGATGAGAATGTCGTGCAGGCCATTCCCAACGCACACGCTTGGGAGTGGATGCAAGAAAACATTCCGCTCTTCGAATGTCCGCAGCAAGACTTCGAACAGATGTATTACTACCGCTGGTGGACGCTCCGCAAGCATATCAAACTCACCGATGTGGGTTATGCCATGACCGAGTTTCTGGTGCCGCGCAGCTATGCCGACAAGTATAATCTCATCTCTTCCGCCCTCGGCCACCACATCTACGAAAGCCGGTGGCTCCGCAATCCCGTCTATCTTGATCAGATAGTCAACACGTGGTATCACGGCAACGACGGCGAAGCGATGCGGAAGCTCGACTTCTACAGTTCGTGGACCCCCGCAGCCCTATGGGCCCGCTATCTCGTGGACGGTCGTAAGGAGCCGGCCGTGGCACTTTTGCCCGATTTGGAGAAAGAATATGCAAGGTGGGATGGGCATAAGGGCATCGCCCGTCCTTTCCCGTCGGTGAAGGGGACAGGGACTTCCACAGCCCTCGACCATCCCTCGTCGGCTCTCTACTGGCAGTATGACGTGCGTGATGCGATGGAAGAAACCATCAGCGGGGGGCGCAAGGAGAAGAACGAGCGGCCAAGCATCAACAGCTACATGTATGGCAATGCGCGCGCCATCGCAGCCATTGCCACCCTTGCGGGGGACATGACAACAGCCAAGATTTATAACACCAAGGCCGATACGCTGAAGACTTTGGTGGAAAACTACCTATGGAACGACCGCCACAACTTTTTCGAGGTGCTGAAGAAAGATTCTTTCGCCAATGTGCGTGAGGCTGTCGGCTTCATTCCGTGGTACTTCAATCTGCCTTCCGACAACGCCAAATATGCACAGGCATGGCGGCAATGCGTCGACCCACAAGGTTTTTCCGCTCCCTACGGACAGACTACCGCCGAGCGTCGCCATCCGCAGTTCCGTACCCACGGTGTGGGAAAATGCGAATGGGATGGTGCTGTGTGGCCTTTCGCCACGGCCCAGACACTCACGGCCTTGGCCAACTACCTCAATGATTACAGCCGTCCGGTGGTAGGCGACAGCCTCTATTTCGCCGAACTGGAGAAGTATGTGCAGAGCCAGAACCACCGGGGAAAACCCTACATCGGCGAATATCTCGACGAGACCACGGGCTATTGGCTCAAAGGAGATCAAGAACGCAGCCGCTATTACAATCACAGCACTTTCAACGATCTGATTATCACAGGCCTCTGCGGGCTCCGTCCGAGTGCGGGGAACAGCCTTGTCGTCAATCCGCTGTTGCCTGCCGGCAAGTGGGATTACTTCTGTCTTGACAAGGTGCGCTACCACGGTCATGACCTCTCCATCGTGTGGGACCGCTACGGCTCGCGCTATCATGCCGGTAAAGGCCTGAGCGTTTATGTAGACGGCAAACTGAAAGCTAATCGCAAAGATATGGGAAGAGTAAGAATAGAATTATAGAGAGATGAGAACATTTACATTATATAATATTACAAAGCAGCTATTGAGGTGTCGCACATTGGTTACACTGCTGTCGTTGGCGATGCTGACAACCGTCGCTCGGGCACATCCTGACTTCGGCAATGCGCAGTGGATTGGGGCCACGGCCAATGCTCACGACTCGTTGGCGGGGCGGAGTATTGTGCTGATGAGGACTGTCAGGTGCGGCAAACCTATCCGGGAAGCGAAGCTCAATATCTGTGGATTGGGGACCTACGAACTGTATGTGAACGGCCGGAAAGTGGGCGACGACATCTTGGCACCGGCGTGGAGCGATTACGACAAGACCGTGTTCTACAACACAATAGACCTCACGGGTGTCTTACAACACGCTGCGGAAGCAAACAAAAAGCCGGCCACGAAGGGGAAAAAGGCTTCGCAGGCCGGCGACAACATCATAGCCGTGATGCTTGGCAACAGTTTTTACCACGAGCAGGGGCTGCGCTACCACAAACTGAAAAGCAACTACGGCCCGCTGAAACTGCTGTTCCATCTCGCCATCGTCTACAACGACGGTAGTCGGGAGACAATAGAAAGTCGGTCGGAGGAATGGAAGTGGGTGGGAAGTCCGGTCGTTTATAACAGCATCTATGGCGGAGAAGATTATGATGCCCGCAAGGAAGATACACCTCCAGCCCCCAAGGCTGCACTCGCTCTCCGGCCTCCGCTCGGCACACTCCGCCCCCAGATAGCTGCTCCAGTAAAAATCATGGAACGCTATCCCGTGGCCCGGAGGCTTCCGGGGATGGTGTTCGACATGGGCCAAAACCTTGCCGGCTTTCCCGAGATTACCGTTCGCGGACGGCGGGGGCAGTCGGTGAAGCTCATCGTTGGGGAGACTCTTACGCCCGACGGGCACGTAAACCAAAAGCAGACGGGGCGGCCCCACTATCTCACCTACACGCTCCGGGGCTCCCGGGAGGCAGCCGAAACGTGGCATCCGCGCTTCACCTACTACGGATTCCGCTACATAGAGGTGGAGGGGGCGGTGATGACGGGTGACGACAATCCCGAAGGACTGCCCGTGTTGGAGTGCCTGCAATCGTGCTTCATCTACAACTCGGCACCTAAGACGGGCGACTTTGAATGCAGCAACCGGCTGTTCAATGACACCTACCGGCTCATCGACCGGGCCATCCGGAGCAACTGGCAACACGTGTGGACCGACTGTCCGCATCGCGAGAAACTCGGATGGCTCGAACAGGACTGGATCAACGGTGAAGGACTTGTCTACAACTACGACTGCCGGGCCATGATCGAACAAACTATGCAGCAGCTTGCAGATGCCCAACATGCCGACGGGTCGATGCCCGAGATAGCCCCTGAGTATATCAAGTTTGAAGGTTCGTGGGCCAAGCCTTTTCAGGAATCGCCCGAATGGGGCGGTGCCTTGGTGGCCCTGCCGTTCCTCTACATGCGCCACTACGGCGACTCCTCGCTCGTGAGACGATACTATCCGGCCATGCGCCGCTATGTGGACTATCTTCATTCGCGCGACTCTGCCTACGTGCTCCGCATGGGGCTCGGCGATTGGTACGACTACGGCCCCGGCAAGGCGGGCTTTTCGAAAAACACCCCCGTGGCACTTGTGGCCACGGCCCACTACTATCGGTGGGTCAGTCTGGTGCAGGAGGCTGCCTTGATAGCCGGTAGGGCCGATGAGGCCATCATGTATGGAGTCATCGCCGAGCGCATCATGCTTGCCTTTCAGAAAGAGTTCTTCCATCCCGAGACGGCTTCCTACGGTTCGGGAAGCCAATGCTCCAATGCCATTCCGTTGGAATTGGGTATCGTACCGTTGGAGGTGAAAGACCGGGTGATGCAACATCTTGTTGATGACATCCACACCCACGGCACCCGACTGACCACCGGTGACATCGGCACGCGCTATCTCTTTAATGTGTTGGTGCAGGAAGGACAGGGCGAACTGCTCTACCGGATGCTCAACCACGATGAGATGCCGGGCTACGGCTTCCAACTCAAGCAGGGTATGACAACGCTCGCAGAACAATGGAATCCCGAGTTGGGAGCTTCACAAAACCATTTCATGATGGCACACATCAACAATCTGCTTGTGCCGTGGCTCGTAGGCATTCGTGTGAGCGGCCGGCAGGTCACCGTCTCGCCCCATCCCGTGGGCGACCTGACATGGGCCAAAGGCAGCACAACAGTCAATGGCAAACGGGTGAGTGTGGCATGGAGGATCGAAAACGGACGTTTCCTCCTCGACATCACCGCCCCTGACAGACAAAACTTACATCTTGACAATGAAACGATTGATTCTTTCTGCGCTCTGCGCCATTTGCAGCTGGAGTGCAACATTCGCACAGAATGACTACGCGGGCCACTATACCCGTAGTCTGCACGACATGATGGGCGACGTGGCCCGGCGTTGGAATGTTCGGTTGAAATACAATGTAGACACGGCAGGGCTACGCTTGCCCTACGCTGACTTCCGCGTGCGCCCCTACTCACTGGAGGAAACGCTGTCGAACATCTGTGCCTATTTCGACTTTAAATGGTGGAGACAGCCCGACGGTAGCTATAAGATCAAACCCTACGAATATCCCCGCCGCCACACAGAAGAAGGCGCGAAGATGCTCAACTATCTTTCCACGCTCTATGCCGACCGCACGGCTTGGGAGGCTCGCCGCGACAGTCTGCGGCGCGAAGTGCGGATGCGGCTCGGCATCGATGCTTTCCTCGACTCCTGTGTGAACACTCGTCCCGTGTTCTCCAAAGTGAGAAAGCACGACGGTTACACCATGCAGAACATCTGCATCGAGCTGACCCCCGGGCAGCACGTGTTCGGAACCATCTATGCGTCTGCCCCCTCGAAAGAGACGAAACGGCGGTGGAAGAATGTGAGGAAATATCCCCTCATCATCTGCCCCGACGGACATTGGGAGACGCGCACGCGCCCTGACGAGCAGAAACGGCTCGCCACATTGGCGCGGATGGGAGCCGTTTGTGTGGATTTTGACCTCTACGGTTATGGCGAAAGCGAGCAGGAAGTGGGGCGTGAGGCCCATCGCACCGACCGGGCCCATGTCTACCAAGCGGCCTGTGCCCTCAAACTGCTTGACTATCTGTGGAACCACCGACACGACATTGACCGGTCGCGTATCGGTGCCAATGGCGGTAGCGGCGGTGGCAGCCATACCATTCTGCTCACCGTGCTTGACGACCGCATCACGGCAGCTGCCCCCACCGTCAATCTGGCCAGCCATTTCGACGGCGGTTGCCCCTGCGAGAGCGGCCGGCCCATCCATCTGGCGGGCGGAGGCACGTGTAATCCCGAGCTCATTGCCATGTTTGCGCCCCGTCCCTTACAGATAGTGAGCGACGGAGGCGACTGGACTGCCTCTGTGCCCACGCTCGAATATCCCTACCTCCGCCGCATCTACGGCTTCTATGGGGCCCAAGATAAGGTGGAAAACGTACACCTTCCTGCTGAGCGACACGACTATGGCCCCAACAAGCGACAGGCCAATTACGACTTCTTTGCCCGTGTTTTCGATCTCGACCGCACTATGATAGATGAGACTAAGGTCACCATCGAACCGCGCCGGATGATGGAGACGGGACTTGAACGTTGACCAACAAGGAAGTTCCTGCTTCTATTAGATCCGGCAATGAGTCTACATGTCGGTTGAAGTGAGACATACACTTCTCCACTAAAAACTTGGCGTTATCCATTATTATCACTATATTTGCGATAGTAATGATGCTTATTGCCGGAGTTGCCCGTGCGAAAATCGGACCGACCATTTAAACAACTACATACACATGGAGAAACAAATCTACTTCCGTGGTGTAGGACTGCTCCCTTTAGCCGGACTCCTACCCCAAATGGTATTGAATGCAAACGGACAAAGTAAAGCAACACCTGAAAGACCGAACATCGTATTCATCCTTGCCGATGACCTTGGTTATGGTGACATATCTTGTTTTGGCAGCCAATTTGTCAAAACACCGAACATTGACAACCTATCCAAAACCGGCACGACATTCACCCAATGCTATGCCGGCTCGGCCATCAGTTCACCGTCCAGATGCTCACTGCTGACAGGCAAAAACACGGGAAACACCACCATTCGTGACAACTTCTGCAAGGCAGGAGGTATCAAAGGAAAGAAGGTGAGTCCTGATGGCAGCGTGTCTTATATCCGAAGAATGAATCTCCTGCCTACCGACACAACCATCGCCACCGTACTCAGAAGTGCCGGTTACAAGACTTGTCTCGTCAACAAGTGGCATCTTGACGGCTTCAATCCTGAAGCCACTCCACTCAACCGCGGCTTTGATGAGTTCCACGGGTGGCTTATCAGTACCATCTTTTCCAACGATCCTTACTATTATCCTTATTGGAGATTTGATAACGACAAACTCATCAACATTGAGGCCAACGCCCATGACAAGCATGTCATGCACAACACGGACCTTTCTACCGAAGACGCGATTAATTTCATCCGTAAAAACAAAGACAGACCGTTCTTCCTCTACTTGGCCTACGATGCGCCTCATGAGCCCTACATCATCGATGACACTTCGTGGTATGACGGCGAGAACTGGGACATGAATACCAAGCGCTATGCAGCCCTTATCACTCACATGGATGCGGCCATCGGACGACTGATGAAAGAACTGGAAAGACTGAAGCTCAGGAAAAACACGCTCGTGGTCTTCGCTTCCGACAACGGTGCAGCCGTACAAGCCCCGCTAAAACTGCTCAAGTGCAATGGCGTCTTCCGTGGACGTAAAGGTCTGCTTTATGAGGGAGGCATCCGCGTGCCGCTGATTGTCAACCAACCGGGCAAGATACCTGTCCGGACGCTTGAAAACATCATCTACTTTCCCGACATGATACCCACGTTTGCAGCACTCACCGGCAGCACCAAGCATCTGCCACAACACCTCAACGGCATAAATATTCTGCCTCTTTTTTATGGCAAGCAACTGGATACCGATCACCGGTTGCTCTATTGGGAGTTTCCCGGGGTACAGAGGGCGGCCCGTAAAGGTGACTGGAAATGTGTCACAACCAAGAGAGGTGCTCCTTTAGAGCTGTATAACATCAAGAAGGATATGGAGGAACGGCATAATCTGGCGGACCAATATCCCGAAATGGTGAAAGAGTTCGACAAGGAAATGAAAGCCATCAGGCATCCTTCTCCCAACTGGCCGTTGGAAGGAGAATAAACGAAAGACGAAAGAGTAAAGAGGAGCCAAGGGGGCAAAGGATACGATTGTATTCTTTCCCTTGAGCTCCTCTTCTTTTTGTCCCTTTAATTTCGGGTTCGGTAAAAACCTCACTGTTCTTACTTTCTTTTCATTACCGGAATTCCTATCTTTTTTTAACAAACCCCCGTCAATAGCCTTCATTCGGAGCATGGCAAGGTGTTGGCTTTTAGGGACACCTGCAGAAGTTGTCAAATAATATCACACCTGATTTGCATTCGGCCATTTTCCATCGTATCTTTGCTGTGGCAAGGGGAGCACGCGTGTGCTCCCCTTTTTCGTGGATGTTGCCGGCAGAGGTGCTTGCGGAGGCCGAATCGCGATGCGAAAGGGGCTCCGCAGGGTTGTGGATGGGCCTGAATCGCAAGTTGAGTGTGGCCCTTTGAGGATGTGAGTGTGCCCGTTCGGGTGTCTTTTTTCGTCTGTTTTGACATTTTGTTGCGGCTGAAGCAGAGCACTATACTTTTGGAGGTGATTTTTATGTCAAGTAAGGCGAAAACATTCAAAAGGTTTTTTGGAGTTTTCAAGCCGTACTTTCAATTTCGTAGTAAATGGTGCTGAAAACTGCTGAATGCCACCTTTCTGTCTACGGGGAAATGCGCATTAGAAGTTGTGTGTACTTTCTCCAGCTTTCAATTTTTATTTTAACAAACGACCATTTGCCGATTTTTCATAACAAACTAAATGATTCCGACTACATAAAAGCCTATCATGCGAATAAAAAATAGAAAAAAATCGGCTCTCTTGCTTGTTTTATCGGAAATATTGATTATATTTGTGGCGTTATCGAACTTAAACAACCAACCCCAACTCAAAAGTTATAACAAACTTAAATATAAACAACAACACAATGAATTATTTATTGCGACTAACCATGCCAATTCTGCTCGCAGTTTTGGCAACCACCGTGCGGGCCAATACTACCCACACGCATGGCGCCAACAGCACGTTTGTATTCAACACAAAAGAAGGCCTACAAGAATTGGGCATAGCTTTACCTGCTCCAAGTAAAGGAACGGATATCAATACCGAGCTGACGAAAGATGGCATTACTTTATCTAATACAAAAGGTGGCACTGCGACCCGTATTTATAATTCAAAAGGAAAATACAGTCTGCGTATCTATAAAAAAGGCACATTGACATTGAAAGCCGGTGGGGCCAATATCACCAAAATTACCATCACGGGCTATTCTGCCTCAAACTTTGGTCTGAGTACCACACAAGGTACTTATAATGTATCGGGAACTGTAGGCACATGGACAGGAACCGAGTCAGAGGTCACTTTCAAAGTCAATGTTAATACCTATATCAACACCATCGAAGTGGCCATCAATGGCGAAACGCCTAAACCCACTCAAAAGGTGAACGGGCTTGCCGCTCTGAAAGACATCGCAGACGAAACGCCTGTACATCTCTACATTGCCGATGCCGACAATGCCCGTGTGCTCTTTGCCGGCAATGACGAGGCTTTCATCCGCGACAAGGATTGCACGGTTTGCTTCTCTGGTGTCAAGGCTAAGCCTGCTATGGCATACAACCAGCACGTTGCAGGCTACATCGTCGGCAAGAAAATGACCCAAAACGGTATGACCACCCTGCAAGCTGTGGCCGACACACACACGGCTTTCCTCGTGATAGCTGCCCCGGTACAGGAGTCTGATGTGGAGCCTGCTGTCATGAAAGCCGGTGAGCACGTCACTCATCTTGGCGACTGGGTCACAATGAAAGACCTGACCATGAAAAATGGCAAGCTCGAGGCAAACGGACAGACCTATATGCTGAACAATGCCTACGGTCTCGACGGTAACTCGTTCTATCAGCAGCCATACGAAGGGGCTATTGTAGACCTCTCGGCCATCGTTTATCCCACTGCGACAGGTATCGAATTGCGCCCTATATACAATAAGGTGGAGAAGACGGAGGCTCATGATGTGGAGGCTCGAGACTTCCGTCCGCTCATCTATGTGATAGACGAAGCTCGCAACTTCACTTCTCCGACGGCTGACATTCCCCACGCCACCGTGCGCCTGCACCGCACATTCTCTCCCGACAAATGGAATACGCTCGCCCTGCCTTTTGCCGTAACCTTCGAAGGGGGAAAGCTGCGCAAATACGACAACGTGGACGGACAGACAATGAAGTTTGTGGAAGCCGCATCTGTGGAACCGGGCGTGCCCTATCTGTTCAAGCCGGCCACAGTCATTGAGAATCCCACCTACACCGACGTGACGCTCTCCAAGACCGAGGCCCGGAAAGTGATGCACGGCAGTTGCGGATTTGCCGGCACCTACAGTCCTTATACGATGAAAACTGACAAGACCGAACGTTTCCTCGGAGAGGGCAACAAACTCTACTGGCCCGACACCACGACTTCACCTGACGCTAACAAGATGAAAGGTCTGAGAGCCTACTTCATGGTGCCTGAAACGATGACGGAGGCCAAGGTCTCTATCGTTGGTGAGACTACAGCCATAGACAATGTGGCTACCGACCACCCGGCGGCAACGGCCAACGCCCGCGTCTACAACCTCAATGGACAGTTTGTGGGCACCGGAACAGCCGGCTTGCCCAAGGGTGTTTACATCGTCAATGGTAAAAAAATGGTTATTAACTAACAATCTGCTATAATGGAAAAGAAAACATATTTTGTCCCCAACACGAAAATTAAGGCCTTGGAGCTTGAACAGCATCTGGCCGCAGCCAGTCCCGACATTAATGACGAGGGTACTGATGTCCATTTCCCCGGAACAGGCGGTGGCGGCAATGCCAATGATGCGTATGGCAAGAGTTGGAGCCTCTGGGACGATGAAGATGAAATAGAAAACATGTATAACCATCAATAGGAATGAAGCGAATAATCATGAAAAAATATCTATTTTCACTGCTTTGCCTGGTCTTTGCGCTGGGCATAAGCGCACAAAACGACAAGAAGCCTAAAATCATCAAACTCAAGACGGGCTTGGAGGTGACCTTTGTCAAGGATCAGATAGACAGTGCCCGCATCGTGTTCGGCCCCGGCGGGCAGCAAGAGCCGCTTGGCATCAAGGTCTATGTCCACGATGCCGAACCGGTGGACTACCTCTATTCGCAAATCGAGGAGGTGACATTCTTCGAACAGGGAGGTGAAACTCCCGACGAAGAGAATAAGAACAAGAATACCAAAGAAGATTTGGCTAAGAATCCAGAGGGTTGGCGACTGGAGTTCCCACGCTTTATTCAAGGGCGCGAGGCGACGTATGAAATCACACATACATATAAAGCCGTAATTCAAAATAAAGAAGAGCAGGTTGTCAACTTCTCTTTGGAATGGGACGGACAAAAGAAAGCCAACCGTTGGACATGCTATCAACTCTATGCGGGAAATATGGCAAAAAATACAAAACGTAACGATGATTTTAAAGAAGATCCGATGATTACGAATCCTGCACACCGGAGTACACTTGCAGACTATAAAAGTAATTCCAGCATTTATGCCAGAGGACATCTTTGCCCATCGGGCGATCGACTCTATTCTGTAGAACAAAATAAGCAAACATTCTACTTGAGCAACATGCAGCCACAGATACATGGGCACAACAGTGGCGTTTGGCAGCAATTAGAGCGGAAAGTGCGTGACACATACGCTACAGCCTCTGACTGTGACACTCTGTATGTAGTAAAAGCTGCCACCATTGATGATGGCCACATACAAGGATATACAAGCGCAGGGCTGATTGTACCACAATATTTCTATATGGCTCTATTGGCATACAACAAAACCAATGGTACCTATCACGCATTGGGTATTTGGTCGCCCCATGAGTCTGGAAGTAAGACAGAATACATCACTATCAAGGAGTTGGAGAGACGCACCGGCATCGACTTCTTCTGCAACTTGCCCGACGCAACGGAAGAGAAAGTAGAAGCTGATGACAGTAGTGATAATGCTAATTATTGGCATGTCACGTTCTCCCACGCACAACCATAACCGCTAAATAATCGATTGAAGCCGGAGCCGCAGCAGCTCCGGCTTTTTTGATGCCTTATAATATGGGGATTCACTGACGACAAAAGCTGTGCATGTTCGTCTATGGGATATAACTGTCAAACATGCGCATGATGATTCTTAAGAAGTCTTTTCTAATGGCTATTGCCATGCTTGCAAGTCTTTTTTCGCAAGCACATCCGTATAAACTATGGTATCGGGAACCTGCACAGGTGTGGACGGATGCTTTGCCACTTGGCAATGGCAGGCTTGGAGCCATGGTATATGGTATTCCGGCCACGGAGCGCATACAGCTCAACGAGGAAACCATTTGGGCCGGACAGCCCAATGGCAATGCCAATGCGAAGGCGCTGAAGGCCATTCCCGTGATTCAAGATCTGATTTGGAAGGGGGAGTATAAGAAGGCGCAAGACTTGGCGACCTCAGATGTGATGTCGGCCACCAACTGGGGAATGCCCTACCAGGCTTTCGGCAACGTGTACATCTCCATGCCGGGCATGGGCAACTACACAAACTATTACCGCGAATTGAGCCTCGACTCGGCACGGGCCATCACCCGTTGGACGGCAGATGGGGTGACCTATCGGCGCGAGGTGATCACTTCGTTGGCCGACAATGTGGTCACCGTCCGCTTCACGGCCGACCAACGGGGCTGCATCACGTTCAATGCCTACTTCACCACTCCCCACGACGATATTATTATCAAGAGCGAGGGCGACGAAGCCACGCTGTTTGGCGTGACTTCCAAGCACGAAGGACTGAAAGGCAAAGTGCGCTTCATGGGGCGCATGGCGGCGGTGGCAAAGGGGAAAGGGGAAGGGGCCGTGACCCACTCCAAAGACGGAATTGTGTCGGTGAAAGGGGCCGACGAGGCTGTGCTCTACATCTCGATAGCCACCAACTTCAACAATTATAAGGACATTTCCGGTGACGAGGCCGTCCGTTCGGAACAAATTTTGCGGGCTGCCATGGCTCGCGATTATGCACAAAGCAAAGCCGAACACATCAGCCGATTCCGGCAGTTGATGCACCGTGTGACACTCAACTTGGGTGAAGACCAATACAAAGACCTGCCCACCGACGAACGGATTATCCGTTTTGCCGACCAAGACGACAACTATCTCGTGGCCACTTACTTCCAATTTGGTCGTTATCTGCTCATTTGCAGTTCGCAGCCCGGCGGACAACCGGCCAATCTGCAAGGTATCTGGAACGATAAACTCTTCCCGGCATGGGACTCGAAATACACCACCAACATCAATCTTGAGATGAACTACTGGCCGGCGGAGCTCACCCAACTCACCGAACTCAACGAACCGCTGTTCCGACTCATCCGCGAAGTGAGCGAGACGGGGGCCGAGACGGCTCGCACGATGTATGGCAAAAGCGGTTGGGTGCTCCATCACAACACCGACATCTGGCGTGTCACGGGAGGCATAGACCATGCCCAGAGTGGCATGTGGATGACCGGTGGGGCCTGGCTCTGCCGCCATTTGTGGGAGCACTACCTCTACACGATGGACAAAGACTTCCTGCGACGCTACTATCCGGTGATGAAGGGGGCGGCGGAGTTCCTTGACCAGATGCTCATTCCGGAACCGCAGCACGGTTGGCTGGTCATTTCGCCATCGGTCTCTCCCGAAAACAGCCATCCATCCAAAGACGGGAAAGTGGCCATCGCGGCCGGAACGACGATGGATGTACAGCTCGTGAATGAGCTTTTCCGTGAGGTCATGGCCGCCTCGAAGGTGCTTGGTGAGGATGCCGCTTTGGCCGCCCACTATGCCGAAAGGCTTAAACTTATGCCCCCGATGCAGGTTGGCAAGTGGGGACAGTTGCAGGAATGGATGGAAGACTGGGATGATCCCAACGACACCCACCGCCATGTGAGCCATCTCTACGGGCTTTACCCCGGTTGCCAAATCACGCTCTCGGGTACTCACCGGCTCTTCGATGCCGCCCGCATATCGCTCATCCACCGCGGCGACCCGAGCACGGGTTGGTCAATGGGATGGAAGGTGTGTCTGTGGGCCCGGCTGTTTGACGGCAACCATGCCTACAAACTCATTCGCAACCAATTGTCACTCACCGATGACCGCTTCGTCGCTTACGGCACCGACAAGAAGAAAGGAGGCACCTACCGCAATCTCTTTGATGCCCACCCACCGTTCCAAATCGACGGCAACTTCGGCTGCACGGCCGGCATAGCCGAGATGCTTGTGCAGAGCCATGAGGGCTATATCAACCTGCTGCCGGCCCTGCCCGACGCGTGGAAAGCCGGGGGGGAAGTGAAAGGCCTGATGGCCCGAGGGGCTTTCGAGATAGAACACCTTGCTTGGAAAGACGGTCGGGTGGTGCGGCTTGCCATCCGTTCCAACGCCGGAGAACCGCTGCGGGTGAAAGCCAACGGCAAGATGATGATGAGGAAGACCCACAAGGGCCAAACGCTGACGCTCATCGGAAAGTGAACCAACGCTCCAAAAACAATATCAAAGAAGACATCGCTATGAAGAAAATCATTTCCATCTTCGCCCTTCTGTGCTGTTTGTCGCTCACGGCCGGCGCACAAAAGCCTTGGGACAACGGTCGGTTGCAGGTGTCTGCCAACCACCGTTATCTTCAGTTTGCCAACGGTCAGCCCTTCTTCTGGTTGGGCGACACAGGCTGGCTGTTGCCCGAACGGCTTGACCGTTCCGAAGCCCAATACTATCTACAAGCCTGCCGACGGGCCGGTTACAATGTGGTGCAGGTGCAGACGATGAACGGCGTGCCCTCTTACAACATCTACGGTCAGCCTTCACTCATAGATGGTTGGAACTTCTCAGGCATCGACCGCAAAGGCGTTTACGGCTACTGGGATCATCTGGACTACATCGTCCGCACTGCCGAGCAGAACGGCATCTACATCGCCATGGTGCCCATTTGGGGCACACTGGTGAAGGAGGGGAAGATAGATGTGGCCGGAGCCAAGGCCTATGGTCGCTTTTTAGGCAACCGCTACAAGAACAGTCCCAACATCGTGTGGATGATAGGCGGCGACATTCAAGGCGACATACGCCCCGAGATATGGGAAGCTCTGGCCACAGCCATCCGCTCAGTAGACGACCGCCATGTGATGACCTACCACCCCCGGGGCCGCTACACATCGGCCAAATGGTGGAGCAAAGCCTCGTGGATAGACTTCCACACCTTTCAGAGCGGCCACCGCAAGTATGGTCAGCGCATGGGCAACGCCGATTATCCCATCCCCGATAGCACCGAGGAAGACAACTGGATGTATGTAGACTCCACGTGGGCCTACCGTCCCTTGAAGCCTGTGCTTGATTCGGAACCGAGCTATGAGGACATTCCCAAAGGGCTGCACGATCCCAATGAGGCCCGTTGGCAGGCTTACGATGTGCGCCGCTATGCCTATTGGAGCGTGTTTGCCGGCAGTTGCGGCCACACCTACGGGCACAATGCCATCATGCAGATGCTCAAGCCGGGCTACGCCACGGGCTATGGCACCGACGGAGCCGAGAAATACTGGTATCAGGCGCTCAACGATCCGGGCTACAACCAGATGAAGCACCTGAAGAATCTGATGCTCGCCTTGCCCTACTTTGACCGCGTGCCCGACCAAAGCGTCATCGCCGGCAAGAACGGCACACGCTACAACCGGCTCATTGCGACCCGCGGCAACGATTATTTGCTGGTGTATAACTACAACAGCGTGCCCATGAAAGTGGATCTGCGAAAGATTTCAGGCAACCGGAAAAACGTGTGGTGGATGGATGCCGCGACGGGCAAACTGACTTTCATCGGCGAGTTCGACTCCAAACCCACGACCTTCAACCAACAGAATCCGTATCCCGGACAGGTTTGCGATGGTGTACTCATAGCCGTAGATGCTACCAAAAACTATATCGCCAAAGACCAAAAGGCGATTGCCGATCGCAGCATGACCGGTCGAAAGCGCGATTTTAACGAATGACAAGATGAAAAGACTACGCCTGCTGTTCATGCTCTGTGCCGCCTTGACGGGCATCGCTTCGTTTGCCGCCAACGTGGTCGTGAGTCACTTGACAACCGAGAACATGACCAACCCACAGGGGTTGGGTACCACCGTGCCCCGCTTCTCATGGCAACTGAGTTCGGAGAAAAGGCAGGTGGTGCAGACGGCCTACCACATCATGGTGGCCTCCACGCCCCGGTTGTTGGAACGGGGAGAAGCCGATTTGTGGAACTCGGGGGAAGTGAAAAGCGACGCCCAACTATGGATTGACTACCGCGGACGCGCCCTGCAAAGTGGCGATGAGGCCTACTGGCGGGTGCGGGTGACCACCAACCGGGGGAAGACCGAATGGAGTGCCGTACAACGGTTTACCATCGGACTGCTCGGCGAAAACCGGTGGAGCGGTCGTTGGATAGGGCTGGAAGAACTGCAACCGGGCGAACGAAAAGGCATGTACACCCGACTGGCTGCCCGCTATCTGCGCAAGGAATTCAAGCTGAAAGGGCGTGTGAAGCGCGCCATGGCCTACGTGGCAGGACTGGGCGTGCATGAATTCTTCGTCAACGGCATCCGTATGGGTGGCCACCATGTGCTACAGCCCGTGCCGAGCGACTATCGCAAGACTGTCTACTACAACACCTACGACGTGACCGAACCGCTCAACGCCTCGCATACAGCCTGTTTAGCCATTATGCTGGGCAACGGTCGGCTGTTCCCCATGCGGCAGGAGAAGCCCTATAAGACACCCTTTTTCGGCTACCCGAAGTGCCGCATCAATGTGCGCATCGACTACGAAGACGGTTCGCACGCTGTTTGGGCAACCGACCCGTCGTGGAAACTGACCGTTGATGGTCCCATCCGCGCCAACAACGAATACGACGGTGAGGAATATGATGCCCGCAAGGAAATGCCCGGATGGAACCGCGTGGGCTTCGACGACAGCCGGTGGCAGGAGGCCCGGCGATGTGCCGTGCCCGATGGCACGCTGCGCTCGCAACCCACCGAGGGCATGGTAGAGACTCCCTATCCGCATCGTCCCCGCATTCTCTCCCCCCTTGGCAATCACAAAAGCACTTCATTACCACCTGCCACCCATCACCCATCACCTCTCATTCTCGACTTCGGACAGAACATGGCCGGCTGGATAGGCGTCAAGGTGCGTGGCAACAGGGGCGACACCATACGTGTGCGCTATGCCGAAAAACTCAATGCCGACGGCACACTCTACCGCGACAACCTGCGCAACGCGCGCTCGGAAGACATCTATGTGTGCAACGGGAGAGAGGGTGGCCGGCTTTGGAAGCCCGCATTTTCCTACCACGGCTTCCGCTATGTGGAGGTGAGCGGACCGGTGAATGCCACGCCCGACGACTTCACGGCCTTCACCGTGAGCGACGAGATGGCAACCACGGGCCACTTCGAATGCTCCGACACCACGCTCAATGCCGTGGTGCGCAACGCATGGTGGGGCATCTACGGCAACTACAAAGGAATGCCCGTAGACTGTCCGCAGCGCAACGAGCGGCAACCGTGGCTGGGCGACCGCACCGTGGGTTGCCTCGGCGAGAGTTTCCTCTTCAACAACGAGCGACTCTACAGCAAGTGGATGGGCGATCTGGCAGAGGGTGTACGCTCCGACGGCGCACTCTCCAACGTCACACCGGCCTTCTGGAACTACTACGAAGACAACGTGACATGGCCGGCTGTATTCCCCTTTGCCTGCGATATGCTCTACCAACAATACGGCAACATCCGCCCCATCACGGAATGTTACCCTTACATCAAGAAGTGGTTCACTCATATACTTGACGAATACCGGCACGAAGACATCATCACCAAAGACAAGTATGGCGACTGGTGTGTGCCGCCCGAGAAGCCGGAACTCATCCACAGCCAAGACCCCGCACGCAAGACCGACGGCGCACTTATCTCCACAGCCTACGGCATCAGAGTGTTCCAACTGCTGGAGAAGTTTGCCCGGCTACAAGGCATGGAGTGCGAGGCAGACTGTTGGAAAGAGCAGCGCAGCCGCATGACGGCGGCCTTCAACCGCAAATTTCTCACGCTCAAGCGCGGCACTTCGCCCCGCCCCGGCCACGTGCTATACCCCGACAGCGTATTCTACGGCAACAACACGGCCACGGCCAACCTCCTGCCGCTGGCTTTCGGCATTGTGCCCGACAGCCTCAAAGATGAAGTGGTGAAGAACGTGGTGACCAACATCATCACCACGGGCGACGGACACGTGACCTGCGGTGTCATCGGCATCAGTTGGTTGCTGCGTGGACTGTCCGACAACGGCTTTGCCGATGTGGCCTATCTGCTGGCCACCAACAACACCTATCCGTCGTGGGGATACATGGCCAAGAACGGAGCCACCACCATCTGGGAGCTCTGGAACGGCGACAAGGCCGACCCGGCGATGAATTCGGGCAACCACGTGATGCTCCTCGGCGACCTGCTCACGTGGTGCTACCAATACTTGGCGGGCATTCGTCAGGCCCCAGGGAGCACGGCCTACAAGCACATCGTCTTGCAGCCCTCATTCGACATAGAAGACTGTTTCCATGTAGATACAAGCTACATGACACCCTACGGTCAGGTGGTCAGCAAGTGGAAGAAGACTCTTGAACGCGTGGAATGGCAGGTGGAGGTACCCGTCAACACCACGGCCACGGTGTATCTGCCCAACGGAAAGACCGAAGAGATAGGGTCCGGGAGCTACACGTTCGAGAGCGACATCACGCCAAAGAATCCTGCTATCGTGGAAGATGCGTTTCTCTACGAGTCGGCCGACTTCCCGCAGGCCCACGCTTCCACCATCACGCAACTGAAAAACGGCGACCTCGTGGCCGCTTATTTCGGCGGCACTTGGGAGCGCAATCCGAATGTCTGCATCTGGGTGAGCCGCAAACCCAAAGGTTCCGACCGTTGGGAGACTCCCGTGCTGGCCGGCGACGGGGTCTACGAGTTGGGCACTCCCGATGCTGCACTGGCCGGCATCGACGAGAAAACCACTCCGGCCTCAGCCGGCCCTATCAAGCAGCGGAGGGGCGAACAGCTGAAAGACTACCGACAGCAGATAGCCCATTGGCATTACACCTACCCCCAAACCAAGGAGGAGGCTGCCGCCACCAAGCCCAAGAACATGCCCTTCAATGCCCGTCTGAAACGTAAAGCCTGTTGGAATCCGGTGCTGTTTACCATGCCCGACGGCGAACTATGGCTTTTCTACAAAGTGGGAGCGACTGTGGCCGACTGGACGGGATGGCTCGTGAAATCAAGAGACGGCGGGCGGACATGGAGCGACCGGGAACCTCTACCCAAGGGATTTATAGGGCCGGTGAAGAACAAGCCCGAACTTGTCGACGGACGGCTCGTATGCGGGTCGAGTACGGAGAACGACGGCTGGCGCTTCCATGTGGAAATACTCGACCTGAAAACCGGCCGTTGGAAATATGTGGGACCGGTGGAGGCGGAGAACAGGGCACGCACCGACGATGTGGAACCGGGTTGCGATATGATTGCCCCTGTCTACAAGCAAGGAGAAGGCCCGCGCCCCATCTACAGCATACAACCTTCCATCTTGCGGCTGAAAGACGGTCGGCTGCAAGTGCTCATGCGCACCCACAATGCCAAGTTGGCCACCTCCTTCAGTGCCGACGGCGGTGACACGTGGAGCCCGGTGACCCTCACCGAGGTGCCCAACAACCAGAGCGGCACCGATGCCGTGACGCTAAGGGATGGTCGGCACGTGCTCATCTACAACGACTTCGAGACGCTCCCCGGCACCAAGAAAGGCCCGCGCACGCCCATCAGCATAGCCCTCTCCGATGACGGCACGCACTGGCATCATGCCCTCACGCTTGAAGACAGCCCCATCAATCAGTATTCCTATCCCGCCATCATTGAGGGGCGCGACGGTAAACTGCACTGCGTCTACACCTGGCGGCGCCAACGCATAGCCTACAAGAAGATAGACTTGAACAAGCTGAAATAGTCCGTCGCAGCCCCAAAGCAGCCGGGGCGGTTCGTCGGAGCAATCGGATTGATTTGCCGAAGGGCCGTCGGGGGAACGGTGCAAAGCCGTTGCACGCCCCGTGCATGGCTGTTGCACGCCTTGTGCAAGGCCTCTGCACGGATGGTGCAAGAGCCACGCACCAAACTGTCGGCAGCCCGACGGGGAAACCATTCGGTTGCATTCATCAACAAACAGACCTCACAACATGAAAAGGATATACGCCATCTTCATCGCCTTGGCAGTCTGTACGGCTGCCTTGCAGGCACAAACCGTCAGCATCATCACTTCCGGAAAGCCGAACAATAGGGTGGCCTACGCCGCCGAGTATTTGGAGAAAAAGCTGACGGCCCTCGGTTATACAGTCTCATTCCGGCGGGCCGACTACCGCATCAGGCTCTCCGTCACAGGCGAAAAGTCAGGAATGAAGAAAGAGGGCTTCCACATCAGCCGCAAGAAAGGTGACATCGTCGTGGAAGGCTACGATGGGGCGGGGGTGATCTATGGTTGCAGCGAACTGGCCGACTATGCCCGGCACCATGGCAATCTCGACATCGGAGACAGCCGGCAAAATCCCGAGATGGTGCTGCGTGGGGCCTGCATCGGTTTGCAGAAGACGGTCTATCTGCCCGGCCATCAGGTGTATGAATATCCCTACACGCCCGAAAACTTCCCTTGGTTTTACGATAAGCGGCAGTGGCTCGACTATCTCGACATGCTGGTAGACAACAAGATGAACTCCCTCTACCTGTGGAACGGGCATCCCTTCGCCTCGCTCGTGAGGCTGAAAGACTATCCCTTCGCCCTTGAGGTGGACGAGGAGACATTCCGGAAAAACGAGGAGATGTTCTCCTTCCTCACCCACGAGGCCGACAGGCGTGGCATCTTCGTTATCCAGATGTTCTACAATATCATCCTCTCCAAACCCTTTGCCGACCATTACGGGCTGAAGACGCAAGATCGCCACCGCCCCATCACGCCGCTCATCAGCGATTACACCCGCAAGAGCATTGCCGCCTTTATCGAGAAATATCCCAACGTGGGCCTGCTTGTGTGCCTGGGAGAGGCGATGGACACCTACGAAGACGATGTGGAATGGATGACCCGCACGGTGATACCCGGAGTGAAAGACGGTCTGAAGGCACTCGGGCGCACCGACGAACCGCCCGTGCTGCTGCGCGCCCACGACACCGACTGCAAGGCGGTGATGGAGGCTTCGCTCCCGCTCTACAAGAATCTCTACACCATGCACAAGTACAATGGCGAGTCGCTGACCACCTACCAGCCACGCGGCCCGTGGACAAAGATGCACACCGACTTGGCCGCTCTGGGCAGCACGCACATCAGCAACGTGCATATCCTCGCCAATCTGGAGCCTTGGCGCTGGGCCTCGCCCGCCTTCGTGCAGCGTGCCGTGACGGCCATGCACGACATCCACCACGCCAATGCGTTGCATCTCTATCCGCAATCGGCCTACTGGGACTGGCCCTACACGGCCGACAAACTGCCCGGCGGAGCCCGGGAGAGGCAGTTGGACCGCGACCAGCTGTGGTACAAGACATGGGGCCGCTATGCTTGGAACTGCCGGCGCGACCGGCAGGAGGAGAGGGGCTATTGGGACGAGGAACTGGCCTGCTGTTACTGTCCGGGCAACACGCAGGCGGCGGACAGCATACGCAAGGCCTACGACGAGAGCGGAGAGATAGCCCCGAAGCTCTTGCGTCGTTTCGGCATCACCGAGGGTAACCGCCAGACGCTCCTGCTGGGCATGAGGATGGGCCAACTGGTGAACCCCTACAAATACACCATCTATCCCGGTTTCTACGAGAGTTGCGGGCCGGAGGGCGAAAAACTCATCGAGTTTGTGGAGCGGGAGTGGCGGCACGAGCCCCACACAGGGGAGCTGCCGCTCGACATCGTGGCACAAGTGGAGGCACACGGCGACCGGGCCGTGGCCGCCATTGATGCCGTAGCCGCACAAGTGACCGCCAACCGGGAGGAGTTTGGTCGGCTGCGCAACGACATGCACTGCTACCGGGAGTTTGCTTACAGCTTCGGTGAAAAGGTGAGGGCCGCCCGGCATGTGCTCAACTACAAGTGGGGAAAGGATATCGGCGAACTGGACAAGGCTGTCCCGCTCCTCGAAAAGAGTCTGGAGCACTATCGCCGGTTGGTGGCTCTGACGAAAGACACCTATCTCTATGCTAACTCCATGCAGACGGCCCAGCGGCGCATCCCCGTGGGCGGAGACGACGGCAAGATGAAGCACTGGCAGGAACTGCTGCCGCTCTACGAGCAGGAGTTGGCCAATCTGAAGAAGAACATCGCCCGGTTGAAGGTGCAGGCCGCCGGCACTTATCGTGAGGTGGAAGAGACTGTCAGGCCCTTGAAGGCTGCCGGCGTGCAGTTGGTCGGCGAGGCGGAGACCGTGACGCTGGCCAAGGGCGCACGGCTGTTCAGCGACATGGACAGCGTGGTGACCGACTTGGCCCCCGAGTTGCAAGGGCTGAAGGCATACCGCTTCAGCAGTGACCAACAGCGCAAGCACGGCACCAAGATAGTGTTTGTCTGCAAGAAGCCCGTCAGTTTGTTGGTGGGCTACTTCCGCGACGACCAGATGAAATATGCCAAGGCACCCAAGCTGGAGACCGATGCTACAGCCAACGACTACGGACAAGCCGAGCCACAGCTCACTTCTGCCATCCGCATAGACGGTATGCCGCAAGTAAACGTACACAAATACGACTTCCCCGCAGGCAGTCATACGTTGCTTTTGCCCAAAGGCATCTTACTGGTAACGGGCTTCACAGGCGACAAAGTGACGCCCCGAGATGCCGGTCTGTCGGGCGCGGACAAGGCCATCGACTGGCTGTTTTATTAGCACGCCGGCCTTTCCGTGGCCCCAAAGGGAAGCGGAGGGTACCGGTCAGAAAACCCTAAAACCACAATCAAAAACAATTCATGCGCAAAAATATCCTTTCGCTGCTGTTTTCGACAGCCATCGGCATGTCGGCACAGTCTGTCTCCCAAACCACGATGCAGGCCGTCTACGAGGAGGTGAAGACACCTTATAAATATGGTATGGTGGTGGCTCCGGCCGACACCCATCACCAGATGGACTGCCCGACGGTGTTCCGGCATGGTGGAAAGTGGCTGATGACCTACGTGGTGTACAACGGCAAGGGCGGTCTCGACGGGCGTGGATATGAGACGTGGCTCGCTTCGTCGGCCGATCTGCTGCACTGGACGACACTCGGGCGCATTCTCTCCTACCGGGACAAAGGGTGGGACATGAACCAGCGGGGCGGCTTCCCCGCACTCATCGACTGGACATGGGGCGGTTCATACGCGATGAACACCTATAAGGGAAAGCACTGGATGACCTATATCGGCGGGGCCGGAACGGGCTACGAAGCCGTGCGCGAACCGCTTAACGTCGGTCTGGCGTGGACGAAAGGCGACCCTTCATACGCCCACGAATGGTGGTCGATGGCCGACCGGCCACTCCTGAGCATCCACGACAAGGGGGCGCAATGGTGGGAGAAGCTTGTGCAATACAAGAGCGCGGTCTATGAAGACAAAGCCAAGACACTCGGCAAACGCTTCATGATGTTTTACAATGCAGGCGGTGTGAATCCGAAGAACAATCTCAAGGCCGAACGCATCGGCATAGCACTGTCCGACGACATGAAGCATTGGGAACGCTATGCGGGCAATCCCGTCTATGCACATGAGGCACCGGGCATCATCACGGGAGACGCACAAATCGTGAAGATGACCCTTCCCCACGCGGTCGACGACCGGGGCCAACGACTTTCCGGCCCGCTCTACGTGATGTTCTACTTCTCTGCCTATCATCCGCAACGCCGGTACAATGCCTTCAACACCTTTGCCGTGAGTACCGACCTTGTACACTGGCAAGACTGGACGGGCCCTGACCTCATCTATCCCACCAAACCCTACGATGACATGTTTGCCCACAAGAGTTGCGTGGTGAATCACCAAGGTGTGGTCTATCACTTCTACTGTGCGGTGAACAAGGCCGGGCAGCGGGGCATAGCCGTGGCCACAAGCGTGCCGATGGGGCGGTCGGCTGTGGCGTTTCCCACCTCTGAAAAGGGTGGGAAGCGTGTCGTGACCGACCTCAACAGGGGTTGGACAACTTCACTACTTACCACCAACCAAGATTCTCTGGCCATGCCACCCGCCACACGCACCGTAAACCTGCCTCACAACTGGGACGACTATTACGGCTATCGGCAGTTGAAGCACGGAAATCTGCACGGTTCGGCGGTCTATACCAAGACCTTCCAAGCAAGAAAACGGCCCGGGCGGCAGTATTTCCTGCACTTTGAGGGCATCGGATCCTACGCTCGGGTGATGCTCAACGGCCATGCATTCTCTGACAAGCCCGTCCCCGTGGGCCGCACCGTCTACACATTGAACGTCACATCTTGGCTGAACGATGGGGCCAACAGCCTGCGCGTGGAGGTCGCCCATCCCGAAATGATCACCGATATGCCGTGGGTGTGTGGCGGTTGTTCGGCCGAATGGGGATTCTCCGAGGGCAGTCAGCCGTTTGGCATCTTCCGTCCGGTGACACTCGAAGAGACCGACGAGGTGCGCATCGAGCCTTTCGGTGTGCACATCTGGAACAATGCCGCCTGCGACAGCATCTTTATCGACACCGAGGTGAAGAACTACAGCCGTGCGACGGTGGAAATAGAGCTCGTCAACAAACTCAACCGGGCAAGTGGAAAAACCTACTTTAGGCTCTCGGAAAAAACAACTTTGCAGCCGGGAGAGACGAAAACCATTCGTCAGCAGACGGCCATCAACAGTCCCCATCGCTGGAGTCTTGACGCCCCTTACCTCTATCATCTGGCTACGATGATTAAACGCGAGGGCGGAAAGACAACCGATGAATCAGATACCGAGTTCGGTATCCGCAGCATCAGTTGGCCCGTGCATGCCGTCAAGAGTGCCAATACGTCAGCCGGTCAAGGTCCGGCAGCCGACACACATCGGTTCCTGCTCAACGGAAAACCGGTCTTCATCAACGGCACTTGCGAGTATGAACATCTTTTCGGAGGCAGTCACGCTTTCTCTCACGAGCAGATAGCCTCGCGCGTCAAGCAGATACGCCAAGCCGGTTTCAATGCTTTCCGTGAGGCCCACCAGCCCCACAACCTCTACTACGGACAGTTGTTCGATGAGCAGGGGATGCTTTTCTGGAGCCAGTTTTCCGCCCACATCTGGTACGACACGCCCGAATTTCGCACCAACTTCAAGGAGAAACTGCGCCAATGGGTCAAGGAACGGCGCAACTCTCCGAGCATCATACTCTGGGGATTGCAGAATGAGAGCGTGCTGCCGAAAGACTTTGCGGAGGAGTGTAGGGCTATCATCCGCGAGCTCGACCCTACGGCCATCGACCAGCGGGCCGTCACCACTTGCAATGGCGGTGAGGGAACAGACTGGAATGTGGTGCAAAACTGGAGCGGAACCTACGGTGGAAGTGCCGACAACTATGCCCGGGAACTCAAGCGTCCCGACCAACTTCTCAACGGCGAATACGGGGCATGGCGCACGCTCGGACTCCACGGGGCCGATCGCTATTCGGAAGAAGCATTCACCGGTCTGCTGAGCAAGAAGGCATTGTTGGCCGAGAGTGCCCGCGACAGCGTGTGCGGACACTTCCAATGGCTCTTCGTTTCGCACGAAAATCCCGGTCGGGTGCAACCCGATGAGGCTTTGCGACGCATTGACAAAGTGGGACCGTTCAACTATAAAGGTCTGCTCACGCCATGGGAACAGCCCACGGAAGCCTTCTATTGGTACCGGAACCACTATGTGGGTACACCTGCCGACACGCTTACACCCACCGCCGCCGACCGCAACCGAGACTTGCTCAAACCGGCTGACGGTTACACCTACCTTTACAGACTCAACTGTGGCGGTGATGCCTACACCGACTCCTACGGCCATGAATGGCTGCAAGACGACACACTCTACTCCGAATCGTGGTCGAAGAAGATGGGGTTGCCTCCTTTCATGGCCAGTCAAGGACATATCATTGATAGCATCCACGGTACGGTAGATGCTCCGCTGTTTCAATATTTCCGTTGGGGAAGGCACGCACTGAAATGGCATTTCAGTGTGCCCGACAACCGTCTCTACCGCATCGAACTCTATTTTGCCGAACCGTGGTTGGGAGCTCGCTACGGGGCAGCTATCGACTGCGAGGGCGAACGCATCTTCGATGTGGCTGTGAACGACAGCGTGGTCATAGATAATCTCGACCTTTGGGCCGAGGCGGGCTTTGCCGGAGCCTTGAAGAGGGTGGTCTATGCCCGTGCGGAGAACGGACAGATCACCATCGGTTTTCCTGAGGTGAAAGCGGGACAGGCCGTCATCTCGGCCATCGCCATCGCCTCAGACGCTCCGGAGGCCATGCCCGTCAGACTGAAAACAACCTCGCGAAGCAAAACTTTTTGGGCAGATCTTGACCGGGACACCATTGCCCGCTATCCCAAAGAGATGTTGCCCAGGGATGTCGAGGCTTTTCCGGCGGTGCGCTATCAGGAGGCATCGGAGGCCAAAAAGAAGACAGGAAAGGCCCGGACTGCTTACCATGAGTGGACTGTCACTCCCGGGGTGGCACGGGAATATATGCTCCGTTTCCGCTACAAGAATGTCACCGGCAGAGCCATTAAAAGTCATCTTACAGTCACCAATGCCCAAGGCGGTGTGCTCGTAGACAGGGAAATGACTTTCCCCACGACTCCAGATAAGTTCAAAACTATCGGCACCACAACGGGAACGCAAATCAATGCGGGCAGCTATCGGGTGAGGATAAAGGGTGCTGAAAATATCGAATTTGACTATTTAGAAGTACAATGATGAAGAAGTTCTTATTTCTAACGGTCTCCGTTTGCACATTTTCCGTCTTGCAAGGAGTGTGTACAGAGTGGGAAAACCACCACATCTTGGAGATAAACAGAGAGCCGGCAAGGGCTTATTTTATTCCATTCAAGCAACGGCCGGGTGATAGTCAGCTATCACTTGACGGCATTTGGAAATTCCGGTGGACGAAGACCCCTGCCGAACGCATTGTGGATTTCTATCGGCCCGACTACGATTGCTCCACATGGAAAGAACTGCAAGTGCCTGCCACCTGGGAGTTTAACGGCTACGGCACACCGATTTACATCTCCGCAGGCTACCCTTTCCGCATCAATCCGCCTTACGTGATGACCGAACCGCCGGCAGACTGGACTACATTCGAGGAGCGCAATCCCACAGGACAGTATCGCCGCACGTTCGAGTTGCCCGAAGACTGGATGCCGGTCACGGGCAGAGACGGGGCCGGCGGGCAAGTGTTTTTGCGATTCGAGGGTGTGCAGAGTGCATTCTATGTGTGGCTTAATGGCCAAAAGGTGGGGTATAGTCAAGGGTCGATGGAACCGAGCGAGTTTAACGTGACGCGCTATCTCAAGTCCGGCCGCAATGACATCGCTGTGGAAGTGTACAAGTATTGTGATGGCAGCTACCTTGAGGATCAGGACTTCTGGCGCCTCGGCGGCATACATCGGGAGGTCATGCTCTATCGCACCCCCGACATCCAACTGCGCGACTTTACCGTGCGCACCGTCCCACAGCAGGCTGCCGGGAGTCAGGAGACTGCCGACTTGTCCCGTTGGCTGCTGCAAGTCAATCCGCAGTTGCGTGTCTTTGGTAAAGAGCAGGGGCGTGGTTATCAGGTGAAGGGGACACTGACGGATACCGACGGAAAAACTATTGTCACCATGTCGGCCGATGCCGAGACTATTCTCGACCTCTCCCACAAGGCTGCCAATATGAATGAGTGGTTTCCGCAGCGCGGTCCGATGAAGTTTGCCCGTATGCAAACAGAGGTGGAACGACCTCACCTTTGGACGGCTGAGACATCTTATTTATATACACTCACGCTCCGGTTGCAGGATTCCACAGGCCACGCAGTGGAACAGGTGCAGCAGAAAATAGGTTTCCGCACGCTGGAGATACGCGATGGCAGACTGCTCGTCAACGGCCGGCAAGTGCGTTTCCGTGGGGTCAACCGACATGAGTTCGACCCGCAACTGGGTCGTGTGATGACGGAGAAGATGATGCAACGTGACCTTCGGCTGATGAAAGAGGCTAATATCAACGCTGTGCGAACAAGCCATTATCCCAATGTGCCGCGCTGGTATGAGCTTTGCGACAGTATTGGCATCTATGTTATGGACGAGGCCGACTGCGAAACGCATGGTCTGAGAGGGACGCTCGCTTCCTCGCCCGACTGGACAGCGGCTTTCATGGATCGCGCCATTCGCATGGCCGAACGCGACAAGAATCATCCGTCGGTGGTGTTCTGGAGCCTTGGCAACGAGAGCGGATACGGCATGAACCACGCAGCAATGGCCGGTTGGCTCCATACTTTTGACCCGACACGCACGAAGACTACTCGCTCGTCGTGCTCCAAACCAAGAGTGGAAAAACACTCCGTGTGGAGGCTGTCGATGCTCCCTTCAGTTTCTCCGCCCTCCACTATTCGGCTTCCGATCTCTACCATGCCGACCACGACTTTAAACTTCCTAAGACCGATTACACCATCCTCAGCATCGACTGCGCGGTCATGGGATTGGGCAATGGCAGCTGCGGCCCCGGTGTGTTGAAAAAATATGCCATCGACAAAAAGCGATCGCACACACTGCGTCTTGTAGTGTACGAGTAAACAGGTGGGCGAGTAGAGAAGGTAAGTGTCAACATGCCGGTTCTTACACATAGGCGAACCTGCAAGTACGTCTGTTGCTTCGTCAATTTGTCTTTCTGTCGAGACTGTTGTGTTTAAGCCGGTCAACAAGTATAATAGCCCCCAAATAAAAATGCGGCAAGACATCTGAGAAGATATGTCTTGCCGCGTTTTTTAGCTCTGAGTCGAACTTTCAGCCCACCGAAATCATGGGTGAAGTCACGGCAATGTGCCGGAAGGGGCGTGTCATTTGGCCGCGAAGGTGACGCTGACGACTGTACCGCCCGCAGACGACTGGTAGTTCCACACCTGTGACAGACCGGCTTTGTTGGCCAGTTCCACATAGGCAGCCACGTTTTCGTCGATGAGGATGTTCTTCTCGATATAGGCTTTTACTTCTTTTGCAGTGAGTTTACGATCGTAGTATTTGGCATCGATGATGAGTGGAAAGACGATTTGTTTTTCATCTATGGTCATCACGCCCAGAGAGTTATAGTCATCGAGGGCCACGGGAGCTGCAATGTTGGCAAAGGCCACGCGCTCTTTCAGTTCGGTGAGTGGCGAGGGGCCGGCTCCGAGCAGCGATGCCGCCTCAGTGGGATCAGTCTCTACGGCAACGGTCTTGCCTGAAGTACGGCCCTTGAAGTTGAATTTCAGGCCGGTCTTACTCTCCACAATGGTCTGCGCCAGGTCTTTCAGGCTTCCTTTCTGGCCATAGAAGAAGGTGGTGAGTGCTTTGCCCAACTCGCCTTTCTGGGCCTCGATATTCTTCAGGGGCAGCGCATCTTCGTCTACATCGATGGTGAGATTGAGACTCTGGTCGAGACTGATGGCCGACACCTGTGCCCCTTCCATGAAATTCAGCGGCATGGCATTTTGCAAGGCCTGCACCTGCTCTTGCAGCTCACTCTTTTGTGAACACCCCGTCATGGCAAGCAGTGCCATGAGCGACAACATTAAACTTGTAATTTTCTTCATATTCTTTTTCGTTGGCATTTCTTTAATAACGGGCTTTTGTGCGGTTTATTGCAGCGAGGTGGGCGGAGCCTATTCGGCTTCCAACAACAGCACGCGGCTGGCCCATTCGGTCATCTTGCCCCACTCTACGCCATTGCGGTAGGGCATCTCCAACCCATGCTCCATGAGGAAACGGCCACTGTAGCTCTTGCCCTCACAGTAGAGCGGATTGAGGT
>SKDZ01000190.1_pt1 | contig 41002 bp, 42 predicted proteins | sample 4826551 | NCBI WGS metagenome assembly SKDZ01 (sample SAMN11008822, study PRJNA524170) | human gut metagenome | biome: Human fecal sample; material: Feces; isolation source: fecal sample from pouch patient p12, p15 | host: Homo sapiens | place: Israel: Tel-Aviv | collected 2016-02-02 | reverse complement strand
CTCGCATCAGCTACTCAGATCAAAAGAGTTTTTGATATTGTCCAAGCGGATAAATTAAGAAAATTTATTGTTGTTTCTGCACCAGGAAAACGTTCGGGGGCTGATACTAAAGTTACCGATGCTTTAATTTCTTATTATAAAGCTTACAAAACAGCCGATGATAAAGGAATTCAATATTATCAAAATTGGATTATTGCAAGATTTCGTGAAATCTATGATGAACTTGAGTTAAAAAGTTCTGTCATTGATGAAATTGCGGACAATATCCACAACTTAGCTCATTTAGATTTGGAGAACGTCTTTACTTATGACACTTTTTTAGCTGCTGGAGAAAATAATAACGCTAAATTAATTGCTGACTTCTTTACACATTCTGGCTTACCAAGTCGATACGTTCATCCATCAGATGCTGGAATCACTGTTTCTTCTGACCCAGGAAATGCTCGCTTACTTGGAGGGGCTTATGAACATATCAAGTATCTTAATGACCTTGAAGAAACCCTAATTATTCCCGGATTTTTTGGGGTTACCAAAGAAGGCGAAGTCTGTACTTTTTCTCGTGGGGGTTCTGACATTACTGGCTCAATTATTGCAGCTGGTGTGAGAGCTGAACTTTATGAAAATTTCACAGATGTCAATGGAATTTTTGCCGCACATCCCGGAATCATAAAAAATCCAGCTTATATCGCTGAATTAACTTATCGTGAAATGCGGGAGTTGGCTTATTCTGGTTTTTCTGTCTTGCATGATGAGGCCCTTGTCCCTGCTTATCGTGCCCGTGTCCCTCTGGTTATTAAAAATACGAATAATCCTGAGCATCCAGGTACAAAAATTGTCGTGCAAAGGGAAACAAAAGGTTCTCCCGTAGTCGGAATTGCTTCATCTAGCGCCTTCTCTTCTCTTTATGTCAGTAAATATCTGATGAACCGCGAAGTAGGATTTGGACGAAAGGTGCTTTCCGTTTTGGAAAATTTAGGTGTTCGTTTTGAACATATGCCCACAGGAATTGATGACATGTCTATCATTATTAGAAGTCGTTATTTGACTCAACCTATTTCCAAAGCCTTAATTTCAAATCTCACCGAGTCCCTTCATCCTGATGAAGTTTATATTGACCGTGATTTCTCAATTATTACCATTGTAGGTGAAGACATGAAAGAACATGTCGGTGTCACAGCTAGGGCAACTGCTGCACTTTCTAAGCAAGGAATCTCTATTGCAATGCTTTCCCAAGGTTCAAGTGAAGTTTCTGTGATGTTTATTGTCAAAGAAAAATATGAGCAAGAGGCATTGAAAGCCATTTATTCAGCCTTTTTTGATTAATTATTTAAATAAAAAATAGCTCTAAGAGCTATTTTTTTATTCGTTTATTTTTTCCACAGTTTCCAATTTCTCACTGGAAGTTACACGATTAGAAAAATTATTTAGTAAATCAGGCACATCAATTCCCATCGTTCCTAAGACATCAAGTCCTTGTTTTAAACTTTCTTGTGACATTCCGAGAATTTTTGAAGAACCTTCTCCACCATAGATATTGATTGAATCAACAGCTTGGAGATTGCTTGAGACGCTAGCAACAACATCTGGGAGGATTTCGAGTGCCATGTTCAATTTGGCTGCATCATTCATTTTTAGCATTGCTTCCGCTTTTTTATCAATCGCTTCCGCTTCGGCAAGCCCTTTAAGACGAATAGCCTCAGCCTCAGCTTTCCCAGTTGCTTCAATGGCTGTGGCTTCAGCTAAAGCAGTCACTTCACGTTGTTTCGCGGTTGCTTTAGCAGTCGCTTCAATGGCTGCCGCTTCGGCTTGAGCTCTGACTTCACGCTCACGAGCGTCAGCTTCAGCTTTAGCAATTTGAGCAGCCTTAGCTGCTTCCGCTGCTTTAACGACATTAGCTTCATTTTCTTGAGCTTTACGGAGTACTTCTTGTGTTTCTAAGTCCGTTTCTCTTTGTTTCTTAATTAATTCAACCTGCATTTCTGCTTCGGTTGTTTCTTTTTTAGAAATCGCTTCTTGAATGGCATAAGCTTGGTCAGCAGAGGCTTGAGCTTGGTCAGCTTGTGCTTTGGCTTCGGCTGCAGCAATCGATTGTTCTTGCTCATAGTGGGCAAGACTGATTGCTTTTTCCTTTTGCGCATTGGCAACTTGTGTAGCAGCAAGAGCTTCGGCTTTTTGAGCATCTTGGTCAGCTGCTGCTTTTTGAATCCGCGTTTCCTTATCCGCATTAGCTACGGCAATCGCTGCTTCTTGTTGAACACGGGCTACTTCTTTAGCACCCAATGCTTTGATGTAGTTTTGGTCATCACGAATGTCATTGATAACGAACGAAACAATTGAAAGTCCCATTTTTGATAAGTCAGTACCAGCTTGGCCCTGAACCTCTCCTGAAAACTTATTACGGTCTTCAATTAATTCAGAAACCGTCATTGTTCCGACAATTGCCCGAAGATGTCCGCGAAGTACTTGGTCGGCCATAGCGTCACGTTGTTCATCTCTTTTACCTAAAAATTGCTCGGCAGCCGTCGCAATATCCTGCAAAGTCGAACCTACTTTAATCATTGCTGTGGCTTCAACCGTTACTGGAATTTTATCTTTTGATAGCACTTTTTCGGTTTTAATGTCAATCGCAGCAGATTGCAGACTGAGGTATCGGGCATTTTGGAAAATGGGTAAAACAAATGTTCCAGAACCCCGAACGACTTTCAAGCGATTGCCTTGTGAGTCTTTATTGACTCCTTTTGAACCTAGGCCAGAACCATAAACGATAAGAGCTGCTTGAGGTCCAGATTTTTTGTAATTGGCAGCGATAATTCCTAACAATATCAGGATAATAACAATCACTGCAATTGCCAAAATGTAAAGTAGTGGCATAATTTCTCCTTTAGATAATAAATTTTTATTTATTCCAGCAATTTTTAAAGTTATTGATTGCTAAAAAATCGTTTGTTTATAAGGAATAACATAAGCAATTCCAGACTTACTTTCAATAATTAGAACTTCTGCACCTTGTTCTATCTGATCAATCTTATCTTTTGACGATAAATAAATTTTTGCTGGCATCGTCTTACGGGATTCATTGACAAAGGTTGTCATGACTTCACCTGTTGCTTCTTTTGAACTGATTGCCGTTGTCAAAATTCCTGTCAGTAAATCTTTTTCATCAGCATTATATTTCTGATCTGATACTTTATTGAAGAAGGCCATTCCTGGAAGTAATAAGACCGTCAATAGGATAATGAGTACAATTATAACCAAAGTAATAATAATAAAAATCATAGTCTTATTCTCCTTGAAAGCGTTTTGTTACACTTTATTAATATTATAACATTTTATAATGCCTATTGTTAGTGTAAATTACCTATTTATTTAGTTTTATGTTTTTTCGCAGCGACTCTTTTTTGCCGTTCAAGCTCTTTTTTTATTTTTCCTTCTGGAGCAAATTTTTCTTCCCAATCTTCCGGCTTCAAGACCTTATGGGTCACTGGGTCAAAATGTGGACGGCCATCTGGGAAAATTTTACCCATATTTGCTTGATGGACAGCATTAAAAATTTCATAAGGGTCAATTCCAGAAAGGACGAGCGAGCCATAAGTGAAATAAAGTAAATCAATCATCGCATCTACTTGCCCAGTTAAGCTGTCTTCTTTGTGTTCTTTCGACTTGACCTTATCTGCCGCTTTGTCCACTGCTTGGTGTAAATTTTCGACTAATTCTGTGAATTTTTCTTGATTTCCATCAGCGGAAGCATAGAGAAACTCAACAATCTCTTCAACTTTAAAATCAGCACGGAATCCTGCTTCTGTTGGCGGAAAAGCTCTTGGAACTTCTTGTGTTTTGCCATCCATTAGACGATGGAAATCTTTAACTTTATTGAAATTTTGATCTTTTGATACAAAATCTTTTTCAACTGAATAATGAATTAAACCATGGTAGGCAAGAGCTTTAGCAATTCCATCTTGGTTATTGGTATCCGTAACATAAGTCGCAACTTTTTTTACCTCGGCTACAGCATTACCCATAGCAATCCCATAACCCACACCAGAAATCATTGTCAAATCATTTTCAGAATCACCAAAACACATCACTTGTTCTAAGTTAAAACCAAAACGTTCGCCTAAGCGCTGAATCCCTGGTAATTTTCCTCCTGATTCCGAAATTAAATCAACAGAATAGGGATTACTTCTGGTAACCAAAAGTTCTGGAAAGGCTTCTTGCAAACGAGCTGTTTCATTTCTTGTAGCTACCATCATAGCCTGATATATAAATTCTTCTTCGTTATCCGCCAGTTTTGAATTTTGTGGTAAAACGCGGCGAATGACATGTTTGAAACTGTTTCTAGCGACTCCGGATGTTCCAGAGGGCAAGACTCCTGATAGAAAGCTTGCTAGCCGCGTTTCTCCAAACTTTAACAAGCCTGAACCGTTTACACCATGTGCTGTCCCTAAAGAGATGTCCGAATGATTTTCTGTCGCATAATCCATTAATTTCTTTAAGGTTTTTTGTTCTAAAGGATTTTGGAAAATGACTTCTTTGGGGGTGAATATATACTGACCATTATAAGTGACTGCAAAGTCTAAGTCTAAATTCTCTAGCAAAGGCATCACAAAAGCAGGCCCACGTCCTGTGGCAATTCCAACAAAAATATCTTTTTGGCGAAGCTCTTGTATGGCTTTGCGGGTACTCGTTGCTACTCCACGGGTTGAAGTAAATAGGGTTCCATCTAAATCAAAAAATACTGCTTTTATATCCATCTCTCAAATCTTTTCTAGCTCTGATACAGCTTTCATTTATTATCTAAATTATACAGTAATTTTAAATCTATTTCATTTATTAGTTATTTTTTTCTGGAGTAAATTTTGATATAATGCTAGTGCTGGCTTTTATATGAAGTCTATAAATTTTTATATTTAAATTTTGTTTATTATAGATAGATAAGGGAATAATGATGAAAAAAATCTTAATTCTCCACACTGGTGGAACAATTTCGATGGCGGAAGATGAAAATGGTCATGTTTCCCCAAATGCAACAAATCCAATGAATGCTGTGAATATGCAATTTGATGAAATCGACTTGGTAACAGAAGATATTTTTAATCTTCCAAGTCCCCATGTTACTTTAACAGATATGTTGGTTTTAAAAAATAGAATTAAAAAGGCATTTATTTCTGAGAATTTTGATGGTGTGGTGATTACTCATGGAACTGACACCCTTGAAGAAACAGCCTTTTTCCTTGATACGACTCTTTCTCGTGGCAAACCGATTGTCCTAACAGGTGCTATGCGCTCAAGTAATGAATTGGGGACTGACGGAATTTATAATTTACTGACAGCAATTCGTGTTGCTGCTGACAGTAATTCAAGTGACCGTGGGGTACTTGTGGTAATGAATGACGAAATTCATTCTGCTCGTTATGTCACTAAAACGCACACGACTAACGTGTCAACTTTCCAAACTCCGACGCATGGTCCTGTCGGTTTACTGACCAAAAATAAAATTATCTATTTCCACAAAGATAGTGAAAATCAACATTTGGATGTGGCAACAGTTCAAGGAAATGTACCGATCGTCAAGGCTTTTGCCGGAATGACTGGTGAAATTTTAGATTTATTAGATTTAGAGAAGTTAGACGGAATTGTCATTGAAGCATTAGGTGCCGGAAATCTCCCACCTATTGCTAGCCAATCACTGCAAAGACTCTTGGATGCTAAGGTTCCTGTTGTTCTTGTTTCTCGTTGTTTCAATGGGATTGCCGAACCAGTCTATTCTTATCAGGGTGGCGGTTCACAACTTTACGAAGCTGGCGTGATGTTTGCTGACGAAGTGAATTCTCAAAAGGCACGAATTAAATTGATTATTGCCTTAAATGCTGGTTTGAAAAATTTATCAGAATTACGTCCTTTTTTGGAAAATTAAATAAAAATTACTGACAAAAGAAAGAATCATCAGCTGACTGATGATTCTTTTATTTGCCGATTTAAAGCTCATTATTCAATCGCTACTGACAGAATCGTCAGCTCTGCTGACAATTCCTTTATTTGCCGATTTAAAGCTCATTATTCAATCGCTACTGACAGAATCATCAGCTCTGCTGACAATTCCTTCATTTGCCGATTTAAAGCTCATTATTCAATCGCTTTAAACTGTCAGTAGATTCATTTCAAGTTATCTTGTAACTCTTGCCAAATTTGTTGGTTTTCTTCTAAAGAATATGAATTTGCACCTGAGGCTAAAGCATGTCCTCCACCGTCATGTCTTTTAGCAATTTCATTAATCGGTGTTACTTTTGAGCGCATTCTCACTCGAAAATGCCCATCAACTTGCTCGACAAAGATTGCCCATGATTCAATTCCTCGAATATTTCCTGGTGTCGAAACAATACTTGAAGTTTCAGCGTCGCGTAAATCAAACTTTTTCAAAATTTCTTGAGTTAATAAAACTCGAGCAGCTCCATTTTCTGAAACTTCCATATTTTCATAAACAAAACCTTGCAAACGGGCAACTTTCATATCAAATGACGACATTTCACGTCCTAAAGCTGGGCGGTCAAAGGGATATTCAGCAAGTTTTGAAGCTACTTTTAAAGTATTGGGCGAAGTTGCTGGATATAAGAAACGTCCAGTATCTCCAATAATTCCGGCATAAAGGAGACGCGCAGCTTCCTTATTCAAATTTAGACCATTTTCAAATGCAAAATCAGCAACAATTTCTGATGCTGAGCTTCGTTCTGGCTCAACTAACAATAAATCGCCATAGGCATCGTCATTCGGATGATGGTCAATTTTAATCAAAAAATCAGCTTTTTGATAGCGTTCATCATCAATTCTTGGTGTGTTTGCTGTGTCACAAACGATAGATAAGTATTTTTCATCTTCACTAAGTTCAATCGTATCCATTTCGGCCAAATAGGTTAAGGTTGGTTCATCATAACCGACCGCATAAATTCTTTTTTCTGGAAAATTTTCTCTTAAAATAGCCCGCAATCCTGCCTGGGAACCAATAGCATCTGGGTCTGGATTTTTATGTCTGTGAATGAGAATTATCTCATAGGCTTTAATTTTTTCTAAAATTTCGTTCATTTTTTCCCCTTTTTTAATCTATCAAATGAAAAATAAGTTTTAAGTCTGTGAATAATAGAATGGACAGTAGAACTGACAATTCTGTCAGTAATTTTTAGGTTAATTGGACATTAACTAAAACTTTGGCAACGATATTATTGACGTGGTAGATTTCACAGTCGACCATTGCTCCAATTCGTGTTTCTCCAATTACCTTAGGATAAATTTCCAAGACATTGTCAATCGCCGCAGCCCCCATCATGTGCATGTTTAAGGATTCAATGATAATATTACGACGGCGTCTTTTGGTAAAGACCCGTTGAACCACTTGGCTGATGAGTTCTGCAAAAACACCATTCGCAATCGTTCCCACACTATTAATCATAAATGGTTCAACAGTCAAAGTATAAGCCGAACCTTTTTCTACCAGACAGTTGGCAATATTATCACTGAAAGTATGGGCCACTTGACTCTCTTCTTGAGCTTTTTGAAGACTTTGCAGAAGGTCTGATTTTGTAATAATCCCCGCATAAGAATAATTTTCATAGACGACAGGCATCATATCATAGCCTTCATATATCATTTTTTGCGAAACACTAGCCACAGTCATGCTTGCTCTAGCAACATTTGCTCGAGTCATTACTTTATTTAAGGGTGTATCATTTTTTTTATTAGTGACATCACGCATGGCAATGACCCCAACTACTACATTATAGGGATTAACCACGGCAAAACGACTATCATTCGTTTTTTTCACTAAATCCAAAAAATCTTTTACGGTATCTTCTTCTCGTAAAGTTGCTCTTTTTTGATGAAACACATCTCCAACGGTAATGACATCTTTTTTGATGAGTTCATTGGCTAAAGCATGACTAATCCGATTGGCCACTGTAAAAGTATCATAAGAAGTTCGTAAAAGGGGTATTCCTAACTGATTAGCATAATCTACAACCTCTTGGTCAACATCAAAGCCCCCTGTCACTAAAACAGCATTTTGTTCTCTTAAAGCCAAATTTTGAATTTCTTTTCGGTCCCCGACAATCACTAAACCATTGGGTGATAGATAGCGTTTAAAGGATTCTCTTTGCATTGCCGAAATGACAAATTTACTGAATTCAACTTCTAAACCGGCAAGTCCTCCCAAAACGTCCGCATTCGCTACTTCTGCCAACTTACCAAAGGTCAAACGATTGGCAACTTTTTGGCCTTTAACTGCTACTCTAACAGTTCCCGAACGGTCATTAACAGCAACTAAGCCAAGTGTTTCTGCCTCTTTTATCGCACGATATGCCGTTCCATCAGCGACTTTCATACGATTGGCAATCCCACGAACACTGACTTGTTTGCCAATTTCTAACCCTTCAATGTAACTTAATATCTCTTCATGCTTTGACATAAAATCTCAAATTTCCCCAATCTCTGATTTTTTTCGATAAATTTCATAGTCATTTTTTCTTTGCTCATACTGTTCAAAATTTCTTATTTTTGCACTATACTGGTTGCTTCCTTTAAATTTTTTGACCATTTGATAGCCTGATTTAAGGGCAACTTTTTTTGAATCTGGATTTTCTTTATCAATCAATAATTCTAATTTTTTCAGTGCAAATTGTTCAAAAGAAAATTCTGTCAGTACTTTTAAGGCTTCTGTCAGTAATCCTTGATTCCAATAATTTTGATTCAAAACATAACCAATCTCTGCTGACTGATTTTTTTCAGAAATTTTTACAAAATGAATATCACCAATCAGTTTATGTTCTGCTTTCAATTCAATTGCCCATTTTCCTAAGGGATTTTTCATATAATTGTTGGCAATCGCAAAGCGAGTTTCTTCAAGAGAAAGATGTGGCGCAAAAACAAATTTGAGATTCTCAGGATTTCCAGAATAAGCAAACATCTCCTCGGCATCGCTCAGCACAAAAGGACGTAAGATGAGTCGCCTTGTTTCAATAAGCCTGAACTCGGCCAATTTGACATAAATATTCATGATGCTCCCTTTTTTGATGATATTCTTTCATTAATTATACCACACTCGGCAAGCCCATATTTGAAAATTATGACCTTTTGGATGACTTCATTTTTTTATGTCCCAAAATGCTTGGCTAAAACAAGTTCAATTCATCCTGAAATCAAAAAATAGTTAGAAAAACTATGAAAGAAAAAGCTCTTTAATTTAAGGAACTTTTGTAATTTTGGGGCTCAATGCTCCCCTCATTTAGTGAGCTATGTTATAATTTCTATGGTAGAAAAAATGAAATATATAAAAAACGATTTAATATTAAAAAACCCATTGTCCTTTTGGGCAAATTTTCCAGAAAGTGAACGTTTCTTTTGGTTTGACCCACAAAAAGAAGAGTTTGTTATTGGTGCGGAACGTCTAAGAGCTGTTGACCCTGATAAGGATAATTTATCTGACATTCCTTATCTTTTCCACAGTCAGACTTTTTTTGATGATGTCAAAGGAGAACTATGGAAAAATTTTGGGGGCGAAACGATTGCTTTCAAGCATTATTTTGTTGCCAATAAAAAAACTTCTTATTATCTCACTTGTGATCCTCCAAAAAATATTAGCGAAATCCCTCTTATTAAGATTAAGCACCAAATCAGTGAAAAGCCTTCTGACTTTTCAGACTGGGAAGAACTTTTTCAGGCCATTTCGCAAAATTTTACTGACGGAAAAAGTAAGAAAATTGTAGCTTCCAGAGAACTTGAATTCCTAAGTCAAAGCCCTTTTGAGCTCGAAAGTATTCTCCAAAATCTTCTTGAAAATAATCCTAAGGCTTTTATTTTTGCTTATCAAAAAGAACAAAGAATTTTTCTTGGTGCCTCACCAGAAATCTTAGTTCAAAAAAATGGCAATCAGTTGTTGAGCTATGCTTTAGCAGGCACCTTTCCTAAAACAATGGAAAATGCGGCCGAAAAATTACTGACAGACCCTAAAAATCTTTTAGAACATGAGATTGTTGTCCAAAAAATCAAGAAAAATTTGCTTGAAAAAGCCGAATCGGTCAAAGTTGGTCAGACGGGTTTAATGGAGCTAAAAAATGTCTATCATCTTCAGACCTTATTGACCGCAAAAAGTTCTAAAAGCTCGCTCATTGATTGGGGAAAACATCTTCACCCAACGCCGGCATTAGGAGGTGAACCGCGACATGAAGCACTCACTTTTCTTAGAAAACATGAGAAGCATGAACGTGGACTTTACGCGGCTCCTCTTGGTTTGATTGATAATGAAGGCAACGGAACATTAATTGTTGGCATTCGTTCAGCTTTAATAAATGAGCAAAAACTTTATGCTTATGCTGGCTGTGGAATTATTCCATCTTCTGATGCTTTAGAAGAATTTAATGAAACCAAGGTAAAATTAAAAACGATTTTAGAAGCCTTATGACTTCTATTTAGAATATCAATCCATTAGAAAAGGACATAATCATGACCAATGAATATTTAGCTCCCTTTGTTGATGAACTTTTCAATCTCGGAGTACGTGAAGCTGTCTTTAGCCCTGGCTCACGTTCAACGGCTTTAGCCATGCTTTTTGAAGAATATAAAAAATACGATACTTATGTCAATATTGATGAACGTTCGGCCGCTTTTTTTGCACTCGGAATTGCTAAGGCAAATCGCCGACCAGTTGTGCTAGTTTGTACTTCTGGCTCTGCTGCTGCTCATCATTTTCCAGCTATTACTGAAGCAAAGATGAGTCGTATCCCACTCATTATTTTGACAGCTGACCGACCAGCCGAGCTTCAATTTGTTGGAGCGCCTCAAACGCTTGACCAAACCAGATTTTTTGGAAATTTCGTCAATCATTTTGAAAATCTTGAAGCCCCCCAGCCTCAAGCAAAAAACTTTTGGACTTATCCGCGAAAAGTGGCTCAACGCGCCTTTTTATCTGCCCTTGACCAGATGGCTGGACCTGTTCAAATCAACGTTCCATTGCGCGACCCTTTAGTTCCCGAATTAAAGAGTGAAAACTATGAAAAAGGACGTTCTAAACTGCCTTTTAAATTCTTTAAAGGTCAACAAAGCGCCTTTTTTGATGAAGCATTACTTTCTTCAAAAACACTGATTTTGGCAGGAGCCAATTCTGCTGAAAATTATTCAGAGTCACTTTTAAAACTCGCCGAACAATTAAAGGCACCCATCTTGGCAGACCCTCTTTCCAATCTTAGAAATCACAATTCTCCTTTTGTCATGGACAGCTATGATGCTTTTTTGGCAAATGATGACTTGAAAACTGACTTAAAAGCGGAGTCTATTCTTCTTTTTGGTCAGATGCCTGTTTCTAAAAGATTACAACAATTTATTGCCCTCAATGACGAAGCACAATTTATTCAAGTTGACCCTGCTTTAGTTTATCGCAATCCAAGTTTAACAACGACAATCATGGTCCAATCCAATGTCACAACTTTTGCAAATTCTATCCAAAAAGTGAATCAAGACTTTTCATATTTGGAGAAATGGCAAAAGGCCCAAGAAAAAATGCGTCATCAACTTGAAAAAGTGGCTCAGGAAGAAAATCCATTTGAAGGACGTTTCGTCCAAGAACTACAAAAACATTTGAAAGCACTTGACGCTCAACTTCTTGTTTCAAATAGTATGGAAATTCGCGATATAGATTATTGGTGGAAAAAGGAAGATTCCAAGGTCAGAATCTTAGGAAATCGTGGTGTCAATGGCATTGACGGAACCGAATCTACAGCGCTTGGTATTGCTACAACCGGAAAACCAACGGTTTTACTGACAGGCGATTTGTCCATGCTCCATGACTTAAATGGGCTAATTATTGGTAAAACGCATGAACTTAATCTGACAATCGTTCTTTTCAATAATGATGGTGGCGGAATTTTTCATCATTTAGCGCAAAAAGGCGTGCCAAATTTTGATTATCTCTTTTCAACCCCGCATGGCTTGAATTTTGAGGGCTTGGCTGAATTGACAGGTTTAGATTATCATTTGGTCAGTAATTATGCTGATTTTGGTCAGCAATTTGAAACTTCTATCTGTCAACCTGGCATTCATCTTTTGGAAATTAAAACGGACAAAGATTTAAGTTTGGCTTTGCATAAAAAATATACTGCTTATGAAAATTGATAAAAAAATAATGACGATTGCGGGTCTTGATTATGCTGTCAGTATTTGGGGAAGTGGGAAAATTATTTTTGCATTGCATGGTTTTTCCGAAAGTTCAAGCACTTGGCAGAAACTTAGTTTGACAGGTTACAAGATTGTTGCCATTGATTTATTAGGTCATGGTTCATCAGCAAAACCCGATACCCTTGCTCCTTACAAGCTTGATCAAGTACTGTCAGACCTTCATTTACTTTTCACACAATTTGCTGACGAAAAACCTTTTTCACTTTTGGGTTATTCAATGGGTGGGCGGCTTGCGCTCCGCTATTGTTTGGCTTATCCGTCGGCTCCCGTTGAAAAATTAATTTTAGAGTCAACAGGACCTGGAATTTTTAGCATCAGTGACCGCGAAAAAAGACAATTTACTGACGAAGAGTTGGCTCAGAAAATTCTTCTGAATGGCTCTGAATGGTTCGCCAATTTTTGGGGAAATCTTTCACTTTTTAACTCACAAAAAAAACTGTCAGTAAAAATTCAAAAAGAAATTTGGCAGCGACGCGCTAATAATTCACCACTAGCTCTTGCCCAAACTTTGCGGGGAACAGGTCAAGGTCAGCTGGATTATATCGGGGACAAGATTTCTTTAGTAAATCCTGAAATTCTCTATCTCTCTGGTGATTTAGATGAGAAATATTCCAACATTGCCAAAGAGATTTTTGCGCCAAATTCTAATGTCACTTGGATTCCCGTCGCTGGCTCGGGTCATAATATCCACTTAGAAAATCCTGCCCTTTATCAAAAAATATTAGAGGAATTTTTGGCTTAGTCAAAAAGCTTTATGATATAATGGAAAAGTGATGCCTGTGCCATCCGTGCACTTGTCAGCAACATTCATTAGTCAAATAAATGAGTTTTTACAGGCAATTTGTCAGTAAAATCGAAATCTAATTAACTAGAATAAAAATAATTTATGTAAGTGAGTTTGTTCTAATCAGAATTATGAAACAAACCATATCTTATTTAACTGAGTTTGGTGCGCTAGAAACCTACGAAAAAAGATAAAAATTAGAACCTTCACTTCGTGAAGAACCATAATTTTTCCTATTTTTCCCAGTTTCTAAACAAGCGCCCCTCACATCTTATTTTAACTGAGTTCGGATTCGCAGAAGTTGATGAAAATAGATAAAATGGAACCTGGGCGGTGCCCAGAACCTCATTTTTCTATCTGTGCAACAAGTTGCTACGCTGTCCATTCTCGCTAAACTGCTAAAGCAGTTAGTCGAAATGGCAATTTTCATAACTTCTAAACGCTCGTCCTCACATCTTAAAGGAGAAATTGTGTCAAAATTTAACTGGGTTGCCCTTAATCGTAACTACGAAGATATTATTTATGAAACTTATAATGGAATTGCAAAAATTACCATTAATCGTCCTGAAGTTCGCAATGCTTTTCGTCCAAAAACAGTCGTTGAAATGATTGACGCTTTTAGTATTGCACGTGATGACACAAATGTCGGTGTCATTATTTTAACTGGTGCTAATCATGGCAAAGGTGAAGATAAAGAAGCCTTTTGTTCTGGTGGCGACCAAAAAGTTCGTGGAAATGGTGGTTATGTTGGTGAAGACCAAATTCCTCGTTTGAATGTTTTAGATTTACAACATTTGATTCGGATTACGCCAAAACCTGTTATTGCCATGGTTAATGGTTTTGCCATCGGCGGAGGTCATGTTTTACATATCGTTTGTGATTTGACTATCGCTTCTGAAAATGCAAAATTTGGACAAACTGGTCCACGGGTTGGTTCTTTTGATGCTGGATATGGTGCTGGTTTACTTGCCGCTATGGTTGGTCAAAAGAAAGCGCGTGAAATCTGGTTCCTCTGCCGTCAATATACTGCCAAAGAAGCAATGGACATGGGCATGGTCAATACAGTTGTACCTTTTGACCGTCTGGAAGAAGAAACTGTTCAATGGGCCGAAGAAATGCTGGCTCTCTCACCAATGGCCCTCCGTATGCTCAAAGGCTCGATGAATGCAGCGACTGACGGACTTGCTGGACTGCAACAATTTGCGGGAGACGCAACACTCATGTTCTATACCACTGATGAAGCCAAAGAAGGGCGCGACGCTTTCAAAGAAAAACGTAAACCTGATTTTGACCAATTTCCAAAATTCCCATAAACTTTTGAAAAATTGCTGATAAAGCGTCATTTTGGCGCTTTTTGTGATTTAAAAGTTACTGACAGCTTTTTAAAATTATGAAAAATTACTGACAGGATTTCTGTCAGTAAAAAAATACAAATGAAGGGAAAAATTGAGTTCACTCACATCTTAAATAATGAAATGGTTAAAAAAACAGGCGGAACTTTATCCCCAAAAAACATTTTTAAATGACTTTACTTTTGAACAAATCAATCAACGAGTGGATAAAACAGCAAGGCATTTAGCTCCACTCGTCGCTAAAAAGACTAGAGTTGCGCTCCTCTCAGAAAACTCTGTTGAAATGGCGGTTGTCTTGTTTGCCTTACTCGGTTTGTCAAAAGAGATTCTTCTTTTGAATACACATCTAACCACATACGAACTGACTGAGCAAGTCAATGAACTCGAAATTGATAGAGTCTTCAACTCTGATTTATTGAAAGAAAAAATGACTGACAGCATTTCTTTTTCAGATATTTTGGCAACAAAAGCTGAACCTGTAAGTCTGTCAGTCAATTTTCCTGACGAAAAAATCGCTGTCATCATGAATACTTCGGCGACTACCGGAAAATTTAAATCTGTGCCCATCACATGGGGCATGATTTCAAACCATGTTAAAGCCTCGCAAAAGATGCTCGGTCTTTACGAAGATGATAATTGGCTCATCATCTTACCTATGTTTCACGTCAGCGGATTATCAATCATCATGCGTAGTCTATACAACGCAACATCAGCCACAATTTTTGATAAATTTGATGAAAATCAGCTTCTAGAAGTGGTCAATTCTGGAAAAATAAACATGATTTCACTCGTTCCGACCATCCTGACCAGAATTGCCGACAAATTGAATGGAAATAATTTACGATTAATTCTACTTGGTGGTGAATTTATTCCTCAACCTTTAATCCAAAAATGCCAAGAATTAGCTTTGCCAGTCTATAAAACATATGGAATGACCGAAAGTTTTTCACAATCTGTTACTTTTAATATTTTAGATTTTCCAGATAAAACAATCTCTGTCGGTCGACCTTTACCAGGAGTTAAAATTGAAATTCGCAATCCTGATCTTTCTGGCGTTGGCGAAATTTGGCTAAAATCTCCCATGCTGATGACCGCTTATTTAGGGCAAAAGCCTTATGGTGCTGCTTTTGAAACAGGCGATATTGGCTATCTTGATAGGGATGGCTTTCTCTATCTGCTCAACCGCAGAAAAGATATCATCATTTCTGGTGGCGAAAATATTTATCCCAAAGAAATCGAAGATTTAGTATATTCTCTTCCTGAAATTAAGGAATGTGCCGTCGTTGCAAAAACTGATGCCAAATGGGGTCAAGTGCCGATTCTTTTTGTTTCAGGTCAGATTTCTAAGGAAAAATTAGAAAACTTTCTCACTGAAAAGCTTGCAAAATATAAGCGTCCGCAGACCATCATTTTCATGGATGAATTGCCCAAAAACGCTTCTGGAAAAATCTTAAGAAAAGAGCTCAAAGCATGAAAATTGAAAAAATCACAATGTTTCATGTTCAACTCCCTATGAAATTTAATTTTAAGACCGCCAAAGGTTCCTTAAATCTCCGCGATACAATTATTATAAAAGTTGAAAGTCCTAAGGGCCTTTCCGGATTTGGTGAAGTTGTTGCTTTCACGACTCCTTTTTATACCTCAGAAACTTTTGCTGATTCTTGGAAAATTTTGGAAGAAACTTACCTGCCAGAAATTTTGCAAAAGGAATTCTCACACCCTTTTGAAATACATGAATTTTTTAGAAGTCCCTTACCAATGGCACTGGCTGGACTTGAAAATGCGCTTCTAGATTTGTATTTTAAAGAAAAAAATGAAAATTTGATAGCTGGACTTTTCCAAGAAAAATTAGCTGATAAAATCCCACGTGGTGCGGTGCTTGGACAAATGTCTGACGAGCAAACCATTAAGGAAATTGACCAACTTATTAACAGTGGTGTCAAAAGAATTAAATTAAAAATTAGTCCACAAATTGGGACCGACTTGATTAAAAAGCTGGTAAAAAGATATCCACAAATTACATTTGCTCTTGATGCCAATCAAAGTTTTCAACTGACAGACTGGCCAGTCATCAAAGAGCTGGACGAACTTGGTCTGGATTGTATCGAAGAACCTTTTGATATCAAAGATTTATCTGAATTAAAATTACTGACAGAAAACTTCTTAACACCAATTTGCTTTGACGAATCCGTTCAAGATTTAGAAAGTCTAAAAATGCTGACAGAACTCCCTTTCAAAACCATGCTCAATGTGAAAATTGGTCGTTTAGGCGGACTTTACCAAAGTCAAAAAGCTATTGAATTTTGCAGACAGCATCAGATTGGCTTTTGGATTGGCAGTATGGTTGAGTCTGGTATTTCTAAGATTTTACATGTCCAACTCGCCGCGCTTTCTGGAAATGCTATGGCCGGTGATTTATCTGATTCTAAGCATTATTTTGACCAAGACCTAATCAAACCAGAAATTTCTTTCCCAGAGGGATTTATGACTGTCCCTACTGGAGCTGGCATTGGCGTTACAATCAATGAAGAAGCGCTAAATCGTTATACTGTAAATAAATTGAGCTTGACCTCCTTGAAATGAGTGAAAAAAGAAAAAAACTGGAACCTCTACTTTCAGGTGAATCTTACTTTGCAAATTTCATCCACAACCTTGAAGCTCTGCTTCAAGCAGAACCACTTTTTTCCTACATACGCTCAGTTGTCTCTTTTGGCAATGTCGCTAGCTACGCCGTCCATTCCAGCTAAGTACTGTTCTTCGCTACGCTCGAATGTCCATGCTAAAGCGCAACGAGAATCGCAAGTACTTGCTGGCAGGGCAAGCGTCAGCCAAAAAGGGATTTTTTATCATTTCAAGACAGTCAGCGATAAACTGCCATCAGAGATATCAGCTTGTTGCTGTCCCTGAAGTCTATTCACTAAATGTCAAGACCCTAGGGCGGCCTCATATCTTATTAAGGAGATTTCCAATGAACATGATTGACCAACTCAATATCACAGATTTTCAAGTTTTTACTGACGAAAATTCTGACAAGTCTGTCAGTAAAATCTATAAATTCACAAGTAAAATGTTACTCAGCGATTTTCACGCTCAGCCGCACGGCTTTTTAAATGGTGGTGCAAGTCTTGCCCTTGCCGAAATCACAGCTGGTATGGCAAGTAATGCAATCGGCTCCGGTCAATATTTTGCCCTTGGTCAAAGCATTAACGCCAACCATCTCAATCCAAAAAAATGCGAAGGTTTCGTAAATGTCCGCGGTCTTCTCCTCAAAAACGGCAAACGCAACCATGTCTGGGAAATCAAAATCACTGACGAAAATGAAACTATCATTTCTCAAATCACAGTGGTCAACGCCTTGGTCCCACAAAAAAAACTCTGACTATTTGTCAGAGTTTTTTTACGCTATCCCGAATGATTAGGAGGCTTTCCGAAGAGTAATTTTCAGAAATTTCTTTTTCAATTGAATTAATCAAACTTCCCATTGCCACATTTCCCTTTTCAACTTGGTTAATGGCTACTGTTGTCAATTTAGGCGAGATAAATTCATCAAATTCTGCATCATCAACTCCTACTATCGAAATCTCTTTAAAAATTTGATTTAACTTTGCTGCCAAAATATCAGCAGTAGCATAAATTGCCGTAAAAGGCTGCTCCATTAAATAAACTGACACACTCTTCAAAATTTCCTGATAGTCTGCACTTTTTGTCGTTGCAAACAAAATTTCGCCCTTAAAAAATTTATGAAAAGCATGATAACGTTTTTCAATAACACTTGGTTCTTCTTGATTAAAGTCAAAACTATAAAATAGAACTTCTTCATGCCCCATTTCTGTGAGATGATTAGCAATACTTTCTGAAATTTTTTCCTCATTGGTGCCAATAAAATTTCTTAACTTATCATCTAATTTTTTTGTATCTTCAAAATAGGTATCTATATAACTGACTGGAGTTAATATCGCTTGATCAATTTGCAAAAAGTCTTTATTTGATACCCCGACCACAATAAAACCAGCGAAAGCCCAGTTTCTTTGAAGTTGCTCAATCCCCTTTGCATTTTGGACGGTATGAACCATTGTAAAATAGCCCTCCTCCTTCGCTCTTCGCTCAATCCCAGTTAAAACTGAAGAAATAAAAGGGTCGGTAAAATCTATGTTTTGAGATTTATTATAAAATAAGACACCGATTAATTTCGATTTTCCTGAACGTAAATTGGCTGCATTTTGGTTGGGAACATAATTATATTTTTTCACTAAAGCTTGAATTTTAGCTTTTGTCTCAGCCGAAACGCGTGAATCTTTCCCACGGATAACATTAGAGACCGTCATCACTGATACATCAGCCATTATCGCAATTTCTTTTAAAGTGATTTTTGTCATAGTCTTCGTTTCTAACAAGAGGAAGCATTCACCTATATGTTTAAGTTTTCAGAACCTCTGTCATCCTATTATACAAAGCTTCCTCTTTATTTTCCACTGTAAAGTAATTCAAATAGACTATTTTGTAATTCTTGATTTTCAATTGTTTTGATAAAGGCCACTTGTTTTTCATGTTCTTCAATCAAAGAGAGCTGCTGTAAAATTTCATCTTTTTGCTCATAAGAAATTTCTGCAATATCTAATCTTCTAAACAAAGTAGTAGAAAAATTCCAATCGAAATTTTCTTCTTTTCCATTTAAATCAATAGAAAAATCTCCTCTTTTAGCAGATACAATTTCATGTTCCCCGTAAATAATCGTATGTTTGCGAGAACTTTCTTTTTTACTTGTAACTGTAAAAATTCCATTAACAAATTCTGCTTTAGTTTCGTTGTCATCTTCTAATAAAAGATACTCACCATCGGCTCCAGGAAATATTTTCCAGATTATTTCACTAGGAATTTCTTCTTTTTTTAGAGGATTTTTATCTAGTGGAATAATAGCTCCTGCTTTAGCGAAAACAGGCATTTCTGTTATTTCTCGATAAACTTTCAGGCTGACCTTCCCATCATAAGGTTGACCGCTAAAAAAATCATACCAAGTTCCTTCTGGAAACCAAACCTCCACACTTCCCATCTGTAAAAGAGAATTCATTTTTTCGGTAATCGGTGCTACCATCAGTTGTTCACCAAGAAGATATTGATTTCGATGCTGATAAGCTTCTTCTTCCATCGGATATTCATAGTAGAGTGGTTCAACAAGTGCTCTACCTTCAGAAGCTGTTATTAAATTGGCGCTATAAAGATATGGAATTAATTGATGACGAAGTTGTAAAAAGTCAATCATTGATTGTTCAATCACCGCATCAAAATGCCAGGGCTCTTTACTAGTGAATTCTGATTTTGAGGAATGAAGTCGATTGATTGGTGAAAATACCCCAAATTGCAACCACCTTAAACTGAGCTCCGCATCTTTGTAACCTTGCATGTGCCCCCCAATATCATGGCTCCACCAAGTATAGCCAATATTTGAAGCTGTACTCGTAAAATAAGGCTGAAAATCCAAACTTGCCCATGAAATGACTGAATCTCCCGAAAATCCTAAAGGATATCGATGACTCCCTGGTCCAGCATAACGGCTCAAGATGATATTATTTTTATGCTTCTTTTGAGCATTTTGATATTGATAATGATTGAGTAACCAAAGTGGGTCAACTCCTGATTTAGAGATTGCCCCTTGTTGCCAATCAATCCACCAAAAATCAACGCCTTCTTTTTCTAAAGGTCCATGAACCTCTTCAAAATAAGCTTTTCGAAATTTTGGATTGTCAAAATCAAATTTTGCTGCCTCTTCTAATTCTGTATTTAAATCAAGCGTTTGAGCAACCTGTGGATAAAGGTCTTCAAAAGCACGAATTCCATCAGCCGGATGGTCATTCAAAGTTACTTTCAGTTTTCTTTGATGTAATTCATCAATAAAATTTTCTGGATTAGGAAATAAATTTCTATTCCATGAATAGCCTGTCCATCCAGAACCAAAACGACTTGGAACCTCTGATACTTTATGCCAATCCATATCAATCACACTGACAGATAAGGGAACTTTCTTATCAGTAAATTTATCCATCAAAGCCAAATATGATTTATCACTGTAATCGTAATACCGACTCCACCAATTTCCCAGAGCAAACCGAGGAAGTTGTGGTGTATTTCCTGTCAGCTGATAAAAATCTTTCAGAGCTTGTCTATAATCCCGTCCATAAGCAAATAAATATAAATCAATTGTGCTGACAGAATTACCAGCAATATCTCCTACTTCTGTCAGAACTTTTCCTTTATCCGCAAGGACTGCAAAACCACTTTTAGACATAATCCCATCCTCTAAAGGACATTCACCATCAATCATATCCAAGGTTCTAGTTGTTCCTTTTAAATTCCCATCAGATTTTTCACCAAAATACCAGCGATTTGAATAAACAGAAAAGTTAAATTTTACATCAGCAAATAAACTCGCATTTGTAAATTCTCCACCATTGTAATAAAGATGAACCGTTGAGGTGATAATTTCAATCGTCTCTTCTTTTTCAATGATATCAAAATTGACCTCAGAAAACTCTCGATTTTGTACCATTTGTGTCATTCTATCTTCAAATTCACCGGTCTCACTATACTCAATACGAATCAAGTAATCAGTCAAAACCGTGAATCTAGCTTTATCAAATTTTATAATATTATTATTCATATATTTACTTTCTAATTCACTGACCATCCTGTCAGTAAATATCTCACTATAATCTAATGAGTCACTCTTTCAATTCTGTCAAAAACTTGTTTAATCATGATTGAATTGACAAGATTAATCACAGAAAAGCCACCAAAAGTTAAGAAATAAATCATTGTCAGTAAAGCGTACGGACTTGTAAAACTGAAATAGATAATGAAACCATTAAAAATCAGTAAAAATAAACTTTGAAACCAATTTTGAATACTTATCAACAGAAGATTATAAACTGTTTTTTTCAAAGAATTTTTATATCTTCCAATATAAGAAAATCCATAAACGATTAGTAAAGCAAGAATTAAAGTGCCTATAAAAGCTGCCGTTCTCATTAAAAACGTCAACAATAGTGGCAAATGACCCACTAAACGAAAATCACAGAATAAAATAAAAGTCAGCAAACTTAAAGTGGTAAAAAAAATTGTCGCTTGTTTAAAATTTATTTTGAAGCTTTTAAAATAATTCTTGACCACACTTCCTTTTTTTTGATGCAATATTTTTTGTAAACTCGTTTGCAAGGCGCAAAAACTCGCTCCGATAGTAATCACTGGAAGTGACATTAAAATAAATAAAGTATTCAGGATTATCAAATCTGCAAAAAGCGCCATTATTCTCATTACTGAACTGTCAATATTTAATAGTTTTCCCATCTTATTCATCCTTTTTTACTGATAAGCTGTCCGCCACTTTTAATAATAGACCAGAGGTTTTTAGACCTCTGGTCTTTTATAACAAGCTATTTTTTCAAAGCTTTTTGGTAACGTTCATAAGCGTCCGTTTGTATTTTCAAATAGTCTTTTAGGCCCATTTGATTTAATTTTGCAATATAAGCCTCCCAATCTTTATCAATCCCACCTTTAGTAACCCATTTTGCTGTTTCTTGTGTTGTGTACGAACTCAAATCTGGATAAACTTGAGCAATTTTTTGTAATTCATCATTTGTATAAGTAACCGAAGGAAAGGCAGGTCGAGCATATTGTTTCAACTCTGCATCCATTTTTAATTTTTGTGCATCACCATTTGTAGGGGCTTCAAAAGTAACCTTATCATTCAAACTGTTATCCCATGATTTAGGCCCAAAATCTCGCAAAGAATTAATACACGCTTGAGTGTCTGCTGAGTTATCCCCAGTTGGTTTTAAAACTTTGTAAGCCTCACCTGATTTTTCAGTCCCAACTCCAAAAGCTCCATAATAATTTTGAATGGCTGCATCGTTAGTATAAAATTTATCAGCCCACTTTATCAGTGCTTTTACATTTTTAGCATGAGTCGTTACCATAAATTCATCTCGCCCTTGGTTAAAATGGTCAGGGTCAGACATCACATATTGATTTCCATCAGGGCCTTTTAATGCAGGAAGTGCAACATAATCTTTAGCATTTTTCCCAAAAGTTGCATCAGCTGTCCAACCAACTGACACACCAACTGTTTCAGTATCGGCCATTAATTTTGCTTGTGCTTGCGTAGGGTCTAGCGTGTACAATTCTGGGTCAATCAACCCTTTCGTATAGGCATCATGCATGGCCTCAATCCCTTTTTTGAAATTATCAGTCGAGCGGATATAAGCTGGTTTTCCATTCAACATCATCATTTCATTTGAATTATCAGCTCCTCGTAGAACACCAAAGGGTAAAGTGTAAGACATAGTGGGGTCAAAATTTCCTGTTCCATAAGGAATTTCATCTGCCTTCCCATTGCCATTAGGGTCTTTAGTTTTAAAAGCTTCCAAAACTTTCACAAATTCGTCATAAGTTGTTGGCATTTGTAAGCCCAGCTTATCCAACCAAGCTTTGTTGATAAATAATTGATTCGCAATGATTGGACGCATTGGGGCTTCTTTAGGTAAAGACCAAATATGACCATCCGGACTTGTAATCATGGCTTTTAAAGCCGGATTCTTCTTCATTGCCTTTTGCAAATTAGGCATATCCTTGACATATTTTTCCAAGGGAATGAAATTAGACTGATTTTGAGCAATTTCTTGGTCTGTAAAGGTGATTGAACCCATAAAAGCATCTGGTAAATTCCCTCCTGCCATCAATGTTGACTTCTTATCTCCCCAATCCGTATTGAGATAAGTATCCCACTTCACATTAATTCCAGCTTCTTTTGCTAACTGATTTGGAAATTTAGTATAATCATTCCCCCAATCAGCCCAACGAACTGTTGCAACTGTAAAATCTTTATTGCTTGAATTCCCCTCTTTACTAGAGATTGAGTTTCCACAAGCAGAAAGTAAAGCAAGTGCTGCGAGCATTGAAGCCGCTCCAGCTGCAACAACCATTTTTTGATTTTTCATTTGAAAATCTCCTATAATTTAATTTTAAAATTACTAATTAATTCCTAATTCAATCTAATAACTTACTCTTTAATCGCTCCAACCATGACACCTTGATTAAAATATTTTTGTAAGAAAGGATAAACCATCATAATTGGGAGTGTAGAAACAACAATAGCTGCATATTTCATCATATCAGCAGTTTGACGAAGTTGTGAGGCTACGTCACCAGTAGCTTGACTTTGGAGTGTTTGGTTTGTAATCAATAATTGTCTTAATATTAATTGCAAGGGTTGCAGATTTTGGTCAGTAAGATAAATCAAAGCATTGAACCATGAGTTCCAAATTCCGACTGCTGTCCAAAGACCGATAACTGCCAAAATCGCTTTTGACAAAGGAAGAACAATTTGGAAAAAATATCTAAAGGTACTCGAGCCATCAACTTGAGCAGCTTCCCAAAGACCATTTGGAATAGACTCCTGAAAAAAGGTCCGAGCAACGATAATATTATAAGGGGAAACCGCAAAGGGAACAATCATGACCCAAACCGTATTCAAGAGTCCAAAATTTTTAGTCACCAAATAAATTGGAATCAATCCTCCTGTCACAAACATAGGAACAACATAGAGTAGCGAAATCCATTTTCTTCCAAATAAATCTCTTCGTGATAAGGCATAACCGACAGGGATATTAACCAATAACCCAAATGCTGTCCCTGCAACTGTATATAAAATAGTATTAAAATATGAACGCCAAATTAAGGGCTGAGCAAATAGGGTTTTATAGCCCTCTAAACTCCAAGATTTCGGCCAAAACCAAACTGCGCCTGTTGCCACATCCTGTGGGTTAGAAAAAGAGGCGATAATAACGAACCAAAGAGGATAAATAATGAGTAAAATAAGCAAAACAGCCATGCCATATACCAGAACATCAAATATTTTTTCTTGTAAACTTTTTGGCCTTCTCGATTTATGTGTGATTTTCATCAATTCTCCTCTCAGAATAATCCAGTTTTAGTTAGCCGACGTGAAATAAAATTAACCGTAACTAAGATAACCAGATTAATGACCGTTTGAAATAAATTAATAGCTGTTGAATAAGAATATTGGAAAGATTTCAAACCGACTTTATAGACATAGGTTGAAATGATTTCTGAGCCCGATAGATTCAATGGATTCTGTAAGAGGAGGACCTTTTCAAAACCAATATTTAAAAGTTGTCCGACAGCTAAAATAAGCATAATCATCATCGTTGGGACTAATAATGGTAAATCAATTTTTATCATTTGCTGCAAACGAGATGCTCCATCCATAGTTGCTGCTTCATAATAAGTAGGGTCAATAGCAGAAAGGGCTGCCAGATAAATAATCGAATTCCAACCGACATGTTGCCAAACATCTGACCAAACATATAGACTCGCAAAAGCATTGGGATTTCCAATAACATCTGGCATTTTCAAATTAAAGATTCCTAAAAAATTAGCTACCAATCCATTAGATGGAGAAAGAAATAGTAGAATCATTCCACACATTACCATCGTTGAAATAAAGTGAGGTAAATATGTTGTCACCTGAAAAAACTTTTTAAAAGCCTGTACTCTGATTTGATTACAAATTAAGGCCAAAGCAATTGGCAGTGTAAAACCAAAGACAATACTATAAACAGCAATTTTTAATGTGTTTAAAATTGTTGGCCAAAACTGATAAGAATTGAAATATTGAATAAACCATTTAAAACCCACCCAAGGACTTCCACTTACTCCTAGAGCAGGTGAATAATCTTTAAAAGCCATCAGTAAACCATACATTGGTACATAAGCAAAAAGGATAAGTAAAATAGTTGCTGGAGCAAGTAAAAGATATTTTGAAAGCGTTTTATAATTTTGTGGTAAATTTTCTAAAATTTTTATTTTTGAAGTAAAAAAGTGATTAGTAAAATTTCACTAATCACTTTTGCCATATTATTTTTAAAAAAAATCGGGCCCCCTATAAAGGCTTTTCTCCGATCTTATCAACCATTTTCCCTAAAAAAATAAACCTCAAATTCATCAGCAACCTTAACACTTCCAGAAGGAAGAATTCTCATTTTTACTTTATTTTTGTTAATAACTTTATAACGGAAAAAAGCCTCTTCTCCTCTTTCATTAATATTTATTTTAACTGGCCGAAAACCATCTTTGTCTACTTCATTCAAAGGATGATAGACAGAATTTTCTCTCACAAAATCTCCGTCAATATTTCCCCACCCATTTTCCAACTCTCTAAATATTAGTTCGACTTGTTCTTTACCATATTTAAAATAGGGCTCGTTACCCATATTGGCCCGATAAAATTGTCCTTTGAGTTTTTTAGACATTGGTAACTTCACATCTAAAATCCAAGCCCCCTCTAAAAAGCGAACTGAATCTTTTTCATTTTTCATACTTCGGTTTTTATCTGAAATTTGACATGATTTAAATATCCCTAACGAAATCAGGAGCGCTACTAAAACTAAAACCAACCATTTCATATTTTTCCAATTTCCATTTTTCATAAAACTCCTCCTCAATCAAGGTTATGATTATACTTTAACATAAATTAGAATACAAAAAAAAGAGCACATAAGTTCCATACTTAGTGCTGCTACCGTCAGGTCCTGACACGCTTCGTAAGAAACTTATTGCTCCGAAAACTATTATAACACAATTTATTTTTTTCGTCTATTTTTAAAGAAGTCTTGCATAATTTTTGCACACTCGTATTCTAAAATCCCCGATTCTACTTGGACTCGATGGTTCAGTCGCTTGTCTTCTAAAATCTGATAGAGACTGACTGTTCCTCCAAATTTAGGATTTGTCGCCCCAAAGTAAACTTGTGGAATCCTTGCTAAACCAATCGCTCCGGCGCACATGACGCAAGGTTCAATAGTAACAAAGAGCGCACAATCAAGAAGTCGCCAATTTCCCACTGCCTGATTTGCTGCTTCAATTGCACAAACTTCAGCATGGTGCGTTGCCCGACCATCAAGCTCTCGCCTATTGAAATCACGCGCAATAATTTCGCCGTCTTTGACAATGACAACCCCAATCGGAACTTCCTCATTTTCAGCTGCTTTTTGCGCCTCTTTGAGTGCTTCCGTCATAAAAAATTCTTTTTCTTCTTCTGTAAAATTCATTTATCCTAAAAATTTCTCTTGTTCAAGACAATATATTTTCACTGGAACTGCTTCAAACTGTTCTAATGTTCCATTGACAATCGTATTATCTAAACAAATATAGTTTGGATGCTTACCAAACAAGATTCCACTGACATGACCAACGAAGACCTGAACGTCTGTGTTTGGTACCCCTACCGCCTTAGCAACACTATTTCGCCGCTCAAAAGAATCTCCCGGCAAATGTTCCCAAAACAAATCAGTTTTTTTCTCTTTTTCATAAGAGAGGTTCATTTTTGCACTATGAGAGAGTACCACCCACTTATTTCCAATTTTCGATTGAATATTGCCAACCATTTGGCGGAGCCCCTTCATAAATATCAATCGTTCCAATTGCATTAGAAAGTTGCTCCGCATCCGTTTTACCGTCACTTGCAAGCTCTGACCACATTTGTTCATGATTTCCCATCATGACTGTCACATGATAGCCCGCATCTGGCAAAGTTTTCAACAAATAAAGCAAAACATCAAAACCAAATCGGCCGTGGTCAATACTATCTCCAAGCACGAAGAGTCTGTCACTTTTACTAAAGTGAATCTCTGTCAGTGTTTTTTTCAATCCTGGCAAGCGACCATGAATGTCTGAAACAAATAAATTTCGCTGATAATGCTGACCGTCAGTAACAAATCTCGTTTTAGGATTGTCAGCACTTGCTTTAACTAATTGTTCAATCTGCCTTTTAGTCTTTGGAGGATTATAATTAAGGAAATGATTTCTGATACTGACAGAAAAAATGATAATAACTGTCAATAAAAGGACAGACAAAATAATAATTATTGGCTTTTTAAAGCGCCTCGTTAAAGTTGCCATTTTTTATGGGGAACCGCTAAATCAGTAGTGACAGTATTTCCCGCTGCTTCTTTGGCTTCTGTCAGTAAAATATCCAAATCACCAAATTGAGGCAAATGAGTCAAAATTAATTTTTTAACTTTCGCTTCTTTAGCAATTTGACCAGCTTCAATTGATGACAAATGATTAGGCATTTTAGCTTTATCCTTAAAGAAATAAACATCGGCAAGGAGAAGGTCAGCCTCTTTGGCAAATTCTGTCAATTCATCAAAATAACCAGTATCCCCAGTATAAACTAAAACTTGACCCGTTCTACGTTCAACAATGCGCATGGCATAATTAACCACAGGGTGTACTGTTTTTAAAAATGTAATGTCAAAAGGACCAACTTTTGTCCCATTTTCGACATCATAAAGATGACCTTCAGAAACCTTATCCAAATTCAATTTAGAAAATTCATATTCATTTTCGCCATGACCATAAATCGGTAACATCATACCGTCCCAACCGTCCTGTCCTAATGGATAAAGTTGACGATATTGACGAAGTGCTCCCAAATCAGCAATATGGTCTTCATGATAATGGCTCAAAATAACCGCATCCAACTGAGTCGGTTGTAACTCATGTTCAAGCTCAGTCACCGCACGAGACCCGCAGTCTAAAAGCATGTTGAAGCCAGACTCCGATTGTAAAAGATAAGAAGTTGTTCCTGCATCACGAGTGGGGTAACCTCCCCAAACACCTAGCGCTGTTAATTTCATTTTTTTCTCTCTTTCTATTTTTTTTCTTAATTCTATTATAGTTCAAAGCACCTTAATCTTAGTGCTAGACGTCCTATATTATTCTAAATGGCACTTTATCCACTTCAATTATAAACCTCTCTCAAAAAGTGGCATTTACCAGTATCAACACTTTAATTATAACACATTAAAAACAATTAAAAACCACTCCTTAAAAGAGTGGCCCTAATTTATATCAAGGGAAGTGTGAGTTTCCTCTTGCTGCGCTAAGTATATCATAAGATTTTATAATTACAAGTTTTAATAAAAAAAACGAAGCAAATTGCTCCGTTTTTCATTAATTACTTTTATGCTTTTTCGATATTAACAGCTTGAGGGCCACGTTGACCAGCTTCAACATCAAAAGTTACTTTTTGGCCTTCATCAAGTGTTTTAAAACCTGAAGTTTGAATTTGTGAAAAGTGTGCGAACACATCTTGACCATCTTCTGAAGTGATAAAGCCAAATCCTTTATCTGGATTAAACCATTTTACAGTTCCTTTTGTCATATTAATTATTTCCTTTCAACAAAAATTGTAAACCTTATTTTGTGAAAAGTGAATATAATATACATTTAACTCATGACAAAATCTACTCGTCTATAATATCATTATATAGGCTACATGTCAACCTATAAAAAAACCACCTCAATAATGAAGGTAGTCTTGATAAACTGTTAGGAAAGCAACTATTCTTCCCAAGACTAGTATAACATTTTAAAATCTAATTACAACAGCAATAAATAAAAAAAGAGAGATAGTCTCTCATTTTCAAAATTTATACTTTATGTATATTTGAAGCATAACGCCCTCGAGCTGTCATTGTTACATCAAAAGTTACCTTTTGACCTTCATTATACTTTTTAAAACCATTTCCTTGTATAGACAGTAGATAAGCAAATACATCCTGCATATCCTCTGTAATAATAAAGCCATAGCCTTTGTCCATATTGAACCATTTTACTGTTCCATTTATCATCTTAATACATCCTTTCGCATTAATTGTAAATCCTATTTTGCGAAAAAGTGCATTCCTGAAACATTTAAACTCACGACAAAACCTACCTGTTGATAGTACCACCTCTCTGATAGAAAGTCAAATTATGCTTTCCGTATCTTCTTATGGTTACCTATATTATCATGCGGATTTGCTTTTGCAAGAGTTAATGTTTCTCTATCAACTACCCTCACATCATGATTCTCTAATTCTACAATGAGAGCATGCTTATAGGTGTTAATATCTGCCGAAACTATCGTTGCTTTTTCGCCGTTTGAGAGGGTGATAATATCTCCTGTTTTCATGTTATTACTTCCTTTTCTAGGCTTTGCCTATTTAACGAAGAACTTTTCACTACATAAGAGGCTCATTTTACTTTTTAATGATAAGAAAAATAAGGGCCCCCTACAGCCCTTAATAATATTGCGGGAATAGGATTTGAACCTATGACCTTCGGGTTATGAGCCCGACGAGCTACCTAACTGCTCCATCCCGCTTCGCAAGTATAACACTATGTTCAACTAAAGTCAAATCCATTAAGAAATCATTTGACTGGGACGGTCATATTTTTCGTTCAACAGAAAAAAACTTGAAGAGAAAAACTTCATTTTTTCACTATCAAATGCTAAGTTTTGGAGCTATCTCTTACTCCCAAATTTTATCCACAATATTTTTTATATGTGCCAATTTTGCCCATTGCTCTGCTTGTGTTAACGAGTTTCCTTCTTCTGTTGAGGCAAATCCGCATTGTGTTGAGAGGGCTAAGTTTTTGAGAGGCACAGATTCAAGAGCTTCATCTAAACGTGCTTTAATTTCCTCATATTTTTCAAGCTCTGGATGTTTTGAGGTGAATAGTCCAAGAACAATTAATACATCATTTCTTTGATTCCAGATTTCGGCTAAAGGAGCAAAAGAGCCTGAGCGAGCATCATCATATTCTAAAAAGAAAGTATCATAGTTAAGTTGTCCCAAGTATTTTGCGACAGGCTCATATGAACCTTCAAAAAGATAAGTTGATTTGAAGTTTCCACGGCAAATATGAGTCGAAACTCTCAAATCTTCCGGTAAGTCTTCTAAAAGTTTGTTGACAACATAAACAATATCTTCACACATTTTGACATATTTTTCATGATTTTCAGGATCATCTAACAAACGTGCAATAAGATAAGCCCAAGTTGTATCATCTAATTGAATATAACGAGCCCCCAGCTCATAAAAATGAAGCAAAGTTTCATGATAAGCTTGAGCCAAATCATCTAAAAACTCTTCCCAACTTCCATAAAACTCAGGCCAGCGGTCTGAACGACCATCACGATTCGGAATTAATGATGGCGATGGAATCGTAACTTTAGGTTCAACTCCTTCTGGTAAAATACTTTTCAAATATTCAAAATCAGCAAAAAAAGGATGCTCTGGATTAAAGGCTACTTTTCCTGTCAGTTCAATATTAGTCGTTCTTGTTTTTGCTCCATGAAATTTATAAGAAGCTTCTTGTTCATAAACTCCAACTCCATTTAGTCCCCAGAGAAAATCTAAATGCCACCACGAACGATTAAATTCCCCATCAGTTACAGCTTTAAGACCAACCTTTACTTCTTCTTTTACCAGTCTCTCAATTTCTACTTCTTGAACTTTTTTTAAATCTGTCAGTGAAAGTTGACCTTCGGAATAAGCCGAACGTGCATCTTTTAGGGCTTTTGGGCGAAGAAAGCTTCCAACGTGGTCAAAATGATAATGATTATAAGTTTTTGTCATGAGTTTACCTAGATTCTATTAGTTTAACTCTCTCCATTGTAACAAAGCCTTTTTTCTTTGGTCTTAGAAATTTTTAATGTTGTGATGAAAATATATAATATTAAATTCAAGTGATTGACTTAGGAGTCACACTGGTATACACTTTTACTTATAAGTGAGGTAGAAAAATGAAAGCAATCGGAACAGTTGACTCTGGTCGAAATTTTATTGACTTTGAAATAGAAAAGCCAATCTTAAGACCACATGATTTACTAATTAAAGTTGAAGCCATTTCAATCAATCCTGTCGATACAAAAGTTCGAAAATCAATCAAAGGGACACTAACTCAGCCAAAAATTCTTGGTTGGGATGGATTGGGAACTGTGGTCGAAGTTGGCAGTCAAAGCAAACTTTTTAAAGTTGGAGATTCTGTTTTTTGGGCTGGAGATGTCACGCGAGCTGGTTCAAACGCTGAATTTCAAGCAGTTGATGAACGAATTGTTGGCTTTGCTCCCAAAAATCTTTCCAAAGAAAAAGCCGTCGCCATGCCTCTAACAAGTTTAACAGCTTATGAACTTCTTTTTGAAAAACTTCAAGTTACCAGTGAGTCAAAAGGGAAGTCAATTCTTATCATTAATGGCGCGGGTGGCGTCGGTTCAGTAGCAACTCAAATGGCCAAAAATGCCGGATTGACAGTAATTGCTACAGCATCAAATCCCCAAGCCATTGAATGGGTCAAGAATTTTGGCGCCGATTATACCGTCAATCATCATGAAAATCTGGTGCCTCAAGTTCATGAGCTTGGCTTTAAGTTTGTTGATTATATTTTAATTTTAAATGCTGTTGTTGAACATATGCCTGCAGTAAATGAGTTAATTGCTCCTCAAGGTTCGATTGCAAATATTGTTGAACCAGGGCAAGCTATTAATTTAGATAAACTGGCTCATAAATCTGCTCGTTTTAACTTTGAGTGGATGTTTACTAAAGTGGTTTCAGACACTGATGATTTACAAAGTCAGCATGACATATTAAATCAAGCTTCTGAATGGCTAGATAATGGTACTCTTACAAGCACAATGACTCAAAATTTAGGTGCTCTTACTGCTGACAATGTTAGAAAAGCTCATGAGCTTATTGAAGAAAATCATACCATCGGAAAAATTGTCCTCACTTGAACAAAAAAATCCTCATTTTTGAGGATTTTTAAATTTCATCAAAACGAACAATTAAATAAACTGCCCCTATCATGAAAGTGGAGCCCATCATTGTCCAACTTCCAAACCAATTTCCGGCAAGGGTTGCTATTGCTGCTCCAGCAAAGAAAATACTGATGAGCGCTGCATAGATACCGACTGAACGAAGTTTTTGTTTATCTTTGGTAATAATATACTGTGCAAGATTTGCTGACATAGACTTCATATTACCTGTCATAAAGATACTTCCGTAAGCTCGTCCGTGAACCTTGGTGAAGGTATCATATTGAATTGCCATAAAATAAGAAAAAATTCCAACATAAAACGAAACAGGAATCTTCAAGCCTAAGCCATAAGCTAAGGCAAAAATAGTCACACCTAACCATTGAACCAAAAGCAAATAAGAAGCATCAAAATGACGTCGCTTCATCAAATAATGAGAGTAAAAACCGCGAGTCATTACCCCTAATATAAAGAAAATAATCGGAATCGCAAAATCCCAAAATCGAGCAAAATCTCCTTTGGCAATATTAATCCCTGCTTGAATTACATTCCCTGATTGTGCCCCAATAAAACGGTCATTAAAATGAAAGAATGAGAAACCATCCATAAATCCTGCGTTCAAAGCAAAAATTAATGCTATCCGCAGTTTTTCCTTAACTTGTCTATCCATAATTAGAATTATATCACAAAGCTTATTCTCTTTGCTTTTCAATTATGAAGCAAATTTAACTTTTTTATTTTGATTTTGATGATTTTAAGGAATATATAAAATAATAGAGCGGATTCAAAAGATTAAGAGAATAATGTTTTTTGAGTTATAATGGATTTAAACGATTAGCTTTCCAAAAGCATTTCCAGTTCAAAATGAGGAGGAATTAAAATGAACGGTTATCAACAACAATATACTTGTATCAAATGTGGCAATCATAATTTTGAAGAAGATCAGCTTCAAGCAACTGGTGGAAATTTTTCAAAGCTTTTTGATGTGCAAAACAAAAAATTTATTACGATTTCTTGTTCTCAATGCGGGTACACTGAACTTTATAAATCACAGACAAGCAACGGAATGAATATTTTAGATTTTCTATTGAATGGTTGATGATGAAGTCAATAAAATTAAAAATAAGACCTAAGTCTTATTTTTATTTAAGAAAATTAAGTTATAATGTAAAGTACATACTTTAAGAAAAGGAATAGAGTCTTTATGGCCGTTTTGGAATTAAAAAATATTAGGAAATCTTATTTTCTTGGAAAAGAAGAATTTCCTGTCCTCAAAGGAATCGACCTCGAGTTTGAACGTGGTGATTTCGTCAGTCTCCTAGGGGAATCTGGGGGAGGAAAGTCAACTCTGATGAATATCATTGGGGGGCTTGACCGTAAATATGAGGGGGACGTTATCGTTGATGGCCTTGCTCAAAAAACAAAAAAAGAAAAAGATATGGATGCTTATCGCCGAGATACTATCGGTTTTATCTTCCAATCTTTCAACCTTGTCAGCTATTTGAGCGTTTTAGATAACATTTTAATTAGTCTTAAAATGACTAGTTTATCTGACAAAGAACGTCATGAAAGAGCGATTGAGCTGACCAAGCAAGTTGGACTCTATGAACATCGTAAGAAAAATCCATCACAACTTTCTGGTGGACAAAAACAAAGGGTAGCCATTGCGCGTGCCTTGGCTTCTGACCCTGAAATTATTCTTGCTGATGAACCAACAGGAGCGCTTGACTCACAAAATACAAAAGAAGTTTTAGCACTTCTACGTCAAATTGCCCAATCTGGTAAAACAGTCATTGTCGTAACCCACTCACAAGAAGTTGCTGACTATGGAACTCGAATTATCCGTTTGGCCGATGGACAAATCATAGGTGACGAACGTCTAAAACCGCCTTACCCTGTTGAATCACATCAACGAATGCAATCAAAAGCACTCTCATATCGTGATACTTTCAGAACGGCCTTTAAACACTTTACCCACTCTTGGAAAATCAATTTATTAATTGCAATCGGAACCGCAATCGGTCTTTTCTCAGTTATCTTCTTCTTAGGACTAGGAAATGGGGCGACCAAATATATGAATGACACCATCACTTCGAGTGTCAATCCAAATGTGGTCACCATCTTCAAGCGAACAACAACAGATAATAAGTTAGGAAATGAGCAAGCCCTGCAACAAACTCAACAAGAGCTTGGAAATGCTTCTACCAATCTTGACAGTGATCATCTTTCAAAATTGAAAAAAGTAGATAATGTCAAAAAAGTTGAACCAACCTATTCTATTTCTGGTTTAGGCACACTTACTAACAATGACAAATCTAAATCTGGTTTAATTACTCTTGATACTTGGACACAATCAAATATTAATGATGATTATGTTTCTGGTTCAAAACCAGCTGATGGCGAAATTGCAATCTATGCGAAGGACGCTAAAGAGTTAAATAAAGATTATAAATCATTAGTCGGTAAGAAAATTACTTTGAAAATTCCAGCTAAAACAGCTGCTGGCGCAAGTGTTGAAGTGACAAAAGAATTCACTGTTTCAGGTATTTTGAAAGACCCTCAAGGTCCTGCAGGTTCTTCTAGCAGCGTTATTGCTACTTATAATACTGTAAAATCTGCTCTTGAAGCTGCTAATGCTGACACTGATGCAACTTATGCTGTAGTAACAGTTAATAAAGTAGATAATGTCAAATCAACTACTTCTGATATTCAAGACTTGAAGATTGATGGAACAAAAGCTTTTGTTACTTACAGTGTTACTTCATTCCTTGATGTAATCACTAATATTACTAACATTGTCAGCTATGTCCTTGCAGCTATTGCTGGTATCAGTTTGATTGTTTCAATCTTTATGATTGTCGTTACAACTTATATGAGTGTTGCTGAACGTACAAAAGAAATTGGTGTTATCCGTGCACTTGGTGGACGTAAGAAAGATATTTCTCGCCTATTCACCGCAGAAAGCTTGATTCTTGGTCTTTCATCAGCTGCTATTGCCATCGGATTTGCTTATCTGGGACAATTCCTCATTAACAAAGTTTTGAGTAGCTTCCTTGAAGGAGCAAGCATTGTTCAAATCTCTGGTGGTCACATCATCTTTGCAATCATCATTGCCGTTTTGATTGCCCTCTTGGCAAGCTTAGCTCCAAGTGGTCGTGCAGCACGTTTGAATACAATTGAAGCACTTGCTTCTGAATAATCACTCAACTTACAAAGGCTTCTGTCAGTCAGTCACATTTACTGACAGAAGCACAACAATATTCTAGCGACTGACAATCCAGTCAATTGCTATGAACTTTCTATCAGTAAATAAAAGAATAACCGGCTCTGCTGGTGATTCTGTCAGTGAAAACAATCATTTCAAAAAATAGACCTTGCCTAAAGACAAAGCCTATTTTTTGTACTTTATATTGTTTGGACCCCTTCCAGCCTTATGTTAGAATTAAACTAATAGACAAATAAAAGGAGTACTAATGCAAGAAATAATTATCCAAGTCATGAATCAATTTGGCTACTTTGGTGTTGCTTTTCTCATTATGATTGAGAACATTTTCCCACCAATTCCTTCCGAAGTCATATTAACTTTCGGTGGTTTCATGACTACTTATAGCGAACTGGGGATTATCGGCATGATTATCGCAGCCACTATTGGTTCTGTGCTTGGTGCATTGACACTCTACTTCGTAGGTCGTCTTTTGAGCGTAGAACGCCTTGAGAGATTAGTTTCAGGTCGTTTAGGAAAAGTTCTTCGCCTTAAGCCAGAAGACATCACAAAAGCTGAAAAATGGTTTTTAAAGAGAGGATATGCAACGATTTTCTTCTGCCGTTTCATTCCATTGATTAGAAGTTTAATTTCAGTCCCAGCAGGTTCTGCAAAAATGAAACTTCCTAGTTTTCTTATTTTAACTACTCTGGGAACTCTCATTTGGAACATTGTTCTAGTTTCACTTGGGGCCGCACTAGGTGATAACTGGGAGATGATTGCCGGAATTCTCGATTCTTACTCTTCAGTTGTCGTTGCAATTTTAGGGGTCATCTTTATCCTTGGACTTCTTCACTTTGTCAAAAAACGCTTCTTCCCTAAAAATAAAAATTATTCACCTGACTCAGAAAAATAAGCCTTCGTGCTTATTTTTTTATATGAAAATTTCTTATCTTTTGTTATAATTGGGCAATATAAAGGAGAATTTTATGGTATCTAAGGGGCGTTTAGCCGGATTTATTGATGCAATTATTGCGGTAGTAATGACGATCATGTTGTTAGAGTTTGAATTACCAAAAACAGGTGGGATTATTGAGTTTTTAAGAGATAATCTTGTCTATTTGATTGCTTACCTCTTAAGTTTTATCTATGTCACCACCTCATGGTTTAATCAACAATACATGCTCCAACAAGCTGAAAATATTAGCCGTCGGATTTACCACAGTTGCATGCTCTGGGTTTTGTCATTATCCATGCTTCCTGTTTTATCTGCTTGGGCTGGACGGACAATCGACTTCTTTCATGATTTCGGGCTTCATTCTCCAAAAGCCCCTGCTTTACTTTTTATCATGATGATTTACCTCTGGGGCTTTGCTTATACTTATATGACAAAATGTTTTATTGAGGACAACCCAAAGGAAAAAGCCGAACTGATTGCCCAAATGGAAGTTTATCATTATTTACGTCATCCCTTTTGGAAAATCGGAATGATTGTCAGTTTCATACTAACATTTATCTATCCTCCCTTTGTCTTCATTTATACTGCCGGAGAAATGATTTTTGCAACAGTACGCAGCCAAAATAAAAAAGCTCAACGATTTAAGTTGAGCTTTTTTATTTTATTGACCAACAGTCAATTGTTCTGAAACATATTTAGCATAGAGTGGGTGAGTTGCCACAAGTTCATTGTGTTTCCTACTACCTGTGATTTCCCCTTTTTCAATGAAGTAAATCTTGTCAGCATCAACAATTGTTGAAAGTCTATGAGCAATGACGAGAGTTGTCCGTCCCTTCATCAAACTATCTAAAGCCCTTTGAACCATTGATTCTGATTCACTATCCAAACTGGCTGTTGCTTCATCAAGCATTAGAATTGTTGGATTACGTAAGAATGCACGCGCAATGGCCAAACGTTGTCTTTGTCCACCAGAAATTTTGACTCCTCTTTCACCAACTTCGGTATTGAGTTGGTCAGGCATATTTTCAACAAAGCTACGTGCAAAAGCAAGGTCAAGAACTTGCCAGAGGTCTTCGTCAGTAAAGTTTCCTTCGAGTCCGTAAGTTAAATTTTCACGAATAGTTCCAGCCATAATCGCTGAATCTTGACTGACAAAACCAATTTGACTCCGCCAATTTTCAAGAGAAACACTATCAATCGGTTGACCACCGATAGTAATCTCTCCCGCTGTTGGTTGATAAAAACGTTCTAAAAGGGAGAAGATGGTTGATTTACCACCACCAGAAGGACCAGCAAAGGCAATTATTGAATTAGGTTGAGCTTCAAATGAGATATCATGCAATATTTGTTCAGAATCATCGTAAGCAAAATCAACATGGTGAGCAGAGAGGGTCTTTCCTTCCAAATCAAGGCTTTCACCTTGATGAAGGACTTCTTGTTCTTCATCAAGTAATTCAGTCAAACGACCAGTTGATCCTGACGCTTTGGCAAATTCTGTAAAGAAAGTTGCCACTGTTGGGACCGCTCCGATTAAATTCATTAAATACATCATCATTCCAAGCAAAGTTCCAAGACTCATAACTCCCGTTGAAATGAGATAGATTCCGTAAGCCAACAATCCAAAAATCATCAACATCATTGATAACATCATGACTGGCGACATCAAACCATCAAAAACGGCTTCTTTTACACCAATTTTATAAAGGGCATTGACATCATTTTCTGCTTTTTTAGAAGCTTGTTTTTCAGCATTTGAAGATTTGACTAAACGAATTTCTGATAAAGATTCACTGGCAATCCCTTGGAAATTTGCTAAAGAGTCTTGCCTAGTCCGCCCTATTTTTTGACCAAAAGTCATAATTGGAAACATGATAAGCATGACAATCGGAACCGCAATAATCATGGCAAGGGTTAAACGCCATTGCATTTACAGCATGAATACGATTGAACCTACCAAGAGTAAAATAGAGGTAAAAGCTTGAGGAATACTATTTGCGATTAAGTTTTTAACTTGCGTGGTATCGTTAGCTAAGCGAGAACTCATTTCACCTGTTTTAACTTCATCAAAATATTTTACTGGCAAATGAATCATTTTATCCCAGACACGAGTTCGCAAATTTTTAACGACCGACTCACCAAATATCCCCAGAACGATGGCCGCAATAGCAGAAACGGCTGCTGAACCAATATAAAGAGCAATGACTAAAGCAACTTTCCCGCCATTTACACCATGACCAAAACTATTAACCAGTGGCTAAACCATTTTAGGAACTTGCAATTGAATGAGTGTGCCAATGATACCAGCCACAATCCCAATCACAAAGAAGAGATAACGTGGTTTTGCTGCACGAATTAATTTGACGAAATGTTTAATGGATGTTTTGTCAACCGCTTTTCCTTCAACGCGATTGGCCATTTGTGGACCTCTTTCCATTGTTTGCTTACTTCCTTTTTTCTAATTATTGAAATTCAAGACTAAAAGAACTTAATTCAATCACTTTTATCCTTAAATCAGTTTTTATTTTTCATTCTTCCAAATAAACTTTGAGGTTTTCTAACACAATACTATAACCAGCTGGATTAAGATGAGCGCCATCGAAAGTGAGTTCTTTCTTTAAATTGCCATCTTTATCGGATAAGCCATCATTGACATCAATAAAGTGAAAATGATGTTTTTGAGCAAGTTTTTCAATTTTGTCTGATGCTTTTTGAAATTTTTCATTACTTCTCGTTTCAAACAAAGTTTTTTCATCTGAATCTTGTCCAAAATCAAGGGTATTGATTGGGTAATAGCGCATGACATAAACTTGTGCTTGCGGTAATTTTTCCCCAATTTGTGTCAAAATTTCATTGTAGTTGCTCATAAATTCAGCTTCTGGGACTTCAAATCCGATATCATTCGTTCCAATATTGATAAAAATTTTTGACGGCTCAAGGTTAATAATCTGACTCTCCAGATGTTTTAATAAAAATGCGGTCGTGGTAGCGCGAACTGCACGATTATAAATGTATTTTGAAAATTTGACCTTTCCCTCTTCTTCCCACTTTTCAATAGGAAATATTTCCATCAGTGAAGAGCCAACAAATAAAGTCTGACCTTTTTTTGCTGATAGATTTTCTTTGTCATATTGGGCAAGGAGTTTTTCTTGAAAGGCTTCAAGTTGAGGGTTTAACGTAAGTGCTTTAGTTTATTCTGACATTTTCCTTTTCTCCTTTTAGTCCCAATTTACTTTTTTTAATTCTTCAATAAATTTTTGAGGAGCTTCTGATAAAAATTCAATAGGGTGTTTTTTAGATTCTAACTTAATCATTGATTTTGCAACGATTTTATCATGCCAATCAAATGGAGTTAAATTATTAACTTCTCCACCAAAATTTGCAATCGCTACTGCATTTTTACGTAAAGGTTCAGCAATTTCTTTTGCAATGACTTTATTAAAAGTACCATACTCTACCATCGTTACAAAAGCAGCGAAAAGTTTATTTTCTAAGATATTTTGATAAGTTCTTAGAAAAAATTGAACTGAGCGCTCGAATTTATGGCTATATACTGGACTAGCAACAATGACTGCATCAAAATCCTTGGGACTAACTTCTTCAACATTCAAGTCAATAAGGGTCACATTTTTTAAACGAATTGCTAACCTTCTTACACATTTTGCTGTATTTCCCGTTTTTCCAGCGTAGGCGATGAGTGTATTCATCTTTCACTTCCTAATCTATTTACTGTTTAGAAATCATCCCAGTTTTCTGGTTTTTTAGGTTCTGCATGTTTATCAGAGTGTCCTGCTCTAGGGTCAAATTCTGGACGATGATGTCCATCAAAATCACCAAAACGATTTTTCATTTCATCTGAGAAATGTTCCCAATGTTCATTAAACTCTGCTTCATCTCGTTTACCAAAGCTATTGCGGAAATTTTCTTTTATTTGTTTTCCAAAAATTTTCCAGTCTTCACCAAATGGTGCTTGTGAACGATCATCATGACGCATCCGATTTTGACCACGTTTCATTTCTTGAGAGGAACGACGCATTTCACGTTGCCAATTTTGCATTTCACGGCGCATATGATTTCCAAAAGCATGACGATCATGGGCATTCATCATATTTTCCATAAATGGGTTTCCGAAAAATTGTGTCATTTTTTGGAAATCTCGATCTTCATGTGCATCATTCGTTTCTACTAATTTTTCCATTAGATTTGCCAGTTGTTTTTGTTCTTCATCTGTCAAATTACCAAAAATTGTTTCGGAAATATCATTGTGCATTGTATCTCGTGTTTCTTGGGCTTCCCGTCCTTTTTCTGTTAAAAAGATACGATTGACGCGTTTATCATTTTCATCTTGTTTACGAATAACCATTTCTGCTTCTTCCAATTGTTTAACTTGAGCCGTTACACTCGAAGGCTTAATATCAAGCAGTTCAGCAATCTCAGCATTTGTTAAGCCATCTTTGTTCCATAATTCGACAAGTAATCCTTGGGCACCATTACGATTCCCTCGATTTTTCATCTGTTTTGAAATTCCATCTGCTCGCAAAGCAAATAGAACGCTTGGATTGTGCAATAGTTTTGAAAATAAATTTAATAAGTTATTTGTTTGTTCTGACATAATTTGTTCTCCTTAGTTTAGATTGGTTGTAGTTGTTCATCAAAAGCGTAGACGAGTAACGCATCTGGTTGTTCAATTAGCCTGATGAACCAATTGAATTTCTGAATTAATTTTTTTATCATCTTAAGCATTGGTTCTCCTTTAAGATTTTTATTCACTTTAAAAGTTCCCTTATTATTGTTTAGTGAACTTTTATTTTAGAGAGAGATTTTTAAAATTAGTTAGTTT
>SKDZ01000182.1_pt1 | contig 42295 bp, 39 predicted proteins | sample 4826551 | NCBI WGS metagenome assembly SKDZ01 (sample SAMN11008822, study PRJNA524170) | human gut metagenome | biome: Human fecal sample; material: Feces; isolation source: fecal sample from pouch patient p12, p15 | host: Homo sapiens | place: Israel: Tel-Aviv | collected 2016-02-02 | reverse complement strand
ATGAAACACAGTGCCATCAAACGCATTAACAAACTTCTTTCTTCGTAATTCTGTTTATATGTACCTAAAACGCAGTATTTTTCTCAGAAATCATACTAAAAACTTGGAAATGTCACACAAATTCCCTAAATTTACACCGTCTAATTTAGTATAAACCCTTTTAATAAAGAACTTATGAAAAAAGGTATTACTACATTGTTAATTTTATTTGTAACAACAGTTGCTGCTTTCTCACAAAGTGTGGAGAGCATTAGTTATTACGAGAAGAATCCAAGCTTAGGTGGCGATGTGAAGATTCTCAAGTGTACAAAATCAATTACAGAGGCTCAGACTTTCACCACCTTTGAAGTCGAAGCTCCAGTTTCGGGGCTTCATTATGCCAACTTCTGGGTGTTAGGGACGAAGAAAGCAGATGGCACACTATCTGTTTACAAAGTAATGGTAAACAACGAGTTGCAAGAAGATGTCTTAGCCCCTGTGTCAAACGACTGGCAGGCGATAGGCTTGAAGAAGTCTTCAAAGGTGTTCCTGAGAAAAGGCAAGAACACCATCTCTATTGTTGGGACTGCTCCTGACGTTCCAGAGGTTGAATTTGTCAGACTTTCTAAGGATTTGGGAAATTCTACCATTTCGTCTCAAAATTACAATGACTATAAGGTAGAACTTAAGACCTTATCTCATGAGAATGCACTCAGTAATGCAGAACCGTCTTTGAATTTCTGTGGCAGAGACACATTGGCTATACCTTTGTTTGCAAAAGCAAGAAGTGTTTCCTACGACTCTCCTTTGTATGATTTTGAATACATTAGAAATTGCAAAATAAAGTACTCTTTTTTCAAGACAGTTTCTTTCCAGAGAGGACAGCAAATATTTATAGCGACAAACGGAATTGACAACTATGACCATGTTCTTGAGTTGTTCAGTGCAAACAATCCTGAGCGATACACATGGAATGCACATTCCAACAATCAATGCCTTGCTTCCTTGAATGTCAACATTCCTGAGACGGGACTTTACTACGTCAGAGTACGTTCATGGCTCAATGCCACAAGCGGACTTGCTAATGTCAATATCAACGGAGAAAATTATTACAGCAATGTCCCTTTGTTTAGTTTGGGAATAGTATGTAATCAAGGAACAGATCAAGTATATAACACTTTTGTATGCTCCAAGGGAGGTGATCCGATGGTTTGGATAGAATCTTACGGAAATCCATCTGGAATTATCGCTTACAATGATGATTATCAAGGGAATGGAGACTTTGATTGGGGAAGATGGGCGCGAATTAACAAAAAGTACTCAGTAGCAGGCAATGCCGTTTTGTTGTCGCAGTACAGCTCTTATCAGCCAGAAGTTCTTTGCAATGTTTACATAAAATGTAAAAAAAGCAGCGTAAATAACGTTACATATGCTGGCTCTTTTCCTTACTTGAAGGAAGACGATGCGATTATGTCCGCTCCCGAGTCTCGAACCTATAACTGTATAAGCTGGTCTGGAGGAATAACATCCTATTGGGAATGGCCTCCTTCGACGCATTCTAACTTCTACGACCCTGACCCGTTGAGGGCTTTTGACAAATTCTATGCGTCAAGAGGACTTACAAGGGTTGGTGCAAATGCTGAAAACGGGACAGTTGCTTTATGGGCTATCGTGCGGAATGGAAAAAGAGAATATACACATGCTTCTGTTCGGGATGGGGCTGATGGCAATTTGCATGGATATGACTGGGAAAGTAAGCCTGGTGCTTTGGCACGAACTTTCCATCCTAGAAACGGAGTGAGAGGTAATTCCTATGGGGAAATCGTAGAATATTACCGTAAAGACACTTCGTTGGGAACAAAACCACAGTTAAGTGCCGATGCAAAAGTAGCACAGGTTTCGTTTACCGATTTGGAGCAAGGTCTCATTGAAAGCAGAATTGCCTTGCTGCCTGCTGGAACAGAAAGCAAGTTCAAGAGTTTAGTTGCACTTTGGGATAAGGATATAAACCAATCTCCTTATAGCAGTTTTGAACAATTAGGAGAATATGACAGTTATCGTCAGCTTAAATCTTATTGCGCATCTGTTCCGTCCAGTCAATTCTTGGTATATAAGGAACTGGGAGAAGGCAACATCTTTATGACTAAACTGTTGGAAGATTTGGTACCACAAATTCCAACAATCAAAAAAGAGACAAAATTTGGGGCTAAGCCTGTGCTGACCGCTCCTGTGGTCATTACGGAAAGCGAGCTGGTTTCTCCTTATGCAAACACGATGCTATATGTGAAAGGATTGCTCAGCGGTATGGATTTAACTCCTGTGGTTCAAGAGGATTCAGCCAATCCTACAAAAAATGGCAGCAGCTTTGGTGTAGAAGTCTCAGGGAACACTCTTAGCATAAGCTACACCCTTGAGAATGATTGTCAATTCTCGATGACTATAACAGATGTTTATGGGCATGTTGTTACCTCTTATAAACAGAATAAGTACAAGGGTTCTTATTCATACAAGGCGACATTGCCTCATAGCGGTACATACGTTATAAGTTATAGTGAAAATAACAAGACAAAACAGCAAAAGATAATCGTTGAATAATTCTTTTTCTCCGCATACCAAGTTAACTTGGTATGCGGAGAATACTATAAACATAATCAATGTATAACGTTTTAGACTATCTCGTAACTGGAGGTGCATTTGTAAAAAACATAACAGTACCTACAGATAAGACTTTATCATCCTTGATGATTTATTCCACATCACTTTGTCAGTCACGGTGTAAACATTGCTCTATTTGGAAAAAGCCAATAGAGCATTTGTCATTATCGGACATCATTCGGATAATGTCGAGCAAGTGCGTAACAAAACGGACAACCGTCGGTCTGGAGGGGGGGGAATTTATTTTACATCCTGAAGCTGATGCAATACTGAACTGGTTTCACAACAACCATACAAACTACACCCTGCTATCAAATTGCCTTGCACCCTCTAAAGTTATTGAAGCTGTAAAGAAATACAAGCCCAAACATCTGTATATTTCCTTAGATGGGAACAAGGAAACATATAAAACTCTAAGAGGGCGTGACGGATATGACAAGGTCATTCAGGTGGTGGAAAGCTGTAAGGACTTTGTTCCCATATCGTTCATGTTCTGCCTTACTCCATGGAACACGTTTGAGGACATGGACTATGTTATTCAGCTTGCCAAACACTATAACATTGATGTCAGAATAGGCATTTACAATACGATGGATTTCTTTGATACCACCGAGGACCTAATGGAGGTCGGAAATGACTACATAAAAAAGATTCCGCAATCTATCCATAAAACACAGGAAAATTTTGACTTTGTGGCTCTGTACGATGAATGGAAAAAAGGAAATCTGCGCCTAAGATGCCACAGTATATACAATGAACTGGTAATCCATTCCAATGGGAATGTTCCCCTGTGCCAAAATCTGGATGTGATTCTCGGCAATGTTCACAACAATACTCTTGACGAAATCTTCAATTCACAAAGGACTGCTAAGATTCAATGTGAGTATTCCCATGACTGCAACAAATGCTGGATTAACTACCATCGTAAATTTGACATAATACTTCTCCGTGCAGCCGAGAGGTTTTTCCCTAAAAAACTTATCGAAGCGTTTTACGGGAAATATCAGTGGACTGCTGATGAAAAATGCACGTACCGCAAATATTTCAAAGGATTAATATAGCCTAAATGACAGACATTCAGAAAATCATCAGACTTTACAAGCGCAGAAGGGATAATAAATATCTCTCCGACTGTTATGAGAAGAACTATGCTATAATTGGTTTTGGAAACCACACCATCCACAACCTTTTCCCCGTCATCCAATTTCTACAAGTCAACGTGAAGTATGTGTGCTGTTCTTCCACGAAAAAGGCAGAACTGATAGGGAAAAAATTCAAGGGCATAATAGGGACAACATCTATAAAGGATATTCTCAATGACGAGACAGTCGCAGGAGTGTTTGTGTCAGCCACACCTGCGTCACATTTTGAAATTGCATCAGAAGTTATAAAATCGGGGAAATCTCTTTTTATAGAAAAACCTCCCTGTATGTGTTTAAAGGAACTAAACAGCCTTATTGACAAGCAAAGGTTATTTGGATTTAATACCACAGTTGTCGGAATGCAAAAAAGACATTCTCCGCTTGTTTCCAGATTGAGAAAGGAAATAAAAGGCAGGGAATTAAATAGTTACAGCCTACGTTACCAAACGGGATTGTACCCCGAAGGCAATGAGATATACGATTTGTTTATACACCCTATCGACTTGGTCGTTTTTCTTTTTGGAGGGGCTAAGATACTGGCGATGCATAAAGTCAAAAGTACAAAAAAAGGTGGTGTGACCTACCTGCTGATGCTGGAACATGACAATATTATTGGTACTTTGGAATTATCCACACTTTATTCTTGGAAAGATGCTAGTGAAAATGTCAGAGTGAACACGCAGGACGGAACGTATGAGATAGACCAGATGGAGCGACTGTCATTTGTGCCATCAGTATGTACCATAGGTGGAGTACCAATCGAAAAAGTGCTCCCCACCAAATTATCCAACGAGTGTCTTTTATCAAGAAACAACTTCAATCCCATTTTGGCAAACAATCAGATTTACACACAGGGATATTTTAACGAGATAAAGATGTTCGTGGAAATGACGGAAATGAAAAATGGTACAGCAGAAGAATATACGGATTTCATGACGCTGCGTTCCACATACGCTATATTAGAAGAATTAAACAATATAAGATAAAAAGATGAGACATTTATTTACATCGGAGTCCGTTTCAGAAGGACATCCCGATAAGATTTCAGACCAGATTTCAGATGCGTTGCTTGACTATTTCCTTGCTTATGACAGAAATGCTCACTGTGCAATAGAAACATTCGTAACGACGGGGCAGGTGGTCATTATGGGTGAAGTGCGTTCCAGTACATACATCGACCTTCAGAATGTTGCCCGCGAAACAATAAACAAGGCTGGTTACACAAAAGCTGAATATCAGTTTGACGGTGATTCATGCGGTATCCTCACGGCTATTCACGAGCAGAGCGATGATATAAACAGAGGCGTTTCCAATAAAGATACGGACGAACAGGGTGCAGGAGACCAAGGTATGATGTTCGGCTATGCTACCAATGAAACCGAAAATTATATGCCAGTTTCTCTTGATTTGGCACATCTCATTATGAGAACACTCTCCGACATACGCAAGGAGGGCAAGGAAATGACTTATTTACGCCCCGATGCAAAAAGTCAGGTAACAATAGAATACACCGAGAACAAAAAACCTCTGCGCATTGACACAATAGTGGTAAGTACTCAGCATGACGATTTTGACGTGGACGACAAGAAGATGCTGGACAAGATTAAGAACGATGTGATTAACATTCTTATGCCTCGTGTCATTTCCCAATGTGATTCCAAAATACAAAAGCTGTTCAACAGTAACATAAAGTATCTTGTAAATCCAACAGGAAAATTTGTTATAGGAGGTCCGCATGGGGATACGGGGCTTACTGGGCGAAAAATAATTGTGGATACATATGGGGGACGAGGAGCACATGGCGGAGGTGCTTTCTCTGGAAAGGATCCAAGCAAGGTAGATCGCAGTGCTGCTTATATGGCACGATATATTGCCAAAAATATGGTAGCAGCAGGGGTTGCGGACGAAATTCTTGTGCAGCTGGCTTATGCCATCGGTGTGGCTGCTCCTGTCAGCGTATCGGTTGATACATATGGACACAATAATGTCGGAATGTCGGACGGAGAAATTGCACAGAAGATTTTTGAAATGTTCGACCTGCGCCCTAAAGCCATTGAAAGGCAGCTTAAACTAAACCAGCCGATGTACACGGAAACGGCAGCCTATGGTCACATGGGACGGAAAAATGAAGTTGTGAACAAAACATTTACAAGCAGGTATCATGGAACAAAAAACATTCAGGTGGAATTGTTTACATGGGAGAAATTAGACATGGTGGATACGATAAAAGATAGTTTCCGCATAAAATAATTAGGGACGATGATAAGGACTAAGGGACTCTCTGTCATGTCGCTTATTTTGGAATTGCTTTTGGGACTCGTGGAATTTCTTTGTCTCTCCGGGTGTGGAAACGACAGGGAAGAATATGAGTACATCTATTACCCTGAAGGCACTTCATGGAAAGAAATAGTGACAGACCCTTTCCGTCCTTTTTTCTATCAGATTTATCTATATACTGTCAGGGAAGACACCATCATTAAGGGAGTCGAATACAGGAAAGTTTATGTAAATGGCAAGAAAAATGCCGTTTTCTACCTCCACGAGCAGGGAAAACAAATTTTTTATTACGACAAGTTCATTCCCAAACCCTTACTTGTCTATGATTTTGAATGGAAAATAGGCAAGCCTGTTTCAGCATTTTTGGTTGATGACAGAAGTTTCCATATAATTGATACCATCAGGCAAATCAGCAGAGAAAAGTTGTCGCTTCATCAGGAATACAAATACATAGACACTCCGCTGGGCAGATATGTAAACTCTATAGGATTTGTTGACCAATCTCTCTTTCCGTATTCGATGTCCAAAGCAAGGGAAGGTTTCATTATTAAGACAATATATTTTGAGCGAGGGGAAAATGAGATGTTTAGTAACCATAATTACGACTATTTGTGGCAATAGAATTGTTGCCTTCAAGGAATATGCACGACAGCTAAGAAAAACCTTCTTGTATTTGTCAATCTTATCTACATAGCCATATCCGAAAGTTCACAATCCTCTCTGACCGCATTCCACGGCTAAAAAACATATCCTTTCCGTTCATGGATTGGTAGTATGTAGTCATACCGTAGTTGCACATATAGTCATCTACCAACTACAACGTAATACCTTTTCTTTCACTGTGTTACCTTGTTTTGTAGTAATGTAGTAAGATAACAGTGAAAGAAAAAGGATTGGTACATATTCAGCTATTGACACCCCTGTCATATATGATGATAGGAATGACAGAACTCCTTGGATGCATCAACTCACTGCACACATGCTTTCTGAACAGGTGGGCTTCTACGCTGTCAAGCAAGAAGGAAAGGGCGATAATTGTAGGTAATGGGTAGAGCGGTGCGTAGCCCCTTACCTCCTTATCCGTGACTATTTTCCTTTCGTCTGCGTCCCTTTCTTCTGGATGCAGGACGGATTCTTCGGTTATCGTCCGAAGTCTGCCATTGACTTTTCTCCATGTAACTCCGAAGAACCTTGCAAGCTCGCCCTCGGTCATGGCTACTTCGCCTTTTCCCCTGCGGATAACCTGCATACCATTTCCCCACTCGAAGTAGCTGCGCCCCGTGTCCAGACGGATTGCAGCCTTGGTCTTTATTCCATCTTCCGTATTCATGCCGTTTCCTCCATGCTTTTGTTTCTGCCTGTGTTGGCAATAGCCATTGTACCTATGGTAATAGTTTCCTTTACCGTTACCTTATCATCCTCTTTGTTCTTTTCCTGATGTTTGGCGATGAGTCTGTCCATATCCTCTGATATCTTTTTGTCCGTCACCTGCGCATAAACTTGAGTGCTTGATATGGAGGCATGCCCCATCATCTTGGCTATGCTCTCAATGGGAATACCTGCGCTTAGGCTCATCGTGCCGAATGTATGTCTTGCCATGTGGAAGGAAAGTCTTTGGCAGATACCGCAAGCCTTTCCCACAATACTCAGTTTGGCATCCATGACACTGCGGCTGCAATCACGGTGAAAGACAAGGTGATCCCCTTTTTCTTTCACCAGCAGATATTCTTCACTTCTTTCCTGCTCTTTCTGGCAATGACTGATGATGGCTTCCGCTATGGGATGTAACGGCACGATGAACTCAACCTTGGTCTTCTGACGTTCCTTTCTTATATACATCTGTTCGTCCGCTGTCGTTTGGATATGCTTGTTTTCTAAATTCTCCATGTCTGAGATAGCCAAGCCTGTGAAGCATGAAAAGACAAACATCAGTCTTGCCAGCTCCGCTTCCTTGTCGTTCATCTTCATTGCCATAAGTTTCATCACATCGCTCTTTTGCAGAAAGCGTATCTTCTTTTCCTCTTTCTCATACTTGGTATTCTCAAACGGATTGCAGCGGATAATCCTCTTGCTGACCGCACGGAACATCAGTCGGCTCAGCCAGCAGAGGTTGCTGTTGATGGTGGATGCTTTCAGTCCACGCTTTTTGAGAAAGAAACGGTATTCCTCGAACAAGTCCTCTGTAATTGTTCCGATGGATATGTCTTGTACTCCTTTGTTTTCTACAAATTCACGGAGATTTCTGTCAGAATAAAACAAATTCAGGTAAGTTCCCTCTGCCCTTGATCTGCCAACACTTTCCTTGACTGTTTGGAGTTCCGCCCAGCTCATGGCAAGGAGCGTGGTCGGATTGGTGGCAATACCCTGTAAGCGGTTCTTGATAAGCTCCACACTTACCACTCCATCCTTTACAAGAATGTCCCGATAGGTCTTTTCCACCAAATCCCTGAATTCTTTGATTCTTTGGTTTGTCTTCTTGTTGGTTGTCAAACCCTGCTTGGTGTTCCACTCGACAGGATGGCACTCTTCGCCTGTGGTAATGGCTGTGTTCTTTCCGTCGATGGTGATACGGCAGAGAATGGCGGTATTGCCGTCTGCCTTTGTTTTCTGTCTGTTAATATAGAACAGTATCTTGAATGTACTTCTCATAATGGTCTTGATTGAATTGTTCATGTTTTATTTAACGATAAAACAATGTTGAATGAAAGAAATGGTCAGATAGCCAACTGCATATCTTCAGTGAAAGAAAGGAAACGGTCAAATTCCTCAAAGAGTTTCCGCGGTGTTACCTTTGCATAACGCTCGGTCATGCTCACGTTGGAATGCCCCAGCATCTTGCTTACCGTTTCAATAGGCACACCCTGTTCAAGCGTGATGAGCGTGGCAAATGTGTGCCTTGCTGTATGTGTGGTAAAAGGAAACGAGATGCCAGCACGAAGCCGCAGGGCTTTCAAATAAGATTGGTAAGTGGCATATCCCATGAAAGGGAGCAATGTTTCCCTTTCATCGCTGTGGAGCTTCTCCATCAGCCATATGGCTTCAGGCAGCAGTTTGACACGACAAGGCACACCTGTTTTTTGGCGGTTGAACTTCAGCCAAAGGCTACCCTCGTCATCACGCACAAGATGGGACTTGTCCAGTTCCATCAAATCACAATATGCAGCACCCGTATAACAGGCAAAGAGGAAAATATCCCTTGCCGTTTCCATTTCCTCCTCCAAGTCCTCCAAGTGGAGAGTCTTTAACTTCTCAAATGCCCCTCTGTCAAGTGCTTTGGGGAGTTTCTTGTTACCCTTGCTGATTTTGACTTTGTCGAAAAGCAGGATGTCTGCCAATCCCTCACGGTAAGCCAGCCTGCATACCGTCTTCAAATGGGTGGCGACATTGTAGAATGAGCTTTCCTGAAATCCACACTCCCCTAAGAAGTACTGCTGAAACTCATGGATGAAGTTCTCTGTCAGTTGTGAGAGGGCTAAGTCAGAAACCTTATACTTCTTTTGGATGAACTCCTGCAAGTGGATTCTCGTGGAGTGATAGTTTGCCATTGACTCTTTTCTGATGTCTACACCGACATGACTTTCTTTCTCCTTTATGAGCATATCAAGTCTTTCGATGAGCATGCACCGTGTCTGCACACTTCCTTGAAACTGTTTCTTCACATCGGTTGCGTCAAATGGGCAACCTCTTGCAAGCAAAGACTGATAGGCTGACTGAATGGACAGCAGCAAATTCTCCAACCTGCCATTCACTTCCACCGCCTCACGACTTTTTCCGTCCATTCTGCTCTCACGGGGATTCCACAAGTCAGGATTGCAGGAGAGCTTGCAACTGAACTGTGCGATGGAACGCCCAATGGTTATCCGTCCCATAATCGGAGCCTTGCCCGACTTGTCCAGACCGCTCTTTTTGAGGTAGAGCAACACCTTCATTTTTTCTGTTTTCATACGCTTTGATGTTTTGTGGCAAAATTACCAATTTCAAAGCGTTTCTCTCTTATGCAGAAAACTGCCGACCGCAGCAACAGCCACACGAGTAAAAATAATTCAGTTACCGAATATTACTCCATCGTTACCTATGGCAAAATCGGGTAACGCTCTGGTAACTGAACTTCTGCCTAAATCTGCATATTATAACTCTTTTTGAAAAGAGCACTTCTATGCAAATTATTTCGTTTCCTGCTCATTATCAGTCAGTTTACACCAACTTCGATATTTCTTCATTTTCGTTGATTAGTTGCGATGCAACTACGGCCCTTTCGGCTTTCAAGTGTGGCCCTTTTGCAAATCCGGAGAGCCGGAATGGAAAAATCGATGCGCTTTTCGGGTAATCAGAAGCTTCCCTCCCGTTCTGGTTGAAGGATTTTATCGGATGCATTTTTGTTGATATTATTCACCACTATCCGGTAGTTTGCAGAGATAGCTTTCACCGCTTTTCCGTCAGTGTGCGACCGATACATATATCCATTTCCGTCCTGTCAAATACCCACAGTCCCGTAAGGGAAACAAGGAAACAATGTGCCGGAAATCCTCCTCCAACCATCAGGCAAGGAACATGACCAGCACTTGGGCGATGACCACACGGATGAACATACCCAAAGGATAGACCGTGGCATAGCTGATGCTGGCTGTTTCGCCCTCCAAGGTGTCGTTGGCATAACCCAAGGCCATAGGGTTGGCCATGCTTCCACAAAGGATGCCACAGATGGTGCCATAGTCAAACTTCTTGGTTTTCAGTGCTATGATACCTACAAAGAGTATTGGCAGGAACGTGAGCAGGAAGCCCAACCCTACCCACAGAAGCCCTTCAGGACGGAAGATGGTCTCGAAGAACTGGCCGCCGGCATCGAGTCCCAAGCAAGCCAAATAGAGCGAAAGACCGAGTTTGCGCAACATGAGACCGGCACTGCGGGTCATATAGGATATGAAATGTACGCGTGGGCCCAATGCTCCCACCACAATACCCATCACGATGGGACCGCCGGCAATGCCCAGTCTCACGGGAATGGTCATGCCGGGAATATCGATGGGAATGGTGCCGATGGCCAAACCGAGCAGCATACCGAAGAAGATGGCTCCGAGGTTGGGCTCGTTGAGCGTGCGCACGGCATTACCGAGGAAGTTTTCCACATGTTCCACATCGTTGGGTTCGCCCACTACGGTCAGCCGGTCGCCATATTGCAGGCGCAAATCGTCGGTAGCCAAGAGTTTGATGTCGCCGCGAATCACCCGGCTCACGTTCACTCCATAGGTGTTGCGCAACTGAAGTTGTCCGAGATATTTGCCATTGAGCACAGGCTTGGTGAGCACAATGACACGGCTCTCCACCTTCGAGTCGATGGCATTCCAGTCCACCTGGTCGCGGTTCCAGTCTTTTTCCACTTTCTCGCCGAACAGCAGTTCCATGGCATCCACCTCCTCCTTGTTGCACACCACGAGCACATTATCGCCCGTGTTCATGACAGTATCGGCTTCCGGGACAATAACATTGCCGTCGCGCCACACGCGCGACATGATGAACTTGCGGTGGGTCATCATCGAGATGGCGGCTATGGTCTTACCGTCGAGAGCCGGATTGACCACCCGAAACTGTCCCACGTAGGTGTGGTCTTCGGCCCCGTTGCCACGCACCATGAGGTCGGCAGGCTTGACAAAAAACCGCCGCATGAGCATCATAGCCAGAATGACACCCACCACACCCAACGGGTAGGTGACGGCACAAGCCAAGGCCACACTGCCACTCGGAAGACCGAGATGCTCAAGAGCCTGTTGGGCTGCACCGAGGGCAGGTGTGTTGGTGGTGGCTCCACAGAGGATGCCCACCATGTCGGAAAGCCCTACGGAGGTAAGAAGACCTAAAACGACGGTCATTGCCGTGCCCAAGAGAATGACTCCGAGCCCCCAAAGATTGAGTTCTATGCCCTCGTGGCGCAGCGATCCGAAGAAGTTGGGGCCCACATAGAGGCCCAGCGTGTAGACAAACACCGTGAGTCCGAAACTCTCGGCAAAAAGGAGCATGTCGCGGTCGATGGTCAGGCCGCAGTGCCCGGCTACAATGCCGATGAAGAAGACAAAGGCAATACCGAGCGAAATGCCTTTGACATGGAGTTTGCCCAAGGCCAGCCCCAGTGCACATATCAGCGACAGCACCACGATGGCCTGCACGGCCGAATGTATGTTAAAAAGGGAATCCCAATACATTGTCAGTTGGTTTGTTCGATGTCTGCCTTCGCTCTGCCACGCCGGAACCGCTCTCTCCGTGCGCAGAGCCAGAGGGTCAGATGATGTTCAGATAGCGTTCGAGCGGTATGCCGACGTTCTTGTCTTCGTTGTCCTTGTTGAGGTCTATCAAGCGATAGACGGCATCCATCGCCTTGCGGGTGCTCTCCATGAGCGGTTCGTCATCAAGTAGATGGCCCACAAGCACAGCCGAAAAGATGTCGCCCGTACCGGGGAAGTGTACCGGAATCTCGTCGTAGGGCAACAGAAAATAGGTGTCACTCTCGTGGTTGTAGCCCGCCACCGACGGTTGCCCGTCCACGGGAATGCTCGTGACAAATGCCGAGCGCGACCCGATTTTGCACAGATGGTTGAGCAGGCTTTCGGCTTCGGCCCGTGAAACGCCATCGGGCGAATAGCTCCGGCCCGTGAGATAGCAGGCTTCGGTGTAGTTGGGATAGCACAGATGAGCCACGCCGAGCATCTCGCGCATGGAATTGATGGTGGCCGGAGTGACACCGTTGTAGAGTTTGCCCTCATCTCCCATGATGGGATCCACAAAGATGGTGGCTCCCTTTGCTGCCTGTTCACGGCAGTAGCGGGAGATGATGGCAGCCTGACGCTCGGAGGCGATGAAGCCGGTGGCAATGGCATCGAACGAGAAGCCAAGCTGTTTCCATACGGGAAACACCCCTTTGATATAGTCGGTGGTCTCGAGTATGTTGAACTTCCCATAATCGAGCGTGTTGGAAACCAATGCTGTGGGCAGATTGTAGGTGGGATGGCCAAAATAGGAAAGTATCGGCAGCATCGCCGCCGTGGCCACCTTGCCGTAGCCTGCCATATCGTTGATTAGCAGAATTTGTTTCTTACTCATCTTTCATTCACAATTTGGGTACAAAGATACATATTTTTTATTATCTTTGTCACAAAATCTCATAAAATGCATTTCAAACGAACCATGAAACGAAACCTGCTCATCACTGCCGCCATTTTGCTGGCAGCAACCCTTTCCACCGCCTCCCCCAAAGCGGGGAAAAGCGGTATCGACCGTCGGCTTGTCGTAGGCCGCAACAATCCTCTTGTGCAAATGGTCGACACGATGGCCGCACTCACCGTGGGCAACGGGCACATAGCCCTCACGGTGGATGCCACCGGACTCCAGACTTTCCCCGAGCACTACCGCAACGGAACGCCGCTCGGCACCATGAGCGACTGGGGCTGGCACGCTTTTCCCAACACGGAAGGCTACCGACCGGAAGAGACGCTCGCCGACCACAACTTCCATCGGGGCCGGGGGGATGAACTTTATACCGTGCAGTTCCGACAACCGGGCCGGCAGAAAGAGGCTTCCGACTATTTCCGTGCCAATCCCCACCGCCTGCATCTGGGCTGTATGGGATTCTCGTTCGACAGTCCGAAAGAGGTCAAGAACATCAAACAACTATTGGATTTATGGAACGGGGAGATTAAAAGCCACTTCACCCATGAGGGAAAAGCATACGACGTAAAGACATTCTGCCTGCCCCATCGCGACAAGTTTGTGACCAACATCAAGGCCCAAGGGGGATGCACGCTCCGCTTCCGGGTGCCCTACCCCACGGGGGCGCATACCGACGACGGATGCAACTGGGCATCGGGGACGAACATCAGAATGGAGATAGCCAACCACGAGTTGGGAAATCTGACACTTGCCGTGAGCATTGACACCACAACCTACTATGTGCGGTTCACTTGGACGGGCAGGGTGAAGTTGGCCATTCCGCATTTCAACGAACTCTGTCTGACCACCGCAAAGAATGACTTCACGCTGGCATGGGAGTTTCTGCCCGAGAAACCCAAGACGGAACCGGCACCTACGAAAAGCCAAGGACACTGGAAACTGCTGCCTGCAACGACCTCGTTCACGACCTTGGAGCAGCAGGCAGCCGCCCACTGGAACCAATTCTGGAGTAAAGGGGGCATCGTAGACTTCTCACGTGTGCCCGACTCAAGGGCCCGTGAACTGGAACGGCGTGTGGTGCTCAGCCAATATCTGTTGGCCGTGAACGACGGGGGCAACACGCCCCCACAGGAAACGGGACTCACCTACAACTCGTGGTTTGGCAAGTTCCACTTGGAAATGACGTGGTGGCACCTCGCGCCGTTTGCTCTTTGGGGCCACCCCGAACTGCTCGACCGCTGCCTGTCGTGGTATGCCACGGCCGAGCCGATGGCTCGGGAGATAGCCCGCAGACAGGGATTCAAGGGAGTGAGATGGATGAAAATGACCGACCCGTCGGCCACCGAAGCTCCTTCCAACGTCGGCTCCTATCTCATCTGGCAGCAGCCTCACCTTATCTATTTGGCCGAACTGCTCTATCGGGCAGCACCGACAGCCGAAGAGAAGGAGCAAGTGGTGGAGAAATATGGCCGACTGGTGGAGGAGACGGCCGACTTCATGGCCGACTTTGCCGAGCTTGACAACCGCCACAGCCGCTACATCCTGCGGGGCTGTATTCCTGCCCAAGAGACGCTCAACGCCGACTCGGTGGTGAATCCGCCTTTCGAACTCAACTACTGGCAGTGGGGGCTGACTGCGGCACAGCGATGGCGCGAGCGGCAGAGACGGCCGAGACAGCCATTGTGGGACGACATCATCGCCCGCCTGTCGCCTTTGGCCGACCAAGACGGTGTTTATCTCACGGCCGAGACAGCACCGTTGCCCACGGGAAGAGCCGAACAAACGGACAATCCGAAAGGCATCGACCGGTTTGCCAGCGACCACCCCATGCCACTCGGAGCCTTGGGCATGTTGCCTGCCAGCCGGCTGGTGGATAAGGCCAAGATGCACAAGACCTTCCGATGGATAGCGGACAACTGGAACTGGCAGAAGACCTGGGGCTGGGATTACCCCATGACAGCCATGTGTGCCGCCCGTCTCGGACTGAAAGAACAAGCCGTCAATGCCCTGCTCATGAACCGGCAGAAGAACACCTACCTCGCCAACGGACACAACTATCAGGACAACCGTCTCCGAATCTACCTGCCGGGCAACGGCGGACTGCTCACGGCCATAGCCATGATGGCTGCGGGATGGGATGGGGCCAAAGGCCGAAATCCCGGTTTTCCCGACGGCTGGGACGTGTGGTGGGAGGGGTTGCTGCCCATGCCATGAGTGCATCAGAGCACAAAAGGCCGCTTCCCGAGAGGAAAAAAAACATCACCCCCATAACCAACAGAAACGGGAGACCGCCGCAAAGGTGGTCTCCCGCTTTTCGTTTTCAGCCTACCAAGCCGTCTCACAAAGGCCCTAAAAGTCTGCGACGGGCTCTTGGTAGAAATCCCTCACCGGGCTTAGGCCCTGCGACCATACTGCTCGTCGAGGTTGAAGATGGCGCTGTCGCCCATGCGCTTCAGACGGTCTACGATGCCGCTGGCCGTAGCCTCTTCCTCCACCTGCTCGCGGACAAACTGCCAAAGGAAATCTTGGGTAGCCTTGTCGCCCTCGGCGATGGCCTCGTCGAGCAATTTGTCGATGAGGCTGCTGATGTGGCACTCGTGCTTGTAGGCATCCTCAAAGGCATCGAGTGGAGCCGTCCAAGTTTGCTTCACGGCCGGAATCTGGCCCACCACGGCCTCTCCGCCGCGCTTGATGAGATAGTTGGCCATCTGATAGGCATGATCCATCTCTTCGGCCGACTGCTTCTTCATCCACGTGGAAAAGCCGTCGAAGCCTTCTTTCTCGAAATAGAAAGACATGGAAAGATAGAGATTTGCCGAATAAATCTCACTAACGATTTGTTTGTTCAGTGCGTCTTGTAATGAATTGGAAATCATAATGTTTTAACTTTTAAATAATACTTCTTCTGTTCTATGGGCGCGGAAAACTCTCTTACTGTCCCGACCGTCACATGTTGCAAAGATAGACAAAAATAGCATAGCCTGTTCGATAGTCACCTATTTTTTTACAGTGTTTTATATAAATTACAATTTCGCATACCTCTTGCTGTCTCGAAATAAGCCCACGAAGATTTGGCCATTAGCGCGGTTAGTGGTATCTTTGCCTGATTTTACAATATTCGACATGAACGACATTTGTTGCATCAGACAACATCACCAAAGACAAGATCATCACGCTCGGAAGCAACGGTTCGCTTATCTTCGCCGACGGTGAGTTCCACAAGATTCCGGCCTATCGGCCCGGCGAGATGATCGACGAGTGTTTAATGCCCCCTAAGTTAGGGGGATGGGGGTCTGAACAAGGGAAAAACTCTATATAGCACGAACTATTAAAGATTTAGAAAAAGCCTTACACGCCATTTTTCCGAGCCCGTTTGACATGCCGGTTATATCCCTCCTTTTCGCCTCATCCGCCCCATCGATTTCCCCACTCGGCCCGACCGACTTTGCAAAACGGCCACAGGCAGAAGCTCGTTCGGCCCGAATGAAAAGCTAAAAGAGCCCGTTTTGCAAGCCCATTCCGGCCAGAAAAGCCCCCTTTAGGAGGTTGTGGGCTGTTAGAGAATTGGAAAATAAAAAAAGGGAAACGCTCTCACGCTTCCCTTGCCAATGCAAAGATACAACTTTTTGGAGTCGAATACAAATAACGAATGAATTTGTTTTACATATCAACAAGAAGATTCTGCCCCGAATCCGTATTAACGGATTCGCCTCATTCGCACCATTCGCCGACCTACTATCTATCAGAAGAATAGCGTGCCCGGCAGGACACAGCCCCTTTACCTTTTTACTCTTTTACCTCTTTACATCCGTCCACTCTCAGCTGCCAGAAGGCTACGGCCGACGCTGCCGCCACGTTGAGCGAGTCCACGCCGTGGGCCATGGGAATGCGCACCACATAGTCGGCCTGCTCAATGGTTTCGCGAGGCAGCCCGTCGCCCTCGGTGCCCATGACGATGGCCAGACGCGGTTCGGCGGCCAGGGCCGGATCGTCGAGCGGAACCGAGCGGTCGGTGAGGGCCATGGCCGCCGTGCGGAATCCCAAACGGGAAAGGGAGGCGATGGAATCATCGAGCCAAGTCCAAGGCACAAGAAACACCGACCCCATCGACACGCGCACAGCCCGGCGGTTGAGCGGGTCGCAGGAGTCGCGAGTGAGCAGCACGGCATCAATGCCGAGGGCCGCCGCCGAACGGAAAATGGCTCCGATGTTGGTGGTGTCTACCACCCCGTGGATGACCACCACGCGACGGGCTCCGCGACACACCTCTTTCACATCGGGCAAGAGAGGGCGGCGCATGGCACAGAGTACGCCCCGGGTGAGTGTATAACCCGTGAGTGCGGCCAGCACCGGACGCGGCCCCGTGTAGACGGGCAGATCGCCGCAACGCGCGATGATGGCTGCCGCGTCGCCGGCAATGTGTTTGTGCTCGCAGAGCAATGCCAAGGGTTCATAGCCTTTGTCGAGGGCCACCTGAATCACTTTGGGGCTCTCGGCAATGAACAGGCCGCGCTCCGCATCCACCTGATGGCGCAGTTGCGCTTCGGTGAGCGTGCTGAAAATCTCCACTCCCGGATGTGACAGGGAAGTTATTTCGATGACCGGCATAGGATGGGACAGACTCTGACGGTCAGCGCTCGATGCGCCCGCCGGTGGAAACGATATTGGCAATGATTTCTTCCTCGGAGACCAGATTCTGGTCGCCGGGCACGGTGTTCTTGAGGGCACTGGCCGAGAGACCGAAGTCGAGACAACGCCGGTTGTCACCGGGCCAACGGCCAAGGGCGTGAAGATAGGCTGCCACGAAAGCGTCGCCGACCCCCATCGGGTCGACAATGGGCGCAATGTCGTAGATGCGGGTGGTGTAGAGCCGCCCCTCCTCGGCATCATAGAGCACGCCGGTGAGCGTGTGGTGGCTGGAGGCCAACTGATTGCGCAGAGCCATCAGCATCTTCTTGCAGCGCGGAAAAAGCTTGTGCATCCGGGTAAAATAGTCTTCGTATGCGAGTCGGTCGAGCCGATAGTCGACATCGGAGGCTTCAAAAGGGATATGAGGCACGCCACCGGCTATTTCCCACTCGTTCTGGTCGCCGAAGATGATGTCGCTGTGCTGCATGAGTTGGAAGAGCACATCGTGGGCTTCCAGACCGAAGCCCCAGAGGTTTTTGCGGTAGTTGATGTCGCAGGAGATAGTGAGTCCGAGACTGTCGGCCAACTTCACGGCATCGAAAGTGGTGTTCATCGCATCGCGGCTGATGGCGCAGGTGATGCCCGAACAGTGAAAGAGACCGGCATCGGCGAGCACCTCCTCCCAGCGGATCATGCCCCGTCGGAGACTGTAGAAGGAGGAAAGTTTGCGGTCGTAGACCACATGGGAGTTGCGCATGGCGGCGGCTTCCTCAAAATAGTAGGTGCCCAGGCGGTCGCCGCCACGCACCACATGGGACACGCCAAGGCCGAACTCGCGAAGGTGCATGAGCGCGGCATCGCCCGCATCGTTTTGCGGAATGCGCGAAACAAATTCCACCTCGTCGCCCAGACAGGCCAGCGACACGGCCACGTTGGCTTCACTACCGCCGTAGTTGCCCTCAAAGTTTTTTCCCTGTGAGATGCGGCGGTAGCCGGGCTTGGACAGCCTCAGCATGATTTCTCCGAATGTAACGATCTTTTTCTCCATGTGTCTTGAAATGAAAAAAGGTGAGGGCCGGCACAGCCCTCACCTTATTATATTAACCATGTTTACTTGGAAACGAGTTCCTTGGTGTCGCGGGCAATGACAATCTCCTCGTCGGTGGGCACCACCACCACCTTCACCCGGCTGTCGGGCGTGGATATGACGGCTTCCTTGCCTCGTATCTTGTCATTCTTCTCCTTGTCAATCTTGATGCCGAGGAAGTCGAGATTCTCGCAGGCATCGAATCGCATACCCGTCTGGTTCTCACCCACACCGGCTGTGAAGACGACGGCATCCACTCCGCCCATGGCGGCAGCGTAGGCACCGATGTACTTCTTGATGCGGTAGGAATACATTTTCAAAGCCAAAATGGCACGCTCGTTGCCCTCGTTGGCGGCATTCTCCACATCGCGCATGTCGCTGGAGATGCCCGTGATGCCGAGCACACCACTCTGCTTGTTCAGATAGTCGGCAGTCTCCTGCGGCTTCATGCCGAGCTTGTCCATGATGTAGGTCACGGCCGAAGCGTCAATGTCTCCCGAACGGCTGCCCATCATCAGGCCGGCCAGCGGGGTGAGGCCCATAGAGGTGTCGAGCACCTTGCCGTTGAGTACGGCTGCAACAGAGGCCCCGTTGCCGATGTGACAGGTGATAATCTTCGAGTGGTTGACATCCAAGCCCAGTATCTCGCACACGCGCTTGGAAACGTAGCGGTGGCTGGTGCCGTGGAAACCGTAACGGCGCACGTGGTATTTCTCGTAGAGCTCGTAGGGCACGGCATAGAGATAGGCGTAGTCGGGCATCGTGCTGTGGAAGGCATTGTCGAACACGCACACCTGCGGAGTGCCGGGCATGAGGGCATCCACGGCACGCAAGCCTTTCAAGTGGCCGGCATTATGGACGGGAGCGAGGTCGCACAGTTCTTCAATACCGTCTTCCACGCTCTTGTCGACGATGACACTCTGGTTGAACTTGTCACCGCCCTGCACCACGCGATGGCCCACAGCGTCGATTTCCTCCAGACTCTTGATGGCCCCGATCTCAGGATCAAGCAAGGTCTTGAAGACAAAGTTCACACCTTCCTTGTGGTCGGGCATGTCGTGCATGATCACTTTTTTCTCGCCACTTGGCAGCGTCACCTTGATAAAAGCGTTGTCGATGCCGATGCGCTCCACGCCTCCCTGGGCCAACACAGACTCATCGTCCATGTTGTAGAGCTTGTACTTGATAGAACTACTGCCGCAGTTCAGGACTAAAATCTTCATATCGTGTTAGTTTGATTGATTTCAAAGGTTTCCGTTATTTGGCATCCTGCGCCTGACAAGCGGTGATAGCCACCATATAGTAGATGTCATCGACGGAGCAGCCGCGGGAAAGATCGTTCACCGGACGGGCGATACCTTGAAGGATGGGGCCTACGGCCATGGCACCGCCGAGACGCTGCACGAGCTTGTAGCCGATGTTGCCCACCTCAAGATTGGGCACAACAAGCACATTGGCCTTGCCGGCAATGGGGCTGCCGGGAGCCTTCTTGGCACCGACAGAGGGCACGAGGGCCGCATCGGCCTGCAACTCGCCGTCGACATGCAGGTCTGGATAGCGCTCCTGCGCCAGCTTGGTGGCCTCAACCACTTTGTCCACCACCTCATGGGAGGCACTGCCCCACGTGGAGAAACTCAGCATGGCCACGCGCGGCTCGGCAAAGCCGGCGATGCTCTTGGAGGTCTGGGCGGTGCAATAGGCTATCTGTGCCAACTGGTCGGCATCAGGCACCGGGGTCACGGCCACGTCACCCATCACCACCACACCGTTCTCGCCATACTGCTCCTGCTTGCTGATAATGAGCATGGCCCCACTCACACAAGTGATGCCCGGAGCACACTTGATGATTTGCAGAGCCGGCCGAAGCGTGTCGCCTGTGGTGCTCAAGGCACCCGAAATCTGTCCGTCGGCTCCGTCGGTCTTGATGATCATGCAGCCGAGATAAAGATTGTTCTTGGTCACAAGTTCACGAGCCTTCTCAATAGTCATGCCCTTTTTCTGGCGGAGTTCGGCCAGTTTGAGGGCATACTCTTCAGCCTTGGGATTGTTGAGTGGGTCGATGATGGTAGCTTTGTCGATGTTTTTCAGTCCCCATCCGGCTGCCAGTGTCTTGATGTTGGCGGGATTACCGATGAGGATGAGTTCTGCTATGTCGTCGGCTAATACCTTGTCGGCGGCTTTCAAGGTGCGCTCCTCCTCTGCTTCGGGGAGCACGATGCGCTGTTTGTTCGATTTGGCGCGTGCTACGATCTGATCTAATAAGCTCATAGTTTGTTTAATCTTTTTAATATATGTTGATTGAAATTCTATACATTTTGCCACTTACAGATTACAAAAGTACGTTTTTTAATCGATATAAACGTGAGCAAACAGATAAAAAAACATAAATCCGACGATATTGCGAAGATTCTTCCCGTTTGGCAAGTCGGCTGCAAGCGTTCTACGCCATCTCTGCGGTGAGAATGCTCTCGAGCTGCTCCGCCGAAAGGCGCAGGTGAAATTCGCCCTTGATGGCCACGGAGATGCGCCCCGTCTCTTCCGAAACCACCACGGCGATAGCATCAGAATTCTGCGAGATGCCCATGGCGGCGCGGTGGCGGAGTCCCAATTCCTTGGGAATGCCGAGGTTGTGGCTCACGGGCAGAATGCAGCCGGCAGCCTTTATGCGCCGGTTAGAGATGATCATGGCCCCGTCGTGCAGGGGTGAGTTTTTGAAGAAAATGTTTTCGATGAGCCGCTGGTTGATGCGCGCGTCAATGAGGTCTCCCGTGTCCACAATGTCATTAAGGGGAACTCCGCGCTCAATGACAATCAGGGCCCCGACATACTTTTTGCTCATGCTCATGCAGGCCATCACAATGGGAATGATGGTCTCGCGATCCACCTCTTTCTCTTTCACCTTATTAGACTTGAAGAAATTCACCAGCCTGCGCATCCCCTTCTGCGTACCGAGTTCGTAGAGAAACTTGCGTATGTCTTCCTGAAAGATGACGATGAGGGCAATGACACCCACGCTGACCAGCTTGTCGAGAATGGAACCGAGCAGCCTCATCTCCAACACCTGACTCACGAATAGCCATATCAGGATGAAAAGCATGATGCCGATGAACACGTTGAGCGAACGGCTCTCCCTCATCAGCCGGTAGATGTAGTACAACATCATCGCCACGGAGATGATGTCTATGATGTCTTTTAGACCAAATTCAAAAGGCATAGGTCATGGTTTAAGCATTCAACATTTCCACTATCTTCACCGCCTCGACGGCTTCTTTCACGTCATGGACACGCAGGATAGAAGCTCCTTTGGCCAGCGAAAGGGCGTGAAGGACGGTCGTTCCGTTGAGCGCACTTGCCGGAGTGCCGCCCAAAAGTTTGAAAATCATAGACTTCCGGGACACACCCACGAGCAGCGGAAGCCCCAGTACATGCAGTTTTTCCATCTCCCGCATCAGCCGGTAGTTCTCCTCCAGCGTCTTCCCGAAGCCGAATCCCGGGTCGAGAATAATGTCTTTCACTCCCCGGTCGCGCAGTTGCTGCACCTCGTCGGCAAAAGCGATGAGCATGTCGTGAAGCGAGGACTTCACCGACATGAGGATGTAGGGACATTTGAGTTCCCCCACCACGTCGAACATACGCTCCGTCTCGTGGATGGGCGTGTCCACAATGCCCGTGATGCCGCCCTCCGACACATCATTGATGATGTCTGCCCCCCACTCCGCAATGCACTTCCGGGCCACAGCCGGCCGGTAGGTGTCGACCGAAACGACGGCATCGGGCTGCTCTCGGCGCACGATGCCAAGAGCCCATTGTAGCCGGCGCGCCTCTTCGTCCTCACTCACTTCCTGCGCCCCGGGCCGTGTGGAGAAGGCTCCGATGTCAATCATCGTTCCTCCTTGGGCGATTATCTCGTTGGCTCTGTCGGCTATCTCCCGCTCCGTCTGTTTCCTGCTTCCGGAATAGAAACTGTCGGGAGTGACATTGAGGATGCCCATCACCTGCGGCCTGCTCAGGTCGACGAGCTTTCCGCGCACGTTGATGGTGTAATCGATTGGCTGTGTCATATAACTGCAAAAATAGGAATATTATTCGAGATTTCATTCCCATTTCACGAAAATTACAGTAACTTTGCATTAAAATGTTTTAACCATCATGGAACTATCCGAACTTTATAAGCTTTACCAACAGCATCCGCTCATCACCACCGACTCCCGCGACTGTCCCGAGGGCAGCATCTTCTTTGCCCTGAAAGGGGAATCATTCGACGGCAACCGATTTGCCAAGGCGGCCTTGGAGAAAGGATGCGCCTACGCCGTGATCGACGAACGGGAGTTTGCCGAAGAGGGCAACGGGCGACTGATACTCGTCGACAACGTGCTCACCACTTTCAAAGAACTGGCCCGCGAGCACCGCCGCCGGTTCGACATCCCCGTCATCGGCATCACGGGCACCAACGGCAAGACCACCACCAAGGAGCTCATCGCGGCCGTGCTGGGAGAGAAATACAACGTGATGTACACCCGGGGCAATTTCAACAACGATGTGGGAGTGCCCAAAACGCTCTTCTCCCTGCGCCCGGAACACGAGATTGCGGTCGTGGAAATGGGGGCCAGCCATCCGGGAGACATCAAGGCGCTGGTAGACTATGTGGAGCCTACGTGCGGCCTCATCACCAATGTGGGGCGTGCCCACTTGCAAGGATTCGGAAGTTTTGAGGGGGTGAAGCGCACCAAAGGTGAGCTCTACGACTTTCTGGAGAGCCACAACGGACTGCTCTTTCTCAACGAGAGCAATCCTGACCTCATGGAGATGGCTGCCCAACGCGACTTCGGACGCATCATCAGCTACGGCCGGGACGAAGGGGGCAACGTGGAAGGAGAGGTCATCGACTGCTCTCCATTTCTCAACTTCCGATGGCGACAGCATCTCCATGCCGGTCAAATGCCTGCCAATGCCTACGAGGTGGAGACGCATCTTATCGGGGCCTACAATCTCGACAATATGCTCGCAGCCATCGCCGTGGGCCTGCACTTCGGTGTTTCGCCCGCGCAAATCAACCACGCGTTGGGCCATTACATCCCAAGCAACAACCGCTCGCAACTCGAAACGACGGAGCACAACCGGCTGATTGTAGATGCCTACAATGCCAATCCGTCGAGCATGGCGGCCGCCATCGACAATTTCAAACTGATGAAAGCCGAGCGGAAAATGGCCATCCTTGGCGACATGCTCGAACTGGGGGCCGTGAGCGACGAAGAACACCAGAAGACTGTCAATGCGCTCGCGGCCGCCGGAATCAAGGAAGTGTGGCTCGTGGGCGAGGAGTTTGGCAAAACCCACACCGCCTTCCGCAAGTTCAAGAACGTGGATGAAGTGAAAGCGGCCATCGCAGCCCATCGCCCCGAGAACTATTACATACTGATAAAAGGCAGCAACGGCATCCACCTCTCGCAGTTGCCCGAACTGCTCTGAAAGCCATATAAAGATCAGTCTGCCAACCGAACAGTTTTAGTCGGGCCCATATAACGAACGGAGGCCGGAATCTCATTGCTGAGTTCCGGCCTCCGTTCTGCTGTGGTACCTCTTGGAGTCGAACCAAGGACACATGGATTTTCAGTCCATTGCTCTACCACCTGAGCTAAGGTACCCTCGTTTGCTTTTGCGGGTGCAAAGATAGGACATTTTAATCATTCCGGCAAATTTTCCACTGCATTTTATTCATCTCCTCCCATTTTTCTCACAAAACTTGCACGTAATTCAGTTTTTTACCGTATCTTTGCACCCGCAAACGGTCTCATGACCGATTTTGCAATCGGGATGTAGCGCAGTTGGTAGCGCACTACGTTCGGGACGTAGGGGTCGGGCGTTCGAGTCGCCTCATCCCGACCATCAATAAAGAGGATGTGTTTCACGACACATCCTCTTTGCATTTATAGCTTAAAGATACTTTTGTAACTACGAAGAATATCAACAAAAACACCTCCACCAAAATTCTCCAACCAGAACGGAAAACCGGTTTTAAATCACCCGAAAAGTCCACTGACATTCTCATTCGGGCTCTTCGAATTTGCAAAAGAGCCACAGTTGAAAGCTCAAAGGGGCTCAACTGCCGTGCAACGGTGCCCCTTTTGCAAGCCCGTTTGGGCCCTTTTAGGGCCATTTCCGGCCTCCGTCACACGTCAAGAAAATTCAAACGACTGATTTTCAGCATTTTAAAAGTATCGCCAAAACTCGCGTATTTGCAACGAATGGGGCGTTCGGCACAAATATCGCAAACAGAGAGGCCGAAAACGAACAAATAGTTTTACACCACAGAGGAGCCCTCAGCCTCGCGCCTCCCGACATGGATGGTGAGCGAGGCTCTGTCAAGCACGATGCCCTTGCGCTCCACGTAGCGGCTCAAGGCTCCTGCGGCAGCCAGTTCAGCGGGAGTGCCGATGCTCAAACGGTTGTCGGGTTCCATGAGCCAGAGGCGGTCGGCGAGCTGCAGGGCCAGCTCCAAATCGTGGGTGGAGAGAAACACTGTCTTGTCCATCTCGTGGGCCAAACGGCGCAACAGCTGCATCATCTCCACCTTGCTCGGGAAGTCGAGAAAGGCCGTGGGCTCGTCCAAAAAGATGACAGGGGTCTGCTGGGCCAACGCCTTGGCTATCATCACCTTTTGTCGCTCGCCGTCGGAGAGGGTGTGAATCGTCCTTTCGCCCAACCGGCTGATGCCCACCATTGCCAAAGCGTCGGCCACGACGGCTTCATCGGCGGGCGAGAGGGTGCCCCAGAAACCCGTGTAGGGCGAGCGGCCGATGCCCACAAGTTCGTGCGCAGTCATGTTTTGCACATCGGGTTTGACGGTGAGCACCACCCCGATAGTCTTGGCCAACTCCTTTTGACTATAACGCACGAGTGACTTTCCAAACAGTGCCACCTCACCGGCAAGGGGGGGCTGAAAGGCAGAGAGGGTGCGCAACAGCGTGGATTTGCCCACCCCGTTGGCCCCCAAGAGGCACGTCATTTCGCCGCTTTGCAACACAGCCGACAGCCCGCGAGCCACCGTCTTCGTCTCCCGCCGGTCGCGATAGCCTATGTCCACGCCGGTGAGCCTGATCGTTTCTTCCATGTCGCGAAGTTACGGCTTTTTCCGGAGAAAGCCATCGGATGCGTGTAAAATTGCAGGTGGAACCATCGCAAAAACATTTTACTGTTCGACAGATTTGTCGTATCTTTACAATGGGAAGGGGAGATGGCGGGGTGACAAGTAGACGAGTAGACAAGTTACTTAACTTTTTTCCTGTAGAAAAGAATCCGTTTCCCCACGATAATTTTCCACTTCACACGCAACTTATCTGCTCATCTACACGTCTACTTGTTAACTTTTTCTCCTTTTTACTTAGCTTTTTGGGGTTCTGAACTGTAATAGTAATGTATGAAACGAAAAAAGACGGACATAGAGCGGCTCTTCAGAAGTCATTATGAGAAGATGTATCATCTGGCCAAAACCATCCTCTACGATGACGCCGAGAGCCGGGACGCAGTGAGTGAGGTCTTCGCCCAGCTGCTCCGGGAGCCTATCACCCTGCTGCCCGAGAGCGAAGAGGGCTATCTGCTGAGAAGCGTGCGCAACCGCTGCCTCAACGTGATAGCCCACAAGTCGGTCAGGGAACGGGCCGTCCGGCTCTTGCTCGCCGAGGGAGAACCGCTCACTGTCGAGGAAGACAGCGAACTGCTCGACCGGGTGATGGTGGCCATCAACGCCCTCCAACCTCCCCTCCGACGGCAGATTCTCCATCTGCGCCACCTGCAAGGGCTTTCATACAAGGAGATAGCAGAGGCCACGGGCGTGAGCCGGGTCACCGTGTATCATCATCTCTCGCAGGCCATGGACAGTTTAAGAAACCACTTTAAACAAGCAGAACAATGACAACAAAACTTCGGGAAGAAAAACGGATGAGGTTTCTCGACATGCAGGAACATCCGAAGAACTACACCGCCGAGCAGATAACCGAACTGCTTGAGGATAAAGACATCAAAGCCTTTGCCCGCACCATGACCCTGACCAAGCGGGCCTTGACGAGGAGTGAGGCCGGGAGCGTGGATGTGGACGAGGCGTGGCGCACGTTTGCCGACAGCCACCGGCTCTCCCGCCGGCGCAGCATTAAAGCGGCGGCAGCCGCCATCAGCATAGTGTTTCTCTCGGGAACGGCTCTTGCTGCAGCGCTCCATTGGGGCGTCTTTGCGCCGTCTTCTCCTTCTGCCACGACGGTGCAGATGCCTCAAACCACGCAGATGGTACCTAAAGCCGGCACCCGACAGACAGCGGACGCGCCGAGAGACACGGTAGATATGGCACCGGTCACGTTTGAAGATGCCGAACTGGAGCAAGTGCTCACGGCCATGAGTGTTTTCTATCATGCCCGGCTCGTCTTCTCCAACGAGGCAGCCCGCCACCTCCGTCTCTACTTCAAGTGGGACAAGCACGAACCACTCCCCCGGCAGATAGAACTGCTCAACGGCTTCGAGCGCATCAACATCACCTATACCGACAATGCCATCATCGTAGAATAGACCATGAACAGAATCTTATCCTCACTCCTGCTTTGCGCCCTCTGTTGCCAACTCCACGCGCAGTATATCAACCGACAATATAATAATGTGTCGGTGGCAGCGGCGCTGAAAGAACTTAACGTGCTTCAAGACAAATACGTAGTCAACTTCATCTACGATGATTTGGAAGATTTCAAAGTGACCACGCACGTCCACAACCGGTCGGTGCCCGATGCTATCCGGCAAATCATCGGCTTCTACCCCATCCGCATGACCCAACTCGATCGGGTGTTGCTCGTGGAGTGTACCCACAAGACGAGCCGCCATCTCACGGGCAAAATCGTCGACGAACACAACGAACCCGTGGCCTTTGCCAACATCGTCCTCCTCTCCGTGGCCGACTCCACTATTATTGCCGGCGGCGTGAGCAACGAGAGTGGCGTCTTCGTCATACCTTATGAGCCCGAACAGGTGCTCGCCAAAATCAGTTATGTGGGCTACAAGACCCTCTACCAAACCTTTTCCACGGAACAGACCGGCCTCATCCGTCTGCAACCCGAGGCACAGACCCTGCACGCCGTGACGGTGAAAGGAGCAGCTCCTCTGACTACACTCAAAAATGAAGCCTTAGTCACACGCGTGGAAGGAACGTTTCTTGCAAAGGTCGGTACGGCTTTTGATGTATTGTCAAGGGTTCCGGGAGTCATTGACAATGGAAAGAAAATAGAGGTGATTGGAAAAGGAACTCCCCTTTTTTACATCAATGGTCGTCTCATGTACAACGAGTCAGAGTTAGATCAAATAGCTTCTTCAAAAATAAAAAACGTTGAAGTCATAACCACTCCCGGTGCAAAATATGATGCAACGGCAAAAGCCATTGTCCGCATCACAACAATAAAGGCCGTGGGCGAGGGGGTAAGTATCAACAATCGGACTATGATGGCAGTTCAACATTATGCGCACGGTTTGGAAGAACTGAATCTTAATTTCAGAAGAGGAAAACTCGATATGTTCGGCATGGTAGAGTATGAGAAAAGCCGCGAAAGACAATTTATCAACATGAACCAATATACTTACGGCTCACATTTCCTTCAACAGACAAACGCCAACAAGCGCACCTCTAACCAACGGCTGTATGCCGGGAAAGTCGGAATAAACTATACGTTCAATGAACATCATTCATTAGGATTGATTTATGATTTCAGTTATCATCCTTCATCCTCCGGTAACTCATCCAACACCCATTTCAACATAGATGAAACTTTGGTTAATAGCTTGTCAAACACAGAGACAACCAAGTTGTATTCTCACAAGCACCTACTTAGTAGCTACTATTCGGGGAAAATGAATAAATGGCAACTGGACATCAATATGGACGCCATGCGGACATCCCAAAATAATAGGCAAGACGTAATGGAAGTAGCAACAGATACGGGGGACAGAACTTTTTTCACCACTAATGGTATAGCCAACAGCCTTTTTGCAGCAAAAGCTGTAGTAACGAGGGACATCGGAAACGGACATATCACTTTCGGAACAGAATGGAGTTTTACAAATAGAAAAGACTCCTACGATACGGAAGAAACATTCCTCTCATCCAACCATATAAAAATTAAAGAAAACAACAGTGCCTTATTCTTAGAGGCACTTCAACGCTTGGGAAAACTATCAGCCACTGTCGGCATGAGATGGGAACATGTAAACAATGACTACTTGTATAATGGTGTAAAGAGCAGCACGGAAAGCCGTACATACCACAACCTTTTTCCTTCCGTGATGCTTACTTATCCTATCGGAAATGCCAGAATGAGACTTAGCCATGCGAGGAAAATAACCCGCCCAGCCTACAATCAACTCAATAGCCATATACAATACATAAACCGATACACATATCAATCGGGAAATCCATCCCTCCGACCTTCGTATAAAGATAACCTTACGCTAAATGCCAACTGGAAGTGGATAACTTTTATGTTGGACTACACCCATACCTCAAATGACATCATCTCTGTCTATACACAATATAAGGACAATCAAGACATAGCGCTCATTCAAAAGCAGAATGCACAGTCGTACAATCAGTTTTCGGCAATGCTCAATCTGTCTCCCGGTTTGGGCAAATATCATCCACAACTGATGGGAGCCATTATAAAACAATTCTATGACATCTCATTCAAAGGCCAACAAAAGAGCCTTAACAGGCCTATCGGAATCGTGCGTTTCAACAATGCGATAAATCTTCCTTTAGATATATGGTTGAATGCCGACTTCTCGCTAAGAACTTCAGGGGAATCGGAGAATATGTATATAAAAGGTGCCCATCGGTTTGATCTCAGTCTATACAAAGCGTTTGATAAAGACAGATGGAGCATAAAACTGCAAGGAACAGACTTATTCAACACTTCAAGAACCGCCGTAACCATTTACAGTGACATACGGAAGATGGACATGCACAAGTTTCTTGACACCCGTGAAGTTTCACTCACCATTCGTTACACCTTCAATGCCACCCGCAGCAAATATAAGGGGACGGGAGCGGGTAACGAGGAGAAACAAAGACTATAATTTACCTTGCTTCTATGACGGTGTATTACAATTCAATAGGAATTGGATGCGCCGTCTTCTCAATAGGTAAAGCATCAAAAAGCCAATACCGTTAAACAAAAATTTCATCTAAAAATTTGCATATACGTAACTTATAAATTACCTTTGTACCATGAAAGTCAGAGAAGTTGTAACATATAAGCATTATTTTGAAGATTTTTTCAAGGCACAAACTCAAAAGGTACGTGACAAAATCATCAAGGTGCTGGATATTGTGGAGCAGACAGAACATATTCCTCAAAACTATTTGAAATACATTGAAGGGACAAATGGAATGTTCGAGATACGCATCCAACTTGGGAATAATATCTTCCGCGTGTTCTGTTTCTTTGATGATAACAAGTTAGTGGTGTTGTTGAGTGGATTCCAAAAGAAGACACAAAAGACCCCCAAGGGCGAAATACAAAGGGCAGAAAGGCTCATGCGTGAATATTACGAAGAGAAAAAGATGGAGGAACAACAATGAAAACAACGACATTAGACCAAATTAAAGACAAGTATTACGGAAAAGCAGGCAGTCCGGAACGGGACAGAATAGAACGGGAATTGGAAGCATTGCGCATCGGTTTCCAAATCCGGTCGGCACGGGAGCAAATGGCAATGACGCAAGAAGAACTTGCCAATAAGGTGGAGAAGAAACGGGCTTTCATCTCGAAGATAGAAAACGACGGGGAGAATATCACACTCAAGACCTTATTTGATGTCGTGGAGCGCGGTCTGGGAGGCAAACTCAAGATAGAAGTTTGTATCTGAATGGTGACCGGTAATGGCATCCAAATCAGGAAAAATCGTTGGAAAAGTGACGAGGATACACCTCTTCTGATGTATCCTCATCGTTGCAGGCATACCCACAGTATGCCTTTTTGTTCTCTTTTCAGTTATTTTTATGTTGTGCTGCGGGGGTGCATCAGAACCGGTAGCCGTGTGTCACCACACGCTGCTCTACCTCTAAGAATCCCGGGAAGATGATATCATTCTCCACATGGATATGCTCTTTCAAGGCTTCCATAAACTCTTCGAGACGGGCCAAGAGCGTACGATAGTCGGCAGAGGCATCGGCAGGAGCGGTGTAGTGGTTGGTGAGAGCGGCGATGCGCTCGTGGCGGGCAAGTTCGTCGCCATGTTCCATCATCATCACACGGATGGGGTTGCCGATGGTCCCACAGTGCATCTGTTCGATTTTCAGACCGTCCTCGTCAGCCTTGTAGAGTTCGTAGAGAAAAGGGAAGAGCACGTTCTCTTCCTTCATCAGATGGCTTTCGAGAGCTTCAAGCGACCCGGCAAAGAGTTCTCTCACCTCGGGCATCACTTCGTTTTCACCGACCACCTTCTCGACCAAAGCCAATGTTGCAGGCCCTTCGCGGCGGATAGTGCGATGGTGTACCTTCAAAGCGTAGTCAACCAGCAAATCCAACGGCCAATCTTGAAAATTCAATCTTGATGTATCCATGTCTTCATCATGTTTTTATATAATGTGCAATAGGCCTCGCGGCCCTTTCTCCTGTTTCCGTTGCAAAGTTACAAATGACGGGCGCAACGGGCAGGTAACATTTGTGCCCCGCCGGCGGTTAAACTCTGTTAAATCGAGGGAACACGCAAAAGTTATGGTGCAGAGGCGGCCTTATCGGGGATTTTTGGCTAACTTTGCATCATGGAATCACCGATACAGGCACTACAACGACAGCGGACCTTGCTCCAGCTGGAGTATTACACCGAGAAGGAAACCTTCCGCAAGCAGACCGAAAGCATGGGCATGGCGCGGAAAGTGAAGCGTGGCGACGCGTGGTTTCCGCTGCGTGTGGGCAAGAGTTTCTACAACTCGCTCAACCAACTGACGCTCGAAGTGTTCCGCTTGCAGGACCAGGACATCGAACACAACTTTGAGTTCGGCCGTCCGGTGATGTTCTTCCGCTCGGCAAAAGGTGACGACAAGCTGTATTATTTCAACTTCACGGGCACGGTGTCTTACGTGGACGGCGACCGCATGGTGGTCGCCGTGCCCGACTCGGCTCCGCTGGCAGACTTGCAGGCTGTGGGCGAAGAACTCGGGGTGCAGCTCTCTTTCGACGAGACGAGCTACAAGACGATGTTCGACGCGCTCGACCGCGTCATCCATGCCAAGAACAATCGGCTGGCCTATCTGCGCGACCTCTTCTACTCATCGCAGAAGGCCGCCCGTTTCACTTTTGCCCCGACGCGCTTCCCGTGGCTCAATCCCACGCAGGAGCAGGCCGTCAACGAGGTGATGCGGGCCAAGGACGTGGCCATTGTACACGGGCCTCCGGGCACGGGAAAGACCACCACGCTCGTGGAGGCCATCAACGAGACGCTGATGCGTGAGAGTCAGGTGATGGTGTGCGCGCAGAGCAACATGGCCGTAGACTGGATTTGCGAAAAGCTCACCGACCGCGGCATCAACGTGCTGCGCATAGGCAATCCGTCGCGTGTGAACGACAAGATGCTCTCTTTCACCTACGAGCGGCGCTTCGAGAGCCATCCCGACTATCCGCAACTGTGGGCCATACGCAAGACCATACGCGAACTCCGCAGCCGACGCCGGCATGGCTCGGGAGACTACCATCAGAAGTTGGAGCGGTTGAAATCGAGAGCAGCAGAGATCGAAATACGCATCAACAGCGAACTTTTCGGTGAGGCACGCGTCATCGCTTCCACGCTCGTGGGCTCTGCCCATCGCCTGTTGGACGGGCAGAAGTATGCCACACTCTTCATCGACGAGGCGGCCCAGGCGCTCGAAGCGGCCTGTTGGATTCCCATTCGCAAGGCTTCGCGCGTGGTGTTGGCGGGCGATCACTGCCAGTTGCCACCCACGGTGAAGAGTATTGCGGCCCTGCGTGCCGGTTTGGGCAAGACACTCATGGAGCGCATCGTGGAGAACAAGCCCGAGGTGGTGACGCTGCTGAAGGTGCAGTATCGCATGAACGAACAGATCATGCGCTTCTCGAGCGACTGGTTCTATCACGGCGAAGTGGTGAGTGCCCCGCAAATCAGGCATCGGGGAATATTGGATTACGACCATCCGATGGAGTGGAAGACGAACAGCCTCACCCCCTCACCCTCTTCGGGGGAAGAGGGTGAGGCTGCCGGCGAATCCTTCGTTTCCTCCTCCTTCGGCCGCATCAACAAGGGCGAGGCCGAACTCACGCTGGGCACGCTCGAAGAGTATTTCACCAAGATAGGCAAGCGGCGCATACTCGACGAGCGCATCGACGTGGGCATCATCTCACCCTACAGGGCGCAGGTGCAGTATCTGCGGCAGCTCATCCGCAAGCGGGAGTTTTTCAAGCCCTACCGGCAGTGCATCACAGTGAACACCGTTGACGGCTTTCAGGGGCAGGAGCGCGACATCATCCTCATCTCGCTCGTGCGCTCCAATGACGAGGGGCAAATCGGATTTCTGCGCGACCTGCGGCGCATGAACGTGGCCATCACCCGCGCAAGGATGAAGCTCATCATCCTCGGCGATGTCTCCACGCTGGGCCGGCACCCGTTCTACAAGAAACTGTGGGAATATATAGAAAAGATAAAAAACGAATAGACACCATGTTACAAAGAGACTATTTCCTGAGAATCCTTCAGGAGTTTATGGCCGCAGTGGCCCGCTTTCTGGAGAAAAACGAGGGCGAGGAACAGCGCGACAAAGAGATGGAAGACCTCTACCGGCAGTATGTGGGCGACCGCGGAGTGCTGCGCCACCTCTCGCTGGAAGAAACTTTGACTTATGCCGACGACCAATGGAGCCCCGACGAGCGGCTTGACCGGCTCGGCATGTTGGCCGAACTGCTCTACGCCGAGGGCTCCTACAAGCAGAATCCGCTGCGCCAGGTGCTGCTCGACAAGGCCTACGGCCTGTTCGACTACGTGGAAACCCACGGCAGCGAATACTCCCTCGACCGCCGCAGAAAGATGGAAGCGATACGCAAGGAAGCTGCGCTGACAAACATGGCAGGCCCGCTCGGGCGCACCGGGGAGCAGAAATAGCCCCATCGGCTGCCTGCCGCGGGCATGGTGCAAAGCTGCCGAACGCCCCGCGCCCGACTGTTGCACCATCGGCGCAAGGCTTCTGCACAGCCGGTGCAAGGCCTTCGCACGACTCTCCCCGCGATTGTCCCCCATCTCCGTTCCATTCTCTCCCTCTCCTTTTCTTAACCCTTTTACCTTTTAAAAGATGCCCAACACCAACGACATGACCGTGGGTTCGCCCACCCGAGACATATTGAAGTTTTCGCTCCCGCTGATACTCGGCTACATCCTCCAGCAGATGTATCTCATCATCGACGCCGCCATCGTGGGGCGGTGGATAGGCGTGGGAGCACTGGCCGCCGTGGGAGCCAGTTCGTCGATCATGTTCCTCATCATGGGCTTCTGCAACGGTTCGTGCGCCGGCTTTGCCATCCCCGTGGCCCAGGCCTTCGGGGCAAGAGACTATTCCAAGATGCGCACCTACGTGAGCAATGCCATCCGCATAGCCGTGGTCTTCGCCATCGTCATCACGCTGCTCTCCTGCCTGTTCTGCAAACACATTCTCCGGCTTGTCAACACGCCGGCCGACATCTTCCACGATGCCTACGTGTTTCTGTTGCTCCAGTTTCTCGCCATCCCCTTCACCATCGGCTACAACCTGCTCTCAGGACAAATCCGGGCCCTCGGCAACTCCAAGCAGCCGTTCTATTTCCTCATCGCCTCGTCAGCGGTCAACATCCTGCTCGACGTGCTCCTCATCCTCATCATGGGCATGGGCGTGGAGGGGGCCGGCATAGCCACCCTACTCTCACAGGCCTTCTCGGTGGTGCTCTGCCACACCTACATCCGGCGGCACCTCGACATCCTCATCCCCAAAGGCCCCGAACGGTGTTACGACAACAAGCGCATCAGCATCCTGCTCAACAACGGGGTGCCCATGGGCCTGCAATTTTCCATTACCGGCATCGGCATCATCATGCTCCAGAGTGCCAACAACGCGCTGGGCACCGTCTATGTGGCCGCCTTTACGGCCTCGCTCCGCATCAAGTATCTCTTCACCTGCGTGCTCGAAAACATCGGCGTGGCCATGGCCACCTACTGCGGACAGAACATCGGGGCCCATGCGCTGCCGCGCGTCTCGGTGGGGGTGCGCTCGGCCATAAAAATCATGCTGGTCTATTTCGTGCTCACCGTGCTCGTCATCTATCCCTTTGCCGACGAGATGATGATGCTCTTCGTCAAGTCGGGCGAACAGGAGGTGGTCAGCAATGCGGCTATGTTCATGCGGCTCAACAACTACTTCTACCCCGCCCTCGGCATTTTGGTAATTCTCCGTTACAGCATACAGGGTCTCGGCTACAGCAATCTCTCGATGCTCTCGGGCGTGATGGAGATGATAGCCCGCTGCGGAGTGAGCCTGTGGCTCGTGCCGGCTTTCGGCTTCCTCGGCGTGTGCTTCGGCGACCCGGTGGCCTGGCTCATGGCCGACCTTTTCCTCATTCCCGCCTTCTGGGGCCTCTACCGAAAGCTGAAAAAAGAGAACGGCAATGACAGCAAACCGGCCATGCAGTGACAGCAATTTACTGTCATTTCCCCGATTTCCTATCATCCGTAAGACACTGATTATCTTTGCATTGCAAGAGAAAATGACAGTATGACAAGAAATTGCGGAAAAATACAAGTTAGTATCTTTGGCTGAATAATTGGCACTGGCGAGAATCATTTCTGGGACAAAGGTGATTCGGCTGATTTTGAGGAAGAATAGCCTACGGGCACAAAGTGTTTGAATGTAGAATATTAAGATATACCTATGAATCAGTTTCTTGTTACAAGCAACACGCGAAAGTGGATGGGAATCAGCTTGATACTTATTATTGCAGTGACATTCTATTTCCAATTCCTGCAAAACATCCTTTTAAATAAAGGTACTGACCATGTTCTGCTGATGTCTGTTTATCCTTTGCTCAAATCGGCATTATGGCATGATCTGCTCGTCGCCGTTATTTTGATTTCAGAGTGCTACTTCTATCATGAAATCAGGAAGCAGCTACGAAAATCAAGAAGTAGTGCCCAATGGGCATGTGTCGCTATCATCGTGGCAAAGACGATAAGCGTAGTGGAAGGATATTTCATTGAACTGTCTTGGAATAATGTTTCTAAGGGAATCGCATCGACAACAAACCTTTTTTCTCTGAACGATATAAGTGTATTGCTATCAATAGTTTGCAGCACGATTAGTTTTGCAGGAATCGTCTGGCTGTCGGTCCTACTCATCCGAAAACACGAAGGCAGAATAAGAGTAGCAGGCTACGTGTTGCTGGTCTCCACCATCATAGGTATTTTGAAGCAAAGCGGATTCGTGCTACCACACAGCACAATGGCTGTAAACGCTCTGAGAGCCCTTTCGATGATATGTATGTTGCTACCCTTTGTTTTCTTCTATCGCTCTTTCAAAGCTTCAAGTCAAGGAGCACTGTAAAGGATGTTTTTTATACAAACGCTCGTTTTATTTGTCGAAAAGCGAACATAATTTCATCATCTCGGAAAAAAAGTGTTTCTTTGCAACCGAAATGGTAACAAAGTGCAATCAACCCATACTGACCATCACGGGTTCTGACGGTACAGGAGAATCCGGAGTGCAGGCCGACATCAAGACGATGACGGCTTTGGGCGGACGGGCCGTGTCGGCCATCACCTCCATCACCATACAGAACACGCTCGGCATACAGCAGATATTCGACTTGCCGGCACAGGTGGTGGGCGCACAGATTGAGGCCATCGTCAACGATGTGGAACCGCAGGTGGTGAAGATAGGCATGATCAGAAATGTGGCCGTGTTGGGAGCCATTGCCGACGTGCTGGGGAAATATCACCCGCAGTATATGGTCTACGACCCGGTGGTGAGTTCAAGCCGGGGCGACACGCTGATGGATGAGGACGTGATAGCGCAGGTGAAAAACCGGCTGTTGCCACTCTGTTCGGTGGTGGTGGTGAAGAAGCAAGACGCCGCGGCCATCACACATCGCGAAATATGCAATGCCGACGATGCCCACCTTGCCATAGAGCAACTGAAGGCCTACGGATGCGAGGAGGTGCTACTCCTCGACGACGAAAAGTCGCTACTCCACGGACAGAACAACTCGCTGGCATCGGCCATAGCGGTCTTCCTCTGTCAGGGATGCACGAAGGAGGAGGCTATCGACAAGGCCCGCACATTTGTGGGCCAACAGGTGATGAGGGCCGACAACCTTGCCGGACGAAGCAGCGAACTCTACAACGATTTCCTTGACAAGGTGGCCCGCCACTACCACACCAACAGCGATGTGCATTTCTTCGCCGACTGCCTGAACGTGAGTGCCCGCTATCTGGCGCAGGTGACCAAACGCATCAGCGGTCAGACGCCCAAACAGATTATCGACGAATACCTCTCTGAGGAAATAGGCCGGCAGCTCAAGACCACAGACAAGACGGTGCAGGAGATAGCCTACACACTCGGATTCTCGTCGCAGGCGCATTTGAGCAAGTTTTTCAAGAAGATGAAAGGACGGTCGCCGAGTGAATGGAGGAGGAGCGAGAAGTGAGAAATCAAGAATTAAAGATAAAAGACAAACAAAATAAGCAACAATGAACAACAGACAAGAACTCAACCGCAACCTGGCCCAGATGCTGAAAGGTGGCGTGATTATGGACGTGACAACCCCCGAGCAGGCCAAGATAGCCGAAGCTGCCGGAGCTTGTGCCGTGATGGCTTTGGAACGCATTCCGGCAGACATCCGTGCGGCAGGTGGCGTGTCGCGCATGAGTGATCCGAAGATGATCAAGGGCATACAGGCTGCCGTGTCTATCCCCGTGATGGCCAAATGCCGCATCGGACACATTGCCGAAGCACAGATCCTGCAAGCCATCGAGATAGACTACATCGACGAAAGCGAGGTGCTTTCACCGGCCGATGACGTCTACCATATCGACAAGACACGTTTCGACGTGCCTTTCGTGTGTGGAGCACGCAATCTGGGTGAAGCCCTGCGCCGCATAGCCGAGGGGGCAACGATGATTCGCACGAAAGGCGAACCCGGAACGGGTGACGTGGTACAGGCTGTGAGCCATATGCGACAGATGCAGAGCGAGATACGCCGCGTGGTGGCTACGGCCGAAGACGAATTGTTCGAGGTGGCCAAGCAGTTGCAGGTGCCCTACGACTTGGTGAAGTTCGTGCATGAAAACGGTAAGTTGCCGGTGGTGAACTTCGCTGCCGGAGGTGTAGCCACACCGGCCGATGCCGCCCTGATGATGCAACTCGGTGCCGAGGGTGTGTTCGTGGGTTCGGGTATCTTCAAGAGCGGAGACCCTGCCAAGCGGGCTGCCGCCATCGTACAGGCTGTAACCAACTACAACGACCCGAAGAAGCTGGCCGAACTGAGTGAGGATCTCGGCGAGGCGATGGTGGGCATCAACGAGCAGGAGATACAGCTGCTCATGGCCGAGAGGGGGAAGTAGGAAAGGAAGAAGGTGATAGGTGATAGGTGTTAGGTGGTGGGTGTTAATGAGAACTTTGTCTTACTGTAGGGACAGTACTTTATGCCTGCCCCCGAAGGGTGTATCATCACAAAAGAAGGAACATACTCATGAACACCCATCCGGAGCCCTTTACCTTTCCATGTTTTCACCCCTCTTTACACCTGCTTTACATTTTTATCTCTTTACCCTTACAATGATTGTTACAGAACATAAACAGACTTCTCCCGACAACGGCATGACAGAAAACAATGCGCCCCGCATAGCCGTACTGGCTTTGCAGGGTGCATTCATCGAGCATGAGAATATGCTTCGACGACTGGGGGCAGAAGTCTTTGAGATTCGCCAACTGAGCGATTGGGACAAGGCGAAAGACGGTCTCGTCATTCCCGGAGGGGAGTCGACAACCATGCGCAAGCTGCTGCGCGACCTCCGACTGCTTACACCCATCCGGCAGGCCATCACCGAGGGGTTGCCTGTTTTCGGCACTTGTGCCGGCCTGATACTGCTCTCCAAAGAAGTGGAGGGGGAGCAGTCGGAACGCATTGCGACGATGGACACCCTCGTGTGCCGCAATGCCTACGGTCGGCAGTTGGGCAGTTTCCACATCAAAGCACCCTTTAAGGGCATTGTCAGCGAGATCCCCATGACCTTCATCCGCGCTCCTTATATAAAAAAGGTAGACGACGGGGTTGAGGTGCTTGCCGAAGTAGACGGACATATCGTGGCAGCCCGGCAGGACAGACAACTTGTCACGGCTTTCCATCCCGAACTCAACGACGACACGAGGGTACACGAATACTTTCTCCGTTCAGTCGTCCTCCAGAAACTCTAATTCCAATTCTATCCACTCCGGCCGGCCCGTCGTGTCATCGCCCCCACCCCGGGGATTGGACACCGAAAGGCCGAGGAGACGGATGGGATGGCGGGGGCTGTAGTCTACTTGTCGGAGCAGTTGTTTGGCCAAGGGCAGAATGTCGTCTTTCGATTGTAGGATGCGACCCACAGTGATGCTCCGCGTGATTTGCGTAAAGTCGTTGTATTTCACTTTGAGAGTGAGCGTGTGCCCTTCAAACTGGTCTTTCGCCACCCGCTCCACCAGTTCCAGCACCGTGTGGTAAAGTTCGATGATGACCGCCGAGCGTCCCGAGAGATCTTCAAGAAAGGTGTGTTCGCAACCCACCGACTTGCGGATGCGCTCCGTGATGACCGGTCGGTGATCGATGCCACGGGCAAAATCGTAGAACACCGGGCCGGCCTTGCCAAACACCTCGGTGAGATGGTGAAGCGAACAGACCCGCAAATCGGCCCCATGGAAGATGCCCATCCTGTGCATCCGCTCCGCCGTCTTTGGCCCGACGCCCCAAAACTTCTCTATCGGAAGAGCAGCCACGAAGTCCAAGGCCTTATCGGGGTGAATGGTGCAAAGGCCGTCGGGCTTCCTCATGTCGGAAGCTATCTTGGCCAGAAACTTGTTGTAAGACACGCCGGCCGAAGCCGTGAGCTGCAACTCATTGCGAATGCGCCGCTTGATTTCGAGGGCTACATCCACCGCCATGTCCATTCCCCGTTTGTTGACCGTGACATCAAGAAAAGCCTCATCAATGGAAAGCGGTTCGATGAGGTCGGTATAATCGCGGAAGATGGCATGTATCTGCCCCGACACCTCTTTATATTTCCGATAATTCCCATCCACCACGATAAGTTCCGGACAGCGCCGCTTGGCCGTCACCATGGGTTGGGCCGAATGCACACCAAATCTCCGGGCCTCATAACTGGCCGTAGACACCACACCGCGCGCACCGTCGTGGCCCACGGCAATGGGCTTTCCGCGCAGTTCGGGATGGTCTCTCTGCTCCACCGAAGCAAAGAAGGCATCCATGTCTACATGTATTATCTTGCGTTGGGCATCCATAAATGTTCCTGTAAAGACCGGGCCTGCAAGGATACAGAATATCCGCTTTTCTATTGCCGGGGACAGTCTACCTGATGCAAAGGTAGAAAAAAGATGAGACACCACACCACCGGACGGAAGTTTTTAGTAACTTTGCGGACAGATTAACCAAACTTCAACGAGGATGAAAAGACTACACGCTATGACTTTAGCCGCCCTGATGATACTGGGGCTTGTGGCCCAAGCACGACAGGAGAAAGTGATGATCTACGGTGACCACGGCCGCTTAGATGCAGTGATACAGACCCCCGAGACGCAACCCGGGCACAAGATTCCGATGGTGATTATCTGCCATGGCTTCACCGGCAATAAAGACGAACTGCTACTTCGGACACTGGCCGACAGTCTGGAGAGGCAGGGTGTGGGCTCCATCCGCTTCGACTTCAACGGACATGGACGCAGTGACGGACTCTTTGAGCAGATGACCGTGCCCAACGAGATAGTCGACACGAAACACGTTTTAGAATATGTGGAGCACTTGGATTACGTCAACCGCATTGCTTTGGCCGGTCATTCGCAAGGTGGTGTGGTGGCAGCCATGACCGGCGGTGAACTCGGCAACGGGCGCATAGACGCTCTCGTGCTGTTGGCCCCGGCCGGTGTGCTGCGCGACGATGCCCTGCGTGGCAACACATTCGGTAAAATTTACGACCCGAAGAATCCGCCGGAGACCATCGAACTGTGGGGAGGACGGAAACTCGGAGGCAACTACATCCGCACCGCAATCGGTCTGCCCATCTACGAGACAGCCATGCACTATACCGGACCTACGCTTGTCATCCACGGTGAAAGCGACCGCACGGTGCCTTATACCTACGGACAGCGTTTCCACTATGTCATCAAAGGAAGTGAATTCCGACTGATGCCCGACATGGACCACGGTTTTTCCAGACACGAGGCAGAGGTGGCCGGTATGGCAGCCCGCTTCCTTGCCGACCGGCTCGGAGCTTCACCAAAGGCCTTTTCTGCCACAAAATCGAAAACCGGAAAAACAACCGATTCTATCGATCCGAGAACCATCAAGGGTGCAGATGCCTCCACTTACGAAACGCTTGGTGGGGGCTACAGCCGTGACAAGAACCACGCCTACTATAATGGCCGCCTCATCAGCGACGCGTGGGGTGGCAACCACTTCGTTTACAAGAGCGGAGGCTACGCCACTGACGGCGTACACACCTATTATAATGGCCGGCCGGTGGAACGCAACTGAGATCCACTTGTGTCAACCCATATACCACTAAAAACATAAAGTGCTGAATATCAGTACTCTTTACACCCACAAACGTGTCAACAGCCAAGGTGGTATTGCATCAAAAAGATAAGTTTCCTACCTTTGCACCATCACCAATCAAGATTACGCTTATGACACGTGGAAAAACTATTTGCAACGTTTTGAAGGCCATCCGCCAGAAGATTGCGGATGCCAACAGCATTCCCTACTCCACCCGCGAATGCCACTTCGGGGGCGAATGTCTCGGCACCTGCCCGGCCTGCGAAAACGAACTGGCCTACATTCAACGCCAACTCCAACTCCGCCGCATGGCCGGAAAAGCCGTGATGCTCGTAGGCCTGTCAGCCGGCATGGCAAGCCTGACGGCCTGCGGAAGCGGAAAGCCTCAACCGGCAGCGACCGATTCTGATACCATAGAAGCAATGGAATTGGGAAAAGTACGACCAACCAAAAAAGCGGAAATGAGGGACGACGGTTCCTACGACGGGATAATACCGTTGAAAGACGGCTATTCCCTCCCCGTGAAGCTTGTAACGTCATCCACAAAG
>SKDZ01000177.1_pt1 | contig 43591 bp, 47 predicted proteins | sample 4826551 | NCBI WGS metagenome assembly SKDZ01 (sample SAMN11008822, study PRJNA524170) | human gut metagenome | biome: Human fecal sample; material: Feces; isolation source: fecal sample from pouch patient p12, p15 | host: Homo sapiens | place: Israel: Tel-Aviv | collected 2016-02-02 | reverse complement strand
TGACAACTAAAATGATAGGGCCTTTTGCGCAAATTTGATAAAATGTAAGTAACTTATCGGATTACTTAAAAATTTAAGCTCAGCTTCGAAAGAATCAAATCGGCGTAAGGAGAAGACATTCAGGTCGTAAAAACTCCAAACAAAGCAGGGCAATGTTCTAGGACAATTAAATTTTTAAGGAGAAATGAATGAAAAACTGGAAAAAACTGATTCTTGTTTTTGTCATCGCAGGCGTAGCATTGATTGCTTACTTTGGCTTTAATCAGCCTTTTTTGGCGCGTCTAGTCGTCACAATTGCTGGGGGAGTTTTGGCTTTCTCAATGTTGATTGAAATGATCAAAACCCTACGAAGTGGCTCTTATGGTGTAGATTTATTAGCCATCACGGCCATTATTGCGACTTTACTGGTGGGAGAATATTGGGCTTCACTGATTATAATTCTCATGCTTGTTGGAGGAGAAAGTTTAGAGGATTACGCCAATGGCCGTGCTCACCGTGCCTTAGCAGCTCTACTTGACAAGTCGCCTGAAATTGCACATGTGCAAACAGGAGATAAGGTAGTTGATTTGCCACTGGACCATGTTGAGATTGGTAGTGTTTTATTGATTAGACCAATGGAAATTATTCCAATTGATGGTAAACTTCTGTCGGAAGCTGTTGTGCTTGATGAGGCTTCACTGACTGGTGAAACAAAGCCTAATGAATTAGTCAGAGGTGACAATGTTCTTTCGGGAGCTATTAACGGTAACTCAAGCATTCAAATCGAAACAACGGTTGCTGCAGCGGATTCACAGTTTCAAAAAATCGTACAATTGGTTAAGGAAACGGAAAAAACACCAGCTCAATTTGTGCGTTTAGCTGACCGTTATGCTGTTCCCTTTACAATTATTGCTTATATCATCGCAGCGGTTGCTTATTTTATTTCGGGAGATCCAGTCCGAATTGCGGAAGTGTTAGTAGTGGCGAGTCCTTGTCCCTTAATTTTGGCCGCGCCGATTGCTTTTGTTTCAGGGATGAGCCGCTCAAGTCAAAATGGGTCTTTAATCAAAAATGGGACCGTCATTGAAAAATTAGCAAAAGCTCAAGAAATATTTTTAGATAAAACGGGAACCATTACTGAAGGAACAATCAAAGTTGACAGTATAAAGCCAGTAAAATCAGGAAATGAAGCGGAACTTTTACAGCTAGTTTACACAGTTGAAAAATCAAGTGGCCACATTTTGGCCAAAGCGGTTGTTGAATATGCAGAAACTAAAAAGATTCAACCTCTAAAATTAACTTCTTTAACTGAGGTCGCAGGCCTTGGAGTAATTGGAGAGATTGATGGTGAAGAAATTAAAATTGGCCGTAGTTTATTTGCATTTGCGCCAGATAATCTAAATTATGAAACAGCTTTTTATGTCAGCAAATCTGGAAAATATATTGGTGCCGTCACTTTTTCAGATACTCTACGACCAGAAGCAAAAGCAACAATTGCTCAGATGAGAAAAATTGGACTTGAAAACATCACAATGCTAACCGGTGATAACCAACTTGTTGCTGACAAAATTGCCAAAAGTGTGGGGATTGAAAATGTCTATGCAGGACTGATGCCAGATGAAAAATTGAAATTTATTCAAAATGCAACTCATCGACCAGCCATTATGATTGGAGACGGGGTCAATGATGCGCCAGCATTAGCAACGGCCGACATTGGAATTTCGATTGGTGTCGGTTCAGGAACAGTTGCTAGTGAAGCAGCTGATATTGTTTTGCTGCAAAATGACCTTAGAAAGGTCACGACATCTATCGAAATTAGTCGTGACACTTTAAAGATTGCTAAACAAGCAGTCATGATTGGGATTGTCATTTGTATTATTCTAATGTTCATTGCTGCTTTAGGAGTGATTCCCGCAGTGATTGGAGCCTTGTTCCAATAAATCATTGACGTTGTTTCCATTCTTTATGCACTTCGGGCACTTAGAGGTTAAACTTGCAAAAAAAGTACTGATAAATTCGTCAGTACTTTTTATTTTTTAGCAGCTCAACTAGTAGGTTTTTTCATGACTTTTTCATGATAAATTCTCGGTAACTTTTCAGTGAAAACTGGTAGTTTTAAATCTTTTCTTTCGCTACAATGGTTTTGTTAAATAACTCAAAAGAGAGAAGGTCTAAAAATGTTAGACAAAAAATTTCAATGGAATAAGGTTCCTGCCATTGGCTGGCTATTTTGGTTGACCAAACTTATCTCGACGAGGCAAGGAGAGTCTCTTTCCGACTTCTCTAGCAAGCTCTTTGGGCAACAAAATCAAATGCTTGGTGCGGTATTTACGGTTGCTTGGTCGCTCATTCTTTTTGGTATTTTTCTTTTTTTGCAATTAAAATCTGAAAAATATCGACCAGTTTTTTACTGGCTATCAGTTGCTTTGCTCGCTGTTTTTGGGACAATTCTAGCTGACGGTCTTTCGGGGGTTCTCGGAATTTCACATCTTTTTACTAGTCTGATTTTTGCCGCGGGAATGGGAATTTCATTTATGATTTGGTATCATCTGACGGGAACTTTATCTATTCATAAGATTAGAACACTTAAATCTGAACTTTGCTATTGGTTGACGGTCATGTTTAGTTTTGCCATGGGAACAGCCCTTGGCGATTGATGGCGGATACAAGAACAGGCTATAATCCAGACCCTTATGGACTCGGTCTTGGGCTTCTTAATACAGGATTAATTTTAGGTTTAATCTTTGTCATCGTTTTGGCTTATCGATATTTTGGAAGGCCGGCTCAAAATAGTTTGGTAGAAATTTTGAGTTTTTGGGCAGCTTATATCCTGACACGTCCAGTTGGTGCAAGTTTCGCTGATTATTTTGGCTATACATGGAATGGGGGAAACTTGGAAATGGAGGAATGTCAGTGATTTGGCTTGTCTTATTTGTCTTCTTGATTGCAGTGATTCTAGTAGATTTTCATAAAAAATCGGCAAATTATTTTACTCAGAAATCAGAAAAAATAGTGTCGGATTGACACTATTTTTTATTTTTTGAGCAATTCAATCAAATGTTCAAGCTCATCAAGATTATCAAAATGGAGCGATAACTTTCCTTGATATTTTTTATTTGCTTGAATTTTAACTTTATTTCCCAATTTTTTCATCAGTTCTTTTTCAGTTTCGTCAGTAAAAAGATTTATATTTGAGTTACTGACAGACTTGTCAGTAACTTTTTCTTCGCCATAAATAATAGCTTCAAGCTCCCTGACATTGAGCTGTTCGTTGATGATTTTATCGACCAATTCTAATTGCTTTTTGGGATTTTTTTCGGCTAAGAGTGTTCGGGCATGAGCAGGGGAAAGAGTTCTATTCTCAACATGCTTCAAAATTTTATCGGGTAGACCAAGCAAACGAATCAAATTAGAAACATAAGATCTTGATTTTCCGAGGGCTTTAGCGATTTCATCATGAGTCATGCCTAATTTGTCAGAGAGTTGTGCAAGACTTTTAGATTCTTCTAAAGGGTTGAGATTTTCCCTCTGTAAATTTTCCAAAATCGATAGAGTCATCATCTCCTCATCCGAGTAGGTCCGAATAATTGCTGGGATTGTTTCTAATCCAGCTAATTTTGAAGCTTGAAAACGACGTTCGCCTGCCAATAATTCATAACCAATTAACTTCGATTTACGAACAATAATCGGCTGTAGAACACCATTTTCTTTGATAGAATTGGCCAGTTCTCTTAAGCGGTCCTCATCAAAAACGAGACGAGGCTGATAGGGGTTTTTGACAATTGTTGATAATTTGAGTTGAGTGATTTCTTCTGTCATCTTTTTCACTTTCTGTCAGTAAATGTTAAGACTTTATATTTACTGACAAATTTGTCAGCTCCTCTTTTTTTGTTCATTAATCCATTCTTTCCGACTATGGAGGGCTTTTTCATATCTCCCCATATCATCCGGTCGGAAGTAATCTGCATTTTTAATTTTATCTGGTAAATATTGTTGATTTACCCAGTGGTCTGGGAAATTATGAGCATATTGATATTCTACAGACCGTCCTAATTCTTTAGCTCCGGCGTAATGACCATCTTGTAAATGCGAGGGCACAGCAAGATTTCCGTATTTTCCCAAGTCCGAAAGGGCTTCGTCCATTGCTAAATAAGCTGAGTTTGATTTTGGAGATAAGGCCAAATCAATAATGATATTGGCAAGAGGAATCCGTGCCTCTGGGAACCCTAATTTCTCAGCTGCTGATAAGGCTGTAACGGTATGTACTGCAGCATCGGGGTTGGCTAAACCAATATCTTCATAGGCCATGACAGTCAAACGACGTGCTAGACTTTGTAAGTCCCCTCCCTCAATCAAACGTGCAGCATAGTGTAAACTTGCATTGACATCAGATCCACGAATTGATTTTTGCAGAGCAGACAGCAAATCGTAATGAGCATCCCCATCCTTATCAAAAGTTGCTGCTTTTCTTTGCAAAGAATTTTCCATATCATCTAGGGTAACGCGGTGTTCGTTTGAAGAAAGAACAGCTAATTCTAAGGCATTGAATGTAGAACGTAAGTCTCCATTGGTTGAGTGAACTAAGAAATAGAGCGCATCATCGTCAATAGTCACATCAAAATCAAATCCTCGTTCTTTATCTTGTAAACTTAGGTTTACAGCAGATTCTAAATCCTCTGGTTCAAGAGCTTTCAGTTCAAAAATTTGAACACGAGAGCGAATGGCGGGTACGACTGAAAAATAAGGATTTTCGGTCGTTGCTCCAATTAATATAATCTGTCCGTTTTCTAAAAGTGGTAAAAGAAAATCTTGTTTTGGTTTATCTAAACGATGGATTTCATCAAGAAGTAAAACAAGCTGACCAGAAAATTCTGCTTCAGAAGCAATTTCTTGGAGCCTTTTTTTAGTATCGGTTGTTGCATTAAATGTTCTAAAAGCAATGTTCATGGTTCCAGCAATTGCTGAAGCAATTGAAGTTTTACCGATGCCTGGAGGGCCATAGAGAATCATACTTGAAAGAAGTTGAGTTTCCACCATTCTGCGGATGATTTTTCCTTTACCAACTAAATGTCTTTGACCAACAATTTCATCGATATTGCGAGGTCTCATTCGTCTTGCAAGATTTTGTACCATATCATTCTCCAATCAATAAGTTTACAAGCAGTGTAAACCAAATTTACATGAGGCTTTTATCAAGATAAAAAGCTAAGAAGCAGTCATCAACATAATCTCCATCAATGAAAAATTCTTTTTTCAAGCGCCCTTCTTCAACAAAGCCGAGTTTATTGTAAAGCGCCAGAGCAGCCGGATTTGAGCCCATCACTTGAATTGTAATTTTTTTGAAGCCTTCTTTTTGAGCTAAATCAATAAAAAAATTAATCAATGCTGTCGCAATTCCTCTACCTCGGGCTTCTTTTGCGGTCATGAGGCCAAAAGTGACGATATGCTTGCCAAAGACTGATTTATGGCGAAAACCATAATCAAGGATTCCAAGAATTTCACCATGTTCTTCAGCTAACAAATAAGTGGTCCCGCTCATGATTTTGCTGATGATTTTCTCTGCTGATGAGTCCATGATATGTCGGGTAGAAGCCAAGGTCCAATTTTCGTTTTCGAGTTGAGCGACTTTGACAAAGTCACGAGGTTCTATTTTTCTAATTTCCATTAATATATCTCCAAATTCTAAAAAGTAAGGGATAAAAAAGAAAAAACTATCCATTTTGTTTTATTAAATATAAAAAAGTGCTTTTAAAAGACTTATTTATTAAGTCTTGCTGCTTTTATAGAGCAAATTTTTGTTATAATTATTTTAACATAATATGAAGAGGGTGTGAACAATGGCCAAATTTGGATTTTTAGATGTTTTAGAAGAAGTCTTGGAAAAAGGATTTTCTTATGATTTTGAGATGAATTGGGACAAGCGTAATTTTGCGGTGGAAATTAGCTTTTTGCTAGAAGCGGAAAACACTTCTGGAACACTGTTAACTGACGCAGAGGGTGTTGAATCTGATGAAAATATTGTCTATGAAGATGCGATAATTTTCTACAATCCTGCAAAGTCAAGTTTTGATGAGAATGACTATCTAGCAGCAATTCCTTACACTGATAAGGGCTTATCTCGTGAATTTTTGACTTATTTTGCTCAATTTTTACAGGAAAGTGCTGACCAAGGTTTAGATGATTTGATGGATTTCTTAGCCGATGAATCTGCGGAAGAATTTTCTGTAAAATGGGATAAAGAAGCTTTTGAAAGTGGCCTTTCTGGTCTATCGGAAACAGACTTTTATAAATATCCGCGCTACTAAAAATTTTAGAAAGAATTAACAAATAAACAATGAGTATTTTAAATGTAAAAAATCTATCCCACGGTTTTGGTGACCGTGCCATTTTTGAAGATGTGAGTTTCCGTTTGCTTAAAGGCGAGCATATCGGTTTTGTTGGGGCAAATGGTGAGGGTAAATCGACTTTTATGAATATCATCACAGGAACGTTGGTTCCTGATGAGGGGAAAGTCATCTGGTCGAAAAAGCACCGTGTAGGCTACATGGACCAGCATGCGGCACTTGGAAAAGGTAAAACAACCCGTGAAGCACTAGCTGAGGCCTTTCAATATCTTTTTGATATTGAGGAAGAAATCAATGATACTTACCTGAAAATGGCAGAAATGTCAGAAGATGAAATGAATGCAGCACTTGAAAATGTCGGAGAACTTCAAGAAGAATTAGATAATAGTGATTTTTATCTGATTGATGCAAAAGTTGAAGAAACGGCTCGAGGTCTTGGTTTAACGCCACTTTTAGATAAAGATGTGGCCGAACTTTCTGGTGGGCAAAGAACGAAAATCTTGCTTGGTAAACTCTTGCTTGAAAAACCTGACATTTTGCTTTTGGACGAACCAACGAACTATTTGGATGAAGAACATATCTTATGGTTGAAAAATTATCTGAAAAACTATGAGAATGCTTTTATTTTAATTTCGCATGATGTGCCTTTTATGGACGAAGTGGTCAATATTATTTATCATGTGCATGGTCTTGGGATTACGCGTTATTCAATGGGTTATGCAGAATTTGAACGGGTATTTGAAGAGAAAAAAGCGCAACTTGAAGCTTTGCATAATGCACAGGTGGCTGAACAAGCTAAGCTCAAAGATTTCATTGCTCGTAAAAAAGCGAATGTGGCAACTTCTGGACAAGCGAAAGCTCGTGAGAAAAAATTGGCGAAAATGGAAATCGTTGAAACGATTTCTGAAAAACCAAAACCACAATTTGACTTTAAATTTAGCCGTAAACCAAGTCGTCTGATTTTTGAAGCTAAAGATTTAGTCATTGGTTATAACGAACCTTTGTCGTCAGAAATTAATTTAAAAGTAGAATCTGGACAAAAAATTGCTTTTATTGGTTCCAACGGGATTGGGAAATCAACCTTGCTTAAGAGCTTAATGGGCTTGATTCCAAGTCTTGATGGGGAAGTTGAAAAAGGAAATTTCCAAGAGATTGCTTATTATGAGCAAGAAATCAAAAATCCATCGCAAAAGACAGTTCTTGATGATTTATGGGACGAATATCCAAGCTGGAATCAAGCGGAACTCCGCGGAGCACTGGCACGCGTTGGCTTAACGGCTAAGCAAATTGAATCTCGTGTTTATGTACTCTCTGGAGGAGAGCAAGCAAAATTACGTTTTGCTAAATTGATGAATACAGAATCAAATATTCTCATCTTGGACGAACCGACTAACCATTTGGACGTGGACGCCAAAGATGAACTTAAACGCGCACTTATCGCATATCCAGGAACCGTTTTGATGGTTTCACATGAACCTGAATTTTATGAAGGCTTGGTTTCTGATGTCATTAATTGTGAAGAATGGACGACACGAATTTTGTAATTCCTGATTAATCTTATACAAGTTCATCTCTAATTTTTCCTAAAAATTAGTAGTTAAACAGTATTAGGAGAAAAATGACTCAAACACCATATCCTTGGGAAAATCCACAACAAGATTATAAAGTGACTCTGGCAAAACGCCGCTCAGAGCGTCGTTATCGAAGTTTACAACTGGCAAAAACACTCGAAATTCTACTGACGAAATTTAAAAAATACAATGTAAATAAATTTAATTCAGAGATTTTGGATTGGATTGAAGAGCTCAGAAACAATGCTGAATATATTGATGATGAAGATTTTTCGTCAGCAAAAAAATTTGTTGCGAAAATGAAACGAGAACTGAAAAAACTTGAAAAATGAACTTTTAGACTGACAAGTGAGAAAAGGTGAAAAATGAAAGCAAGTTTGCAAAATTATTTTGACCAGTGGGAAAGCCCTTGGATGCAACTTTACTATCGCATGGTTTGGGAGCAGCTGTCAGCAGAAATTTCACTGACAGATAAGAAAATTTTGGATTTTGGTTCAGGATTTGGTTGGAATGCCAATCATTTGGCTGACAGAAATAGTGTGATTGCCATTGAGCCAAATTCTGAAATGGTGAAAAATCGTCAGCAAACCAATCATTATCAGCAAATTACTGGCGGACTTTCTGAGCTCAGAAAATTTAATGATGAAGGTTTTGACCTCATTATATGTCATAATGTTTTTGAGTATGCATCAGATGAACGTGCGGAAATACTGCGTGAATTTGACAGACTGCTCAGTAAAAATGGGCTGATTTCGATTGTCAAACATAATTATGCGGGGGCCTTGATGCAGAAAATTGTCTTTGAAAATGCGCTCGATGAAGCTCATGATTTACTGACAGGCTCGTCAAAAACCAATCAAATGTTTGGTAAGATTCATTATTATGAGCTGGCAGATTTATTATCTACCGACAGTTCTCTAAAGATTCATAAAACCTACGGTTTGCGGACTTTCTGGGCTTTACAGCCTAATGAGTTTAAAATAGAGCCTGATTGGGCAGATAAAATGTTTAAAGTCGAATGGGAAGTTTGTGACAAGCCTGAATTTGCGGCGATTTCGTTTTTCAATCATCTGATTTTGAGGAAAAATAATGATGACCATTTATAAATTTCAAGCCGAGCTTGAAATTATCGGCATTAATCCCTTTGTGGCTCTGCCGATAGATATTTTGCAACATATTTTTATCGATTCAGGCCGAAAAAAATCGCCCATTGCCATTTGTGGTCAGGTTAATGGCAAGGATTACAAGCAAAATCTCATGTTTTTCAAAGGGGATTGGCGTTTGTATGTGAATACGACCATGCTAAAAAATTCTCCAAAAAGAATTGGTGAGTTGGTAGATTTTACAATTGCTTATGATTCAGAGCCGCGAATGGTCAAACAACCCCAAGTGCTGAGCGAAGCATTAGCCAAAAATCTGGAAGCAAAAGAAGTATTTGAACAATTGACAGCTTCTAAACAACTTGAAATTAACCGCTATATCGCCAGATTGAAGACAGATGAAGCCATCGAGCGAAATGTGGCACGGGCCATTGGTTTTTTGCTGGGAAAGAATCGGTTTGTTGGTAGGGATAAACCATAGAAAGAAATAAAAATGAATAACTGGAACTCAATCACTATAAAAATCAGTCGTGAAGCCGAAGAAGCTATTTCAGCTTTGCTGATAGAAGCAGGTTCGGCGGGTGTTGAAATCAATGACAGCGCTGATTACCTCAATCACGAAGACCAATTTGGGGAAGTTTTACCCGAAATTGAGCAATCTGAACTCGTTGACATCACGGCTTATTATCCAGAAAATATGCCAATTGTGGAATTAAAAGCCGAAATTGAACATAAAATCGCCAATTTAGCTGATTATTTTTCACTGACAGGTTTGTCAGTAACAACAAATAATCTGTCAGAAACAAATTGGGCAGAAGCTTGGAAAAAATATTTTGAACCGGCACGTATCACTCATGATTTAACGATTGTCCCAAGTTGGACGAAGGATTACCTGGCGACAGGTTCTGAAAAATTGATTCGACTTGATCCAGGAATGGCTTTTGGGACTGGGACACATACAACGACCAAAATGTCACTCTATGCTTTGGAGCAAGTTTTGCGCGGTGGTGAAACTCTGCTTGACGTCGGAACGGGTTCAGGAGTTCTATCTGTTGCAGCGACTTATCTTGGCGCGGCAGAAATTTTTGCTTACGATATTGATGAAGTGGCTGTGCGCGTGGCTTTAGAAAATATTGAACTCAACCCTGGTCATGAAAAAATTCATGTGTCAGCAAACAACCTTCTTGAAGGAATTGATAAAAAAGCGGACGTGATTGTGGCCAATATTTTAGCTGATATTCTTGTTTTAATGACGGACGATGCTTTCCGCTTGGTTAAAGAAGAAGGTTATCTCATTATGTCAGGAATTATTGCTGACAAAGCCGATACGGTCATTGCATCAGCAGAAAATGCTGGATTTTTCCTTGAAACACGCTTGATTCAAGGCGAATGGAACTGTCTGATTTTCAAGAAAACGGAAAATCGGGAAGGGGTAATTGGAGGGTAAAATTTCATTTAAATCATATTAGGACCTCGGAAATGAGTGCTTTATCTTTTAGCAAATGATAAAATAAAGTAAACAATTCATTGAAATGAATTTTATGAAATAGATGATTGGAAGAGAAAATGGCTAACCAATATTTTGTATTTAAAGAATTACCAAAAATCGGTGAAAAATTTACCATTGAAAACCAAGCAGCAGCTCACCATATTTTTACGGTCATGCGGGCACAGGCCGGTGATCAGTTACGCTTAGTTTTTGAAGAGGGGAAAATTGGCCTGTCAGAAATTATTTCGCCAGCTGACCAGTCGGTCAGACTGATTGAATTACTGACAGATTCATCAGAACTACCTGTCCAAGTCACAGTTGCAGTTGGTTTTCCTAAAGGTGATAAATTAGATTTTATTGTTGAAAAATCAACTGAATTAGGCGCCACAGCCATTTGGTCAGCACCTTTTAAAGCTTCTGTCAGTAAATGGGACCACAAAAAACTGACAAAAAAACAAGAAAAATTGGAAAAAGTTGCTCTAGGAGCCGCCGAGCAATCTCGCAGACAATTGATTCCTAAAATTCAATTATTTGACCAATTTTCTAGATTGACAGAGCAATTTTCTGATTTTGACCAGGTTCTTGTAGCCTATGAAGAGTCGGCAAAAATGGGCGAAACATCAATGTTTAAACAAGCACTGACCGAGCTGTCAGCAAATCAAAAAGTCCTGATTATTTTTGGGCCAGAAGGTGGAATTAGTCCTGATGAAATTGCAAAATTTGAGAATCTAGGGGCAAAAATGATTGGCTTAGGACCACGAATATTGCGAGCAGAAACAGCTCCCTTATACGCTTTATCAAGTATCTCAGCTTATTTTGAATTATTATAAATAAAGAAAAAATTTTTAGGAAATCGATTATGAAAAAACGTGTACAACGTAACAAAAAACGAATTCGCTGGGCTTCAGTCCTCACAGTTTTCGTTCTTTTAATTGGAATAATTGCAATTGCTTTTGCTGCCGTTCATCTGCTAAGTCCTAAAGCAAATACTAGCCAAAAAAGTAGTCAAACTTCAAGACAAGAAAAAACCAAAAGCACTGTCCCATCTAGTTCTTCTCAACCTAAAGAAACAAAATGGCTCACTGGAACTAACGAAAATCAATTGCCTATTTTGATGTTCCATTATGTCACTTCAAGAGCTGACCAATTGCCACAAGATAGTAACAACATCAATATTGTTACCTTTGAAAATGAGTTAAAAGCACTGAAAAGTCAAGGTTATACGACAGTCAGTGGAACGGATGCCCAAAAAATTCTGACGACCAAAGAAAAACCTAGTGACAAAATGGTTTGGCTTACTTTTGATGACGGTTCAGTGACCATGTATACTGATATTTTCCCATTACTGAAAAAATATAATATGCATGCTACGAATTTCATTATCACAGGATTTGTGAATAAAGCTCAAGGAGGAATTTTGAGTTGGGAGCAAATCAAAGAAATGAAAGCAAGCGGACTTGTTGACTTTGGAAGTCATACAGTCAGTCATCCTGATTTAGGAACGCAAACTTTAGAGGACCAACGACCGGAGCTAGAACAATCAAAAGCTGACCTTGACAAAAATCTGAACCAGCAAACCAATATGATTTGTTATCCAGCCGGTGGCTACAACCAAAATACCCTAAGCTTATCAACTGAATTAGGCTATAAATTTGGACTTCTTGATCCAGGACGTAATGGTGTTGTCGCCCAAGCGGCCAAAGAAAGTGATGGTCTATTAACACTGCCACGCTTTAGAATGATGAGTAGCACCACTGCTGAAGAAATGATGCAAATGATTCAACCAGCGACTGATTATAATGAAAAAAATAAATAAACTCCGAATAATCGGAGTTTTATCTTTATATTTTTAAGAGTCATCCTTTTGCTTAACTTGCAAATGTGATAGAATAGATTAAATTAAGTGAAATCAACCTTAACTTATAAAATTTGATGAGATAATATATTAATCCAATAAGGAGGAAAACTGGCCACCATTTTAAAGTTTATTTTTAAAATGGTCTAGTATATCAAGCTATGCCTTCAGAACCAGTCTTAACCGGAGCAGAAGTTGTCAATATCTGCTCTGAATACATGAATGAAACTGACCTTTTACTCGTAGAAAAAGCACTTGCCTGTGCTTCACTTGCCCATGCCGACCAATATCGTGCTTCTGGCGAAGCCTATTTTGTTCATCCTACCCAAGTTGCAGGAATATTAGCCAAATTAAAACTGGATGCCGTTACCGTTTCCTGTGGTTTTTTGCATGATGTCGTTGAAGATACTAATTTTACTCAGGGTGACCTGCAAGAGTTATTTGGCGATGAAATTGCTGAAATAGTAGATGGTGTTACCAAGTTAGGTAAAGTTGAGTATAAGTCACACGAAGAACAATTGGCAGAGAACCATCGGAAGATGCTAATGGCTATGTCCAAGGATATCCGTGTTATTTTGGTTAAACTGGCCGACCGTTTGCATAATATGCGTACGCTTAAACATCTTCGTCCAGATAAACAAAAACGGATTTCACGTGAAACAATGGAAATCTATGCCCCCCTTGCTCATCGTTTAGGGATTGCCAGTATTAAGTGGGAATTAGAAGATTTATCCTTCCGTTATCTTGAAGAAGCGGAATTTTATCGCATTCGTGGTCTTATGAATGAAAAACGGACTGCTCGCGAAGCGCTCGTTACGGAAGTGATTGGGAAATTACAAGAACGTGTGGAAAAAGCAGGAGTGGATGCCGAAATTTATGGACGTCCGAAGCATATTTATTCTATTTATCGTAAAATGCACGATAAGAAAAAACGCTTTGATGAAATCTATGACTTGATTGCTATTCGCTGTATCACTGAAACAACAAGCGATGTTTATACAACTTTGGGATATATTCATGACCTCTGGAAGCCAATGCCAGGACGTTTTAAAGATTATATTGCCAATCCGAAAGCCAATGGCTATCAATCTGTCCATACGACAGTTTATGGACCAAAAGGGCCAATGGAATTCCAGATTAGAACGCGGGAAATGCACCAAATTGCGGAATATGGGGTTGCCGCTCACTGGGCTTACAAACAAGGAATTAAATCAAAAGTTGATGTTCATGAAATCTCAGAAACATTGAATTGGATTCATGAATTAGTCGAATTGCGCGAAGAAGCTGGCGACTCAGCCGAAGATTTTGTTAAAGCAGTTCAAGAAGATATCTTATCAGACAAGATTTATGTCTTTACTCCGAATGGTGAAGTCCAAGAACTCCCTAGAGGCTCTGGTCCAATTGACTTTGCTTATGCGATTCACACTAAAGTTGGAGATCATGCGACGGGTGCTAAAGTAAATGGACGTATGAAACCTTTATCTGTTCAATTAAAAACAGGGGACCGAGTTGAAATTATTACCAGCTCAAGCTCTTTTGGACCAAGTCGTGATTGGATTAATTTAGTTAAAACCAATAAGGCTCGAAATAAAATTAAGCAATTCTTTAAAAACCAAGACAAAGAATTGTCGGTTAATAAAGGCCGTGAAATGTTGCAAGAAGCTTTGGAAGAAGCTGGCTTTGTTCCAAATCAGTATTTAGATAAAAAACACCTTGATGAAGTTTTCAATAAGATTAGTTATCGCAATGCCGAAGCTTTGTACGCGGCAATTGGTTTTGGTGAACTTTCAGCGACAACGATTGCTAATCGTTTAACTGAAAATGAACGCCGTGAAGCTGAGAGAGCTAAACAAAAAGCTGAAGCTGAAGAGCTGATGAAGGGTGAAGTTAAACGCGAATCAAGTAAAAATATCATGAAAATCCGCCACGACGGGGGTGTTAGCGTTTCTGGTATTGATAGTCTACTTGTTCGGATTGCCAAATGTTGTAATCCAGTTCCGGGTGACCAGATTGTTGGATATATTACAAAAGGTCGAGGCGTTTCTGTTCACAGGGCGGATTGTCAAAATGTGCGCAGTATGGAAGACTTTGAACAAAGACTTGTTGAAGTTGAATGGGATGATTCAGAGAACTTGGTCAAAGAATATGTTGCTAATATTGATGTCTATGGATTTAATCGTCCAGGATTGCTCAATGATGTGATGCAAGTTTTATCAAATTCGACTAAAAATTTGATTTCGATAAATGCTCAACCAACAAAAGATAAAAAAATGGCGAATATTCATATCGCTTTAGGGATTAAAAATTTATCAGATTTAACTTTGATTGTTGATAAAATCAAAATGACTCCTGATGTTTATTCGGTAAAACGGACAAATGCTTAAAAAAAGAGCTTGACTTAGTCAAGCTCTTTTATATTGGATTCTTTAATAATGTAATTGGGACGTCTTTTAGTTTCAAGAAAAATTTTAGCAATGTATTTACCTATAATTCCTAAGGAAAGTAACTGTAAGCCCCCTAAAAGTAAAATCAGGACAATGAGGGTCGGAAAGCCCTGAACGGGGTCGCCAAAAATTAGTGTTTTAAGAAGATAAAAGATACTGAGTAGGACGGAAGCTAAAAAACTGATAAAACCAACAAAAGTTGCGATATTGAGAGGTGTTTCGGAAAAGTTTATAATCCCATCAATAGAATAACTAAGAAGTTGTCTAAAAGACCAAGAAGTCTGCCCAGCACTTCATTCATGATTTTCATATTCTAAATAGGTGACTTCATAATCTACCCAAGAGAATAAGCCCTTTGAAAAGCGATTGCTTTCTCTTAGCTCTAAAATACTATCGACAACTTGCCGAGTAATTAAGCGAAAATCTCGTGCCCCTTCAACGATTGGCGTGGTAGAAACTTTATTAATAATTTTATAAAAAAGGTTCGAAAAAAGGGAGACAATTAAGGCTTCACCTTTGCGAGAAATGCGACGGGCACCCACTGCATCGTAGCCTTCTTTTAGCTTATGATACATAGGGACGAGAAGTTCTGGCGGATCTTGTAAATCAACATCCATGACAGTGATAAGGGATTCTTTAGTGGCTTGCAGTCCTGCGAGTAAAGCTGCTTCCTTCCCAAAATTTCTTGAGAAGCTAATATAGTTGATATTATCATTTTGTCTTGCTATTTTTTTTAATAAAGGAAGAGTTTGGTCACTAGAACCGTCATTTACAAAGTAAAAATTTTTTTTAATTTCAAGGTTTTCTGTTTTTTTGTTTACCTCTCGGACGAAAAGTTCAATCGTTTCTTGTTCATTATAGACGGGGACAACAATAGCTAATTCTTCCATTTTTTTCCTTAATTATTCTTGTAGTTTATTAATCTTTAGAAAGTCTTATATCTATTAATGATAATACCTAAAGAGTGCTATGATGTCAAGGATTCTTGCTATCTTATTGACTAGGTGAGCATTTTTTTTATTGGCAAGGTGGTTTATGAAAAATAGAGGATTGACTTAAAAAATCGATTAAACTCAGGTAAATAAAATAGCTTTTTTATGCTATACTGTCAGTAAAGAGATTAACATAGGAGTGAAACATTAAGTATTATGAAAATAGTAATTCAACGAGTAAAGTCAGCTTCTGTCAGTATTGATGGAAAAATTAAAGAAAAGATTAATCAGGGTTTTTTGCTTTTTGTTGGAGTTGAAGATGCTGACAGCAATTTTGATTTGGACTATGCGGTGCGTAAAATTGCTCAAATGAGAATCTTTTCAGATGAAGCTGATAAAATGAATCTCTCTGTTCAAGATATTCAAGGAGAAATATTATCAATTTCTCAGTTTACTTTGTATGCGGAAACTAAAAAAGGTAACCGTCCGAGCTTTTCTGCGGCAGGAAAACCTTATTTTGCTAAAGCAATGTATGAAAAATTCAATGACAGTTTAGCTCAGATTGTGCCAGTTAAAGCAGGTGTTTTTGGTGCAGACATGCAAGTTGAATTGATAAATGATGGCCCTGTCACGATTATTTTAGATACGAAAGAAGCTAGAAAAAATGCCTAAAAGATTGCAAAAGAGTAGAGTTAAAAAACAAGCTCCTGCTCGCTCTGTCAGTAAAACCAAAACTTTTCAAAGCTTAAAAAAATCTGAGCAGTCTGACCAAGTGGGGGAAATTTGGCAAAATAATATTATTCAATCGCTTGATGAAGATTATTCAAAAGAACAGGCCAGAAAACAGCAAAATAAAAAGATGACTGAGCGTCAGAAACGAAAAATTGAGGAAATGCAAAGCAATCCGGAGATGATTCAAGCGCGTGAAGAACTTAAAGAAGAGTTTCTCAATACGCATCCTCAATATGCAAAAATGACCAGTGAGGAATTGCAAGAATCAATGACCAGGCATGCTTTAGAGGATGAAAAACTCAGAAAACAAAAATTACGTCATCACATTGAAGCATTTGCTGACGGAATTATTGCGGTCATCATTACAATTATGCTTCTTGAAATTCCAGTGCCTTCTGGTAATCAAGGTTATTGGGGATTTCTGAGTTCTGCCGGTATTTTTCTGGTGAGTTTTGTTGTTACTGCTAATTTTTGGTTCAATCGTCACAAGATTTTTGCACTGACAGAAGAAATTACGGAAAAAATCATTGTTCAAGATTTTATCTTTATCGGCTTACTTTCACTCATCCCACTTTTGACCAAGTGGATTATGGTTGCTCCAACTTCATTTAGTGCTTTTAATTTTGGTTTGGTTTTGATTGTAATTTTACTTCAGCAAGAACTTTTAAGTTATTCGATTACTAAAGATCATTTTCGTAAGATGCCAAAATCTTTTAAATTTTGGCGTCGTGTCTGGACAATCCGACTATTTTCAACAATTCTAATGAATATTGCAATCATGATAATTGCCATTATTTTTCCATTTTATGGTCATTGGCTCTTTGTGATTGTTCCGGTTTTTAACTTTTTATTCCGCATGGTCAATGACCGAAATCAGGAAGAAGAAGTTTATGCTGCGACACGTTCTATCGGTGTTCCCTATTTGAAAGAAGGTTAATAATGACTGTAAAAAATATTATATTTGATTTGGGTGGCGTAATTTTAGATTTAGGTTTTACGCGAATGATTAATTCTTTTGAGCAACTTGGCGTCAAGGATTTTTCTAGCTACTTTAATCCACAAAAACAAGTTGATTTTTTTGAAGAACTAGAATTAGGACTTATATCACCAGACGTTTTCTACGATGAGTTTAGAAAAGCGACTAAAAGCCAGCTGACAGACGAAGTAATTGAAGAAAATTGGAATTTAATTCTAAAAGATTTTCAAAAAGAACGAATGAATTTACTGACAGACTTGTCAGCAGATTTTTCACTTTATCTTTTCTCAAATACCAACGCTATTCATGCTAAATGTTTTGAGCAACGTTGTATCGAACAAATGGGTCAGCCTTTAGCAACTTATTTTACAAAAGCCTATTATTCACATGAATTACATTTCAGAAAACCAACAGTTGAAAGTTTTCACGAGGTTCTCCGTCAGTCCAATTTAAAGGCTGATGAAACTTTATTTATTGATGACAATGCGGACAATATCTTAGGAGCACAGGCAGCAGGTCTAAAAACTTATCATCTGAAAGCACCAGAAGTACTGACAGAAATTGATTTTAATAAAATAATTTACTGACGAATCTGTCAGTATTTTTTTGAAAAAAATTTTATACTGCATAAAGTTAATTCTTGACAATTGTCTGACAATTCGGTAAAATACAGTTTATTGAAATTATTTAGTTACAAATTCAGAAAAATGAGGATTTATTATGGGATTTATGAGAAAAGCCGATTTTGAGCTTTATCGTGATGCAGATAAACATTATAATCAGGTACTAACCACACGTGATTTTCTTGCACTAGGTGTTGGAACAATTATTTCAACTTCTATCTTTACCTTGCCAGGACAAGTTGCCGCTCAATTTGCGGGCCCAGGGGTTGTCTTTTCTTATCTACTTGCCGCTTTGGTCGCTGGTTTTGTGGCCTTGGCTTATGCTGAAATGTCAACAGTAATGCCCTTTGCTGGTTCAGCCTATTCTTGGATTTCGGTCTTATTTGGCGAAGGTTTTGGTTGGATTGCTGGTTGGGCTTTGCTTGCGGAATATTTTATTGCTGTTGCCTTTGTTGGCTCAGGTTTCTCAGCAAATCTTCAGCAATTGCTGGCCCCACTTGGTTTCCATCTGCCAAAAGTATTGGCCAACCCTTTCGGTACAGACGGTGGAATCGTTGATATTATTTCACTTTTGGTCATTTTGCTCTCGGCAATTATTGTCTTTCGTGGAGCATCTGATGCTGGACGAATCAGTCAAATTCTTGTTGTGCTCAAAGTGGCAGCGGTTATTGCTTTCATCATTGTTGGGATTACGGTCATTAAGCCAGCAAATTACCATCCATTTATTCCGCCACACAATCCGAAAACAGGTTTTGGTGGCTTCTCGGGGATTTGGTCTGGGGTGTCGATGATTTTCTTGGCCTATATTGGTTTTGATTCAATTGCCGCCAATTCAGCGGAAGCTAAAAATCCCCAAAAAACAATGCCTCGTGGAATTATTGGCTCACTCCTCATTGCTGTTGTTCTATTTGCAGCAGTAACCTTGGTACTTGTAGGGATGCATCCTTACTCAGCCTATGCAGGAAATGCAGCGCCAGTTGGTTGGGCCCTTCAACAATCAGGTTATTCTGTTTTATCAGAAGTTGTCACAGCTATTGCACTTGCCGGAATGTTTATCGCTCTTTTGGGAATGGTCCTTGCAGGTTCACGTTTGCTTTATGCTTTTGGACGCGATGGACTTTTGCCTAAAGGTTTAGGTAAAATGAATGCTCGAAATCTTCCAGCAAATGGTGTGTGGACCTTAGCCATTGTTGCTATTGTCATCGGGGCATTCTTCCCCTTTGCTTTTCTTGCTCAACTTATCTCAGCCGGAACTTTGATTGCCTTCATGTTTGTAACTCTTGGAATTTATTCGCTCCGTCGTCGTCAAGGAAAAGATTTACCAGAAGCAACTTATAAAATGCCCTTTTATCCAGTACTACCAGCTCTTGGTTTTATTGGGTCATTATTTGTCTTTTGGGGACTGGATGTTCAAGCCAAACTTTATTCTGGAATTTGGTTCCTTATTGGAATTGCGATTTATTTTGCTTATGGAAATCGTCGCAAAAAGAAATAAGACGAAAAATAAAAAAATTAACTTAGAGATTACAAAAAATGGTTTCAAAATTTTTGAGACCATTTTTTTGTCATTATTTTGGAGCTGACAAAAATTGCTAAAATAGCTAAAATAAGTTAAAATAGGGAAGTTATCAGCAACTTATGATATGAGGAGTAAACTATCTAAAATGAAAGAATATGAAAAACAACATCGAATCTTCTATGTCTTTTTACGCAATCTTGTCGCCTTTTTACTTTTCATTTTTAATGGAAAAAGTAAATATTACAATATCGACCGGATTCCTAAAGATGAAAATTATATATTAGTCGCCCCCCACCGAATGGCTTTGGAGCCAGTATGGTTTGCTTTTGCGACTCGTCCAAAACAATTTATTTTCATGGCCAAAAAAGAATTGTTTAAAGGATTTGGCGGTTGGTGGATTAAAATGTGTGGTGCTTTTCCGGTTGACCGTGAAAACCCAGGGACTAAACCCTTAAAACATGCCGTTAAGATGCTTAAAGAATCAGATAAATCAATGATTATGTTCCCTTCAGGTAGCCGTCATAGTGCCGAAATGAAAGGTGGCGTTGCGGTCATTGCTAAAATGGCAAAAGTTCGTATCGTACCAGCCGTTTATCAAGGACCTCTGACAATGAAAGGAATTTTCAAACGTCAAAAAGTTGCCATTAATGTTGGTCACCCCATTGATATTTCAGATATCAAAAAGATGAATGAAGAGGGAATTGCCGAAGTTAACCGCCGAATGGAAGTTGCTTTTGCTGAACTTGATAAAGAATTAAACCCTGATTTTCATTACGAAGCAAAATAAAAAAATAAAAAACTCTAGCAAAATATTTTGCTAGAGTTTTTTATCAGTCTGCGTCGAATCAAAAATTTGTCCTTCTGTTAGATTGAAATCAGACAGAAAATTTAAAATGATTGATTTTTCATTTTCGTTGTATTTATCAAAAATTTGTCCAAGCTTTAAATCCATGATTTTGTGCATCTTATCATGGATACTTGCCACTTTTAAGCCTTTAGTTGTGATATGGTAGTAAATTTTCTTTTTATCATTATCCGCTTGATAAGTTGTTAGAAACTGATGTTTTATTAAATTTTGAACAGCACGGGTCACTCCCCCACGAGTGACTGATAATTTTGTAGCTAATTCAATACCAGTTAAATCTTTTTTGGTTAGGGCCGATAAAATGTGAAGAGCGACAACTGACAGAGTCAAAACTTCTTTTTCTAGTTTGTCATCATTTACTTGCTCTAAAATCCATTTTCTTTCTTGAGAGCGATTGTCAGTTGCATGACGCAGTTCATGCAATTCCTTTGAAATTTTTTTGTCCAAGTTTGCTGAGTTCATTTTATCCATTCTTATATTATATCACAGCCAGCCATACGAAATAGATTTCCTAGGGCTGATTTTGGCTGACCAAAGAAGACCGATGATGGTTTGCAAAACCACTTTAACGAGCGAGTAAAAAGTCTAATGAAAGAGGTGAGGGATATTTAGATAAGAAAGTGAGGTCTCAGAAACTTTGTCCAATTTTTTCTGCATTAGTGAACGCTTTCTCTTTCAATTCAGCAGAACGTTCTGGATAGCGAGCATATCCTTCTACGAAGAGTTGCTTGCGATTTTCGTCAGTAATTCCCACCATTTTCATTGTTTGGTCAATATAGGCAGCTCCTAAATCATTCGCCATATGGGTTGGATCTTGTTCATTATGATAAAAACCGCCAGCGGATTGGATATGAAGTGATTTTTTTCCTTCAAGTAAACCAATCGGACCATTTTCAGTATAACGGAAAAGCTTTCTAGGTACGGCAATGACATCGATATATTGTTTCAATTCAGCAGTGACAAAGCCATTGTACATAGGATTGACGAAAACATATTTATCAGCTGACAGAAATTCTTCTAAATATTCTTCATGACGATGGAGTAAATTTTTGTCAGCCTCATTAAGTAAATCGGGAGTATATTTATTACGCTTCCAAGCTGCAAAAGTTTCATTATCAAGAGCTGGGACCTTTTCTGAAAATAAATCGCGGATGATTATTTTATCAGAAGTGTTTGTTTGGCGGTAAGCTTCTTTGAATTTTTCAGTTGTAGCAAGAGACCAACTGAAATCATCAGTGTGTGGGTGGGCTAAGACGATGAGTAATGTTGTCATTTTATTTCTTCTTTCTTTTTTTGTTGACAAACAACATTATAGACTTAATTTTGTTGCTTGTCAACATTAAACCGAATTAAAAATCGAGTGTTTTGTGGTATTTCAGTTTGTAAAAGCTATGTAAAAGTGTTACAATTAATGGTAATATCCACTTATTTATGTGAAAGAGAAAATATGCCAAATATTATTAGAAAACTTGTCGAAAACGACAAAAAAGAGCTCAAAAAACTCAATAAAATGGCGCTCCAAGTTGAAAGTTTCGCTGATGAAATGGAACACTTGACAGATGAGCAGTTAAAAGCCAAAACTCCAGAATTGAAAGAACGTATTGCAAAAGGAGAAAGTCTTGATGACCTCCTCTATGAAGCTTTTGCCGTTTGTCGTGAAGCAGCTCGTCGTGTGCTTGGATTGTATCCTTTCCATGTTCAAATCATGGGTGGGATTGTCTTGCATAATGGGGACGTTCCTGAAATGCGTACTGGTGAAGGTAAAACCTTGACTGCAACAATGCCTGTTTATCTTAATGCTTTATCAGGCAAAGGGGTTCACGTTGTTACTGTCAATGAATACTTGGCAACTCGTGATATGACTGAAATGGGTGAGCTTTATAGTTGGCTCGGTTTAACTGTTGGTTTGAACTTGAACTCAAAATCACCAGAAGAAAAACGTGAAGCTTATAACTGTGATATTACTTATTCAACATCAGCTGAGCTTGGCTTTGACTATCTTCGAGATAATATGGTTACTCGTGCTGAAGATATGGTTCAAAAACCACTTAACTATGCACTTGTCGATGAAGTAGACTCAATTTTGGTCGATGAAGCTCGGACTCCTTTGATTATTTCTGGACAAGCCGAAAGTTCATCAGCACTTTACTATCGCGCTGACCAATTTACTAAGACTTTAAAAGGTCAAAACTTGAACGTTGCAACTTCTGATTACGAAGAGGGCGATGATTACAAGATTGACTTACAATCAAAAACAATTTCTTTAACTGAAGAAGGAATTGATAAGGCTGAAAAATTCTTCCAAATCGAAAATCTTTATGATATGGAAAATGTTGCCTTGACTCACTTTGTTGACAATGCTTTGCGTGCCAACTTTATCATGCTTCATGACATTGACTATATGGTTGATGAGAATCAAGAAGTCTTGATTATTGACCAATTTACAGGACGTACGATGCCTGGTCGTCGTTATTCTGATGGTCTTCACCAAGCAATTGAAGCTAAAGAAGCTGTGCCAATTCAAGATGAATCAAAAACAATGGCTTCAATTACCATCCAAAACTACTTCCGGATGTATAAAAAATTGTCAGGGATGACAGGTACGGCTAAAACAGAAGAAGAAGAATTCCGTGAGATTTATAATATTCAAATCACACCAATTCCAACCAACCGTCCAGTTCAACGTTTAGACCATCCAGATTTGCTTTACCCAACTTTGGAAGCTAAATTTAAAGCAGTTATTGATGATATTAAACGTCGTCATGCTGAAGGTCAACCGATTTTGATTGGTACTGTTGCTGTAGAAACTTCAGAATTGATTTCTAAGAAGTTGGTTGAAGCGAAAATTCCTCATGAAGTTTTGAACGCGAAAAATCACTTCCGTGAAGCACAAATCATCATGAATGCGGGTCAACAAGGAGCAGTAACGATTGCGACCAACATGGCCGGTCGTGGGACTGATATCAAGCTTGGGCCTGGTGTAATTGATCATGCAGATCCTGAATTCCGCGGACTTGCTGTTATTGGTACCGAACGTCATGAATCTCGTCGTATTGATAACCAATTGCGTGGTCGTTCTGGACGTCAAGGTGACCCAGGGGTTTCACAATTCTATCTCTCTCTTGAAGATGAATTAATGAAACGTTTTGGTTCTGAACGTGTTTCAGCTTTCCTAGATAGAATGCGTATTTCTGGTGAAGATGCTGTTATCAAATCTGGGTTGATTACTCGTCAGATTGAAAGTTCACAAAAACGTGTCGAAGGAAATAACTATGATTCTCGGAAACAAGTCTTGCAATATGATGACGTAATCCGTGAGCAACGTGAAGTAATTTATGCGCAACGTCAAGAAGTTATCTTGACTAAAGAAGATATGACTCCTGTTTTGATGGGAATGTTCAAACGGACAATTGACCGTCAGGTTGATGGTCATGAACTTGCAGGGAATCTTAAAGACGAAGAAACAGTCAAAGATCTCTTACAAACAGTGCAAAACACAATGTTGCCAGAAGAGGCAATTGAATTATCTGAATTGACTGGTCTGTCAGGACAAGCAATGAAAGATTTGATTTTTGATAAAGTCAAAAGTCGTTATGCTTCACAGATGGAAAAATTAGCTGACCCAGAACGTCAGTTAGAATTCCAACGTGCGGTTATCTTGCGTGTGGTTGATAATAACTGGTCAGAACATATTGATGCTCTTGACCAAATGCGTCAATCAGTCGGACTTCGTGGTTATGCCCAAAATAATCCGATTGTTGAGTATCAAGAAGAATCATATAAAATGTACAATAATATGATTGGTGCGATTGAATTTGAAGTCACTCGTTTGATGATGAAAGCACAAATTCAACCACAAACGGCAATCCGTCAGGAAGCGCCAAGAATGACAACGACAGCTTCACAAGAAAACATTACAAATGTCGGCCCTGACACTTCGGTCAGTGAAGAAATTTCATTTTAAAATGTTGGACGTAATGACCCTTGCCCATGCGGCTCTGGTAAGAAGTTTAAAAATTGTCATGGACGTACACACATTGCCTAAAAGGCCAATTAATTTACTGACAACTTTGTCAGTAAATTTTTTTATCAATAATGGACGCAAATAAATGTAGAATTAATTAAAATTTTGATACAATAGATAAAATAACAAAGCGAAATACGAGGAATTAGAATGACTTTTAAAGAAATAAGTCCTAAGATAAATATTGATGCCATTAAGATGTTGGGTCATCTCAATAGTGAGCAACAAGAAAAAAAGATGCTTCGAGATAAAGAACTTGAAGCAATTATCAAAGGCGAAGATGACCGTTTGCTTTTGATTATCGGACCTTGTTCGTCTGATAATGAAGAAGCAGTATTGGAATATGCTCGTCGTTTAGCCAAACTTCAAGAAGCAGTCAAAGACAAGATTTTTATGGTAATGCGTGTCTATACTGCTAAACCTCGTACAAATGGAGATGGCTATAAAGGGTTGATTCACGAACCTGATGCGGATGGTCATACTGACTTAATCAATGGAATCAAAATGGTTCGCGACTTGCATTACAAAGTTATCACTGAAACTGGTTTGACAACTGCTGATGAAATGCTTTACCCAGAAAATCTGCCAATGGTTGATGATTTGGTCAGCTACCATGCGATTGGTGCACGTTCTGTGGAAAATCAACAACACCGTTTTGTAGCTTCTGGAATTGATGTTCCAACGGGATTGAAAAATCCAACTTCAGGAAACCTAAAAGTAATGTTCAACGGTATCTATGCTGCGCAACAATCACAAGATTTCCTTTTTGGTCGTGCAGAAGTTCAAACTTCAGGAAATCCACTGGCACATGCAATTTTGCGCGGTGGACAAGATGAAAATGGCAAATACCATCCAAACTACTATACAGATAACTTGCTTGAAACAATTGAGATTTATGAAAAAATGGGCTTGAAAAATCCTTTCATTCTCATTGACACAAATCATGATAATTCAGGTAAAAAATTCATGGAACAAATCCGTATTGTCCGTCAAACATTGGTCAATCGTGATTGGGATGATAAAATCCGCCAAAACGTTCGTGGCTTTATGATTGAATCATATCTTGAAGATGGTCGTCAAGATAAGCCAGAAGTTTTTGGTAAATCAATTACCGATCCATGTTTAGGTTGGGATAAAACAGAAGCGCTCGTTCAAGAAATTTACGAAGCTGAAAGTAAAAATAAATAAAATTAAAAGCTGTCAAAACTGACAGTTTTTTTCAATTTTAAAGAGTATAAAAGTAGTTTAAAAAATATTAATTTGATCAGGAAATGAAGCGGATAGTAGTAAGGCTTCAAAAGTAGCCCTGAAAAAAAACTTGAAAATTTAACAGCAGATATTGCAAACCCTTTCGTTTTGTGGTATAATTTCAAGAGTGATAGATATTTTAGATATCGTCAATAAAAATGAAAAAACATCTAAGGAGAACCATAAAAATGGCATCTAAAGAATTCCACATCGTTGCAGAAACTGGTATCCATGCACGTCCAGCTACATTGCTTGTGCAAACAGCTTCAAAATTCACATCAGAAATCACTTTGGAATACAAAGGTAAATCAGTAAACCTTAAATCAATCATGGGTGTTATGTCACTCGGTGTTGGTCAAGGCGCTGACGTTACTATTTCAGCTGAAGGTGCAGATGCTGACGACGCAATCGCAACAATCGCTGAAACAATGACTAAAGAAGGACTCGCAGAATAATCATGACAACTATGCTTAAAGGTATCGCCGCATCATCAGGTGTAGCAGTAGCTAAGGCATACTTGCTTGTCCAACCAGATTTGTCTTTTGAAACAAAGACAATTGCTGATACAGCTAATGAAGAAGCTCGCCTTGATGCAGCACTTGCTACATCGCAAAGCGAGCTTCAACTTATTAAGGACAAAGCAGTAACAACCCTTGGTGAAGAAGCAGCATCTGTATTTGACGCTCATATGATGGTCCTCGCTGACCCAGATATGACTGCTCAAATTAAAGCAGTAATCAACGACAAAAAAGTTAACGCTGAATCAGCCCTCAAAGAAGTAACTGATATGTTTATCGGTATCTTTGAAGGAATGACTGATAATGCTTATATGCAAGAACGTGCAGCTGACATTAAAGACGTTACAAAACGTGTTTTGGCTCACCTTCTTGGTGTTAAATTGCCAAGTCCAGCGCTTATCGATGAAGAAGTAATCATCGTAGCAGAAGACTTGACACCATCTGATACAGCTCAATTGGACAAGAAATTCGTTAAAGCCTTTGTTACTAACATTGGTGGACGTACTTCTCACTCTGCAATTATGGCTCGTACTTTGGAAATTCCTGCTGTTCTTGGAACAAATAATATTACTGAACTTGTTTCTGAAGGTCAACTTTTGGCTGTTTCAGGATTGACTGGTGAAGTAATTCTTGATCCATCTACTGAACAACAAAGCGAATTCCACAAAGCTGGTGAAGCTTATGCTGCTCAAAAAGCAGAATGGGCTGCTCTTAAAGACGCTGAAACTGTTACAGCTGATGGACGTCATTATGAGCTTGCTGCTAATATCGGAACACCTAAAGACGTTGAAGGTGTTAACGATAACGGTGCTGAAGCAATTGGTCTTTATCGTACAGAATTCTTGTACATGGATGCACAAGATTTCCCTACAGAAGATGACCAATACGAAGCATATAAAGCTGTACTTGAAGGAATGAACGGTAAACCAGTTGTTGTCCGTACAATGGACATCGGTGGTGACAAAACATTGCCTTACTTTGACCTTCCTAAAGAAATGAACCCATTCCTCGGATGGCGTGCACTTCGTATCAGCCTTTCAACAGCTGGTGACGGAATGTTCCGTACACAATTGCGTGCACTCTTGCGTGCTTCTGTACACGGACAACTTCGTATCATGTTCCCAATGGTTGCTCTCGTAACTGAGTTCCGTGCAGCTAAGAAGATTTATGACGAAGAAAAAGCAAAATTGATTGCTGAAGGTGTTCCAGTTGCAGATGGTATCGAAGTAGGTATCATGATTGAAATTCCAGCAGCAGCAATGCTTGCAGACCAATTTGCTAAGGAAGTTGATTTCTTCTCAATTGGTACAAACGATCTCATCCAATATACAATGGCTGCGGACCGTATGAATGAACAAGTTTCTTACCTTTACCAACCTTACAATCCATCAATCCTTCGTTTGATTAACAATGTAATCAAAGCAGCTCACGCTGAAGGTAAATGGGCTGGTATGTGTGGTGAAATGGCCGGCGACCAAACTGCTGTACCATTGCTTATGGGTATGGGGCTTGACGAATTCTCTATGTCAGCAACATCAGTACTCCAAACTCGTTCACTTATGAAACGTTTGGATTCTAAGAAAATGGAAGAATTGTCTAGCAAAGCTTTGAGCGAATGTGCAACAATGGAAGAAGTTATTGCCCTCGTTGAAGAATACACTAAATAATCTTTTCAATTGATTTGAATAAATGAATCCTGTCAGTTCTGACAGGATTTTTTGTAATCTATTTATCAACAACAAATTTACTGACAAAAAAACTTATCCACGTGGATAAGTTTTTTGTGTTATTTTAATGTTAAAGGCGCTACAAGGATGATAAGTGGAGAGGAAGGTTACAGTCTCATTTTGATATTGATTTTACCTAGCCAAATTAATATTAATTTCTGGCTTATTTTGACGAGTAAGCAAACTAGCGGTTCAGTTTTTAATATTATTGCCCTACCAATTTTGATGGCCTTGCCTAATCTAATTCAACGGGTGATGACCTCAAATTCTATTTATTGGACTAAACAAAAATATATTATTCTGATATTGAATTATATTTTACTTTTAGTGACAACTTTTTGGTTGCTAACATTACCTTTTGGACAGTAAAAAAGTTACTGACAAAAATCTGTCAGTAACTCATACATGCTTAAAATGGTAATCCTTTAGTGAATTTTCCAAGTTTTTGTTCAGTAACTTTTTCGATTTGGCTTAGTGCATCATTAACAGCATCAGTAACCATATCTTGTAAAGTTTCAGGATCTTCAGGGTCAATCACATCAGGTTTGATGTCGAGAGATTTCAAAGTGCGGTCACCTGAAAATTCAACAGTTACAAGGTCTTGAGCAGATTTACCAACAAAAGTTGTATTGGCAATTTCTTCTTGTGAAACTTGCATTTGCTTTTGAAGTTTTTGTGCTTGTTTCATCATTGATTGCATATTCATCATGGAAATATTACCTCTTTTAGAAATTTTGTTGAAAGCCTTTCAACACCTCTCTATTTTACCATAAAAAAAGATAATAAAAAAATAGGAAAATAAAGGAGAGGCAAATGAAACTTATGTAAAGTCACTTTTTATTTACTGACAGAGTAGAAAGGTTTGAGGAGCGTTCTGTCAGTAAAAAATGAGACAAAAAAACTCAGCCTTAGCTGAGTTTTATTAGTGCGGTGGGCGGGACTTGAACCCGCACCAAGAAAATTCCCGACAGGATCCTTAATCCTGCGCGTCTGCCAATTCCGCCACCACCGCGAAAACAGTACCTAAATATAATACCATTTTCATTGTTCTCTGTCAAGAATTAACTCGTAATTTACTGACAAGATTTATAGTAAATTATGGATTATAAGCTTTCATAAATTTTGAAATTGTTTGGCGGTAAAGTTCAGGATTTGTTTCAAATGATTTGGCGTGAGCAGCCCCTTTGATAACCAATAATTCTTTTGGCGTTCCTTTTTTGACAGCTTTATAATTTTCGTAAACCATCGAAGTAGGGACATAAGTATCATTACTTCCATGAATCAATAGAATAGGAAGTTTATCTTTTGTCAGTGCTTTTGTAGCACTAGCCTCTTGGAAAAACCAACCTTGTCGCAATTTACTTTCAAGAGAAACACTATAAACGAGTGGGAAAGGTGGAATATTATAACTTTCTTTTGCTTGATAAGTAATTTCATCCCAAGCGTTAGTATATCCACAATCTTCAATAATATTTTTTACTGACGAAGGCAAAGATTTTTCGCTGGAAGCCATCATTACTGTAGAAGCTCCCATGGACAGTCCGTAAAGACTGATTTGACTCTCAGGATTCTTGTCAATTAAATAGTTAGCCCAAGCAATGACATCAAATTTGTCATGATAACCAAAAGTGATGAATTTGCCTTCCGACTGACCGGCCCCACGATTATCTGGCATGAGCACATTATAACCTAATTCATGAAAAAGTTGACCATACTGGCGCATAGCCGACTTATCTTGGCGAAAACCATGTACCACGATTACTGTATTATTAGTTTTGTGCTCAGCTGGAACATACCATGCATCAAGTTTCAGACCATCATTTTTAATTGACTCAGTACTTTTGGATAATTTATCGAATTTTTGTACCAAAGAATAATTAGGACTGCTACTTTTGACCTGACCAATCTGTTGGTTATTTCGAACACAGGCAATTTGATAAAAATATAAAGTTGCTCCTAAATTAATAACTAAAAGAAGAGCAAAAAGGCCAATTATCACACGCCAGATTTGTTTTTTTCTAAATTTTTTCATGAATTTTATTATACATGAAATTCAATATAAAACCAAAAAATAATGTCTGCAATGTCATACAAACCGCTTGTTGTATGGATTGATGCCCTTTTTTGTGGTAAACTATACTAAATAGGAATTTCTTGTGAAAGAAATTTCAATGTTTTTAAAACGTGAGGAGTAAAAAGGAAAGTATGAAAAAAGTATTGCTGTCATTTCTAACCATTATGACAATTTTGATGATTGGTGGAGTTAAAGTCTCTGCTGATTCAACACAATCTGAAATTTATCGCTTATACAATAAGAACACTGGCGAGCATTTTTATACCAGTAGTGCTTTTGAGCGTGATTCTGTCAGTAAATCAGGCTGGTCTTACGAAGGAGTGGGGTGGGTTTCTCCTAAAAAATCTGCAACTCCAATTTACCGAGTATTCAATCCCAATGCTCGTGGTGGAGACCACTATTATACTAAAAAGCAATTATGAAGCTACTCAACTCGTGAAAAAGGGCTGGAAATGGGATAATAATGCTCAACCTGTCTTCTATTCTGGTGGGAATATTCCAGTATACGTTGCTTTTAATCCAAATGCAAGCTCTGGTTCACATAACTTTACTAAAAATTCAAATGAACAAAATAGCCTTCTTAAATCTGGTTGGGAATATGGAGCGGTCGCTTGGACTTCGGAAACCTGGATAACTCCCAAACCACAGCCCTCTTGGAAACCGGGTGTTTCTCGCTTCTATACTATTCCAGGCATTGCTCATACCGTTTTTGGCGATAACATCATGGAAGAAGCAGATGTAAATAAACTAGGACCAGTAACTTTAAAAGTAGATGCTGATTTAGACCTAACTGGTTCAGGACGAGGTTATCATGGAAAACTTATGATTGGTGACATGGGTGGAGACAACGTCTCATTTGGAATCCAATATGATGCTAAAAGTGGTTTGGATGATGGGCTGGTAAAGGGCTGTATCTATCAGAAAATGTTGCAGACGGAGGAGTGCATGAAGGAGGGAATGCTTTGTATGTCGCTTATGGTTCTGCACCAATTGGTAAAACAGTACATCTCAGCTTAGCTTACTATCAAAGTCGTCAACTTGTCGCCTTCTTTGCAAATGCGGTGTTGATGGGAAGTCAAAAAGTAAACTTTAAGGAAACAAAATCAACAACTAATGCGATATTAAATAGTGATCGAACTGGTCTGACAGAAACCAATGCTCTTTATATGCTCAGTGCCCAAGGAGCGACTGCTTTTGGTGGAGACTCTATTAACGCGGCCTTTACTAACATTACAACTGAAGGAGCACCTTTGGGTTATGAAAATTGGATAGACAGCCCAGGAAATGGTGCGCTTAATTGGTGGAATATCCTAGCCAAGGATTATTCAAGTATTCATCAATCAAATGGTATAGCAGGAAGTCAAATGATACCAACACAAGCACGTGTGACTGTAAAAGGGACTTCTAGCTTGCCAGCAGGTTACGATTGGGATTCATTCCCAGGAGCTAAACAACCCACAGGAGGAATTCAAATTCCAGCGGGAATACCTATTCGTTAAAAATAAATTTAGCTTTTTTAATAAAAGTGTGATAGAATGAAGAAAATAGAATAAATACTCCACCGGGAGTTAAATCGTATGAACGATTATTTACATTTCAGTAGGTCTGAGAAGAAATGTAGATGGTCGTTCTTTTTTTAGCTGAGGAGGCAAAAATGACTTGGATTTATTTACTTATAGCGGGAACATTTGAAGTGGCTTGGGCAACAACAATGAAGTTGAGCCACGGCTTTTCAAATTTGAAGTTTACACTACTGACAATCATCGGAATGATTGCTAGCTTTGGTTTTCTTGCGCTAGCTCTAAAAAAATTACCTTTAGGGATTGCTTACCCAATTTGGACGGGGATCGGAGCCGTTGGCTCAATCTTAATCGGACTTATTCTATTCAAAGATAAAATCCCACCATTAACTTGGCTTTTCATTGCCTGTTTAGTCGTGGGTATTATTGGAATAAAAGTAACAAGCGGTCACTAAAGATGATACAGTCTTTTAATTTTTTAGTATATAGATTTCATGATATAATAAGAGAATTGGTAAAAAATAAAAGAAATAGCAATAGAATAATCTATTTGCTATTTTTAATGAGGAGGAAAAAATGAAAAACAAAAAAAGCATGATGAATTTAGCAATTTCTAATCTCTTTTTAGTATTTTTGGGTGCAGGTTTAGTCATTCCTGTTTTGCCAACCCTTAAAGAACAAATGCACTTTTCAGGAACAACAATGGGAATGATGATTTCTATTTTTGCAATTGCTCAATTGGTTGCTTCACCAGTCGCTGGTGCTTTATCTGATAAAATTGGGCGCAAAAAACTCATTGCCATTGGAATGATTATTTTTTCTTTTTCTGAACTTTTATTTGGTTTAGCACAAGCGAAAACAGGTTTTTATATTTCGCGAGCGCTAGGGGGTGTCGCAGCTGCGATGCTCATGCCTTCAGTTACTGCTTACGTGGCTGATATGACCACAATTGCCGAACGTCCTAAAGCGATGGGACTTGTTTCAGCAGCAATCAGTGGTGGCTTTATTATTGGTCCTGGAGTGGGTGGTTTTATTGCCCATTTTGGAATACGTGTTCCTTTTTATGTTGCAGCAATTTTAGCTTTCCTTGGTTTTATTTTAACAATCACAATTTTAAAAGAACCAGAGCGCACAATTGAAAGTCATCAAGAAATCGAAAAAGTTTCATTTCTTGATATTCTCAAAAATCCATTATTTGGTTCACTCTTTATTATAATTTTGATTTCATCATTTGGTTTACAGGCCTTTGAGTCAATTTATAGTATCATGGCAAGTATTAACTTTGGTTTTAGTATGAGTGAAATTGCTTTGGTAATTACAGTGAGTGGAATTTTAGCTCTCTTTTTCCAACTTTTCTTATTTGATGCAATTGTCAATAAAATTGGTGAACTTGGCTTGATTCAATTAACTTTCTTTGCCAGTGCAATCTTTATTGCTGTTATTGCCTTTACAAAATCAAATTTAGTCGTTGCTCTTTCTACATTTGTTGTTTTTCTGGCCTTTGATTTATTTAGACCGGCTGTAACAACCTATCTTTCAAAGCATGCGGGCAATCGGCAAGGGGCAATCAATGGTTTGAACTCAGCCTTTACGAGTTTTGGAAATATTTTAGGGCCAATGGCCGCGGGTTATATGTTTGACCTTAACCATTTATTTCCATATTATATCTCTGCGATTATTCTACTGGGAACCGGATTTTTATCACTATTCTTAAACAGAAAAAATTTCAGTAAAATCTAAATAAAACTTTCAATTTTATTATATTTATAACTACTACCTTGCAAAAAGTGGTAGTTTTTTTCATCAACGAAAATTTTTTGAATAAAAAAACCTCCTGACGTAATCTTATACAGTCAGGAGGAAAAGGAGTAAGCGTATTGGTCACTGGATTTTCTATAATTTTTTCAAATAGGGTAGAAAAATCTATTTATAAAAGGAGTCAAGGGGATTTGAACCCCTGCGCCGCTTTACACGGTTCGACGGATTTCGAGTCCGCTGCATTACCACTCTGCCATGGCTCCACTCCTTTATCTAAATTAATTATATCACAGTTGATTCTCTTCTTGAAATAATATGAAATTGCTAGAATGAAAATAAAACGCATATTTATACAAAAATGTTGACAAATGAATAAATATGCTGTACAATTGCATTTATATTAATTTGAAAGAAGAAAAATGATGGGAAACAAAAAAATTGTCTTGGCATATTCGGGTGGATTGGATACAAGTGTTGCTGTAAAATGGTTGACTGATAAAGGATTTGACGTCATTGCTGCCTGCATGGACGTTGGTGAAGGAAAAGACTTGAATTTTATTCATGATAAGGCGCTTCAAGTAGGGGCAGTGGAATCTGTTGTTTTGGATTGCAAGGAAGAATTCGCTAAAATATTTGTTGGAGCTGCACTCAAAGGAAATTTAATGTATGAAAATAAATATCCTTTAGTATCCGCTTTGAGTCGCCCTTTGATTGCTCAAAAATTAGTAGAAGTAGCCAAAGAAAAAGGGGCAACGGCTATTGCTCATGGTTGTACAGGAAAAGGAAATGACCAAGTGCGTTTTGAAGTAGCCATCCATTCCCTTGCGCCTGAGCTTGAAGTCATTGCTCCAGTTCGTGAATGGCATTGGGCTCGTGAAGAAGAAATCGAATATGCCAATCAAAATGGTGTTCCTATTCCTGCTGATTTAGACAATCCCTACTCAATTGACATGAATTTATGGGGACGTGCGATTGAAGCTGGTGTTCTTGAAAATCCTTGGAATACTTGTCCAGAGGATGCTTTCTTTATGACTAATTCTGTAGAGAACGCTCCAAACGAAGCTGAATTTATCGAGGTTGAGTTTAAAGAAGGATTACCAATCGCCTTAAATGGAAAAAGCTTAGAATTGCATGAAATCATTAAAAAAGTGAATATTATTGCAGGAAAACATGGAATTGGTCGGATTGACCATATTGAAAATCGCCTGGTTGGGATTAAATCCCGTGAATTTTATGAATGTCCTGCTGCCATTACTTTATTAAAAGCACATAAAGATTTGGAAGATTTAACTTTCGTTCGAGAACTTGCACATTTTAAACCAGTTCTTGAAAATGAATTAGCAAACTTGATTTACAATGGTTTGTGGTTCAATCCTGCTACTAAGGCTTTGATCGCTTATCTTGATGAAACTCAAAAAGTAGTTAACGGGATTGTAAAAATTAAATTATATAAAGGTTTAGCAACACCAGTGGGACGTAAATCAACTAATTCGCTTTACAGCGAAAAATTAGCAACATATACTGCTGCAGATGAGTTTGACCAAGCAGCGGCAGTTGGATTTATTAAATTGTGGGGTCTACCTACTCAAGTCAATGCTCAAGTAAATCTCAAATAATAGCTATAGGAAAATTTGGAAAGTAAGAGAATGGTAGAAAAACTTTGGGGAGGACGTTTTGAGGCGTCACTAGATAAACAAACGGAAGAATTTGGAGCATCAATTAAATTTGAGCAACGACTTGCTCCTTTTGATTTAAAAGGCTCATTAGCTCATGTAAAGATGTTGGGTGAAACAGGAATTATTACTACCGAGGAATCCAAAAAAATTGCCGAAGGTCTGAAAAAAGTAGAAGAAAAGCTTCTTAATGGCCAAATTGAATTCAAGATGGAAAATGAAGATATCCATATGAATATGGAATCTTATCTTCATCAAGAAATTGGTCCACTAGCTGGTAAATTGCATACGGCTCGCTCTAGAAATGATCAAGTGGTAACAGATATGCATCTATACCTCAAAAGTATCTTAGAAGCCGTTTTAGAAGCTTTAAAAGTGTTAAGAGAAACAATTGTAAAGCTCGCTGTAAACCAAATTGACACTATTATGCCTGGTTATACTCATTTGCAACATGCACAACCAATTTCCTTTGGTCAACATCTAATGGCTTACTATCAAATGCTGACACGTGATTTTGAACGTTTTGAATTTAATGTTAAGCATACAGATATGAATCCTTTAGGAGCGGCAGCTCTAGCTGGGACGACGTTTCCGATTGATAGAATGTTGACGACGAAACTACTTGGTTTTGAGAAGGCTTATGATAATTCAATGGATGCGGTCAGTGACCGTGACTTTATTTTAGAATTTCTCTCAAATGCAAGTTTGTTAATGATGCACTTATCAAGATTTTGTGAGGAGCTTTTACTATGGTCTAGTCATGAATTCAAATTTGTCAGTCTGTCTGATGCATATTCTACGGGTTCTTCTATTATGCCACAGAAGAAGAATCCAGATATGGCAGAATTAATCAGAGGAAAAACAGGCCGCGTTTATGGAAATCTTACAGCTTTATTGACTGTGATGAAAGGTTTACCTTTAGCTTATAACAAAGATTTGCAAGAAGATAAAGAAGGAATGTTTGATAGTGCTGATACTATAATAACTTCTTTAACAGTTATGAATGGGATGTTGTCAACTTTAACTGTAAACCGTGTAAACATGGAAAAATCAACTGAACAAGATTTTTCTAATGCGACAGAGTTGGCCGATTACCTTGCAGCAAAGGGCCTTCCTTTTAGAAAAGCTCATGAATTAGTTGGTCTCTTAGTGCTAGATTGTATAAAAAAAGGAATTTACCTCCAAGATGTAAATTTACAAGATTATCAAATGCTATCTCCATTAATCAATGAAGATGTTTATGAAGTTTTAAAATCAAGAACGGCAGTTTCAAGAAGAAATTCTCTAGGTGGTACAGGATTTGAATCGGTTAAAAAACAAATAGAAGAAGCTAAAAAAGAACTTCAAATTTGAAGTTCTTTTTTATAATTAGTTTTTTACAGCAAGTGATTTAGTATGTGTAAAGTAGTTTATTAAATTAAAGACAACCAGAATTGCTGAACCCACAAAGACATAGCGATAGTCAATAAAGCCAGCAATAGCTGAACCAAGTAAGGGACCTGCAAAAGCACCAATTGATTGAGCAGATTGATTATAAGAGAAAATTCGACCAGTAATAGCTTGAGGAGATTCTTTTGCTAAGATGGCTTGAACTGAAGGGAGAATTGCCGCATCAGAGACTCCGACAAGTAGTCTCATAACAATTAAAAACCAAACATTAGTTGTCATTGCTGTGATTGAGAAGACGATTAGTGAAAAGAAAAGTCCAAAACCAAGGATTTTTCTTTGACCAACTTTATCACCTAGACGACCTAAGAATGGAGCAGCCACTAATGTAACGATTCCTGGGGCAGCAGCGACAATTCCGGCCATGAAAGTAATGTTTCCTTGACCATGCATAAGTTCTTGGACATAGAGTGAAAGAACTGGATTAATCGATTGATTGGTCATTTGAGTAATGAGGGTTGCAAAAAACATGCCCCAAATAATGGCTGGGTGGGTAACAACTTCCCAAACTTGTTTATAGGAAAGCATGTTTTTCTTCTCAACGGGCTTAAATATTTCTTTGACAAAAAATAAAGCAAGGAAAAAGACGAGAAACATAATAATTCCTGTGACGCTAAAAACGCGACGATAACCAGTTATATTAACAAGTATTCCGCCAATGATTGGACCGATAAGAGTTCCAGCAACAGATCCTGTTGTAAGGAGCGATAAGACGGCCCCTGATTTTTCCTTTGGTGCAGAACTGGCCATTAAGGCCATTGAATTAGAGACAAAACCAGAAAAGGCCCCAAGTAGCATGCGTAAAATAAGCAATTGCCAAGCAGCTGTAACAAAAGCCATTAATGAAATTGAAATTGCCATCCCAAGAGAAGCGCGTAAGAGCATCAATTTCCGACCTTTCTGGTCAGCTAATCTTCCCCAAAGGGGAGAAACGATTGCTAAAACAATAAAGGTGGATGAGTAGACCAAGCCTGACCAGATGTTTAATTCCGTTTTTGAGTAATGGCCAAGTGTACTGATGTAAAGTGATATAAAAGGGGCGATAAGACTTGAACCTATCCCCGTCATAAATGTCCCAAACCAAAGGACAATTAAATTTCGTTGCCATGATTCTTTCATGAATGAATGCCCTTCTTTCTTGATGTATTCATAATAATATTATAAAACTATTATTCGTAGTTTGTCAATGACGAATCATTGCTTGAAAAAGATTGAGAATAGTTTTATACTGATAGTGAGATAGTTTGAATCGACTATAAAAGTTCAAACTTCGAGTAAACTTTCGCATCGAAAGTATTGAAAGGAATCCAATTATGGCAAGGATTGCATTGACTCGTGATAAAATCGTTCAAGCTACTATTGAACTAGCTGGTAAAATTGGTCTCTCTAATGTTAGTTTTCCGCGCTTAGCTGAGTATTTTGGAATTAAAGCTCCGTCACTTTATAATCATTTTAAAAATATGGAAGAAGTACGTGTGGCAACGGCAGTCTACCTCCAAAAAGAATTAAACTATGAACTAACTCATGCAATGGTGGGACTAACTCCTTTGGCAGCACTTAGGGCTTATGCTGAGAGTTATAAAAGATTCGCTGAAAAATATGAAGCAGTTTATGAACTGATTAATGTAATACACCAAACAAATAATGGGGAACTTGAATATTTGGCAAAAGAAAATATTCGTTTGGTTCGTCGAAGCTTGGAAAATTTTCATTTGTCAGAAGAAGAAAATTTTCATATCAGTCGGATGTTTCGCTCAACGCTTCATGGATTTATCACTTTAACACAATTAGGATATTTCCGTCAGTCTGGATCAATTTCTAAAGAAGAATCCTTTACTTACATGGTCGATCATCTGCTTAGTCGTCTAGATAATCCAGAAAATATTTAAAAATACCTTGTTAAATACATGGTATTTTTAAATGCTAAATGTAACTGATAATCCCTTCGTTCTATATAGAACGTTTTCAAGTGATATAGTGACTTTTTAGCAAGTTTATGATAAAATTAATACGATAATTTCTAAAATGGGAGAGAGTGGCTTGGCTATAAAAAAAACATATCGCGTTAAACGCTCAAAGGATTTTGACCAAATTTTTTCAGCGAAACATAGCTTTGCCAATAAAAAATTTGTGGTCTATAAATTAAACACAAATCAACCTCATTTTCGTGTAGGTCTATCAGTAAGCAAAAAGCTTGGTCATGCGGTTTTACGTAATCGAATTAAACGTCTTTTACGCCATGCCATTGCTGAATTTAAGCCTTATTTGACAGATGAAGATTTTGTAATTATTGCACGTTCGGGTGTTGAAACGCTCAGTTTTGAGGAAGTAAAGAAAAATCTAAAACACGTTTTGAAGTTGTCAAAAATCTATGTGGATGGAGAAAACGATTGAAAAAGAAATTTAGTTTGATCGCAATGGCAGGGGCGGCTCTTTTGTTGCTTACAGCTTGTGGAACAACAGCTGTGACAAGTAGTTCAACCAACCTTTGGGACCAAATTGTATATGGCTTTGCACAGGTTATTCGTTTCTTGTCATTTGGTGGTTTGACCGGAGTTGGTATTATTTTATTCACGATTGTTATTCGGGCAGCATTGCTTCCCTTGATGAATATCCAAATCAAATCTAGCCAACGTATGCAAGAAATTCAGCCAGAAATCAAAAAAATTCAGGCTAAATACCCAAGCAAAGATATGGAATCTCGTCGTTTGATGAACGAGGAAATTCAAAAACTTTATGCAGAAAATAAAGTCAACCCTTACATGGGTTGTTTACCACTAGTTGTTCAAATGCCAGTGCTATGGGCACTTTATCAAGCCTTGTCTCGTGTGGACTTTTTGAAACACGGAACTTTCCTATGGTTTGAAATTGGTGCTAAAGACCCTACTTTTATTTTGCCTATATTGGCTGCGGTCTTTACTTTCTTGAGTTCATACTTGATGATGAAATCTGCTCCAGAAAGAAATGCAATGACAACTTCAATGACTTATATCATGCCTATTTTCATCTTGATTATGGGGGTTAACTTTGCTGCTGGGATTGCACTCTACTGGGTAATCTCTAATGCTTTCCAAGTATTCCAAACAATGTTGTTGGCAAATCCATACAAAATTATTGCGGCGCGTGAAGCTAAGGTACAGGTCGAAAAAGACAAAATTAAAGCTCGCGAAAAAGCATTGAAGAAAGCAAGAAAAAAATAAAAAATACCATTGGCAGTTTTTATTTTAATTTGGAAGTTGTGCTAGAAATTGTCAATAGGCTTTATCATATGACAGGAGTAGTTTTATTATGGCTATTTTTACTGGTGAAACGGTCGAAGATGCAATCGAACGTGGCTTAAATCGCTTAAATGTTAAGCGTGAAAATGTTCATATTCATATTGAACAAAAAGAAAAAAAGGGTTTCTTAGGATTTGGAAAGAAACGGGCTCGGGTTAATATTGAGCCAATCCATGAAGAAACAGTGCGTAAAGCTGACCATTTAGCAGAACGTGGTGTGGATGATACAATTAATCTTGGTGTGCCTAAGTCACAATCTGCTATGGAAGCAACACTTGAATTAAGCCAAGTGGTTAAAGCTGTCCGTGCGGCTGAGAGAGAACAAAATGGTGAAATCACTGAAGAAGAGCGTAATGCGATTATTGAAGTGGCTAAAAAGACGGTTGTTCAAAATCGTCAAGGAACAGCAGACCTCTCTGATGTGGTTTCTGCTGTTAAAGAAGAAGTTGAAGCGAAGAAAGAAGTTTCAAACGAAGATGAAAAAATTGCTTCAAAAATTTCAAGCTATTTAACAACTATCACACAAGAAATGGGAATTGCAACGCGTGTTTCAGTTTCTCGTGACGGAAATTTAACAGTTTTCAATTTGACTTCTAATCATGATGCTTTGCTTATTGGCAAACATGGTAAAATTTTACAAAGTTTGCAAATTTTAGCAAAAGCTTACGCTAATAGTATTTTGAATACAAGAATGAATATTGCTGTTAATGTGGGTGATTATCATGAAAAACGCAAAGCTTATATCGTAAGCCTTGCTCATCGTGCAGCGGAACGTGCGCGTGGCGGTGAAACTGTTTATATTAATGATTTACAGTCTAATGAACGTAAAATTGTTCACACTATTATTGGTCAGGAAAATGGTGTATCAAGTCATTCAGAAGGACAGGAATATAATCGCTATATTGTTGTGGCTAAAGAGATTTAGCCTTGACAAAAGACCTTTCATAGTGTAGAATTGTAAGGTATGCTTTTAATAGCAGTAAAAAGATGAAAGGAACACCGAAAAGGTGGAGCTACTTTCAACCAAAAGTGAAGTAGCCCAGGGACTTATATAAAATGAAACGTACTTACCAACCACACAAAAAATCTCGTAAGACTACTCACGGATTCCGTAGCCGTATGGCAACTAAAAACGGACGTCGTGTCCTTGCAGCTCGTCGTCGTAAAGGACGTGCTTCACTTACAGTTTAATTTGTAAATGAAATTGAAATCAGCTTATGGCTGATTTTTTTTATTTGATTATTCCTAAATAAGGCAGGAGTCGGTTGATGATTAAATATATTTTGTTAAACGGTTTCATTAATTGTGTTATAATGGTTTTATTAAATAATTAGTGAAATTTTTTCCTTTGTTGATTGAAGATAAGGTGAAATCTCACGCTTAAAGGAGAGTTTTGTCGTGAAAAAATTCAAAATTGGTAAACTTGAAGCTTCTCAAATTATTTTAGGTTGTATGAGAATTAATGAAGAGGGAAAAGATCCGGTTGCTGTCATTGAAAAATCAGTGGAGCAAGGGATAAATTTCTTTGACCATGCTGATATCTATGGGGGTGGAGCTTGTGAATCGATTTTTGCAGATGCTCTAGAAAAATCGTCAGTAAAATGAGAAGATATTATTTTACAGTCAAAATGTGGAATTGTTCCTGGAAAAATGTTAGATTTTTCAAAAAAACATATTATTGAATCGGTTGAGGGGAGTTTATCTCGTTTAAAAACTGATTATTTGGATACTTTGCTCTTGCATCGTCCAGATACTTTAGTCGAACCTGAAGAAGTAGCTGAGGCTTTTTATGAATTGGAAAAAGCAGGGAAAGTACGTTATTTTGGGGTTTCTAATCAAAATCCTGGACAAGTTGAACTGTTGAAAACAGCGGTGAAAGAGCCGTTGTTATTTAATCAATTACAGTTTGGCTTGAAACATACGGGAATGATTGATGCTGGGATTCATGTAAATATGAGTGATGAAGGTTCTTTTGTTCATGATAATGGTATTTTAGAGTATTCTCGTATTAATAAGATGACTATTCAGGCTTGGTCACCTTTCCAATATGGTTTCTTTGAAGGCGTCTTTGTTGGAAATGAAAAATTCCCCGATTTGAATAAAAAATTGGAATTTTATGCAGAAAAATACAATTCTACTCCAACTGGAATTGCTGTCGCTTGGATTAATCGGCATCCTGCTAATATCCAAACAATTATTGGAACGATGACATTGAGCCGAATTGAAGAAATTGCTGCTGCTTCAGATATTGTCTTAGAACGTGCGGAATGGTACGACTTGTACATGGCGGCTGGAAACATTTTACCTTAAATATAATTAAAGTAGGAGACTAGTTTAAAAAAACTAGTCTTTTGATTACTTTTTTGGGAGGAAATCTGATGGATTTTTCTAAATATTTCAAGAAAAAGAACGACAGTAAGGTAAAAAATTTTTCAAAGTTAGAAATTTTTGAGAAAGTCAATGACGAAGAATTGATAGAGGTTTCTGGAGGAAATTTTTCTAGTAATCTTCGACAAAAAAGGGCTATAGTGGGGCTGACACAAAAAGAACTTGGGAAACTGCTTTATTCGAGTAAACAAGCTATCTGTAATTGGGAGCACGGGCGACGTGAACCGAGTTTAGAAGTTGTTCAAGAGATGGCAAATGTGTTTAAATGTTCAATAGATGATTTGTTAAAAGATAGTGAAAATATAAACTAAAAGTACACAAAAAGAATATTAAAGTAGTATTGACTAAATATTCAGAAAAGTTTAAAATATACTTGTAATTGATTACGAAGATACTGAAAATTTGATGAGCCTTTCTAGTGGAAATGTATATTGACTAAAAATGCTCAAAACGAGTCCAGAGCGGACTAGAAAGTGTGTTTTTATGGAATTGCAAACTATTTTTGAAGAATTTGAAGTGTTGACTGATGAGGAATTGTTGGAAGTTAGTGGAGGAGGCGTGACTGGGAATCATTCCTTGAATTCTTTACTATGTGACGGTGGGTCAGGCGGTGGAGGAGGTTATGATGTTGTTGAAAATTACACTAATAACTTCCTTAAACGTGGATAAATAAATAAGTAATTTTAACTTTTGATAAGGAATGCGAATGTTTTGCATTCCTTATTTTGAATGTGTGAGGTTAAAAATGAGGAAAACAGATAAAACAACGATATTGAATAAGTTAAAGAGCATACTTTTAGTCTTCGGGACGGCAATACTTTATCTTGGACCTGGTGCTTTTGTTCCAATGGAGGCCGTGCATGATTTTTATCCAATTTTATTTTTAGTAATTTTGTTTATTGTTTTGTATATTGCAATTAAAACTGGTGTTTTTGCGCATTTTAAAGAAACTTTTCGCTTGCAAAATTTGCTTTGGCTTCTTGGGTTTGTAATTGTGGGATATATTCTCGGTAATATTGCACACTATTTATATCTGCGATTTGTTCCTGCACTTGATACAATCGTGGAAAATGAAGCTACTAATAATTTCGTTGACTCTTTTTTACCAACTTGGTTTGTATATATTCTTATGGTTGTCATTGCTCCAATTTATGAAGAGCTGATGTTTAGGGAATATTTTTATCGTTTTTTTAGTCATAAATGGCTAGCTTATATTTTAAGTATTCTTCTATTTACATTAATTCATACTAGGTTGACATGGAGTTTTTTTGAATACTTACCAATGAGTGTAATCGTCACAAGTACTTTTCACCGATATAAGCGTGTGAGTGATAGTATTATCGTGCATGGAGGATATAATCTAATGGTTTTGATTTTTCATATTATTATTTAATCGCAAATTGTAAAATGAAGTTAGCCACCTTGAGTCAAGCAAAAAACATCTGAATCTCTTATACTAAAAGTTCGACCAAATAGTATAAAAAGGAAATTCAGATGCAAGACTATTA
>SKDZ01000171.1_pt1 | contig 44920 bp, 66 predicted proteins | sample 4826551 | NCBI WGS metagenome assembly SKDZ01 (sample SAMN11008822, study PRJNA524170) | human gut metagenome | biome: Human fecal sample; material: Feces; isolation source: fecal sample from pouch patient p12, p15 | host: Homo sapiens | place: Israel: Tel-Aviv | collected 2016-02-02 | reverse complement strand
CCAAAGGGGAAAAAGGCTCCAACTTAAAATTAACGATTGATTCAAATTTCCAAAACAAAGTTGATGAAATTTTACAACGAAACTATTCACAAATAGTCAAAACCATTGGACCATACTCAGAAAATGCATATGTCGTTGCTATGAACCCTCAAACAGGTGCTATTTTAGCGATGTCCGGAGTTAGTCATGATTTACAGACAGGAGAAGTCACACCTAATCCTTTAGGGCCTATTTTAAACTTTGAGGTACCTGGATCTGTTGTGAAAGCAGGTACTTTAACAGCTGGTTATGAGGCGAAAGTATTACAAGGAAATGATACTCTATTAGATGAACCAATTATTTTAGCTGGTACAAATCCAAAAGCTTCTTGGTGGAATAGTGGTGGTCGTAATGCACAAATGCAATTAACTGCTGAGCAAGCATTAGAGTACTCTTCTAATGCTTACATGATGAAAGTTGTGTTTAAACTAATGGGTGTAAATTACTATCCTAATATGGTCTTTCCGTATGAAATTGGCGATGATAAAGTTTTCAAAGAGCTAAGAAATGCTTATGCTGAATATGGAATGGGGATTAAGACAGGCATCGATTTACCTGGTGAAAGTCCTGGATATGTAAATAAAGATTTCAAAGATCCTGCTGAAGCGCCTAAAGGCGGAAATCTATTAGATTTATCATTTGGACAATATGATAACTACACACCGTTACAATTAGCACAGTACGTTTCCACTGTCGCAAATAATGGCATCCGCGTGCAACCCCATGTAGTAGAAGGAATCTATGGCAATGATGAAAATGGAGCTTTAGGAAAAATTTTAAAAGAAATCGAACCGAAAGTTTTGAATAAAGTGAATATTTCTGAAGACCAGATAGGAATTCTTCAACAAGGTTTCTATAATGTGGTAAATGGAACTAGTCAATTTACTACGGCACCGGGTTTAAAATCAGACAAGTTTTCGATTGCTGCTAAAACAGGGACCGCCGAAACGCAAGCAACGGATGCTAACGGAGTTGTTCATACAACGGTTAATAGTAACTTGGTGGCTTATGCGCCGTACGAAAACCCTGAAATTGCAATTAGCGTTGTTTTACCACACTTAAATGATGAAGAATCCAAACCAAACCAAACGATTGCCAAAGAAGTTTTAGAAGCGTATATGGAAATGTACAAAAAATAAAATTTGTAAAGTAGAACTACTTTACAAATTTGCCCAAAAGGGTAGTCAAATGACAAAAAAAATGGTATGATATTCAAGTCTAAGAAATCTCTTGGAAAGATCAATTATTAGTAGGAGGGGAAAACATGCGCGTAAACATCACTTTAGAGTGTACTTCTTGTAAAGAACGTAACTACTTAACAAATAAAAATAAACGTAACAATCCTGATCGTTTAGAAAAACAAAAATATTGCCCACGTGAAAGAAAAGTTACTTTACACCGTGAAACTAAATAATTTAGTTAGATAGAGCCTAGAATCCTTATCCAACAAGGATTCTAGGCTATTTTTTTGTTGTTAGTAATTTACTGATTTAGTTATTGATGTAGTTTTGCTATTTTAAAAATTTACATAGCTACTGAAAGCATCTGTTGCTTCTTTAGTAACTTCATCAGAAACATGAGTGTAAGTATCCATAGTTATTTGTAAAGAAGAATGTCCTAAACGTTCTTGGATTATTTTAGACCTAACATTATCTGATTCGAATAATAATGTTGCGTGGGTATGCCGAAAACCATGACAACCAATAGAATGTAAGTTAGCTTTTTCTGCCAATCTTTTGGAACGTTGGTAAATGTCTTGACTTCGGAACATGGTACCATCAATTTTTGTGAAAATAAGTTGTGTTTTAAACCCACCTTTTTTCATTAAAGCCTCACACTGTCTAAGTTTCCATTTTTTTAAGATATAAGCAGTCTTGTTATCAAAAGAAATCTTACGAATAGAATTGGGAGTTTTAGGATCGTTTATAGTCAATCCATTTGTACTGATAGCAGTAGTTTTATTTATATTAACTACCTGCTTTTTAATATCAATATCATTCCAATTCAATGCTAAAGCTTCACCAACACGTATACCAGTAAAAGAAAGTAAGCGAAAAATAGCACAGTCTAAGTCAGCATAGTATTTTAGAACTAAACTTTCTTCTTTGGCTTGATTGGCAATGCTATCAGCTGTATTTAAGAAATGTTCCAGTTCGTCTTTTGTATAGAACTTTCTTTTTGTATTCTTTTCTACTTTCTTTAGCGAACTAGGCTTAGTTATTTTCTTAAATGGGTTTGAGTCTATTATTTCTAAACCAACAGCATAGTCACAAACACGAGAAGCGTAACTCAAAAGTACTTTTCCCATTTCATTCTTTTTATACCAGTCATTAACAGATTTTTGCACGATCTTTACTGTTAAACGCTCAAGTCTCATTTTCCCGAATGTGGGTAAAATGTGTTTTTTCATACGTCGCTCAGTAGCTATGAATGTGGATTCCCTAACTGTTTTTTTGTATTCGTCCAACCACATATAATAAACTTCTTCAAAAGTGGTTAAACGAGTATGCTCGTTAGCTAGATTTCCATTATCAAAATCTAATTTTTTTTGATTAAGCTTGAGCTGTGCTTCTTTTTTTGTATTACAGTTTCTGATAGTGACATTAATTTGTTTACCAGTTAAATAATCTACGCCTAAATAGGCAGTTACTTTCCAGTATTTTTGTCCTTTTTTTGTGTATTGTTTAAAAGTTGCCATTTTTTATCCTTTCCACTTGGGCAAGCGAACAGAGGGAATGACAAATTTCTAGCACCTCCTTATTTGATTTTAAAGCCCCTATCGTGAATCGAACACGATAGAACTCGCCAGAGAAGGGTAATTTATTTTTTATCGAAAGTAATAATCCAAGACCCCATAAGGTTCTCAACTTTTTTTATTTCTGCAATAACTGTATCACCTGTTTTTACATTTGGATTTTCAGAAGAAATAAAATTTAAGTGTTCTCCAGTTTGAATCGTATATCCTAATGATCCATCAGGTACATATTTATCAACTGTGAATTGAACAGTTTTTCCTGTTAAATCCTCTCCCTTATTTAGCGCTGTTTCGGCTTCATTAGTTGTATAATCAGGCTTTACTTCTTTAGTTCCACAAGCAGCAAAAGTAACAATTAATAGCAACATTGAAATAAAATATTTAATCTTTTTCATAAAAAATCTCCTCTATTTAACTCGTAATGATTGTCCGGGCATATATCCACTGATACCTGGATTTAGTTCTTGTAATTTTTCAAGTGTTATTCCGTTTCTTTCAGCTACTTGACGGCCGCCTTCGCCATCTCTAACTTGGTCATAAACTTCCGTGACTGGCTCGGGAGATTGTTGACTAATTTCGGGAGTAGAAGGTTGTATAATATTTTCTGACTCTTGCACTTCCTGTTGGGCAGTATTTTGTTGACCTTGATTGTTTCTTTCTATTAATTGTTCCATCGTAATATTGCCAAGATAACTATAGACCTGTCCGCCAGCAGCCAAAGTACCATCTGCATTTTTCACTAATGTTCCTGGAGTGTTATTCAAAACATATGACATTGTTTGATTACCATTTGCATCAACAGAAAAATTTAAATTTTGGAGCGGAACATTTGATTGAGTAGTGCTAGAGAAAGTTCCGTCAGCATTTATAAAAAATAAATTATCACTTTGAGGGATACCCCAACCTCCGACAAAATCATTTAGGCTTGCTTGAACTGTTCGTTCTTCAATAGTGGATGAACCTACAACACTGGATGCTGTTGACGTAGAACTTTGACTTTTTTCTTTTGTGTCACTTGATGATTCTTTAACGCTTGATGAGATGTTTGTAGATGAACTATTAACATTTGTTTCTTTTTTTGTGTTATTCGAACAAGCAGATAGCAATAATAATGATAAACCTAGAAAAACAATTTTTTTCATTTTTAAAACCTTCCTCACTTCTGATATAATGTTTTTATGAGTAAATCTCGAAACGAGGTTTTGAGTCCGTGTTGTCGCACGGGCTTTTTTTATGCAAAGTTTATTCTTTGCAACTTATTAAACAGTAGAGTCTTTACCCAATCTTCGTAGCGCGCATCTATTTTGGCATCTTCTATAAATTTCATGTAGTTGATTCTTTCTGGAGCAATACCCGTACTGTTTAAATATTCATCTAATAATTTTTCTACCATAAAACAATCCGCTTCATATTCCATTTTAGAACGAAGAGCATATGCTGTTTTGTACAGGGGATAATTCTCTTGGTGCTCACAAGCATGACCGAGCTCGTGCAGTAAAGCTTTTTTTTGTTCAAATTCTGAAAGCTTTACATTTACCACTATTAAATTAAAGCGTGTCATGTAATAAGCATTATTTTCAATTTCATCGTAAATCACAGTAGTTCCTAAAATCTTGACTATTTCTTCAATCTGTTTATCCAAGCAACGCACCTTCTCAAAAATTCTTTTTTTATTCGTATTTACCTTCCAAATACGCCTCTGCTATTCTTTTTAAGACTTCTCTGTCATTATCAGTTACTTCTTTGCCGCCGTGACTCATAACAGAGTTTATTGCTTCTTCAATAGTCATTTCTCGTTGCTCTTTAGTTAAACCGCCATGTGGTAGATCAGTACGGCCTAATAGGTAATCCGTCGATACGTCAAAATAATCAGCTACTTTAGAAAGTGGCTCTGAGTTGGGTTTAGATTTACTCCATTTAGAAATCATTCCATTTGATAGATTTAGAACTCTTTCCAATTCCGCGATGCTCATTTTTCTTGCAGCAGCAAGCTTTTTAACACGTTCGTATGTGCTCATCAAAATACCTCCGAATTTTTTCTATTAAAGTTATTGACATTAGAAATAATTCTATGATATTATACACATGTACTCAGGAAGTACAAGAAACTCTCACATTTCTGGATGGTATAACATAGAATAAAAAGACTAAGGACAATATTGTTTTTAGATTATTTTCTATGCACTTATAATAGAATATTTTCTATTATAAGTCAATACCCCAGAAACAAAAAATATTATTCATTTCTAGGAGGTGTGAAAATTGCTTTATGAACGCATCAAATGTATTTCTGAAGAAAAAGCTTTATCTATCTACAAAATCGAACGTGATTTAGAGTTTTCTAATGGAACTATTTCTAAATGGAACAAGTCGATGCCATCTGCAAAAAATTTAAAAAAAGTTGCAGATTACTTAGGTGTTGGCATGGAAGAACTTTTAAAAACAAAAGGAGATTAGAAGGGGGTATAAAAATGGAAGTGATTTTAACTCCAGAAAATGAAGCTTCTCTAAGGGATTTTGTACATGGAATTATTGTTGATGAAATAGAAAAAGCACGAAGAGATACCTCAATTGATAAGCGAGTTTTAAATCAAACAGAGATTGCAAAATATTTCGATGTATCCACTACAACAATAAGGGAATGGGAGAAGCTAGGTCTTCCGCATGGATCAGTAAGTAAACAAGGGAAGTTCTACGACAAAGAAGAGTGTCGCAGATGGCTTCTATCACAAAAAAGATAAATCTTGGGCAAGCGAAATTTAGGGAGGAAATAATATGAATACGGATGAAAGAACAGTTATTGCATTGGAAAGCATTGCAAACAGCCTTAGTACTTTGGCAGAAGATACTAAGGCGAAAAGTAGATATAAAGAATCTTTGTTTGTTCAAGCATTCATCTTTATTCTCGGTATAGCTGTTGGATGTATGTTAATCCAGCTAGGAACAGACTTGTGGAAATGGTTAATAGTTTAAAAAAGTTATCTGAATCGTTTCTAAAATAAGATGTTGTATTGAAAGAGATATACGCAAAAATAAATGACAAAAGTAGAGTATTGTTTGTTCTTTTCCAGTAACTTTTGTAAAGGTCAAGCCAGCTACTAGTTAATTGTATTTGATGATTTTTATTTTTTTCATTGTATGCAAAAATTTCAAAATACTTTCGTTCGTAATTGTTCTTGGCTTTATTAGTTAAATAAGAAATATACAGCTTACTTTTCTTTTGGATAACCCAAAATAAAAATAACGCTATCGACACCCAAAAAGAATATTTTTCTAAAAAGGGGATAGATTTTTCTACAACATTATACATTACCTCACCACCTTATCAGTTATTTCAGCAGAGCACTTGCTGATAAGAAAATTATACCAGAAAGGAAGTAAACCAAATGACAAATTTAGTAATAATGAAAGACCAACAAGCAGTAACAAGTAGTTTACAAGTTGCCGAAGTATTTGGCAAAGAACACAAAGTTGTTCTAAAAGCCATTGATGAATTAAAAGAGGGGGTGGCACAAAATTATGCAGACCTATTTTACGAAGACACCTACATTCATCCACAAAACAAACAATCATATCGCCAAGTAATTATGAACCGTGACGGATTTACATTATTAGCAATGGGGTTCACTGGTCAAAAGGCATTGCAGTTCAAACTGAAATATATTGAGGCTTTTAATCAAATGGAAAAAGAAATTCAACAGCCTAAACTTCCAACCTCGCAAAGAGAATTGGCGATGCTTGCTTTATCGGCAAATGAAGAAACAAATGAGCGTGTAGATGTAATAGAAAAAGAAGTAGCCGACTTAAAAGACAATCAAAAAATCGGTGCAGATGATTATGGCTACTTATCACGTCGAGTTCATCAACGAGTAGCAGAAGTTGCAAGAGGATTTGGGAAAATCACAAAGGAACAGCGTAGAAAGTTATACAAAGATATTAATTCAGGTATTAAGCAAATTACAGGCGTGGGTACCAGATCACAATTAAGAGAAAAACATTATCCAATGGTAATTGAATATATCAATGACTGGGAGCCGTCCACAGCCACAAAAACAGTTGTAAGACAAATGAGTTTAGACTTAAACGACATAGCGTAGGGAGAATATTATGGCTTATACAACTGAACAAGAAAGTTGGATACTCAACCAAATCAAAAAAGAGCGTAAACAGCTACAAGATGATAGAGCAGCGCTTAGACAATCAGAACAACTGACCGAAGGAAAAGCCTATCAAATTGAAAGAGAACTTGAATTTTTAAGATATTTAGAAATTCAAAATAGAATCCATGTATAAGGAGAATCCTGTGGAAATAATTAAATATAAAGGTAAAGAATTAAAAGTTGTAGATACTACAGGCAACTATAGAAATACTCTTGTAGTAATTTTTAAGGGCCAACATCGTTTGTACCACAAGAAATCTAAATCAATTATCGGCGGAGATAACGAAGCAAAATTGAATCAGGGATTTCGAGGATCAGTATTAAGTACGATTTAGGAGGAATGAAAATGAATAAAAGAGGGTTAGCGGCAATTGCCAAGCATCCTAGGGTTCGAATGAGACGAGTTCAAGCAATTGCGTATGTAAGTCTGATAGGTAACGTCGTATTTTTAATTTGTATTTTTGCAATGGCTATTGCAGGTAGATAGAAAAGGGGAATATGAAATACTAAACAAAATATTCAAAGAACAAAAGAAAACAAATAAATAGCTCCAAACTATTCCGAGTAGCATGGAGCGGAAGAATATTAATTTAATCATTATGGCAACATCAATAAACTATCAGAGTAAATAGATAAAACTATTCCAAATATCAGAAACCATATGTGGTATCAACAACAATTGTTTTCGGGTCGATTCCTAATCTAATGGATTCGATGATATCAATTACAGAAGATTTATAGTAGTACGTTTTACTGGATGATACTACTTCATGTTCACTTGTTTTAATTAAAAAGTAGTACTTACCATCACTAGATTTTTTTATAACAAAATACATGAGCATCCCTCCAAGCTTAGTAAATAAATTATACCAGAGAAAGGAATAAAAAGAATGACCAGAATAGAAAAACTAGAGCAAACAAAAAAACTTGCTGATTTATGGTACCAGCAACAAAAGGGGCGGATATATATTGCTCAACAAAAAAAGAAAAGAGGTATTTGAATGCCAAAATTATATGATTTTAAAAAAGCTAAAGAGCTAATTGATGTTGAAGTGGATAATGCAGATGTTGATAAAGTATTTTTAGGAACTCTATCAGATTACTTTTGGACTGCCGAAGCTGTTTGGGAAAAAGGCAAATATATTATTGACTTGGGAAAAGTAAAGACTATTGCTGGAATTCCAGGAAGTGATTGGGATACTCCAATTATCAATATTTATTATTCAGATGGAAAAGAGAAGAAATTCGAATGTTTCAAAGAGGTAACAAGCGATGAATTTGCAGATTTTTGTCGGAAGTTATAAAAAATGCCCAATCGTCTGCCAACGATTAAGGCACATACAAAAATTATACAAGAAAAATTATATCACAGAAATGAGGTCTTGTTAAATGGCTGAACAACTAAATGTTTATCAAAGATTAGCAGAAGTAAGAAAAAAAGTATCTTATTTAAAAAAAGAACAATCAGGAAGTCAATTTAATTATGTTGGATCAAGTGATGTCCTAGGAGCTTTACATTCAAAAATTAATGAAATGGGATTGTTATTACAACCAGCAATTACAGGCCATAAAGTTAAGGACCAGATAGAGATTATAAATCAATACAATAAGTACACGAAACAGACAGAACAGAAACAAAGAATAACATATTTTACTGAACTTGAGATGACTATGCGCTGGATTAATATTGATAATCCAGAAGATTTTTTGGAATCAAAGTGGTATGCACAAGGTGTTGATATTGCTGGTGAGAAGGGTGTAGGTAAAGCATTAACTTATGCAGAAAAATATTTTTTATTGAAATTTTTTAATATTGCAACAGATAAAGATGATCCTGATTCATTTCAAAAGAAGCTTGATGCTAAAGAACCAATAAATTTGGTTAATGGTAAACAAATATCAGAGATGAACGATTTAATAAGAAAAGTAGCGAAACTAAGCTCAAGCGATATGCAAGTTGTTAGAAATGGATTGTTGCAACATGTTGGTGCAAAAACATTAGACAGTATGACAGATAAACAGTATCCAGAAGCAATGAGACAGTTAAATAAGTGGAAAAGTAACTATGAAATAGAGATCAATAAAAACAATACAAATGATCAAGTAAAAAATATTAACTGGGGGCAAAGGTAATGACAAATGAATTAACAACAAATGTGCAGTTTAAAGTAGATTTTAAAGCCAGTGAAATAACAATTCAGAACGAATCGCAACTAAAAGAAATGGTTGATAAAGCAGTAAATCATTACTCAAGTATGATTTTTACAGATGCGAATATTCCAGAAGCCAAGCAAGCAAAAGCGGATTTAAATAAAGTGGCGACACTTTTAGATAATGAGCGCAAAGCAATAAAAAACGAGTATAACAAACCTTTGAAATCGTTTGAAGACAAAATTAAAACTTATGTTGGACAAATTAAGTTAGTAAGTGATGGCATCAACGAAAGTATCCAATTATATGAAGAAACAGAACGTTCTAAGAGGCTTGAAAAAATCAAAGATACTATTAAAGAAATGTCAGAAAACTATAGTGTTGAGTTAGAAGAAGTAGGTATTAGAAATAACTGGTTAAATAAGAGTTCTTTTACTGCAAAAGGAGAAATAAATAAAAAAACTTTAGAAGAAATTGCTGCCGATATGACAATGATTTTTAAAGAAAAAGAGCGAGTTATAGGAGAAAAAGCGATTATAGAAAATTATGTAAAGGCACTAGGATTAGAGCCTTACTCGTGGTTAAGCCAAATTGATAACGGAAAAACAGCTGCAGAATTGATGATTGAGATTGATGCTGCACTAGCAAAGAAAAAAGCCGCTGAAGAAAGGGCTATAGAACAACAGAAAGCACATGAAGAATATGAAGCAGCAATGCGAGAATTAAATGAAACAGTCGTAGAAGATAAAGTAATTGACAAAAATACAGGAGAAATAGTCAGTGAACTATCACCGAAAGCGGAAGTAGAAGATACAAATAAAAATACAGTAACATTACGACTTTCAGGGTCGCACAGTCAATTAATAGCACTTAATGAGTTCATAGTTGATAGTGGCATTATGGTGGAAGTGATTGAGTGATTGGAAAAATCATAAACCACATAGGAAATAAATTGGTCATCGAATTTGAGGATGAAATAAATTCAAATTTTCTCGAACTTCTGGCTAATAACGATGATAATTTAGCGAAAGTTGAATTCTTAGATAATCGACAGATGTCTCAAAAACAGAATGCACTTTCTCACGTTCTAATAGCCGATGTGGCACGTTGGAGCTATGACGAACCTAAATGGATTGAAAGTGTCTTGAAATACTACTACGAGGCTAAGAGTGGTGTTTATTTTGAACATAGTAGAGCTACCAAGAATGAAGCGACTGAGTGGATCGGTTTCTTGATTGAGTTTATTTTGAAAAACGATATACCACTGGAAAAAAGATACCAATACTTGCTTGAAAACAACAAATGGTTTTATTACTGTCTGAAATATCGTAAGTGCTGTATTTGCGGTAAGCATGCTGACGTTTGCCATATTGAAGTTGTTGGTATGGGACGTAATCGTAAAAAGATTAATCATGAGACATTCACATTTTATGCAGGATGTCGTCAGCACCATCAAGAGGAGCACCAAATAGGTACTAAGAACTTTTTGAATAAGTATCAAATTAAACCAGTCAAATTAAACATCGAAGAACGTAAAAAGTTAAACATAGGAGGATAGAACGGTGGCTGAAAGAAGAATGTTTGCAAAGACCATCATTGATAGCGATGCATTTTTAGACATGCCGCTGTCAACTCAATCTCTTTACTTTCATTTGTCAATGCGAGCGGATGATGATGGATTTATTAATAATCCTAAGAAAATCCAACGAATGGTTGGATGTGGAGATGATGATCTAAAGCTATTAATGGCCAAAAGATTCATTTTAGTTTTTGATAGCGGAGTTATTGTTATCAAGCATTGGAAAATTCATAACTATATTCGAAATGATCGATACAAACCAACTCTATATCAAGAAGAAAAGGCTGAATTAGCTGAGAAAAATAGTAAGGCATATACCTTTAAAACCGAGGTTATAGAGAGTGAAAAACATCTTGGTATACCAGATGACAACCGCATGGGATACCAAATGGATACACAGGTTAGGTTAGGTAAGGATAGGTTAGTTAAGGATAAAAAAAAGAATAGTGTTGAGCCGAGCTCAACTATGCCTGAATTATTCGAAAAAGTTTGGAAAACTTATCCAAAGAAAACCAACAAGAAAAAAGCTAGAGAACAATTTTTAAAGAAGTTCAAGACGGAAGAAGATTTAGAGTCGTTTAAAAAAGGATATAAAGACTATCTTGCGTATATTAAATTAAACGATTGGTACCATCCACAAGAATTATTTCGTTGGATACGTGATGACCGTTATAACGATGAATATGATTTATCTCAAACAAATAAACTGCCAGCCTATTCTAAGGTGCCAATGAGACAAGAAAAGTTACCTGAGTGGGCTAACAATCAGAAGCAAGAAGAAGAGAAACTTTCGTCAGAGGAACAAGCTGAGCTTGATAGACAAATAAAAGAATACTTGGAGGGTAAATGATGAATGAATTAGTTAAATTAATTGAGAAATTGGCAAGAGAAAAAAATCTAGATATCGCAGAGCCTGAGAAACAAATGCTAAAAGTGGTTGAAGAAGTCGGAGAAGTCGCAGCAGCGTTAGCAAGAAATAATAAAAATGATTTAAGAGATGGTATCGGTGATGTTGTTGTGACACTAGTTATTCTCGCTATGCAAAATGATATGGATTTATACGAATGTCTGAACCAAGCATATAACGAGATTAAAGATCGTAAGGGAAAAAATGTCAATGGTGTGTTCGTTAAGGAGAGTGATTTGAATGATAAATAATGTGGTATTAGTCGGAAGATTGACAAAAGATCCTGATTTACGCTACACCGCCAGTGGTTCTGCAGTTGGAAGCTTTACTCTTGCTGTGAACCGTAACTTTACAAACCAAAATGGCGAACGAGAAGCGGATTTTATCAACTGTGTAATTTGGCATAAGCCTGCTGAAACAATGGCTAATTATGCTCGTAAAGGAACATTATTAGGAGTTGTTGGCAGAATTCAAACTCGTAATTATGACAACCAACAAGGCCAACGTGTCTATGTGACTGAAGTTGTTTGCGAGAGTTTCCAATTATTAGAGCCAAAAAGCGCCAATGAGAATAGAAATAGCATTCAGAGTTCACAGAAAAGCGTTACAGGCGTTCAAAATAATTTCGAGAGTAATTATGCCACGAATCAAAACAAAGGCTTAAATCAGCAAAATAACAGCCAACAAATGTCGTTTGGTGGAGATGTAGATCCGTTCGCAGGCGCAGGTAATTCAATCGACATTAGCGACGATGATCTGCCGTTCTAGGAGGTTAAAGAATGAACAGTGTAATTTTTGAAGATATAGCACGTATTCAAGCTGAAAAAAAGCAAAAGCGAAAAGAAATGCTTAAGTTAATGAATGAAAACCCAGATTGGTATAAACATCCAAAAAGCATGGTCTATCGTCAAATTAAATTGCTTGGTAAGGATATTGGTGAGCAAACAATGGATAAATCTAAACCAATCAACTCAATTGATAAAGACAAGTTCACCATTCAAGAATATTTGTATTTGCAGTGGATTGGTTATTCAGTGAATGCAATCATAGAAGCGTTAGGAATGCCTAGAAACAAATTTTGGGAATATAAAGCTGAACATTTAAATTAGATTTATGAAATGAAAGTGAGTGTTCATTTTGCTGGAGATTTATTACACGCCAACATCCGCTATTATTGCGGATGCATTGGCTAAAACATACGAAGTCGTTTCTTTAGAAACAGCTAGAAATATTGCGAAGAAATTTAAGGCTAGTTTAAAGCAGAAAACAGACCTTTATGTAATTGAAAGTATTTTGATTGATGCTGGTTATAAAAAAGAGCCAGTGAATTTGTAGAAGGGAGTGGAGGTTTGGTCGACCACAAAGAATTCTTTACTCCTTTGAAATGATGAAAATACTAGAATTATTTGCTGGTACAAGATCGATAGGAAAGGCGTTTGAATCACAGGGACATGAAGTCTTTAGTGTCGAGTGGGATAAGAAACATAAAAATATTGATTGGTATGCGGATATCGGAAAAATATCTGCAGGGGAAATTTTAGAGAAGTTCGGAAAACCTGATGTCATTTGGGCTAGTCCTGACTGCACAAGCTACAGCATTGCTGCTATTTCACATCACAAAAAAAAAGAAAGTGATGGAAACCTTGTGCCAGTTTCGGAGTATGCAAAATTCTGTGATGAAGTGAATCAACATGTTTTGAAATTGATTGAGGAATTAAATCCGAAATATTGGTTCATTGAAAATCCTCGTGGTGGTATGCGTAAAATGAACTTCATGAAAGGTTTACCACGTTACACAGTCACATATTGCCAATATGGCGATAGTCGAATGAAACCCACTGATTTGTGGACGAATCATCCGAATCCTGAATTTAAGCCGATGTGCAAGAATGGGGCACCGTGTCACGTGTCGGCACCAAGGGGCAGCAAGACTGGCACTCAAGGATTAAAAGGTAGCGTTGAAAGGTCCAGGATCCCAGAAAAATTATGCAAGCACATTGTAAGCATTTGTGAGATGAAAGCGAGTGAATAAGATGAATGAGCAAATAAATTTGCTTGAGTTAGATAATGATAAACTTTGGCAATTTTATGGGCATTATTGTAATGACGATTGGTCCGCTAAGACAGAGACCGTGAATGGTGTTACTGATATAGTGCTAGGTTTTAGCGTTAAACTAACGAAAAATGAACTGAAAAAAATATGCAGAGATGCCATCGAAATAAGCAGAATTAAGTATGGATATTCCGTTAGGTTTTTAACAAATAATGTAAAGAAAGAGCTGTTCGTTCGTTTTGACAACTACACCACTAGTAAAAAAAGAGATGTCTTTGAATATATAAATTTATATTTTTAAACGGAAAGCGAGTGAAGAAGATGATAAGAAAGTCAGATAAAATTCGTGCATGGGAATTACAAATGATGTCTCAAAAAATCAGAGTTTTGAGTGGTTTAAGTACAGGTCCAACTGTCACTGTTATGGAAATAGGCAAGTCGTGGCTTGACCATGAGCCGTTGTATAACAAACTTTCTGCTGCTATTTATCACAATAACAATTTAATTCATTTGTCAAAAGATGACGAAGGCTATTCTTACAACGCAGAACAATATGAAAAAGCTGTCAACGATTTTTGGAAAATAAACGCAGAGAATTTTAATGAGCCATGTGAAAAGCGGCCTGTCTACTAATAAAAATCAGATAAAGAAAAGAGAGTGGAGAAGATGATTCCAAAGTTTAGAGCGTGGGATAAGCGTAGTAAAGAGATGTGGAAGGTATCAACTTTACACATTGAAGATGAATATGTAGATCTATTCAAAAAAAATATATATGAAAATCCGCTTAATGATCCGTGGGCTAAATTTGGAGATGCGATCCTCATGCAAGCAACAGGCTTTAAAGATGATAACGGAGTTGAAATTTTTGAAGGAGACGTGGTCAACATTCATTGGTTTTATACGGATTATGATCATGAAACTCTCGGAGCTATTGAAAACGAGGCGACAGCAGAAAAAGTAGTGATAACAAAAGAATTTGGAAATCTTGGATTCAGGTGGAATAGCGGTGATGATTGGGTTGATTTGGCAACGTTGGCACTTACTGTCCAATTGCACGAAGAATCATTTGAGCTTTTAGGCAATGTCTACGAGAACCCAGAGCTATTGGAGAAAGCGAGTGAAGAAGATGATTCCGAAGTTTAGAGCAAGAGGTGAACGAGGAAGCTGGCATATTGGACTTTTAACTTTTATGTTTGGCCAGTATGCCATCGTAAATGAATCAGATGAAAATTCGGTTTATCTGATTGATAAGGAAACAGTCGGACAATCAACAGGGTTGAAAGACAAGAACGGCGTTGAAATTTTTGAGGGTGATATTTTGAAAATAATAGAAGTAACAAATGAAGGTATTTCAGAATACATCACTGATGTTATTTGGGAAGACTGTTCATTCGTGTTTAAAAGTGAGGGTGTAGATTACTATGACTCTTTTTTAGGGGCATTTTCAGGAGATCCAAATAAGACATACCCACTTTTTGAACTATTAGTCATCGGAAATGTATGGGATAACTCAAAACTATTGGAGGAAGCGGAATGAAACGATTAAAAATAAGCTATATAGATTTAGCTGTAATAATTGAAAGCATCTATTACGGAGAAGATGAAGATGTATCTGACATTGAGGACTTATTGAAATATTTGCGTAATAACGGACATCTGTCTACTGTTTTAACAGTTTCAAGGGGGATTAGCGATGAATAAACAAGAATTGATTGAAAGAATAGATAGCAAAATGTTCGCATATCCCTCGATAGAGCCAGAAACAGAAGATGACACAACAGTAGAGTTTAAAAAAGGTTTTAACTGTGCATGTGAAAATATTAAACGTTTAGCAGATCAGAAACTAGACGAACCAGAAAAAGTAGTGGTGCCGAAGTTCGTTGCGAAAAAAATTGAATCATACGGTTCTGCGCTTGAAATGTTGGCAAATGAGTATTTTGACCAATCATCTGAAGAAGTTGACAGTGATGAATTGGCGTGTTGGATCGATGGAAATGCTGATTTGTTTTTTAATGCTTGGGTTTGCGGCTACGAAGTCGAGAAAGAGCAATTGTATTATGTGAAGTTTGATATTTTGTATTTGCAGAAGTATTTAGTTAAAAATGTTGAGACAGATCAATTCTATTTATCTAACAATGAAAAAGCTGTCGGCAACTACGAGCAAGTAAACTTCACAGAACAAGAAATCAAAGCAATTGATGAGCGTTACTGGCCGTTTGCTGTGAAAGTTGATGGTGAATAGATGAAACGCAACTGGAAAAGAGTAATAAATAAAGTTAGTGGCATCTCAATAATGATTCTTGTAGCCAAAGCAACCGTGAGCTATTTCGTGTATGGCAATGACATAACAAACAGTGACCTAGTTTATTTCCTTTCATGCTCGTTTATTTTGGGATTAGGGCTATATTTAGGAGGTTCCAGCGTATGAGTTATCCAGAAGTTTATATCTTAGGCCGTCAAGTCGATGGCGTTTATGTTGAATACCTGCATGGATCAGAGCAAGCCGATTTATTTTTCGATTATACGATTGCTCGTGATGAAAGAAATCATATGAATAAAACCAATATGAAAGATGGCGAATGGAAAATTTTGAAATATGGTAGACCGATAACAGTATTAGGAGATGATGATTAGTTGCGTACGTCAACATTTAACTATATCAAAGATATTTTAGGAGACTATTATAAAACCGATGACTATATTCGGCAACGCGAAGAAGAATTACGCTATCCATATAGAGAAAGTGATTTGAACAGTGGCATTAAAGGATCACACGGAAATAATGAAGCTGCTGCCAATTTACTTATTACGATTGAACAAGACAGGCGGCTAGCAAGCTTAGAACGGAATAAACGCATTATTGATAAAGTGCTTAGTGAATCGTGTGAGGATACCATCACTATCATTCAAGAGCTTCATTTTAAAAAACGGCCTAGATTCACTATGCAAGGATTAATTGATCAAGGAAAAATATTTTGTAGTAGAAGAAAGGCCTTCGAATTACAAAGAATATTTTTTGAAGAAATCGCAAAAGAATTAAATTTAGATATATAATTTGCACTATTTGTGCACTATCGAGGTTATTTCACATGGTAAATTAGTAGTGTGAGAAGTGTAAGGAAATCAAAAATAAATATTATCTCGTTGCTAACACTGATCACACTATCACTCGCAAACTGATACGTTCTCTTAGAGGGGAGGTGAAGAGCCTTCTCTTTTTTTCTACAGTTTTGCGAGTGTTTGTTTATAGACTTGTAAATATCCATTGAAATATATTTTTTTATGTTCAATAATATAAAGAGATATTAAAATGGAGGCTAAAATTATATGATGTGTTTACAGGTGTTTTTTTATTGGTTATTTGCTAAAACAATAAATTATTATACGAGTCTAAACGTTTTAGGTATAACTGGAGGAAATATATTTTTTGACAAAGACGGAACCTTTCAGTGGTCAAGTATAGCAGCACTAGTCAGCTTTGTTGCAGCATGTTTAACATTTGTAGGAGTTTTCATCAATGTAAGTACTCAAAAGAAAATAGCAAAACAACAAATAGATGCTAATTTAAAGGCAAAGGCAAGAATAGAGTGGATAAATGGAGTAAGAGAAAAGTCATCTGAACTTATATCATTGTTACTATCATTGCAGAAAGAAGAAATTGCATTTCATGAACAATGGTTAAAAGTGGAAGAGACATCTGAATTATTAAAGCTTTTCTTTAGTTCAAAGACGATTAAAGATATAGAAAAAGATATCTATGTCCAAAATGATAATATTTTTGTGTCTAACAAAGCTAAGGAAATCCTTTATAACGAATGTAACAATAACGACAAGAATATATTTGTTAGAAGGTATATTGAATGTTTAATAGAATTGTACGAAAATAATAAATATAAGTCCTATACAAAACATAGAAAAATAATTGCTAAAAAATTGAATAAAGAGTTATTTGACCAGATATCGTTGGAATTTGAAGATGTAGATAAAATGGTAGAAGGAAAAAGTGGCCCAGAAAAAATAGGAAAAGATTATCTGAATGAAGAAAAAATATCTGAATATAAGAGATTAAAAACTAGTATACCTAATTATCAAAGTAAATTAGAAAAGATAGATCAAAGCCTACAAGAATATAGAGAGGTAATTAGTGAGTTTTCAAAAATTATTTCTTATTATTTAAAAATAGAATGGGATAAAGCGAAAAAGGGACAATAAGAATGATAATAGATCACTCACTGAGTGGTCTATTTTTGTACATAAAATTATACTGGAGGTGAGGTCATGGCAAAATACACAGAGTGGATTACCGAAGAAGGATTAATAAAAATAGGTGGGTGGGCTAAAGACGGCCTCACCGATGAACAGATAGCGCAAAATATTGGAATAAGTCGTTCTACGTTAAACGAATGGAAAAAACGATTTCCGGACATTAAGGACACCATAAAAAGAGGTAAAGAAGTTGTAGATCGCCAAGTGGAAAATGCACTGTTTAAAAGTGCAATAGGTTACGAATACACTGAAATTACTAAAGAGTTAACTGACTCAGGCATGAAAGTAACTAAACGAGTAACAAAACAAGTGGCTCCTAACCCAACATCTGCTATTTTCTGGTTGAAAAATAGAAAACCAGATGAGTGGAGAGATAAGAAAGAAACTCAAGTTTCTGGTGAAATGTCTGTTAACAATCCTTTTGCTGGTTTGTCTGAAAAAGAATTAAGAAAGTTAGCTGAAGGCGATGAATAAAATCGTTTTAGGCGCGAAGTTAGAATTATCCCGTCGTTATTTTTGGGACTATTGTAAATTAACTGCATCTGACTTTTATAAGCAGGACAGAGAGTATTTAAAAGAGTTATGTGATGACCTGCAAGAATTCATTTATGATAGCGACGATGACGTTCTAGTTATCAACGAACCGCCGAGACATGGGAAATCGAGAACTGCTGGTAAATTCGTAGAATGGTTGTTAGGTAATGATACTCAAAAAAAAATAATGACGGGATCATATAACGAAACGTTATCTACAACATTTTCTAAAAGCGTAAGGAATACTATTCAAGAAATAAAAGCTGATGAAAACAGGGTTGTATTTTCAGATGTATTCCCTGGTGTAGAGATAAAGTCTGGTGATGGGGCCATGAACTTGTGGAGTTTGACTGGCGGATATAACAATTATCTGGCAACGTCACCAACTGGCACAGCTACAGGGTTTGGTGCAGACATTATTATCATTGATGATTTAATCAAAAATGCTGAAGAAGCAAATAACGCTATGGTATTAGAGAAACACTGGGAGTGGTTTGTTAATACGATGCTATCTCGTTTAGAAACAGGCGGCAAAATCATCATCATTATGACCAGATGGAATTCTAATGATTTAGCAGGTAAAGCATTAAAAGAATTGCCGCAATCAGGCTATAAAGTAAAACATATTAGCATGAAAGCGTATGATGAAGAAACGGATACAATGCTTTGTGAGTCTGTGCTTTCCAAGGAAGAATATTTCCGCAAAAAGAAAACAATGGGTGCAGACATTGCTTCAGCTAACTACCAACAAGAACCAATTGATTTAAAAGGACGACTGTATCAAAAGTTTTCAACTTATGAAACGCGTTCAAATTATATCAAAATATGGAATTATACAGATACGGCAGATAAAGGTGCTGACAACTTGTGTTCAATTGTTTTTGGTGAGACAGAAGACCATAAAGCAGAAGTATTGGATGTTCTGTTTACAAAAGAACCAATGGAACAAACGGAAACAGCGCATGCAGAACAAATTAAAAATAATCAGGTGAACCATGCCCGCATCGAGTCTAACTCTGGTGGGCGTGGTTTTTCTCGTAATTCAGAAAGAATCGTTAAAGAGCGAGGATATCGTGGAGCTTATTACGAGCCATTTCATCAATCGGCAAACAAACAATCGCGTATCCTTTCTAATGCGGCACTTGTTGAAAATAACGTGTTTTTCCCCTCTGATTGGAAAATAAGATGGCCAGATTTTTATGAAGCTATGACGACCTACCAAAGAGAGGGAAAAAATAAACATGATGATGCACCAGATGCAGTTACAGGAATTGTAGAAACGTTAGCAAATGACAATAAAGTTCAATTTATTCAATTTTAGGAGGTGGAATGATTGTTCCAAAGTGATTTAACATTGAGTCGATATAAAAGATTACGAACGAAATATTCTACGCAAATAAACGAAGAGCTGTTTGATCCAAATGACTTTATAACAGAGATGAAGCCATTTTTTGATGACAGAGAGCGTAAATACAAAGCTTATACAAGTGAAGAAAATGAGATTGATAGCAGACCTAAACCAAACACAAAAATTATAAAAGTGAATAATAAACTTCACGCTGGCTTATACAACACCATTGTTGATCAAGCAGCTGATCATTTCACAGGTATCCCAGTTAAATGGGATTATGATATTACTGAACAACGGAAGTCCTTAATTCAAAAAACAAAGGATTTATTTTTAGGCAACGTCAGCGCAAAGATAAAAACACCTAAAGAATTCGATAGACTAGCAGAATTAGTTAAAGAAATGCGATTCGCAATGTTGGATTCGGACACGGCACGATATCAAGGCGCTTGTGGGGTTGCTTTTCGTTTGTTAGAACCCGTTGAAACTGCGGGAGAGTGGCAATTGTGGGCATGTAATGTTGAGCCATGGAGAGCCGAAAAATATGAAAATGCAGATATTTTCATTCGAGAGAAATATGACACACACCAAAAGAAATTTTTCGAAGAAATGAAAGTTGTTACTAAGAAAAAAATCTTAACGTATAACAGATATGTGGAAACTAATTTAATGAATGCGGCTGAAACATTTAAATTGACATCAGAAACTGACAATCCACTAGAAACATTCTACCTATCAGAATTTAAAAACAACACGAATCGTTATTGTGATTTTGAAGTAGCGGAGGAACTTTCTGATGCATTTGATAGAAGCCTGTCAGACCAACAAAACGAGGTAGAGCAATTTAAATTAGCGTATATGATGATTAGCGGGTCCCGTTTAGGTGAAGAAGAAGCACAGAGGATGATGGAGCAATTAGGTATTATTAACTTGCCAGATCCACAAGCTAAGGTTGGCTATGTAACGAAAGATATTAACAAAGATTTCAACGAGTATCATCTTAATCAGCTGAAAAAGCTTTATTACACAGTCACTAAGTCAATCGACTTCAACGATGAAGTATTTAAATCCAATAGCTCTGGTGAAGCTCGCAAGTGGCAAATAATAGCACTAGAAGCCAAAACAAACACGAAAGAACAGTACTTCAAAGAAGGATTAAAAGAAGTTGCAGAGACGATGGCAGCTTTTATAAAATTTAACGATAAATTAGAAGTAGATGTTTCTAAAATTGTGTTTACATTTAGTCGTAGTTTACCAACCGATATTGGATATCTTGCTGAGGCGTTGCCTAAATTAGCACCTTATGTATCAAAACGTACTATCATTAATCAAATTCCATTCGTTAAAGATCCAGATTACGAGGCGGACATGATGAATTTAGAACAAGGGCAAAACTATCCAAGCGGGGAATACGGCAAGCTAGGCGGTGCGGATAATGACGAAGAAGAAAATAACGGCTAGTGAACGTTATTGGGAAAAACGCCGAGAATTAGAAGACAAAGCACGTTTGAAACTAGAGAAGAAAACTCTTAGTGAGCTAGAATCTGTTTTTGAACGTGCTTTAGTTAAAATTCAACGACAGCTATTGTCACAAGCGGATTTACATGACATCACACAAAGTGAAATGCTAGAAGACTTTAGCAAACGAGACCAAGAAAAGTACCGCAAGTATATCGAAAAAAACTATGAAAAGTTGATGGAATCAGATGAAGCTTATAAGCAATTCATTGATGAATATTTTCCGTCCTATGACTATGCGAAAGTTAATCGTTTGTTACAATTACGAGCAGATATCTTTTCAACGCTAGCTGATGAAGCAATCGCAAGCGACGTTAACGGTAAATTTAATAACGACTTAGAAAACATTACAAAACGAATCTACAATTCTAATTCTAATGCGTTGATGCAATTATTAGGCGGCTCAGCACCTGGATTAACTAAGAATGAACTAGAAAACATCATGAACTATCCGTGGAGCGGAAAAACATTTTCATCTCGCTTGTGGGGCAATATATCAACCCTAGAGCAACGTTTGAGCAATTCCATTATTAATTCATTGGCAAGTGGTGAAGGGGTTGTGGAAGCTCTTAGAACGATGAAAAACGATGGTGTTATTAGCGGTATGTTTAAGTTGGAACAAGGAAAGTTTAATCGTTCGATTGAAAATCTTGTTAGAACGGAATATTCACATTTTGCTGTAGAAGGTGTAAGAAAATCGCTAAAGGATGTAGGTGTTAAGCAAACACAAAGCTGGTCGGCAGAAGATGAGCGTGTTTGTTCTATTTGTGGTGGACGTCATGGAAAAGAGATTAAAGATGATTGGCATCCACCGTATCATGGACGTTGCCGTTGTACTGAAATACCAATTATCCCTGAAATTAGTGATGATATAGATAAATTGTATGAAGAAATGTTCGGTGATTTATTGGATGAATTCGCAAGTAAGCAGTGGGGTATTAAATTAAATCATCCAAAAGTTAGTGCAACTAAACTCGATTTAAAATCCGTATTAGACAAAACAAACATGCAAGAAGCTTTAGGAAAAGAAAATTATTCTAATTTTTTAGATCATTTAGATGGGATAACTGACCAAAGGGTGCTAAACTTAATAAATGTGATAGGGCATAAGTTGGAGTTTAAAGACATCAAAGAAGTAAGAGCATTTGCACAAGGAAAATCAATTCAACTTAGTCAAAAATCATTTGATGGGGATAGGGGTGTTAATCCTTATCAAACAGTTTATCATGAGATAGGACATGCTTTGGATCATCTTGGGCTTGAAGTATTAACAGGAAAAAATACGATGCCGACAGGAAAACTGATAAAAAGAAAGCTAGGAAGACGAACCACTTTTATAGAAGTGCATATAACACACGCATCGTCACTTTCTGAGTATAACATTAAAGAAGCGCTAGAACGCGATTTTTGGAAATATGTAAACGGAGATTTGCCATCCTATAATGATTTAGGTAATAGACCTAGAAATGCGGATAAGAAAAAGGCTTATGATGACTTAAGGGCGGAAATTTATAAAAAAAATACAGAGAACTTACAAAAAACTAGAGAACGATTATCAAAAATAGTTAGGGAAAATCCTAACTCAGTATCCGCTATTTCAGATATGATTGAATCTATAGGTTCTCTAGGAGACTATCCGTTAGGTTTTGGTCACGGCAAGCGCTATTGGCAAACAACAGGTAGCACAGAAACGGAATTTTTTGCACATATGACAGAAGTGGTTGCTAACGATAAGTCAAGAGAATTAATGAAAGAGATTTTTCCGACAGCAGTAAGCCAATGGGAAAAATTAGTAGATGATATTTTAAAGGCGGTGAAATAAGTGTTTAGTTGCGAAGATGGCGCATGGTCTATTATTGATGATGCAGTTAAAAAGTATGAACAACATTTCCATGATGAGTTTCCAATATATGAATATATCGATGTAACAAAGAGTGATGACTTCGATTTTTCTATTCTAGGTGCAAAAAAATTAGCGAAATTCATTGATGAGCATATTAAAGAAAATAAATCGGTCCACGTCCCGTCAGATTACCATAGCAGACTTTACTAAGCACTTAAAGGATAACTTTGAGTGCTATTTTTATACCCTAAATTGGAGGTGAGATCATGAAAGGATTATTCGAAGCAGTATTAAATCTAGAAGTTACCAATGGTACAGAAAAAGCCTATAAAAAAGCTTTTGAACAAGAAAACGAACGATACTTAACCAAACACACTTTGAGAGATGGCAACGGTAATATCGTCAAAGATGAGCTTAAATCAGTTTGGGGTGGTAATTATTGTCACGTTGATATTTTGTATTCGTTACCAGGTAAAAAAAGTAAATTAACTATTTCGATTGTGTCTAGGACTCTACAAAATGTAAAAGATGCTGTCACTGATTATCAAATGTTAGGTGCTGAATTGGTTCACAAGAATTGGGAGTGATTAGATGAATAACGGTTTTAATACAACAGAAAATGATGTTTCCATAGTTATTTATTTTAATGATACTAAGACAGCGTTATTTCAAAGAGTAACTAATTTTAAAGTTGAAGAAGATAGTTATGGTAAAACAATGGTTATTTTTGACTATTTAGGGCAATCTACTCAGACTGCAAGACATGCAGTATTTAATTTAGGGAATATAGCAGGATATGCGAGGTCGATTGATTAAATGGATGAAGATGAATTAGACGAGTTGTGGGAATTAGAAGATTTAGGAATCTTATGAGGTGATTAGATGGATCCCTACGATTACTTAGATAGCGATTACGAAGAATTTTTGAGGAAGGAGGATAAAAAGATGGATTCGCAAAAATTTATTGATAAATGTAAAGAAATTGTTTTAAATTATGCCAACGAACACCTAGACAAATCAGATCAAAAAGAAATTACTGAAAAAGATGTCTTTGTTGTTTGGAGTTGCAAAACATTACAAAATAACAAAGCGCTATTAAGTACAACTTTGCTTGATGGGATGTATTATGAGTTAACACTGAACGGCGACAAGCAAGAAATTTATTTTGATGCGTACAAAAAATGGGAAAACAAGGCAATTAAAGTCTAGCAAAAGTTAGGCTTTTTATTTTGTCCGAAATGACGTTAAACTAGCGCAATGCTGGGCTTGATTGAATGGTGGGGCGCAATAAATAAATCTAAAGCAATGCGGGGCGTGCAAACAAATCGCGGGGCGAAAGGAGAAACAAAATGAAAACAAAAAAATTATTACCAATGAATTTGCAGATGTTTGCTGATGGTGGGGGAAATGAACCAGAGTTCACTATTGATGATTTTAAAGCATTTGTCGAATCGAATGAAGATGCACAGAAATTCATTCAATCTCAATCACAAAGTGCTGCAGACAAACAATTAGAAGCTTGGAAACAGAATAACCTCGATAAGCTAAAACAGGAAGCTGTGAAGCAATATGAAGAAGCGAAAAAGAACAAAACACCAGAACAGCTAGAACTTGAGAAATTAAAAGCTGAGTTTGAAGCAGAGAAAGCTAAGAGCCGTTCGAACGAAAATAAAGCTTTTGTTGCTGAACAAATTGCAGGATTAGAGCTTGATAAAGAGTTGAAAGATTCAGTTTCCCAGTTCATGTTGAACACTTTAGTTAGTTCAGATACAGAATTCACACAGAAAGCTGTAGAAGCGTTCACAGGCGTTTTAGGAACAATCAACGAGAAGCATGCAGAAGCCATCAAAAACATGGAAATGGGTAAAGCTTTTGGTAATAAGCTGCAACAAACTAATGCGGCTAATGGTAATCAGTCAACGCAACCGATTGAAAATCCTAAAGAAGCATTAGGGCAAAAATTACAAGCATTTAATTAGGAGGAATTTATAAATGAAAAAAACTACACTTAATAACCTTGAATATTTAGACATTTCACAAGAAATCAATGCGTTACAACGTCCGTCAACACCTTTTTTAAGCTGGCTATTAGGAGCTGGTAAAACTAGTCCAGCAACTTCTACGGAGATCAAATGGCGTGAATCAGAACTTGATGGAGAAGATTCATCTGCGCAATTAGAAGGTGGAGACTATACAGATGCGGATTCAGGACGTAAATCGTTCAATAACTATACTGAAATTTTCCGTAAATCTACTTCTGTTTCAGGTACATTAGATGCTATCAATGTAAATGGGGTAGGTAGTGAATTAGCTAATCAAGTATCTCAACGTGCGTTAGAAATGAAGAGAGATTTAAACAAAAAACTTTTGATTGGTGTAAAAGCTGATGAAAATGGTACTAAAGGACGACAAATGGCTGGTGTAATTAACTTAATCAACTCTGATAACTTAGTTAAAACGTCTGCAGCTGATGCAGTAACACGTAAAGATGTAGATAAAATGTTTAAAACTATGTTTGACAAAGGTTATGCAGGTGAAAAGCTATGTCTAGTTTCGACTGATATGGTTGATTTAATGACCGATGAAGTTGATAAAGCGGGCACTAAAGTGTTTAACTTTGGAGATCAAGTAGCTTTTGGATTGCAACTAGGGAAAATCGTTTCAAATTATGGATCAGGTACAGCTTTAATTGAACCGTCATTGCCAAGTGGAACAATGATTGCTTTAGATACAAACTATGTGGAGCTACGTCCGTTACGTGAATGGCGCGCAGAGGAATTAGCTAAAACAACTGATTCAAAACGTATTGGTTTAGTTGGTGAGTACACGATTGAATACAACGCTTCAAATTCAGGGGCAATCTTAAACCTTGCAACTGCAGCCCCGGGTGAATAATTAAAAAGTAAAGGAGAATAATTATGGTTAAAAAGTCAGAGGTCAAAGAAGAAGTAATCGAAGAGACAAAAGAAGTAACTGAAGAAGTGAAAACTGCAACAAAAACATTCAAAGTTTTAAAAAATAAAAATTTCGTTGGTTTTGTTCATCCTGAAACACGCAAATTTATTACAGCAGTTGACGGAAAAATCGAAGTGAGTGTTTCTGATAAAAAAGCTATTGCAATTTTAGAAGAAGCTGTAGATTTAACAGAAATTTAGGTGATTATATGACAGACGAACAAAAAAAAGTTATTATAGAAAAAGTTTCAAAAATGCTACCTAATGTTTCAAAAGAGCGTATTTCGTCTGTCTTAGACCTAGTTCTTTTGGAAATCGGATCATACAATACATGTAAGATTGAAATTGATTGGGATTTACTTACCTCGCTTGTAATTGAAATTCTATATCAGTCACTTAAAAGTGAAACGGAACAAGCTGTAACTAGCATTAAGCGCGGTGATACATCTATTAGCTATGCAACTACGCAGCAGAGTATAACAGCGTTGCTTGGCAATTACAGCGACACTATTAAACGTTTAATCGGCTGTGATAGTGGGGTGTTTTTCTATTGAATGAAGCGGATATTTTGGCAATGACCTATCTTGACACTTGTGTCATTGAAAGAATGAACGATATTGAAAATTCTGAAACAGGCATCACTGAGCAAGGGTATTCACCGATCCACGGAGGTAAATTAAAGTGTGCTCTTTCCCAAAGTGGACTGGGTAGCGCTGGAAGCTTACCAGTTGTTGAAAACAAAGGTACCTTTAATATTACTTACGAAGATCAAAAATTGTTTTTAATGCCTGATGTAGATGTGAAAAAGGCCGACAGAATCACGGTCATTCAAAGTACAGGTCAAAAGCATATTTTATTTGCAAAGAAACCCTTTAACTATCCAAGTCACATCGAAGTGACATTGACAGGAAGTGCAATTGATGAGTAAAAGTGATTTTAGAATGACCTCGAACGCTGACAAAGTTATTGCAAATTTGAAGAAAATGACACCAATTGCTGAAAAAGAAGGTATTGCGATGGTCAATGATTCGTTAGCGAAGATTTATCAGTTAATTATACCTATTACGCCGATTAAAACAGGTGATTTAAGACGTGGATACAGAATCATTAAAGCTAGAAAAACATCAAGTGGTAGAATCATTGGCGCCTTAATTAACAATGAAAAATATTTCAAATATGTAAATGACGGACACAGAACGAAGAATGGTGGATTTGTAAAAGGGCGATTCATGTTGCAAAAGTCTTATAAATTAGCTCATGCAACTTATATTCCAAAACGATTTAAACAAATGGCGATTGTCATCGCGAAGAAAGGATAGGGTATGTACGATAAAATTTTAAAAATGCTTACGAGCAAAATAAAACAGTTCTCGAATGCACCTATCTATCTTGATGATGTGATGCAATCGTCAGAACCGTTTTATTTTGTTTTAAGCGTAGAAGAAAGCATGACTGATAATGTTGGCCAAAACGTTCAGAATAAAGCATATAACGTTGATATTGCGTTAGTTGATAGCAAGAAAAATAAACAATTAGTAACAAGCCAAACAGAAAACTGTGGGGCTTTTTTTAATGTTTTGAATTTAGATGAAAATGAACTATTTTCAGAAGATTATCAGACATTTAAAACAGATGGAATTCAACATGTTAATTTTAATGTTGCTTTTCCTCAATTAATCGAATGGAGTGAAAAATAGATGGCAAATAAGAAAAATGTTCATATTATTTCCGTTGAAACACCTACTTGGTTTCCTTTAGTAGATGAATCAGGTAATTTCCCTATCTATGATGAGCCAACAACAATCGGGACTGCAGTAAGTATTAAACCTGATGTGAGCACTGAAACTACAACTGATTATGGTGATAGTGTTGCACAAGATTCAACTGTATCCTTTGGTGGAGCTGAAATTGGTATGGAAACGAACGGATATGAAAATCAAGTTTTAGCAACAATTACAGGAGCAAAAATGGTAAAAGGCGGGGTGCTACGTTCGGGAGATGATATCGCGCGCGATGGAGCTTTTGCATATAAACGTTTAAAATCTAACGGAAAGTACCGATATACAATTTTTTATAAAGGTAAATTTGCCTTGACATCGGATGAAACATCCACTCGTGAAGGTAGTTCGGTTACGTATACGCATCCAGAATGGACAGGATCTTTTGTGGATGTTCCAGGATTAGGATATATGTATTCTGTGGATGAAGACGATGAAAATGTAGATCGGGAAATGATTAAAAACTGGTTCGTTAAAGTTACTGATCCACGTGAAGAGTCTGCAACTCCTGTCAGTGGTGTAACTTTAGATAAAACTGAATTAGTTCTAACAGTAGGTGAAGTTGCAACTCTAACGCCAACAATCGCACCTGAAAACGCAACAAACAAAAACTATTCATTTAAATCAAATGATACTTCAATTGCAACAGTAACACCTGTGCAAGGAAAAGTTACAGCAGTAGCTTCAGGAAACACAACTATTGTTGTCGCTACTGAAGATGGCAACCATACAGCTGAATGCAGCGTAACAGTTAATGCATAATAAAATTTAAGGACGGCCAAGTGTCGTCCTATTATATGGAGGAATTAAAAAATGGCAAGTAAATTACAAACGACAATTAAACTTTATTTGAAAGATGAAGAAGGCAATTTCACCACTAAACAATTTAAATCTGCTGAAATGTTACCAGGATCTGTTATGGAAGATGCAACAGAATTACAAGTAGAACTAGAAGAAATCGTCAAAACAAACGACATGGAGGAAATTCGGCCTGTCTTGCGTAAGTGTTATGACTTTATCGCAAAAGTTATTTTTGAAGGTCAATTTACGGGCCAAGAATTTCTTGACGGAATGGATGCACGTGAAATCTTAAAAATTACGGGGCAACTATTAGGGTCTGTTTCTAGCGGTTATGATGCAGTTTATTCTGATCAGAAAAAAAAGTAACAGATCTCCTTTATCATCCTCATTTTAAATTTAGTCCACAGTACCGAGAAGCAGAATTAAAAATTGCACTGCTTGAAAATGGGTGGACACTAAACGAAATTGAGAATACAGACTTGAACGAACTTATGAAACTTTATGCGTTCAGAGATGCTGTTAAAGAATTTGAAGAACTTAAATTCCTTGATGAACACACAATGTTCTAAGAAGGGAGGGGGTACTTATTGAACAATGAAGACTTAGTCTTAAAAATGATACTGGATGAATCAGGATTCTCCCAAGGACTAAATTCGGCAGTAAAAAAGTTGCAAGGTTTTGATGGAGAGGTTGACAGAACAGGACAAAAAGGCGGCCGCTCTCTTGGGAGCATATGGACGTCGTTTGTTGGTAACTTTTTAGCCAGCGGAGCAACTAAAATAATTTCAAAAGGAATTGGGCTGATTACCAGCAACATCGATGGGGCCATTAATCGTGTAGATACGTTAAATAATGCAAACCGCGTATTTGAAAATATGGGCTTTTCAGCTGGTGAAACATCAAAAACAATGGATAGCTTAAAGAGGAGCATTCAAGGGTTGCCTACACCGTTAGATGGCGCTATTAAAGGTGTTCAATTAATCGCTTCATCAACAAATGACTTAGGAAAATCAGAGCAAATTTTTGCAGCTTTAAATAATGGTATTCTCGGCTTTGGTGGGTCTGCAGAGATGGTAGACAATGCGATCATCCAGCTATCACAATCATTTTCAAATGGTAAAGTAGATGCGCAAACGTGGAACTCAATGATTAACAGTGGTTTGGGCCCAGCTTTAAACGCATTAGCGAAACAAATGGGGTTAACTGCTGGTCAGATGAAAGAAGGACTCTCCGATGGTTCAATTTCAGTTGAAGAATTCCAAGATTCTCTAATAAAATTGAATAAAGAGGGCGGTGGAGGTCTTAAATCATTAGAACAGATTGCTAAAGACTCTACTGCAGGTATTAAAACCGGATTGGCTAACATGAAAACTGCGATTGTTCGTGGTGTGGCCAATGTTGTTACTAAAATTGACGAAGGCTTAAAAAGTGCGGGCTTTGGAAGTATTAGTGAAATCATCGCTGATAAAGGGGCAAAGATGGAAGCTGCTTTATCTAAGTTTGCGGAAATGATACCGCCAATGATAAAGACAGTTAAAACATTGTATGATACGTTAAAGCCTTATGCACCGCTACTTGCGGGTTTAGCGGGTAGCATCGGGACGTTAATGCTTGCTAAAAAAGTAAGTGCAGCATTTACAGCTTGGCAAAAAGCAACGGAAGGACTATCAATTGCGCAAGCGATACTTAATTCAACAATGTTAGCAAATCCTTTTGTCGCTATTCTAGCTGCGGTTGTAGGGTTAGTCACAGGATTTATTTATCTTTGGAAAACCAATGAAGGTTTTAGAGATGCCGTTAAAGGCATTTGGAAAAACATACAGGAGGTCATTTCAAGCGCTGCTGATGTAGTTGTAAAAGCTTGGGATTCGACAATGGAATTCTTCGGCAACATGTTGGATGGCACAAAAGAAGCTTTTTCGAATGCTGGTACATGGATGAAAGAAGCTCCTGGAAACGCAGCCGAATGGGTTAAAAATAAATGGACTGGGACTAAAGAATTCTTTAGTGGACTTTGGGATTCAACAAAAGAAGGCTCAAAAAACACATGGGAAAACATCAAGCAGGGTGCTGCTGATAGTGCTAAAAGTGTTGGAGAAAGTTTTAAAAACGGCTTTGATAATGCAAAAGATTGGTTTAAAGGTGTCGGGAAATCAATATCAGACGTTTTCACAAAAGCTTTTGATTTTGTATGGAAATACATGGGTCCATATATAACAGGAATAAAAAATGCGTTCAAGATGGTTGTTAACGCTATGAAAGCGAACATTGAAAATATCAAAATGATTGCTGAAAATGTTGTCACCATTCTAAAAAATGTTCTGTTAGCTCCAATTCTTTTCATTACATCAATGATCACAGGTGGATGGGAAGAGGCAAAAGCAAATATGATTGCCGTTTGGGATAATATTGCTGAAGCAGCTCAGACAATTTGGTTCGGGATTAAAAATATCTTTTATAATACGGTTACAGCTATTTCCTATTCAGTTACTTCTATTTTTAATGGATTGATGTTGACAATTAAAAAGATTTGGATTGATGTGAAGTTATTTTTCACCTTACTTTGGATTGATATCAAGTATGGAGCAATCAATATCTGGATTGAAGTTAAGTATTCCATAATTGAAATTTGGATAAATATTAAATTTGAAGCAATTAGAATATGGGAAAGTTTGAAAACTTGGTTCTTCGAAACAGTAGAAAACATTAAAAATGGTATGATCGATGGCTGGAACAACCTAAAACAAGGAACCATTGATACATTTAATGCAACTGTTCAATGGTCAAAAGATACATGGTCCAATTTCAAACAGTGGCTTATTGATACGGCGGTTGGAATAAAAGATGGTGTTGTTCAAACCTGGTATAGAATTAGAAATGGCACAATAGAAACCTTCAACAACATGGTACAAGGTGCTAAAAACGCATGGAATAATCTCACAAGAAGTGTCAGTGATACAGTGTCGAATGTAAAACAAACTTTTGAAGATTTAAAACATGTTGATTTATTTGAAATTGGTAAAAATATCATTCAAGGATTGATCAATGGTATTGGATCTATGATTAACGCGGTGGGGGAAAAAATTCAAGAAGTAGCTGGTAATATCAAAGAAAAAATCAAAGGAGCTTTAGATATTCATTCTCCTTCGCGCTGGATGCGAGATATGATTGGTAAAAATATCGTGTTGGGTGTTGTGGATGGCATTGACCAAGAAAAAGGAACTTTGGATAAATCGGTTAAAAATATGGCTGATTTACCTACAGAATTACCGGATTTTTCTGTCACAGGTAGATATGCTAATCAACATGAATCACAAAGATCTAAATCAGATAAGAACAACAGCAATGCAACGACTACCTTTGGTGGTGATACCTTTAACATTAATTTACAAGCAATGGGTGAATTAGATGATAAGCAATTAATGAGCATGGCTCAAAAATTAGTTAAATACATTCAAGTTGTCAAAAATAGAGATAGCGATGCAGTAGGAGGTGCTTTTGGTGGAATTTAAAAGAGGTCAGTTTTTTCTTAATGGAAAACATAGCTCTGAATTTAATGTGTTTATGAGAGAAAGACCTGAACGACTTTCTGCTGGACGTGTAGTAGAGCTTAGGGAGCGAATGGGTAATGATTCAATAGCTGTTGATTTTGAGTATTATAAAAATGTAGAACGCACTATTACATGCTATGCGAAAGCAAGAAATTTACAAGAAGTATCTTTCTTAGAAGATGAAATCTCGTTTTGGCTCGATATGGGAAACTACTCAGACTTTATCGTCTATTTTGATGAACATTACATCTATCAAGCCATCGTAACAAGTCCGCCAAAGTTTACAGGAACAAGAAAAACAGGGGTTTTAATTCCTTTTGAGTTTACTGTAAGTATCCGACCTTTCAAAAAAAATCGTATTGGCCAATATTGGACAAGTAATCCTAAACAATTAATAAACACAGAAAAATATCCTTCAGAACCTACTATTCAGATTTTGGGTTCTGGGGATATTTCTTTTTTCATCAATAATCAGGAATATGCATTAAAAGCTATAGATGGAGATATCATTATTGATTCAGAAAAACAAGAAGCTTATCGAAAATCAGGTGGAGCGTTTGAAATCTTGGATCATAAAACACTTTTCAAAGATTACCCAATTTTAAAAAGTGGAGAAAATAATTTTCGCTGGACTGGAAAAGTGACAGAGTTTAAAGTTCAGCCTAATTGGAGGCGGAAAGTTTGATTCCAGTTATTTTTAAACCTGGAGAAAAAGATTTTACAACAAACGGCTTAGGACGTCTTATTGATGCGACACGTTGCGAAATCACTGAAGAAGCAAACGGAAAATATGAACTAGAAATGGACTATCCAGCGATTAGCAGATTTAGTGATTATTTTGAAAATGGCTATCAGATTAAAGCAAAGCCGAATGACTTAGAAGAATACCACATTTTCGAGATCAAACAAACGTTTAAAGATACGTTTACTAATAGTATTGTCATTTATGCTCAATCTCGTACTTATAAACTAGGAAACAGACAAGTGAGGCTAGTAACAGTTGATAATCGTAATGGTGCAGAAGCTATGAGATTAATCGAACAGAACATGGACGAACCATGCGATATCAAACTTTATTCTGATATTAACACAGCTTCTAGTACGGTATTCGAAGCTAGAAACGTACTTAATTGTATTGCTGGTGAACAAGGTTCTTTGCTTCAATACTGGGGTGGAGAAATCAAACGAGAACCTTTTAAATTATCTTTGTTAAGACGTAGAGGACGAGATAACGTTGGAACTGTTCGTTATGGTAAAGATTTAAAAGGATTAACCATTAAATTTGATTGGCAATCAATTGTTACTAAAGTTTTACCATTTGCAGAGCTACAGAGCGGAGCAGACGGAACTTCTCAACGGATTTATGGAAATGCGGTTAAAAGCGAATATATTACCAAGTATCCAGATGTTTACGCTCAATACGTTCAGTTCACTGAAGATCAAGGAGTAAAAGATTTATCCAGCTTAAATAAAGTGGCAGGTAAATACTTCACTACATTATACCCAGGAAGTGATAAGCCTAAAGTTTCTATTGAACTAGAAATTGAGAAACTCACAGATTCAGAAGAAGCAAAAGAATTTGCGAAAATGAGGAACTATAATTTATTCGATACATTCACTGTGTATCACAAGCTTTATGATATTGACATTCAAACGAAGGTTACAGGAATTGTCTATGATGCTTTAGCAGAAAAAACAATAAAGATTACTGCTGGAGATATTCAAGTTGCTTTTTATAAACAGCAAAGTCAAGATTTTCAAGAATTTATTAAAACGTTGACTAAGAAAGATTATATGAGTGATTTCATTGATTACATTACCGATTTAATCAATGGCGTGAAAGGTGGTAGTATTCTTCAATATCCTAAAAATAGGCCGCATACGCTTTATTTTATGGATACAGATTCCACAGATACCGCGAAGAATGTTATCGCTATTAACAATCAGGGCATCGGATTTTCAACTACTGGGTGGAAAGGTCCATTTAGAAACGCTTGGACCATTGATGGTATTTTAAATGCCGACTTTATCAGAGCTGGTAAAATTAGATCTGATATTTTTGAGACATCATTCAATGCATATGGAGATATTTTGCGTTTAGTTAACGGCGCTCTGCAAGCTTGGAATGGGAAAACGAAAATAATGGAATTGACTAAGCAAGGATTAGAATTCTGGAATGGCAATAGCCACATTGGCTCAATAGGAACAAAAGGGAATCCTTTTCCAGACTTGAGAGATGTTAATGGAAATCTTGTAGTATCTGATGGCAATTCGTTACTACTGGTCGCAGATAACCCTCAGAAAATTATTGGATTATCTAATCAATCAGGAGCAGGTCATTTAATTACTGGTCTAACACAGTTCTTTGTTGGTAATAACTTTAACTTCTTTGGTCCAGAAGGAAGTAAAGCAACTATTACAGTTGATAGATTGATTGTCGGCGGTAAGGAAGTTATTCCTGGCGATGGATCAGGTGGTAACGATGGTGACGTTCCACCAGAACTAACAACCGAAAAAGAGAAAAACGCTTGGGCAGTTTGGCAGTTCTTAAAATCAAAAGGCTACAGCGAACAAGCGGCCGCTGGAATTTTAGGAAATATGGATCAAGAATCTGGAATTATGCCTGATATTGATGAAGGCGGTGGCGGCCCTGGTTACGGTCTAGTTCAATGGACATCGCCAATTGCTGGTGAAAGTGGCCGTGCTTATGTGCAACGATTATTGGCTCAAGCTGGTATCAGTGGTGACTATCGAAACATTACTACGCAGTTGAAGTTGCTTGATTGGCATATGCATAATGGCCAATACATTCCATCGGCAGCTTATCCATATTCTGTTTCAGAGTTCAAAGCATTAACAGATATTGGCACGGCAACGATGGCATTTGAAGCGAACTTTGAACGCCCAGCGGTCACACATCCTGAACGTATTCCATTAGCTCAATATTGGTATGATTTGCTCCACAATTTAAAACCAGGGACTAACAAGTGGGTTAATCCTGTACGTTCTAGCTACACTATCACTCAAGAATGGGATGAGATTGGCTGGGGAACAAATGTGATTCATGGTGGTATTGATATTGCATCGATGCCTGCTGGAAGTATGCCACCTGTTTACGTGGCACGTAGCGGCACAGTTGAAACTGTTACTTATGACGGAACAGGGGGAAATTATGTAGTAATTAAGCACGATGATGGCTACTGGACCTATTATGGTCACTTAGATTCTGTTGATTTGTCAGTAGGCGACAAAGTAACAACTAATTCACGTGTGGGAATCATGGGAGCAACTGGATTAGCTTCTGGCGTTCATCTTCACTTTGAAGTATGGAAGGGCGCTCAATGGCAACGAATTAATCCACGAGACGTTATTAATTTTTAGAAAGGGTGTGAATAAATGAGTAAATGGCAAGCGACACTAAGTACCACAGAACCTTATAATTATGTCGGCATTATTAATGTCCGTCAGGGGAATAAGAATACAGAAAAATTAGAAGTAAATATCGTAGAAAATGCTTTGCCATTAGATCTAACTAATTGCAAGGTATTTTTTGAATCTGTAATCAGTAATAAATACCCTATTCAGCGGCCAGCAACGGTTGTAGATGCGCGTAGTGGGATCATTCAGTACACTTTTGATGAATATTCTATGCAGTCGCTACATCGCCAAGAAGCTTATTTTACGATTTATAACGGTGAAGAATTAATTGGTTCAACACAGAATTTTTCTTATTTCGTCATTAAAGCAGCTTCTAAAACAGAAGGTGAAATGGGGTCATACTGGCAGTCAATTGAAGATTTAATAGCGGATATGACCGCCTTTATCAATGAAAATAAAGGTGATTTCACAGCATGGATGAACGCTAGAAAAGAAGAGTTTGAAAAATGGCGTAAAAATCAACAAGATACATTTGAAGCTTGGCAAAATGACCAAGAATCAGATTACCTTTTGTGGTTTGAATCAATTAAGGACATTTTAAAAACTGTTGATCCAGGCGGAACAATGCTAGCTGAGTTAATCGATGCACGTGTGGACGTGCAAGGAGTACGCCATAATTCACTTACAGAGCGCTTGTTAGCTGATATGGACTATTTATATCAGAAACTAGAGAAACGCTTATTTACAAAAAAATACATTGAAATAAGCACACTTTATTTATTACAAGATGATAACTTTTCCGTTAACCATGAAATTCAAATTGTTGGAAATACTGAAAATCCTAAAAATGAAGGAGCGTTAATCATTGCGACAATTGATGATGCACAGCAAAACACATTTAAGATTGGAAGTGTTATTTAATGGTTGAAATTAAACGAATGATGGAAACTGCAGAAAGTGGTGTTCAATACCAATATTATCCACTGGTGCACGTCGATGGTGTTGTTGGATTAGATAAAGTGATTAAAGGACAAGGAAAAGTAAACTCTGTAAATGGCCGTGTTGGCGATGTGATTTTAACGCCTAGCGATTTAGGGTTGCCAAATGATCTCGTATTGATTTCATCAGAGGAGTATAAAAAAATAAAACAAATCATCGCTGATTATGAAGCTGGAAAACTAGGTGGTTCTGGTGTTGAGTTTGAGAAAGTAGAAGGAGATGAAGTTAATGGCTGAGTTATATGTTATTAAAAAAGATGGCGTAGCCATTGATGTACAAACAAGTACAAGTGGTGTAACTGGTTTGAATGAATTTGTAGATGAAAAAATAGGTAATGCAGGAGCCGGTACTGTCTCATCAGTAAATGGAAAAACAGGTGTTGTCGTGTTAAGTGCAACGGATGTTAAGGCCTTGCCTGATACAACGACTATTCCAACTATTCCAGGAATAGCTACCTCAACAAGTAACGGCTTGATGTCGAAAACAGATAAAGCAAAACTGGATGCATTACCGGTTTTTACATTTGAGAAAGTTGGTGAAGCGTAATGGCAGATATTTTTCAATTAATTGAAAATGATAAACCCGTTTACATGAAATCTCATGTAGATGGAATTGACGGTATCGAAGAAAAATTAGTAACAAAAGATTTCTATCAAAATGATACGAAGGCACAACGTCAAAAATGGGGTGAGGGTTTAAATTGGATTGCTCACAGAGGAAACAACACAGAATATCCAGAAAACTCCATTCCAGCATTTAAAACAGTTCGCAGACACTGGGGCATTGAAACAGATATTCAGGTCACAAGTGATGGCCAGTGGGTAGTTATGCATGATGATACAGTTGATCGAACGACAAACGGAACTGGTAAAGTATCATCTATGACATTGGCACAATTTAGAAATTTAAGAATTGACACAGGAGAAAATTTATCTCGTTTATCAGATGAAGAAAAAACGCCACCTACGTTTGAAGAGTATTTAAAAATCTGTAAAGAATTAAATAAAGTACCAGTTATTGAAATCAAATCTGGAACCTATAGCAAAGCTAATTTTGATTTGTTAAAAGATACGTTGGATCTTTATGGATATGGCGAAGCAAATTGCGTTATTGGTTCATTTGATGCCAATATATTGAATACAATCAGAACCTATTATCCTAATATAGAGTTGCATTACTTTGTTGATGCTATTAACGAAAGTGTAATTACTCAGATCAAAAAACTAGGTGTTCCAGCGGCTGTTAGTTGCTCATATAGTAATTCTAGCTTGTCAACAGCAAATGTTAAAGCATTGCATATGGCTGGTTTTAAAGTTGGTACTTGGACAGTTCCAGAAAATAGTTTTGAAGGAATGAAAAAACTAGGTGTGGAATATATCACGACAAATTCACTTTCTGGAAACCAAAGATACGCAGTCTTAAGTTACCAAAATGGTTTTCAAAGTAATCAAGGGATTCCAAACGCAACATACGTTGAAGAACTAGTTGGTGGAGGAATCCACATCAATTTTAACGTTGAAAAAGGAACGAATAATCAAAATGATGTGATTGCTACGCTTCCAGAATGGGCGATTCCTATGAAAAGTCAATATAATCCATGTACTATTCGGGTTAGCGCAGCAAATGGAGATGTGAAAGTTGGTTCGTTTGATATTCGCGGTCGCATCGTGGCAACTGGTGCAACTGCTGGGACGCTAGCTGTTGGATTAAACTGGAAAGACAGAACGAGCTGGGCTGCTGGATCGGTTGTCTATTCAATTTAAGGGTTGAAATTAAAGAAAAGGTGGTACTTATGTACATGTTTGATTATTTTAGACATTTTTTAGAAACAGAAGATACAAAAATCTTATTTATATTAGCTTTAATCTGCGGAGCCATGGTTATTGATTTTTTTACAGGTACCTTTGCAGCTAAAGTCAATCCAGAAATAGAATTTAAATCAAAAATAGGGATTAATGGAATTTTAAGAAAATTGACGAGTATTTTTTTACTCGTCTTTTTCATTCCGTTATCTGTTATTGTACCAGGAGGTGCAGGCGTTGCATTGTTATACACCCTATATATAGGCTATCTATTAATGGAAATAAAATCAGTATTGGAAAATTATCAAAAAATGGGTGGTAAAACAGACTTATTTCAACGATTCATCGATAGTTTTAAGACAGAAAATAAAAAAGGAGATGAATAAATGAAAAAGAAAATTTTAGTAGGAGCGTTAATCGCTCTATTTTTTATGCCTTTAAATGTGTTTGCTGCAAAAGGTGACCAAGGCGTTGACTGGGCTATTTATCAGGGGGAACAAGGCAGCTTTGGTTATGCACATGATAAATTCGCTATTGCCCAGATTGGTGGCTACAATACTAGCGGTATTTATGAACAATACACCTATAAAACGCAAGTAGCAAGTGTTATTGCACAAGGTAAACGTGCACATACTTATATTTGGTACGATACTTGGGGAAACATGGATATTGCAAAAACAACAATGGATTACTTCTTGCCACGTATTCAAACGCCTAAAAATTCCATTGTTGCATTAGATTTTGAACATGGAGCTAGTCCTGATGTAAACGCAAATACAGAAACGATTTTGTATGGTATGCGCCGTATCAAACAAGCAGGATATACACCAATGTATTATGGTTACAAGCCTTTTACGTTGCAATACGTGGACTATCAACGAATTATTAAAGAATTTCCTAACTCTTTATGGATTGCTGCATATCCTAGCTATGATGTAACACCAAGTCCATTATATAGCTATTTCCCTAGTATGGATGGTATCGCAATTTGGCAATTTACATCTACTTATATTGCTGGTGGGTTAGATGGTAACGTAGACTTAACAGGTATTACGGATAACGGATATACGGCTACTGACAAACCAGAAACGGACACACCAGCTATTGAGGAAGGTAAAGAAGTAGATAAAACACCTACTTCTGCAGTTAAAGTCGGTGATACCGTCAAAGTGAAATTTAATGTAGATGCATGGGCAACTGGTGAAGCTATTCCGCAATGGGTAAAAGGAAGCAGCTATAAAGTACAAGAAGTAACTGGAAGCAGAGTATTGCTAGAAGGCATCTTGTCATGGATTAGTAAAGGGGATATTGAACTATTGCCAGATGCAACAGTTGTTCCTGACAAACAACCAGAAGCAACTCATGTGGTACAATACGGTGAAACGTTATCCAGCATTGCGTATCAATACGGAACAGATTATCAAACGTTGGCGGCATTAAATGGATTGGCTAATCCAAATCTTATTTATCCTGGTCAAGTTTTGAAAGTCAATGGATCAGCAGTAAGCAACGTTTATACAGTTCAATACGGTGATAATTTATCAAGTATTGCGGCTAAACTTAGCACGACTTATCAAAAGTTAGCACAACAAAACGGGTTAGCAAATCCTAACTTGATTTATCCAGGACAAAATTTAGTATATTAAAAAATGTTATCTTTTAAATGCAAGTAATCCTTCTAAAGTTTGAGCAAATATATGTTAAAAAAGCTACCTAACTTTATAAAGTTAGGTAGCTTTTTTTTATTTTACTTGCTTAAACCTAATTTAAACAAGATAACAGCGGTAAGAACACCTATAGACACAGGTATAATTATATTTTTCAATGCGAAGTCCAACTTAGAAGCTTTGAGTTTATCAGGTAAATACTGGATATCTTTTTGAATTGATTGTACATTTAACTCAATCTTTCCTATATCCCTAATAAGATTATCGAGTTTTGAATTGGCGGTATCAATTTTTGAATTCAATTCACCGATATCACTAGAAAATTCAGCTTTAATAGCGCCGTTCATATTGTCAATTCTTTCGTTTGTTCTTCTTTCAGATTCTATGATATCTTTGTGTATGTTATTCATAGATACACCTCCTGTTTCATCGATACTTACTTTAATTGTATCATTATTACCAATAGAAATAAAGTGATCTTTCTTCGGCTCATTAGTATATCTTAAGAACTTAGGAACTGGCGGCTTACTCATCATATTTAAATTAGGTGCCGCAAAACTAGCTGATATTAATAATGATGTAATTATTGGAAGTGCCTTAGTACTTTTTTTAGTATCAGCATCAAAAGAATAGCTTTTTAAACTATTATGTTGATTAAAAATAAACGTTGTATTCATAAAAAATTTCCTTACTGATTAGCTTTAATAATAAACAATGATTCACTTTTTGCATAGCTTCCAATAGAAAATACGCATTCGTATTCACCTTCATTTTCAAAAGGAACATTTTTTAAATCAAAATTTATAGTTAAATTATCCATATTTTCTTCGGGAATACTAAAAGAATTAATAGTTTGTTTAAAAGCTTCTTGCCCTGTTTCTTTGTTTGTTATACTAATATCAAAATCATACGAAGTGTTTGGTTTAATACCGTTAATAACAATACCTACAGTAAAGGATAAGGCCGTCGGAATGAAAGGGGCTCTCATAGCTACAAATGGATTTATAACAGATAGGCGTTGCGCAAACCCCTGTTGTTGATTTTCCATACCTTCAGCAAAAAAATGTTAACATACATGATATCTACCTCCTAATATTTCATTACTATCATTATATTATAAATAATATATAATGATAGAGAACGTATTTTCTTTTTTTGGACCATTAGCTCAGCTGGTTAGAGCAAACGGCTCATAACCGTTCGGTCACAGGTTCGAGTCCTGTATGGTCCATAACGAAAAATAAGATAAAAAATCTTGACAAGTCGTCTTCTATATATTAGGCTATTAGTGAAGAGAGATGTATTGGGCCAGCCAGTACACCGGAAAGTGTCTGGGATTTATTCCAGACACTTTTTTATTTTCTTTAGGAGGGAATAGATGGGAATTGAATTTAAAACCTTAGACGAACAAATAAATATATTAAAAAGTAGAGGCTTATGCTTTATAGATGAAGAGCAAAGCAAAAAATTATTAATGAGATCTAATTATTATGATGTTGTAAACGGTTATTCTAAGCTGATACAAAGCAATACAAATAAATATATAGATAATGCAACATTTCGGTCACAGGTTCGAGTCCTGTATGGTCCATAGTAAAACACCTGCCTCTTTTTCTTACGAAAGGTGTGTGTTTTTTGTTATGTGAATATTTTTTTGTTGAAAAACAGAACAAACGTTCGTATAATGTTTCTGATAGGAGAGTGTATCAGATGGTGAGACGAACGAAAAAAGAGTTTAAACCTTACAACGATTATGTTGACCGTCCTTTTGAATTAAAGTGGCCAACGGCGTTTCCGTTGGGCAAATTGACTGAAGCAATAAAGAGTACTGATGAATATCATGCTCGCAATATTGATAGACTGCCGCAGCAATCACAGCGACAAATAGAATATTTTTTAGATCGCTCTATTAAGCAAAATAAAGTTTTAGAAATCCAATTGAATTCGTTAGATGAATATGACCGAGTGAAACCACATGTTTTTGGTGTATTTCGTGGAATGGCAGAATTCGATGTTGTGCTGATTGGTGAACAAGAAATCGATTTTTACGATATAAGACATATTCAGATTCATAATTTCACCAAGTGGAGTGAAGAGCACGTAACGGAAGAAAAACCCTTTGAGGAAGACCCAGAATACGATGAAGCAATCGATGAATTTGTGGACGAATATTTCGATGATGAATGGATAGAATAATTAGAAATGTAAAAGCTCTACTTCTCACTCACGGGAAGTAGGGCCTTTTTTGTTTATTCGGTATAATTTATATATCTATTCGCTTGCCTTTTTTAATTTTTTGATGTAGATTTTATCTTGTTGTTATAGTCTATTTTGCTAATTTGAATTAAAATGATATTACGCAAACCCTTGTGAGTTCTAGTCTGTCTAAATATGGTGTTGCATAAAAATTACACCGTGAAACTAAATAATTTATTTAGATAGAGCCTAGAATCCTTGTTGTGTAAGGGTCTAGGCTTTTTATCTTTTGATTCATTACATGTTCATTTGTAGATGGAATGTAGAGGGAGGATTACCCAAGTTTGGCTGAAGGGGACGGTCTCGAAAACCGTTAGGCGAGTAACATCGTGCAAGGGTTCGAATCCCTTATCCTCCGTACTGAGAAGCAGTTGAGTTATTAGTTGCAAATAAAACGACAGAGACGTACACTTAAAGTAGAAAAATACTTAAGAAGAGGTGTCTATTATGTCAAACTATGAAGAAAAAGAAGCGCAAGCATTAGTAAAAATTGCCGACGTTTTGAACAAATTGGATGCAAGTTTAGAAGAGTTGGCCTCGCTAGATGAGGATACAAAAAAACATAGTATGAAGAAATGGATTGTTGAAAAAAAAGCCATTCATGAGATTAAAAAAATTGCACACGAAGCTGGTAAGTATGACAAGTATGATGAAAAAGAATTAGAAAAAGAAATGGATCTGTTGGAAAAGTTTATGTAAAAAAGCGCTAGCTTTTGTTCAACAGTTATTTAAGTTTGAGTCTAGAATTAATCGTTTTGATTTTTTCTAGGCTTATTTTTTATGAAGTAAGCAAATTGTATCGGGAAAGGTATTGGAATAAGCAATAAAGCATGTATTGATTCAGAAAAAAAGTTGTAGTAAAATGTTCGTCACAACTACTTTTCTTATGATTTCATAGAAGGAAAAGTTGGAATAATGAATTGAGAAGAGTCGATTTTTAGGAGATGATTTTAGGTGACTTTTTATCAATTATTGCAGTTAGATCCATTTATTTTAAAACAAAAAATTCATCAAGCGGACACTAAAAAACAGCGGAGATATTTTTGGCGCGCCTTGTTAATAAGGGATATCTTATTAGTTTCGTTTGCGATTTTATGGGTGTCGACGATTACTTTTTTCTTTGGAAAAGCTGTAGCGCCTTTTTCAATTGTATTATTTTGTTTGCTGTTGAGTATCCGTTTCGTCTCATATGGCTACAGGGAAAAACAGGCCTTGCTTAGTTTAGGAATCGTGTTAACAATTCTAGGTGTTAGTCCACTAATTTCACTGATTTCTGTATCATTTTTACAATGGGGTCTTCATTTTATCTGCTTGCTGGCATTGTTTTTCTTAACTGGTAAAAACCCTAAAATGGGTAATCCTGGCTTGTATACGTTCTCCTACTTATATTTAGTTGGCACGGTTCACTATCAATCGTTTCAGCAATTAGAACAAACTTTCTTTGTATTAGTGTTTGCTTATCTACTTTTAGCTTTTGTTTATCATGTGAAACATAAAAAATTGGATCAAGAGATTACTTTTATACAGATGGTTACAGAAAATGGTTTTTTTAATCAAAGAAATATTTGGTTTGGTTATTACGCTTTAGGCATTAGCTTATTACTTTTTATAGGAACGCACCTTCAGATTGACCGCTTTATGTGGGCAACATTTGCTAGTTCGTCATTATTTTCTGGGTATGATACGTTTAAATTGTCTGAACGAGCCAAAGAACGAATAGTAGGGGTCGTTATTGGTTCTTTAGTATCGGCTATCTTGTTATTTTATTTACCAACGAACCTACTTGGTATTTTAGGTGGACTTTGTTTAGGCTTATGCACATCTTATAAAAGTAAAACGATTTTTAATTGTGTTGGTGCTATCATGGCAGCTTCTATGATATTTGGGCTAGAAACAAGTCTTTACTTAAGAATTTTGTTAAATATGTTGGGGCTAGCTTACGGTTTGCTTTATCATTTTGTCTTTGTAAAAACTATGTCCTATTGCAATCGCAAGGAGTGGCTGAAATTGTCTGAATAAAAGGAGCCTAACATTCTTTCTTGAAAGAATGTTAGGCTCCTTTTATTTTAAAATAGAACCATTGACTATATTTTGGGTAAATAAGAGTTTAAAAATGGCAGAAACTGGTTACTAATTTGGCTACCAAATGGCTACACAGAATAGTATAGGTAAGGATAGTATAAGTGAGTATAAAGTAGGATATAAACAAATGAATTCAGTGAACACAAGTTACGTAGTAAAATTGTATTTTTGGAAGATAAGTAGAAGTAACTTCATATTGGGAATTTATTGGGAAATTTTAGTATAGTCAACATGATAAATTAGTAGTATAAAGAATCGCTGAAAATGAATTATCAACACTATAGATGCTTGTTTATATAGCTAAGTTTTCAAAAATAGAATGTTCAATATTTTTAAATCAAGTTAAGTATATTTAAGTGGAAAAACAGAATCAGTCAAGTCCATAATCCTGTGTAAAATACTATACAATGTTTTACCGGTCTCTCATTGATCAAACTTAATATATTTTCTTGTAGAACTGAGCCATTCGTCATGAAGGTCCATAAGGACAGCTCCAATT
>SKDZ01000163.1_pt1 | contig 46500 bp, 66 predicted proteins | sample 4826551 | NCBI WGS metagenome assembly SKDZ01 (sample SAMN11008822, study PRJNA524170) | human gut metagenome | biome: Human fecal sample; material: Feces; isolation source: fecal sample from pouch patient p12, p15 | host: Homo sapiens | place: Israel: Tel-Aviv | collected 2016-02-02 | reverse complement strand
TCAGAGTAACTCCCGCCAGTTGCGAGCAAAAAAGCCGCTACGCTTTAGCTATACGTGCTAATTCAAGAGAAGAGACCATGGACAACGACAAAATTGATCAACACAGCGACGAAATTGAAGTTGAGAGCGAAGAAAAAGAGCGCGGCAAAAAAATAGAAATAGATGAAGATCGACTCCCCTCCCGGGCGATGGCAATTCATGAGCATATCCGCCAGGATGGTGAAAAAGAGCTGGAACGCGACGCAATGGCGCTACTGTGGTCAGCCATTGCGGCGGGTCTGTCGATGGGCGCTTCGCTACTGGCAAAAGGGATATTTCATGTCGAACTGGAAGGAGTGCCAGGCAGCTTCTTACTGGAGAATCTCGGTTATACCTTTGGTTTTATTATCGTCATAATGGCCCGCCAGCAATTATTTACCGAAAACACCGTGACTGCGGTACTACCCGTCATGCAAAAACCGACAATGAGCAACGTTGGCTTACTTATGCGGTTATGGGGCGTCGTGCTGCTGGGTAATATTCTCGGGACAGGTATTGCGGCGTGGGCATTTGAATATATGCCTATCTTCAATGAAGAAACTCGCGATGCATTTGTCATAATCGGCATGGATGTGATGAAGAACACCCCCAGCGAGATGTTTGCCAACGCGATCATTTCCGGCTGGCTGATCGCCACTATGGTATGGATGTTTCCTGCAGCGGGTGCGGCAAAGATTGTGGTGATTATATTGATGACCTGGCTTATTGCCCTGGGTGACACCACCCACATCGTTGTCGGTTCTGTTGAAATCCTCTATCTGGTGTTTAACGGTACGCTGCACTGGAGCGATTTCATCTGGCCCTTCGCACTACCTACTTTAGCGGGGAACATCTGCGGCGGCACCTTTATCTTTGCGTTAATGAGTCATGCACAGATTCGTAACGACATGAGCAACAAGCGCAAAGCAGAAGCACGTCAAAAAGCAGAACGTGCGGAAAACATTAAGAAAAATGATAAAAACCCGGCATAAATGGCGAGGGTTTAAGCAATCGAGCGGCTGTGTACTTACCCCGTAGTCCATTAGCGGGTATACTCATGCCGCATTGTCCTCTTAGTTAAATGGATATAACGAGCCCCTCCTAAGGGCTAATTGCAGGTTCGATTCCTGCAGGGGACACCATTTATCAGTTCGCTCCCATCCGTACCAGTCCGCAAAATCCCCTGAATATCAAGCCTTCCGTAGATTCACAGTTCGTCATGGTTCGCTTCAGATCGTTGACAGCCGCACTACATGACGGGTAAAAAGTGGATAAAATAATTTTACCCACCGGATTTTTACCCATGCTCACCGTTAAGCAGATTGAAGCAGCAAAGCCGAAAGAAAAACCATACCGCCTACTCGATGGTAATGGCCTGTACCTTTATGTCCCTGTATCAGGGAAAAAGGTATGGCAGCTTCGCTACAAGATTGACGGTAAGGAGAAAATCCTGACCGTCGGAAAATATCCACTTATGACTTTGCAGGAGGCAAGAGATAAAGCATGGACCGCGAGGAAAGACATCTCGGTTGGCATCGATCCGGTAAAAGCGAAAAAGGCTTCGTCTAACAACAATTCCTTTAGTGCGATTTACAAGGAATGGTACGAGCACAAGAAGCAAGTCTGGTCAGTAGGCTATGCAACTGAACTTGCAAAAATGTTTGATGACGACATTTTACCTATCATCGGCGGCCTTGAAATTCAGGATATTGAGCCGATGCAACTGCTGGAAGTAATCCGCAGATTTGAAGATCGCGGTGCAATGGAGCGAGCCAACAAAGCCCGCAGAAGATGCGGCGAGGTTTTCCGTTACGCTATTGTCACTGGTAGGGCTAAATATAACCCGGCACCTGACCTTGCTGACGCCATGAAGGGATACCGCAAGAAGAACTTCCCGTTTCTTCCTGCAGACCAGATCCCTGCATTCAACAAAGCACTGGCAACATTTTCAGGAAGTATCGTATCGCTCATTGCGACCAAAGTTTTACGCTACACAGCCCTAAGAACGAAAGAGCTTCGTTCCATGCTATGGAAGAACGTCGATTTTGAAAACAGGATTATCACCATCGACGCCAGTGTGATGAAGGGACGCAAAATTCATGTGGTCCCGATGTCAGACCAGGTGGTTGAACTTCTCACTACGCTAAGCTCCATCACCAAACCAGTATCAGAGTTTGTTTTTGCCGGGCGCAACGATAAGAAGAAGCCAATCTGCGAGAACGCGGTTCTACTTGTGATCAAACAAATCGGCTATGAGGGTCTAGAAAGCGGTCACGGATTCAGGCATGAATTCAGCACGATTATGAACGAGCACGAATGGCCTGCTGACGCTATTGAAGTGCAACTGGCACATGCCAACGGCGGATCTGTGCGCGGTATTTACAACCATGCTCAGTATCTCGATAAGCGCAGAGAAATGATGCAGTGGTGGGCGGATTGGCTTGATGAGAAGGTAGAGTGATCCGCCTTAACAACTATCGAAGAGCACAAAGCCTTGTGTGTCTCATAGGCTATGAAACAATCATTTTACATGGTTACTTCACTACTTCCGCACAATATGATATCGTTCACAATCTAAAAACATTAATAATTTATCCATTACCGCGGTTAATGCCCGTCGCTTCCAACGGGCTTTTTTGTAAATTATATTTTTATTACCTTATATTAATATTGGTAATATGTCTGCATGATGTTTTATATTTATTGCGTGAGCTTCGCATGATAGCTGGAGCATCTCTTGTCATCACTAATTAGCTCCGCTTTATCCGTTCTTGCCCATATTATATTTCTTTTTATTATTTTTGCTGGATTACCGGCTGCTGCACACATAGATGGCACATCTTTAGTTACAATACTCCCATACCCAATGACAGATCCGCTTCCAACAGATACTCCTTTCATTATAGAGACATTTCTCCCTACCCATACGTAACTAGATATAATGATATCTTTTGCCCAATTAATCCTTTTTTTGCTATGAATATCAAATATAGGATGCCCATCTGATGCACGCAAAATAACATCTCTTGCTATCATGCAGTCATGGCCAATTGTAACATTGCACTTATCAGTGACGACTTCAAAACCTGCACCTATTGTCGTTCTTCTACCGATAATAACTTTTGAACCTTTTGTTGCGACAATATCACCTTTAATCTTACTGTTTTTATGTATTCTTACGTAATTATTATCACCCCTAAATATTACGGTAAGCCATCGACACTCAACATCATCTTCTATAATAAGTTTGTTATTGTTTCCATTGAACTGAACTTTATTCTCTTTGCTATTTACAAGATCTCCACATACAAAAACATTACCTGACCCATTATCATCAACGGAAAACGAGTCTTGAGTCTTGAGTCTTGAGTCTTGAGTCTTGAGTCTTGAGTCTTAACATATTAGTATCCTACGTTATTTTACCACTAGTTACTTTTCTTGTCATTAAAAAGCATTTAAATTTTTATATTTAATTTCGTTGACGTCAATGTTTTTTGCCAATGTACTTACTTCTTTATGTGATCAGTTCATATTTTTGACGCCAACGAAACATTTAGTGCTTCCCTTCTATTAAGTCTAACCTAGCTTTTATTCTTTCTATTTCTCTGCGCTGCCATGCTGCCTCGATATAGAATAAGAGATCAGGTCTGACCCCCCATCTAGATCCTGCTGGCGTTATTTCAACGCGCTCAATGATGTCTTCCATTACCATCACTGGATTATCATCCTCATCAACAATGATGCTCCCGTCATTATCAGTCAGCGGCATTTCCCTTTGGCCAGTAATGACGTCATCATATACTGCGGGATAATCGTCATAGCAAAGAAAGGCATAGCGGCATGTTGTGCTTTCTTCTTCCATGAGTCCGTGAGAAATAAGAACATCACGAAGTTGCTGCGCGATTACACCATGATGTATCCTCGCCCCTTCTTCCCCCTTTATAGCGACAGCGTTCAGCCATTTATAAGCGATATACCTGACGTCACCCCAGGCATCCAGCAATGTTTCGTCAGGAGAGACCGGCTCTGTCTTTAATGTTCCGTCACTGGTAACCACAGGATTGGAGCCAAGATAAACTATCGAGAACCTGTTTCCCGGACCACCAAGAGCATTTACATTATCAAGATAAGGTTTAACATCTCCGTTCTCAAAAAGATGTTCGAGTGCGTTATATACCGCGCGACGTGGAGTACTGCTTCTGGAACCATGCAACGTTATCATTGCACCATCTGCTGAAGACGTTGTTTCACCGCCGCTAACGATTAATCTCTGAGCGGTAACATCATCAGACGGTACTTTCTTCGCAATAATGGCGTAATTACCCTCAAGTTTGACTTCCGCGCGAACTTGTCCTGATGTACCTGCATGGACAGTCAGTGACTGGACGGCAACATCATCTGTGAAATCAACGGGTACAGGAACCGTCCTCACGCCTGACGTCGACATAAAAGTAGGAAGCGTTCTGTTAGGAGTGGCTCCGTAGACAAAATCCCTTGAAACAAATTCTTCCTGTTTAATTTTCACCCTGAAACAATACAAATCAGCCGGGTGACCATCGTGAACATAAGGATATTTTCTGTTGTTATCCCCTATGCTCCATGGGTTTAGAAAGTCTTCCCCACCGAAAATGTAGTACAGCCAGTTGTCTTTGATACAAACTGAACCAACACCAACCGCAGAGTTAACTATTCCGCCCTGATAAATCTGATCAGTAACATTAACCCACTCTACTATCCAGACTCCACTCATTGACGTTAACTCTGGTCATAAATGTTCTTGGATAGTTTCCTGCATAACGGTTATCAGGTTCTCCTCCTTCCCACTCACCAAATGCGCGCTCACTGCCAAAAATAATCAGCTCATCGCCAACTTTGGCAAAAGGAAGGTTTGAGTGATGAACATTATTTGGGAAGCGAAGAGAATTCCATGATGTACCTAAATCAGAGCTTCTGTGCAATGAACTACCGGGTTGAGTACTTAATGTCCCCCTGGTCGTCAGATACAGAATGCCATCATAATATTTTACACATGGCTCAGATGCATTCGCCTCATATTCTGCAGGTATGCGTCTGCGAACAAAGCTACCAGGAGAACCGAAAGCATCAGAGAAATAGAGTATCCCAAGCTCGCGTGGACCAATATCACCATTATGGTAGCCAACAGCAAAACTGTTATCGCTAATCGTCGCAAAACTGTGAATCTCAGTAACAGGAGTGCTTCCGTCAACAAAAGAAGGAATAGTTCCAAGACTGGTTTTTCTCCATGGTGACGAGTGAAATGATGTACCAAAACTCCAGTATCTACCCTCGTTATTCTGATCCACATCCTGGGTATTTTGCGTCGTAACTGTAAAAGTATTTTTATCAATAACAGTAGTCACCGTCATATTCCCGGTAACACCTGTAACACCAGAGTTTGAGAAGTTGACAAAATCACCAGCAAATAATCCGTGATCAGTAATGCGAATATAAGCGACTTGCTGATTTGCTGCTTTCGTTATACCACCATAAACGCGAAGGCTGCGACTCATTGGGCGATCCCACAACTCTGCAACCTGCAGTTTATTTCCGCTCACGGTCCGCGTCTCAATTACAGCAAAAAGGCGATTTCTGACAACCCCCATACTCATGCAGTGATAGTTAACTGTGGGATAGTTTTCATGTAAATCTGTAAGCCATTCCGGCGTTGTCCAGGTCTTCCCGTCATCTCCTGAGCGAACCCATGCAACATGGAGGTTATTTACACCATGGCGGTCTCCAGCCATAAAAGGCGCATAGATGACATTGTCATATACAAACGTTTTATCCTGCGTCCAGGCGTTGTACCACGGTGTATCTGTAATTTTAAATAACTCTCCCTGGATAAAATCTTCAGAAACATAAAAAAGAGGCTGACCCGGTATTCTCTCAAATAAAAAACGAGCATTTTTAAATCGACTGACATCTGGAAGAGTTGATACTTTAAAAGTAAGCCCTCGCCCATCTATCTTTTCACCACCTGTTGCAACAGAAAGTAATTCTGATAGAGCTGATGTATCATCATGAACACCATCACCAATAGCCCCCCAACCTCTTACATCATAACTGTCTCTCCATCTTGCTATCTGAAGTTTTGGGTATTTATTCGCTCCATCTGTGTCTTCTAATTGCTGCCGTAACTGATCAGGATCATACTTCAGCACATTAGGAAAATAGAACTGCTGCGCACCATACGCATCATAAACAGCCATAGAATGGCCTTGCACGGTAACGAATTTGGCAATCTGTCCGTTATATACCGGATATCCAGCAGCGTTAATGATTATTGGTTGCGAAACAGGAACGTGAGAACCGTCTTCATTCTCCACATAGACCTGAATCTGGTTTTCTGTATTTACAGGATCAGTGTCAATTTTACCGATATAAATTTTGCCATTGGCTACGGCTTTAAAAGAACGCGCCATAGTGAAGAGTTGCGAAGGCATCGATACGATCACATTGGCTGTAATGTCTGTCATTTAATTTGCTCCAGATACAAGGAATCGCCGAAGCATGGCTACGGTGAATTTTGGGCATAAAAAAACCCAGCCGAAGCTGGGTCGTTGCGTTGGTTATCTATCAGTAGTTATGTACTGAAGGAGGTAATTCTTTATTCTTAAGTCTCATCCATGCGGAAAGATTCGTTGGTCCGTCTGGCTCATTAATATCAACATCTCGTGTATGGTTGATTAAAACATCTCTCGCCATTCCGATAACATACGAGAATTCATGACCGTAGTCGTAGCATCTGCCGGAATAGTTCGATTGAATTTGTTTTAGCGCCTGATACAGTTCGCGGAATAATGCCTGTGAGCGGTTGGCATAATCCCATAGCCATACAAGGCTGTTTACTTCTTTTGCAGAAAGCTCGTTGGTTTTCTTCTCTTGTTTGCCAATGAACTCACCTTCAAGTGGAACTCGAGCTGCAAGTGATAGTGCTTCGGTAAACTGCTCCTCACTGATTTCTTTGTACGAACATCCAAAATGGGATTTCAGTGACGACCACATGGTGATCATCGCCTTAGCCTGTTTTTCTTTTGGCAGAGACTGACCGCGACTCATGACGAGTTGTTTAATGGCTTCCTGCTGTTCAGTGGTGATTTTACCCTGCAACGCCTTTTTAGCTTTGCGTGGGTTAACTACATGGCCTTTAGTCCAGTACTCGTAGAGCACATCGTCACACTCTTCCTGATACTGGATTACCTTGTCGCGGATTTCAGGGCGGACTTTGTTAGGACTGATGCTGTTCAACCAAGCTGCCAATTTTCGTAAAGCCATACAAATCATGGCTTGCACCCCACCGGCAGAAGGTATGGTGATTTCCACCATACCATTCGAGAATCGTTGAGAAATCTTCTTATGTTGAGATTTCCAGTCTAGCCCCATTCCCTCAACGATAGGTTTCATTGGGGTATACGGTTCGCCGTTGTGATTGACAACATAAAGCTCTGCGCCGTGGAATGGTACATTGATAGTAGATACTGCTGTTGCTATACTTTTCATGTCGTTAATTCCTATGCGTGGTTTTACGATACCGAAGCCCTGACTGTTCCCGCAGTTGGGGCTTCAACTTTCTGCTCTATCAGTTATATCTTTCCCTTCGTATACTTCACCTATATTGCTAATGCTGGCAGAACATCCAAGATGCTTGTATCTTATGATGTCCAACACGCAGTCACTACACAGCATCCGACCTGTTTCTTTAGAGTAAATGTATGTTTGATCAGCGTCTGATTCGCTAATGCCGCAGAAACAACATTCTTTACTCATACCATCACCCCCTCTCTCTTCAAGCTGTCCAGCACCCGTTTAATTACTTCTGCGCTAAACGATCGACACTCTTCCTTTGCTTTCTCTTCAAGGATTTTTTCTAACTTCTCTGGCATACGCAGTGTTTTTACCTTCATTGCATCCTCCGCTGTATGTGGTACGCATACATAGTATTTAGGTACGCATTGATAGTCAATAGACACCTACATATCCTGTGGTAAAAAATTATTCAGGGTGTGCCGATGTCTGATCGTAAGTACAAAAACCCTCAAGTGAATCTGAGGCTTCCTGTAGAGATAAAGGAACGTCTTATTGAACTGGCTGAGGCTAATTCTCGTTCATTAAATGCTGAGATGGTCGCTGCACTTGAAGCATGGACCGAAAAAAATAAACACATTCAAGCACTAGACCTTGCAACTATAGCATCACGATTGATAGATCTTGAACATGATGTTGAGAAGTTGAAATGCATGTATGGCAACAATAAAGACGAAAGTTAGAGATACTAACTTGGAGTGATGGCATGGCTAGAGATGATCCGCACTTTAACTTCCGTATGCCTTTGGAAGTAAGAGAAAAATTGAAATTAAGAGCCGAGGCTAACGGAAGGTCAATGAACTCTGAGTTATTACAAATCGTTCAGGATGCGCTATCAAAACCATCACCGATTGCAGGTTACCGTGACGAAGCAGAACGTATGGCTGATCAGCAAGCAGAAATTGTTAAGAAGATGGTGTTTGAAACCCTGAAAAAAATGTACGAGACCAGATAGGTCAATGTTTGTTCGTTGATATAAAATAACAAGGTATACATTGTGATTGAGATAGGCGTTATGGCCATCCTGAATCAAGAGCCAGGAAAAATTGAAAACGTTTTTTCTGACATATCAACATCTATCGAGCGTTCAATTTCAGACTTTGATCGCAGTCATAGCGGCTCTTTGTCTAAAAAACAGGCTTCTGAAGCTCTTAGCAAGATCTACTGCGTTATGTCACCTGTAGAGGAAGTTTGCAAAAAGTACATTACATTCATTGACATATTAAGTAATGGTACAGAAGAAGATATTTCCTCACTTAATATTCAACATGACGATGTAGATATGTTGAACGATCAGATATCTAAGCTTGATTATGGTATCGCGAAACTGTTGTATACCTTCTTCATCGCTGAGAACAGCGATGCGTGGAAGCCCCATATGTCAACTCTTACAACAATGAAAAACCACTCAATCAATACTTTTATAGAATACAAAAGGCTAACAATGGGGCTTGTGACGCTAGCAATGCAGCACATACCACTATCATATGCTGAACCTGAAGAGTTCACTGAAGAAGAGTTGGCTTCCTTCAAGAAATCAGTTGAAGATTCACATAAAAGATTTGGCATGGAAGCACCAAAATGGAAAACCGCATAAGCATTGTTGTAGATGCAGCGGCTGGACCATTAGAACAATACTTTGCGAAGGCTCTTGCAAACTACAAAAACAGAGGCACCGTTTCAGCTTATCTTGGTAAGATTGGTGGGTTTGAGAGAAACCATCACGCCGTCTTATCGGGAATTTACAAGTCGCACATCAGGATCCCTGGAGTAGATGATCCTTGGTTAAGAACAACGCCAATACATCGTAGAGTTAGCGATAACTTTTTGATATTTGCGGTACACAACACATATCCAATTCATATCCAGATCATTGCTATCATTAAACCTGATGGTCATGAGAAGGTAAAAAAACTATTGCCAGCCATCATTGATATAACTGAAAAAAGATTCCAATCTCTAAATGAGAGGGAGCTTAACTCGTTGATTTCATACAAATAAAATATCAACTAAGGGGGTTGGTGTGTATACAACAGTTATCGCGATAGCTATCGCACTCATTGTGGTTCAGTACCAACTGGCATCTTTAAAACAAAAGATATCTGACCTCAAGACTGAGAACGAAGCACTTAAAAACTCAATAAAAGATGAGAAGAACAAACTATCATTCACTATATCTGATATTGAGCAATCCATTGAAATTATTGAGAATAATATTAACAGATTAAAAAAAGAAGATATTCATGAAATCAATGACAATATCAAGGATTTGAAATCTTGGCTTAGGAATGTAGGACAAATCGCCACATCAACACGAGATAAGCTCAATACATCCATGGATGATTAATTACTCCTGTGCCATTCCGCTTAGCGACGCTACAATGCCAGCCCTCGCTAAGCGATTGAACTCTTCGTTTCCAACTGCATCGCGTATTGCTTTTACGGCGGCTTTATTTGCCATAAATCTGCGTTCCGCCGCCGCTAATGCTTCTTTACTTCCGCCAGCTCTTACTGCTTTCGTGGCTTCCTGAACTGCTTTCTCTATCGCATACCGACCACTACGTGTGGTGGCAATTTTAGATACAGCACCTTTTAGCCCGGCGCCAACTAAAGCACCTGCGGCAGCGCCTGCAATGCCCCCTCCTGCTCCACCAACAATGGCACCTGATGTTGAATTGGCAATTGCATTTAACACTGTTGATGTGACGTTGGATAAACCGGCATCCAGATCGCGTAGTACATTGGCAGTTCTCCCTGTTCTTTCAATATACTGCTGAGGTTTCACTGCTGCTCTTGCAAGAGTGCCATATGCATCTGCAATTCTTCCAAGCTCTGAGGAATATCGGCTAATGGCTTTTACATTTTGTGGAGTGAGTATCTCTGCGATATGGTTAATTCCTGCTGCATCAGCTTTACCACCACGTACACCATGCGAGATAGCATCTTGCAACATTGATGATATAGCAGGAACACGCTCTGATTCTGGCAGCGCGCGGATCATAGAATGGAATCCAGCAGGACCATTAAGACCTTTAGCTGACGATGATTGAAGGGATTTTACTCCATTCGTAATCAGTGCATCTGTTGCCAAATCACGCCCGAAAACAGACTCTGCACTCTCTTGTGCTGATAACCTCGCTTTAGACAGATCATTAGCTTTTTGCCAGTCATCAAGAAATCCGCCGTTTTCCGCCATTGTGCGCATATCATCAGTAATTGCCCGGCGTATTTCCCCTGCTCTCCTTGCCGCATTTGCCTCTCCGCTACGCTTATATTTTTGCTCCGCATCAGCAAATTTCGCTCTCCATGCTTTCATGCCGTCAAATGTTACTCCACCTTGATTGTTTGCCTGAACAAACTGTTTCATTTCAGGAGTAAGCGGTATGCCGGCAGATCGCTCTGCCTGAATAACGGCATTACCATTTAGCATTCTTGCTTTTTGATTTGGCATTGTTGACCGCACGTCATCCCATGCCGCGCGCTCGGCATCCTTCATCTGATCAAGATTTTGAAGAATCCTTTGTTTTATAGCCGCACTTTTTTCTGATGCCGTTCCAGATGCGGCCCCAAATTCATCAAGGTTTCGACTTAACTTTGATGATATTTCGTTAAATGCTGCCTGATGGGCGTCCTGAACAATTCCTGGTGTTGATGCCAATGCGCCTTCGGCTTGTGCAATTCCACGACTTCCAGATCGCATTCCTGGTGTTAATGCGTTTATATCAATTCCAGCAGACTCAGCCGCTTTTGCTACATCTTCGGACACATTAGCGGCCTGACTGGCAATTGACTGACGCCCAGCACCTGACTTTGCCATCCTAGAAACATCATTAGCAGAATTCAGTGCTGCACCACCAAGAGCCTGTGAAACCCTTGGCGCAATAACGCGCCCGACACCTGAAAGAACGCCTTGAGCACCAATATTGATACCACCGTTAATGGCAGCATTTTGTGCAAAGTCGCCCTCCTGATTTGCAGCATCAGCAAGAGAACCTGCAATCATGTTTCCGGCGGAACCGATATCTCCAGCGAGCTTTGCTGTCGCTCCAGCAGCTTTTGCCGCTGTGCCAATTGGCAGGAGATACCCACCAATTGTTTCACCGGCTTGCGCGTAAGGGTCTGTCGGTCGCTCGGCAGGGCGATAAACATCATCCAAAACCTTGGGGCCGCCAAGCCCCTGGCTGATTGCATTAATCAGACTTGCGCCACCCTGCAATACGTCAAATGGTATGTTTACCAGACCACGACCAGCCTGTTCTGCAATTTGCCCTGCACTTTGACCACCTGTGAGCCAATCACCAGCTTGTTGCATCAATGATGGTTCTTCTTTCTGCTGCTGAGGCGGAGGGTATGCTGCATAAAACTGATCTCTTGCTTCAGCCCATTTGTCACCAGCCTTAGGGGCAACAACCTCATCAAAATATTGCGCTTGAGCCTGTGCTTTCTGTTCTTCAGTTAACGCCTGATACTGTGGAGAAGCGATAACATCTTTCCATGCTTTAGCCATTAATCACCCCATAAAGACGAGAAACCGGACTTATTGCTGTCGCTTCCTGATTTTCGCTCACTAACATATGTGTCATAACCTGATGAACTATATCCCATTGATTCAGCCTCCCTTGCTGCAACCTTTTGAAATACAGAATATTGCGATCGGATTTCAGATAACTGTTTTCTGACGACCTCTTCAGGCTGTGTTATATCGAGTTTCGCGATCAGGTTTTCCAGTTTTTGGCCTTCAGCATTGGAGAGGCTCCCCATACCTCGCATAATCTGCACGTTCTGGACAAACGCACCCGACTTTAATTCTTCTATCGCATTACGGTTTGCAAGCCCTTCAGCACTTGTGAAGCCATCTATATTTCTTCCTTCGAAGCGACCGATACCTTCAAGCTCCTTCTTACCAAGCAAAGAATCTATTTTCTCTATCCCTCGCTCACCAGTAATCAACGCATTGTTGTAATTATTGTTGCCATCAAGCCATCTCTTAGCCTGAGACATTCTGGCTGACGTTGCAGCTTTACCGGTTAGAGGATCAATTCCCGTCGCTGCTATCTGTGAGTTAAGAGACAAAACATCCATATCCTGAAGTTGTCCTGCTCTTTCAAGGGCCGCCTGTGACTGCTTAAACACATACTTGTCGTGATTCAGTCTTGCCATTTGAGCCTTATAGGAAAGATCCTGCCCCCTAATAGCCCTCGCATTCGTCATGTCATTATTGCGAATGGTTTCGTTAATTCTTTGCTGCTCCTGCTGGCGACCAACCATCTTGTCCTGAACAGCAAACGCCTTTTCTGGTCCAAGCGCACCGAGAGACATAGTAGTCAGCATGTGTGATAGCTGCTCTGGATTCTGGATACCTGTCTGAATCATCCAATCAGCATTCGCCCCCACGCGATTTAACCTGTCCTTGTTGTCAGTAATGAATTTACTGTAGGCTTCCGGTCCCTGAGAAAGAGCGACGTTAGCCCTCATGGCTAAATCGCCCATATCGTTGCGTTGCTGCTCATTAAGACCGGAAAATGCCTGTTGTGCCTGCGCAACAAACGCTGGATTTTCCTTGGCAAACTTAAATAGTCCCGATGGATCACCAGAAGCCCATGCATCAGCATGAACCTTATTGAACGCATTAATCGCTTTCTGTTGCTGGTCCTGCTTATAAATATCAGCAACTCCAGCCAGACCACGTAACGCGGTCAGACCAACGTTATTTGCACCTGATTGAGCCAGTTCATTGTTTTCGCGGATCAGACCAAGCGTTGCGTTAATGTCGCTTGCCTTTGGCGCATTCTCATTTTGCGCACCAATTCCAGCCAGAAAACCACCAGAATTAATACCCTGTTGCCACGTAGCCATTGATTACCCCTTAAAACAACGAGCCAAGCAGACCAAGACCAGCACCGATACCAGCACCCCACGGAGTTGATAGCTCGAGAGCACTGGCTATGCCACCACCCAAAAGCGCACCGGATGCAGCACCACTAACACCCTGCCGCAATGCTGACGGTCGGTTGGCGTTTGCCGCTGCAAGAGCCGCGCTTTGCTGTGAAATCTGACTCATGTTGTTGGCATATGTTTGCCCGGCGTTTGCCTGCCCCTGAAGAGCGCCAAGACCGATATTTGCCAGGTTGTTGTAATTGTTCATTTGTCCAGATAGCCATTGCTGACCAAGCGTTGGTGCGATTGTTGCTAACTGATTACTGGTTGCGGTGGAACCCAATCCACCTGTTGCTTCCGCTGCCGCCAGACTCTGATAGCGAGCCTGACCTGCAAGGTCTTTATACTGCTGAGAGTTGTAATACTGGTTAAGTGCCTGACCTTGCCCTTCCAGAGACGATAAGTTCTCAAGGCTGCCGACATACTTCCCAGCCAGAGGAGTAAACAGCTTCAGGTTGTTCATGATGGTGTTGAACTGCTGATTTTGCAGGTCTGCGGCATACTTCTGAGCTTCTGCTGCATACTTTGCGCTTTTATCAGAACTGCCACCTTTCCCGCCTTTTTCAGGGTAATAAGGTTCCTCGCCGCGCAGTTTTCTGCCCAGCGTAAATGCATATAACATGGCTATCTCCCGTGATTCAGGAAGTCGATTAGTTCTTCGCGTGTGGCGCTGTAAAACGTCACGTCATCCACGCCTTTGAAGTATTTCTTGATGGTTCCTACACGCTTAAGGCCAATCATTGCGCAGTACATCTGCCCGTGGCGGAATTTGCGTGCAGCAAATGATGTGACGCACTGAACGGTGGTGTTGGTCAGAATGTATCGCCAGAACGCCAGCCCTATTTCCTTGCTGAAGCCGCGAATCTCTGGCAGGTACATGGCGTGGCAATCGAATGTAAGCGGCTGAATCTCCTGATAGTAAACAATGCCGCCAAACTGACCGTGCACGTTCACCTCAAAGTAACGGCAATCAGGTTTGTAGTCGTATCCATCACCGTTGTTGCTCCCGGCGATGATGTCAGGGTGATTTCCTACTGCTTCGATCAGGTCGATGTTTCGCGTTGGTTTGAATGTAATCATCAGTCAATCAGCCCATGTAATCTAAGTGCTGTTTCAAGCGCCAGAATACGCTGCCGCGCCTGCTCCAAACCTGTAGCGATAGCTGCGACTTCGGATTGTGTGTACGTAGTGCCGACCGTGTATGACTGGTTAGCGTTGAATGAGCCAAGAAGTGGTGTGCCTGTGGCCGCTGTCCATCCGGTCTGCCTTGCTCCAACGACCTGAATTCCATCAACTGAATATGATGTTTTTACATCCAGCGGTGACGCAAGAGACTGCGATTCTGTTACGGTTTTCGATACGTAATCACTCTTAATGTCAGATATATCGCTTTCTACGCCATCCAGTCTTTGGTCAACAGTGACCAGATGCGCCTGAATATCGATAACCTCATCCAGCAAGTAATCAACATCGCTACGCAGTACAACTATCTTCCCTTCGGCGGTTGTTAACCTGACCTCAAGGAGATTTATCGCTTTTGTGTTTGCGGTGATTCTTGCATCGTGGTCAGCCAGTTCGACATCCTGTTCATCGTTTTTCACCTGAGCATCGTAAGCGCCCTGACCAGCCTGATTTGCTTTCCCGGCAATTGCGCCGACATCAGCCCCCTGATTAATGACATACAGCAGGTAAGACTGGCTGAATATATTGCGTGGAAGGATTGATGTATCGAGCCGCGTCGCCTGCACAATAACAGGGGTGTTGAGATTCGAATCAGCCATTACTCGATCCTTATCTGGCAGCCAGACAGAGTGACAGGTGACTTCGTGATAACGCGCAATTTGAAGCCGACATTTTTCCTGATGCGCCCGACTCGCTTCCACAAAACGCGTTTGTCGTAAACAAACGGTTCATTCTGCTCAATCATCTGCTCACGACCGTAATTGATGCCGTCAGTGGTTGCAGAGAGAAAAAGGCGGTCGGCGTACTGCGCAACGCCAGTTGAAGATTCAACTTCAAGGTCGAAAACTCTGGCGTTATCCGCTTTGAACAGAGGAGTAAACAGCAGATGCTCCTGTTGCTTGTCGTACTGGCTGCTGATGTCGAATTGCAATTTCCCGGTCACGGACTCCAGCTTATCGCCGCACGTTATCTGATTGCCTTCGTAAATGAAGTCGATAGCGCGGTACACATCGTCATACAGACCTGTTTTCAGTACACACCATTGCGGAGCATTGGCGCTTGAAGATGCGTCGTATACGAGGACATGGCGCGGAAGATGGATAATCAGCAGCTCATGCGCATCAAATCGCAGAGACTCCATCACACCATCAGCCAGTTCATCAGCAGTGTAGGAGCGAAGAATTTTCTCAATGCTCGCGCTGGCGATTGGTGACACCTGCCCGGAACCGATGATGTATACAGACGGCGCACCTGTTGCCGGATTGCTGATGAACGCATAGGAATCAGCGAATGGCGTTTTGCAATAGGTTCCGGCGATGCCTTTTTGCACCATCAGTGATGGCTGTGCGACATACAAAGCAGCACCAACGGTGGTTGCGCCAGTCAGGGAGAAATATTCAATAGTCGATGAACCAAAGCAGACGATGAAGTCTCGCCATGTCCCGATACCGATGATGCCGTCCGGCTGCGATTCTGCGCGATATTGTGCACTGTATCGGTCAGGGTGCGATTCGTCTTCAAGGTCAGTGATAAACCATGAATCAGTTCCGTCTTTTGACCACGCATAACGCCCACGTAAGCGAGTAATGTCGCGAACTGAACCTAACTCATACTGCGTGAATCCACTGTCTGTAGGCCAGTTTGAGACGGTTTTAACCGTGCCATCATAACGATACTCGACCAGTTGACCATTAACGCCTACAGCCTGTGATGTTCGACCATGCGCCATTGATACGCGACCACTTCCGGCGACGTCACCGACTTCGCTTTCTCCTTTGTACAGCTTGCCGCCACACACGCGATAAACAGCACTCTGCGCCATGTTGTACTCGACGCCGCGCGATATACCATTCACATCAGAACGTTTGGCAATGCCCGGGAATGAGCGAAGATATCCGCTGCTGTTCAGGATTTCTTTGGGCGTAGCCAACATATTCACTGGCAGATAGTCGATATAGTCGGCGTTTCGAAAGTCTTTGCCGACACCTTTCATAAGCGGAAGTTGCTGAATCGGCATTTATTCACCTCACGTACTCGGATCATCTTTCTCGATGTAAAACCGATTCCACGTAAACGCGCTTTTGTTACCACTACCGCGAGGCATGTCATTTCGCCGCTCAAGTGGTGGTATTTTGGTTAAAGCGATACAGATTGTCTGATATGCACTGTCAGCAGCGGTAAGGAGAGCGTCTGACGGCTGAATGACGTTATCCATGCACACTTGCACAGCGAGTTTCAAAGCGACGCCATCATTTGCCCATGCAGGGATACCTGAATCATCGTCAGGTAACGGCATGATGCCGTTTTCTGTATCAGCAAACTGATATCCAAGCTCGATACCTTTAGCCTGCCATGCTGCCATCATGTCTTCGAGGTCATTAATGGCATCTTCAATTGCCTGAGGGTCAGCATCTGTCAACGTGGCATTGGAATACAGCCCGGCTTTTCGTAAAGCCTTTAGAACGAGATCACCCTTCGTTTTCGCCATCTTCTTCCGCCTTAGCCACTTTTTGCTTCGTTGCGGTTTCTTCAGGAGTTTTTACCCAACCTTTTTTCAGGTGAGATTTAACTTCTTCGTCATCAACAATGACGTAATCGACAGCAAACTGACCACAGGTGATCATGTTGCCAGGCTTATAGAGCATTGTTCGTGCCATTGTCTTCTCCCAATAAAAATGGGGCCGAAGCCCCACCAAAATTACTGCCCGGCAATAACGATGCCCGTATATTCAGGAACAAGTACAGAGCAACCGTACAGAGTGGTGAAACGAGCAGTGGTTACGCCTTTGATGTGGTCGAAGGCATAAGACATGATCAGCGTAGCGCCCTGCTCGGTGGTTGCTGTCATTACCTGTGGACCCTGACCTGTCGGGAATGCCAGTTTGCCGTACATCAGCTCAACAGAACCATCAGCCCAGAAGAGGTTAGCAGGTGCTGCGTTCTTGTTGAGAATGGTGATTGCTGCTGATTCTGCCGGTTTGGCATCGACGTTTGCATATGGACGACTCGCAACATCAGTATTTTCAACAGGGAGAATCTTTGGAGAAATTGTTACGGTAGTTCCGCTAACAGCCAGAACACGGAATACCTGCGGTTGACCGGTGGTATCTTTTGTGATCTGGTGTACGGAATTCACACCGGCAATGGTGAACGCATCACCAACCTGCAAGCCAGATGCAGATACCGTAATAGTCCCCTGTCGGTTATCAACTGGCATACCATTTGAATCTTTCGCTTCAACCTTGTGTTCAGGTTGGCCTGATACTGTCAAGGATTCAGTGCTTCCTTTCGGTAATCGACCAGAAATATCGGTCTTGTAGCTATCGAAGGACGCAACCGGAGGGATTTGCGCTTTTTCGTATGCTGTCAGGGTTGCGCCCTGAGCATAGGCACGGTGACCAAGCTCGCCAGCAAGGTCTTTGTAGTTGAAGGGGTTCCAGAAAGAGCGACGGTTGATACCCTGAGGTACACCAATCGCCGTCATGGTGGCATCAATACCTGCCGCACAGTTCCACAAATCACGGCCCTGTGTACCTGCGGTTGAGTCAGCCATCGTGATCACGTTAGTAGCACGCTGCGTGACCATGGAAATCAGGTCAGAGTCAATCTGTGCAGCAAGGCGCATACCTGCGGCGCGACCAGCTTCAGTTTTATGTTCCGGATCACGCATTTCACGCGCATCCAGAGTGTACAGAATGTTTTTCGGCTCCTTGAACACTGAAGGAACAAGGCGCTGAACCAGTGCTGTTGGCGTTTTGCTGCTGAGGTCGAGGCCTTCCTCAATATTCATGTGGTAATGCTGCGGACGATACAGAACATCACCTGCTCGCTGCATTGCTGTATCACCGGGACGGAATTTTTTAGCGTTACGGGAAACTACGCAGGCGGCCTCAAAGCCTTCAACGTAGTTTTCGAACATGATTTCAAGGTCTTTTGCTAATTGGTTAGCCATGCTTAATGCTCCAATAGGTTATTTTTTTGCCTTTTTAGCGGCGAAATACGGCGTCCAGTCACCAGTTTCCAGCGCCTTGGCTTTCAATTTGTCGAGGTTGTTGATTACTGCGCCGTTGCTCCCCTTAACCGTCGGGGTTGTGGCTGCCGTGGTTTTTGCTTTTGGCATGATTCTGGCCTTCGATTCGATACGTTCCAGCAGACGACCAATTGCTACGGGGTTGGTAGCTTCTGCCAGTTGCTTGCGCAGTTCAGCGTTGCGACCAAGCGCCAGAACAACGATTTCCGGCTTCTCTGACTCAAACAGGATCGCGTTTTGTGTCTCGATGGGGATTTCCTCGAGTACGGCCTGCTCAGCTTCCTGATAGCCAGGAACTTTGAGAGCCTTAACACGTTGCTGATATTTGGATAATCGCTCTTGATAGGCAGCCTGAAGCTCCTGCTCCTTCTGCTTGCGAGCCATCTCCTGTTGCTGGTACTTGCCATTATCCTCTGCCCACTTAGCCATGCGTTGCTGGTAGATTTCTTCATCGAAACCGATGTCCTCATCATCCAGTTTTGGCATTCGCGGTGGTTGAGTGATTACCGGCTGCTGCTCGACGGGTTTCTGAGACTGACGCATCAGCTCTTTCAGCTCGCGGTCTTTCTCTTTAATCGTCTTGCGCAGGTGTTTTACCAGTCCATGCTCAGCGCCATCTTCGCTGGTTGGCGAATCCAGCTTTTCGTCACCAAAGTAGAATTCCTGTTCTGATTCGTCGTCATCAGTTTCAGTAGCCTCCTCTGCATCATTGCCTGAGGACTCACTGCCATCTTCTGTTTCGACTTTTTCAGCCAGTTCGACATCATCAGGAATCTGCTCTGACGCGTCGGTTTCGATTTCAACTTCTGGTGTGTTTTCTGCCATCTGGTCCATTTGTTACCCCTGTTTACTCGATGTTCAGCCCATCGGAAGGCAATAGGGTGCCAGGCCTCATAAAGACAGCCATTGCACGTTATGGGTTAATTACTGCTGTGGTTGTTGCTGAGTTGATTTTTGCAGGATGCTGCTGATGTCCATGCGCTGCGCATGGCCCTGTGCCTGACTTTTCAGGACAAGCTCTGCATCAGCACGGGCATTGTCTCCTTGCTGTTGCTGGAACTGTCCGAGCAGTTTCAGAGCCTCGCGGATATCAGATTTCTGCTGGCTATCGGCAGATGCGAGGATTTTCACAACATTTGCCGCTGCAACCTGAGCATCAGTCTGTGCCTGGAATGCTTTAACCTGAATGGCTGCCTGCTCGTTCTGCGCTTTCTGCAATTCAGCCTGACCAGCAAGAAGCTGACCTTGCGCAGCAACCATAGCCGGATCTGGCTGACTGGCCTGTTGTTGTTTCGCCTGCTCAACCATCTGCTGTTCTTCTGGCGTTCTCGGCTTGATAACTCCAGACAGAAGCAACTGATTGCGGTTGTATTCTTTAAGGTCGTCCATCCCTTCGCCGTCCATATTGTCGAGGATCATCGACGATACAAGGTCGTGTTTCGGCGTTCCGGGCGGGATAAGTGCCAGCATGGAAAGTAACGACTTAACCGTTGCGTCACGGCGAGTAGCGAACGACTGACCGACATCGACAGTCACTTCATAGTTACCCTGCGAAAGGTCGTTAAGCGCGATAACCTGCCCTGTCTGACGGTCAACCACTTCACCAGTCATCAGCGCCACGTCATCGCTGCCGTCCTCATTAACGATACGCATCGGCGTATCGCTGCCATAGACTTCACGAGCCATAGAAAGCCACACAACGCCAGCGCGACGCATGGATTTAGCCATGTTGTCCATGTAGATATAGGACTGCGTATCCATCCGGTTAAAGATGCTATCAACGGTATCGGTAGCAACGTTGCTCGGCATGTTCTCAAGCTGCGACGCACCTGTAATTTGCTGAATAGCCGTTCCGGTGTACTGCAATAGCCCGGCAAGAGCTGGAGGCATTTGTGTCGGAGGCGTATAACTGCTGACCTGAGCCTGCGCAGTAATATCTCCGTTTTTGTTTTTCAGACTGACCATCGGCAGGAACGCCGGGCGCTTTTTGTTGCGCTCCGCCCAATGAGTAGCGAGAGGACCAGGAATCATGTCAACATCAACTACAGGAATGCCATCACCGCCAGCCTGAGTAGCGTTATCTGCAATCATGGAAACCATCAGGTTCTCAAGACGCTGTGCATCCATCGCTTTTGCTGCGTGGCCTTCGATTCGTTCCTGATTATCAACAAATGAGCGACGTCCATATACCGGGATGAGAGGAATATGTTCGCCCGGAATACGCTTCGGTTCTTCCAGCCATTCAGCGCCAGACAGAAGGCCGCAATAAACGCGGCGTTTCTTCACCGTTCGCTCGCCAATCAGTTCGAATGCACCATCGGTCAGCTCGTCGACAATATCTTTGATTTGCTCTTCATCATAGATTGCCGTTTCTCCGCTAACAGGGTTGCGCCATGCCGTGAGCTTCACCTTCTCTATGCGAACTTCGTAGTAGCGCCCAACATAGATGGCATCTGGCGTTGACCAGTCATATTGAGTGCCAGTCTCATCACGAGAAAGGCCTGCCGCGATGGAATCAGGGTATTCAGCCTCGAACGCTTTAGGCGTCATGGAGAACATTTCCATAGCCCACATAGCATCAGAACGGTCATATTGCTTGCTGTCCTGATCGAAGAAGACGCATGTCGCTGGGTCGTAAACAGGAAGAAGGCTGATGCGTCGCTGCTCGTTACTTGGGTCCATTTCATCTTCGTAATCGGCACACATGCGGAAACAACCGAATCCGCCCGTTACAGCATCATCAAATGCGTTATCACACGCTTCGCCACCTGATGTTTCCTGATAGTCAGCGCGGAATTTGCCGTTCATCTTTTTGGCTAACGCTTCCGATGCCTTGTCATCCTTCGGCCTGAATTTAACGCTGATGCGATTCTGTCGATACTCGCCAATGATGCGATCACATTCACGGGCAATCTTATTCAGTTCAAAGCGCGGGTAATGCTCAAACCTGCCTTCATCAAATGAGTAACCAGCGTTTGTGCTGCCTTCCCACTGTGCGCCGGATACCCGGACGAAACGTTGAGCCTCAATAATCTGCTCACGCATATCCTGCGTTGCTGACCAGGCATTATCAAAGTTGCACAGCACCTTGCGATGCCAGTCAGTCATCTTTTTTTCTGCCATATCAACCTACACCACAAGGAATTGAGTAACTGGAATAGTCGGGTTGCGCAGCCGACTCCGGGCAATGCATACACATCATCAGCGCATCAGCCAGGTTAGGAGATGGGATACCGAGCTTCTGCTTCATTTCGACCTTAGTCATAAGCTCCAGTTTCCCGTTATTATTGAATTTGCGCTGAATCTGCGTCAGTTCTGCAAACAGTTTCTCCAGCATCTTCTCGCCTATCGCTTCTTTGTCGAAGCTCAGCATGTCGTCGGGGTCTGCATACTCACCGTGGACAACCGCCCGATATGTCAGATACAGCCTGTCAGCCAGCGCGTAATAGAATTGCGCTCGCTTATTGCGGAATACATCGCCAATAGTGCGAACGTTGTCACCCTGTACGACTTCATCAGCCCATGCTCCGGCCTGATACGGAGCATCTTCATCGAATGGCGATTCGCTGCCCTTGAACATCGTGGCGGTAATTTTCTTGCCGGAGAATGCTTCCGTTGTCTGTCTGCGTAGCCCTGCACCGACACCATCGCCATCCCACAGGTAATGGTCAGCGCCGTCTTCAATCGCCAGCGAAGTAGCCCAGTCAGCACCCTCGTTGATGTCCATCAGCAGACCTTCGGCAATGCGCTTAACTACCGAACCGTGACGCGATGCATAACCTTTAGCATCTGGCCCTGTATCTGATGGGTCATGCGCAGAGACAACAGCGCCTTTCGCTTTCCATCCGAGTTTCTTGTGCGCATCGGTTGCGGCTTCAAGCCATTCACGTTTGATGATTGCCATATCACTTGCGCTTACTGGCTCACCAAGCCAGATGTGACGATACAGTGTCGGGTTTCTGCGTTTACACTCTTCCATCTCCAGACGGAGAACTTCAGGAAAGTGCGGGTTGTCGGTGTAGTTCACCGTCAGCAGACAAATATCATCGGGAGGGTTTACTACGAATCGCTGATAGGTATCGTCGAGGATGTTTTTCGGGTTGAAGCTCACCCATATTTCGGAAAATGGCTTGCGGATGGTTGGTATCAGGATATCCCATGATTCCTTCGTTACCGCTTCCGCTTCCTCCACCCAGCAGATATCAATGCCTTCGAGCGATTTAATCTTCGTCGGGTTGTTTTTGATGCCGTAGAACATGAACTCAGCATTCGTCCCGAGATGACGAATCATGGAACGCTGAATTTCAAACTCAGCCGTATACCCTTCACGCTCTATGGTGTCTTCAAGCAGCCGGATTACCGAATCGCTGATACTGTTTTGCAGTTCACGAGCGCAGAGAATACGCACTGGCTGCCGACGCGCCGCTTCAACAAGCAGTCTCGCAATTGCCCATGATTTACCGCTACCTCGACCGCCTTTGGCGACTTTGTAGCGATGCGCCTCAATGAACGGTTCAAAGATAGGATTAATCGAGGTCATTTTCCGAATAGAGTACTCATCGGTGATGTTTCAATCTGGATTGCGCCGCCGTCTTTGCCTGTTAGCTCGTGATCAACCTTGTCGCGCCATTTATCCTTCTGTCGGTTCTTAAGCCAGAAGATGGCAGCTGTTGTATCAGGCGGGTAATACTTCTCAAGAGGAGTTTCGACAATTCTGTTTTCAATAACACGAATATCGATGTCTGGAGCCACGAAGCCCATAGCGCGTTGATAAAGACGGTCACTAACTTCTGCATCAGCGACGGCCTTACCCTTTTTTATGGACTCCGAAAACTCAGGATAATCAAGCTTCCACTTGTTAATAGTTGACTCACTGACTTCGAAGAAATCAGCAAGCTCTGCATCGGTGTAGCCCAGCAAGCACAGTTTGCGTGCCTGTTCGGCATACGCCTCTTGATACTTTGTTGGGCGCGCCATGTTTATGCTCCGGTGGTGAACAGGTCTAACGCTTCCTTCGATTTACGCACCGCTTCGATAGTGCGGGTCGTGATATCTGAATTAGCGCCGCCTGACTGGAAGTGAATTTTGAATAGCTCAAGCTTCAGTTCGTCAGTGCCAATGAACTGAAATGCTTCCTCTGCGGCTGCGTTCTGGTTCATGACCAGCTTGTAAATCTCTAACTGGAATTTCTGTTCTTCAGTCATGGGAATAATCTCTGCCATTGTTGGCTCCGTTTATCCGTTAAAAGGGATATCAGTTAAGTTATCCCGTGTAGGGTATAAGCCATTGTCGAGACCACTCATTGAATGGTCTCTGCAATAACCGATGTCTTTCCATCAGTCCGCCACCACAAAGAATCTTTTTTGCCATAAGGCAGGAGGTTCATCTTTCAGTGGCTGCCAGTGTTATTTCCCCACTTTCTGGCTTGGGTTGTTTCGCTGTACTGCCGTTAATTGGTGAGTCCGGGGATTACGGTTTGCCCGTGCTGTTCAAGGCGTTCAATTCTCGCCAGTAGCTGAGGCTTCTTAATTTTTCCCCAGCGATTAAGCAGGCGGCCTGACATGCTGGCAACATCCTTCTCTTTCATGTACTCCAGCATTACGGCATTTCTCTCTTCTTCAAATTGACGATGACCAACCTGAAGCATGGCGTACATCCAGTTGAATGCGTTGATGTAAGCAATTTTGATACGCATTGCTTCTTTTTTGGTGTAGGACATAACCAAAAGCATCAACCCATCCTTGCGGAGACGGTAGAATTTTTGCGGCTTACCATTCTGTAACTCATTGTTTTTATAGCAAAGCTCAAAGTTGAGCTTTGTATCAAACTCAGGAGGGCAAGCTTCTATGGTTCGTTCAATGTCACGAACCACGTTCTTCGGCAGCTTTCCAAATGCTTTTGCCACCATAAAAGAATCTGTAACCGGATCGTTGTTTGCTACAAAAATTAGGTCTCTGAAATCTATATCGTTAACAACGGTTGGGTAGTTCATTGCGTCTTTACCTTTTAGAAAGATGAGCCTGTTCGCACAGAAAAGCCGCCCCGAGATGGTCGCCACCATATACGGCAGTTCTCAGGCTCAGCTTTCTGAAAGACTCGGGATTGTTACGCGCTGCGATGCGCGGTTTACTGCAGATATAAAAAAGCCCCGCGAATGCGAGGCTAAATCCTGGTATTTGTAATGACTGGCTCTTATCTCAACGCAGCCCCTTACCGCGCGCCAGATGCTCAATATCAAGCATCAGCAATGAGATGTTTAATCTGGATTCACTCCAGAAGTGATCACCACCCTGTCTACAGAGCCAGATGTGAAGGATGATGAGTAAAATTATCGCTATCATCGAAGGCATTGCGTCCTGATGTACTCCTGCAGGTAGTTAACCTGCGCGGTTATCCTGTCGATTCCACTTCGGAGACGGTAATAATTGAGTTCAGCATCTGCTGTAAGTCTTGGGTTTTCTCCATCGCCCATGCTGCTGGCTCCGGTCGTTGACTTTGCACAGGTGGCGGCGACTTGCAGGCGCTTACGCCCAGCAGAAACATCAGCACGGAGACTTTCGATAGTCGCGTTAGCATCAGCAAGCTCCTTTGTGTATCTTGCGTCGAGTTCTGCTACATCACGTTGACGCTTCCGCATATCAGCGATGATGGATGTGGCTTTATCGCGCTGCTCTTTGTAGGCGATTGCATTATCACGGTAATGATTAACAGCCCATGACAGGCAGACGATGATGCAAATAATCAGAGCGGAGATAATCGCGGTGACTCTGCTCATACCTCAATCTCTCTGACCGTTCCGCCAGCCTCTTTGAATTTTGCAATCAGGTTGTCAGCCTTATGCTCGAACTGACCATAACCAGCGCCCGGCAGTGAAGCCCAGATATTGCTGCAACGGTCGATTGCCTGACGAATATCACCGCGGTCAATCATCGGTAAAGCGCCACGCTCTTTAATCTGCTGCAATGCCACAGCGTCCTGACTTTTCGGAGAGAAGTCTTTCAGACCAAGCTGCTTACGGTAGGCATCCCACCAACGGGAAAGAAGCTGGTAGCGTCCGGCGGCTGTTGATTTGAGTTTTGGGTTTAGCGTGACAAGCTTGCGAGGGTGATCGGAGTAATCAGTAAATAGCTCTCCGCCTACAATGACGTCATAACCATGATTTCTGGTTTTCTGCCGTCCGTTATCAGTTCCCTCTGACCACGCCAGCATATCGAGGAACGCCTTACGTTGATTATTGATTTCCACCATCTTCTACTCCGGCTTTTTTAGCAGCGAAGCGTTTGATAAGCGAACCAATCGAGTCAGTACCGATGTAGCCGATGAACACGCTCGTTATATAAGCGAGATTGCTACTTAGTCCGGCGAAGTCGAGAAGGTCACGAATGAACCAGGCGATAATGGCGCACATCGTTGCGTCGATTACTGTTTTTGTAAACGCACCGCCATTATATCTGCCGCGAAGGTACGCCATTGCAAACGCAAGGATTGCCCCGATGCCTTGTTCCTTTGCCGCGAGAATGGCGGCTAACAGGTCATGTTTTTCTGGCATCTTCATGTCTTACCCCCAATAAGGGGATTTGCTCTATTTAATTAGGAATAAGGTCGATTACTGATAGAACAAATCCAGGCTACTGTGTTTAGTAATCAGATTTGTTCGTGACCGATATGCACGGGCAAAACGGCATGAGGTTGTTAGCGCAACCTCATGCCACCCGCTTTCACGAAGGTCATGTGTAGAAGGCCGCAGCATAACTATCACTGATGAATTCAGGATAGCCAGTGGCTACGGCTCAGGTTGGGTTGTGGCGGTCGGTGCTGAACTCCGACTTAATGACGATAGGCGTGTACCGACGCCTCGTTTTACTTCCTCCGCTTTCACGGCTTCACCCTAGACCAGCTTTACGAAATCCTCGTAAACCTAACCGCGGCAGATATGACCGGCACGGTGTGCCATATCACGGACCGGCGGGTGTCTCGTTCACCTGATTAACGCATCAGCCTGCGTATTCACCACAACGATAAGAGTACTGCGCGGCACCTTTCACCAATTCCGCGAGGTCTGCGGGTTCAATGCTCTTACCTGTTGTGCAAACAAAAAAGCCACCGTTGCAACTTAAGAGTCACTAACGGCAGCTTACCTTCTAATTATGGCTAAATGGATAATTGCATGTCAAGGTTTTTAACAGCAACATGCTTAACTTTCTCAACACGTTTACGCATTTTGAAAGCATTTTGCATTGGCTGGTATAAAACAAATAATGACGCTTTCAGGATGTCGTCAATTTCGTTTCTACAGGTTGCCAGTGAAGGTTTTCTCCATCCCTCGCCACCACGTCCACACATCTTGCGTGGCTTTGCAGTCGCGTGATAGTAGGATGCAATTGCTCGCTTAGATGAACCATGAGCGTAGTAGCTGAGGAGGATGCCAAAGGCTTTCTTGTCAATGTACATGACGGAATCAACGACCTGAGAAATCAACATTCCATCATCATCATTACACATTGGCCTTGTCATAATTCTTCCCGGCTCTACGCTCTCCATGAACTTCGCTATTACGCTGCTCATGCGCTTTTCCAGACGACCTGAATAAACCCATGCGCCCCACAGTTCAAGCCAGCCATTCAGCCACTCGTGCTGCTCTTTGGTGAGGTTTAGTTCTCTTATGCTCATCGTCTTCCCCTCTTGCCTTGTTTGACCATCAGGACGCCGTTAACTATTACGTGACGCTCGCCTTTGCTGTCTCGGTTGTACTTGAGCACTGTTCCTCTTGCGCAGGAAAGCATCCTCGCCACTTCGGTCTGATTGCCTCGTGTCTGGATAAGAAGCTCTGGTATCGTTTGAATTGTGGCGTTCATGCGTTCTCCAGTTCGGTGATTTTTATTCCAAGCCGTCCGCCTGGTACTTTCACACCACGAATTACGCGAATGTCATCGAATTGCTCGTCGTCTTCCGCAAATCCGGCGTGGATAAGGGAGTCGAGTAAACCTTTCAGGATGTTGTCGAGGTCGCGGCGGCGGGAGTCTGGAACGTCTGCGATGACTTTGATACGGAGTCGTGATTTGGTGAAAATGTCTAACTTGAGTTGGCGGATGATTTGCTGAACGTCTTTTCGGTATTTCTGGCCTTTATCGCTTATGTAATATTGGCTTCCCCGTCTTCGCCAGTAGGTATTCACCGACGGCGGGTATGGAAGCACAAACTGATATTCGTTCATGACTTAATCTTCCCCTCCCTCAGCAGTATCGCCTGCGTTCTGATCACGCCTTCGAGGTGGTAAAGTCTGGCGTCTTTGTTGTCGAGATTATGGGTGCGTCGGTCGATTTCATCGTGACACGCACTACAAGCCCATGCACCGATCAGGTCGTCAGGCTTCATTCCCGTTCCGCAAATTCCAGCCATCCGGTAATGTGCCAGAACTGTAGTTTCAGGGTTGCCATTGCATACGCCGTAAATACGTACCTGACATTCTCTTCCGCGCGCTTCTTTGCGTAGGTTAGCCATTAAGCAGCCTCCCCTGTTACTTTCAGCATTCCGTTATCGAGCAGCTTTCTGGTCAGCCACTGTTGACCACGCCCGGTGATTTTTGTGGTGAACGATATCTGTATTCCGTGATTTGTGTTGACCGCTGTTTCTTTCACTGTGAAATAGCCGCGATCCATATATTCCTGCATTGGCACATTGCGCCGGGAACCTGAAGCAATAAGGATTTTGTGATCACGCATCCACGCAAACAGTTTGTTTTGACCAATACCAACAACCTTTGCAAAGTTTCCAATCAAAATTCCGCTGGCCTCGCCAACGCGATCGGCAAACTCAACTTTAGGTGCGACAATTGCGAGCTGGTTTTCCAGTTGCATTTTCTGCTCAGCAAGATCGGCAGCAAGGCGCAACGCTTCCGGTAGCGTTTTGGGGATATTAACCGCAGCTTCTTCAAGCTCTCGCCAGCGGTCAACAAGGCGAGCGGTGAACTCTGGCGACAACTGGGCAACAACGACAATACTGTCTCGCTTACCTTGTTCGCCCTCGAAGACGTAATGCTCGTACTGAACATTGAACCCTAAGTTATTGATTCTTTCGGAAACCTCAATTTGAGGAAGCCGGATAACACCATTTTTAGCCAGCGTTTCGATGGTACGTTTCACATTGTCATGACGCTTACCAACCAACTCAGCAATTTCAATGCTTGTCATTTTGATGGCATTGCCATTCATTAACTCATTCATCGTCTTCTTCCTCGTACATTGAGCTATTCGGATCGCTCATCAGTTCTGCGCAGCAGTGCTCACACATGTGAACTTCCAGCACATGCAGCTTCTGACCGCAGTTAGCGCACGTTAAAGCTCGCTCGACGCTTTCTTTCTGGCATTGAAGGGATTGGGATGGGCTAAGCATTATTGGCGTCCTGCATCATGAGAAAGACAATCATGGCGGCGCGGAGTTGGTTTTCATCTTGAGTCATATGATATGGGGTGCTATCACTGCCAACTTTTCTATGCGCTGCCTTCCATAATCCATTTTCTGGCGCTGGAATAATGCCAATTCTGTTCTCTACGATAATCGGCTCTGCGTCTTCAGGATTATTGCAGTAGTCGTACCATCGATAATTACCATTTGATTCATTGCCGACAGACCGTCCATCTGCGTTGTGCGGATAACCTAATGGTATTGCCCCCACTATCGCTTTAAATACTCGCTTGTTAATTTCAAAATCACTTAACTGTGAATAATCCATTGTCATTTCCTCGCGCGATGTCTTAGCCACCGGATATCCCACAGGTGAGCCGTGTAGTTGAAGGTTTTTACGTCAGATTCTTTTGGGATTGGCTTGCGTTTATTTCTGGAGCGTTTCGTTGGAAGGTATTTGCAGTTTTCGCAGATGATGTCGGTGATACTTCGTCGCTGTCGTCTCATGCCGCCCTGTCTCCCCATCGCGCTTTCCATTCGAGAGCCAGTCGCGCTTCGTCTGACCACTTAACGCCACGCTCTGTACCGAATGCCTGTATAAGCTCTAATAGCTCCGCAAATTCGTTTACACGCATCCTGCTGGTTGACTGGCCTATTACCACAAAGCCATTCCCGGCAAGGTTAGGAACAACATCCTGCTGCTTTAATGCTGCGGTAAACACACACTTCCAGCTTTCTGCATCCAGCCAGCGACCATGCCATTCAACCTGACGAGAGACGTCACCAAGGCAAGCCCAAAGCTTTCGATTCTGGTCTAAGCTGCGGTTGCGTTCCTGAATGGTTACTACGATTGGTTTGGTTGGGTCTGGAAGGATTTGCTGTACTGCGTGAATAGCGTTTTGCTGATGTGCTGGAGATCGAATTTCAAAGGTTAGTTTTTTCATGACTTCCCTCTCTAACAGATTTCAGGTTATTCCACTCCGTTACCGCACTGCGATAATTCGCGGCCACCACAGCAGCGTGGTTAGCGCAGTAGATTTGGCACCCGTTCTCCATGTCGAATATTGTCGGTGATTTTCCGCATTTACATTTTTTGGCACGCGGTGCGTCTGAACACATTCCGTTAACGGTGTCCATCAGGATCACCATCGTTCTTAATCCAATAAAAAAGGGCTACTGTGTAAATAGCCCCTGTTATTAGCTCAGTGACGTAGATGGTCATACGTCCGCCCCTTGTGCATATCGTCTGCCACGCGCAGCAGGCGCATTTGATGCTGTGCAAATCTGTCTGGCTTCATCCTGGTCACATGCAACAAAGTGTCCGTTGCAGAACCGCTGGTAAACCGTACCAAGTGAGCCAAAACGGTTTTTCGTCACAATGATTTCAGCAAATGGCGCGGCGCTACTGTTCTCGTCATATACCGCTTCCCGATAGAGCATGATGATTGAGTCTGCGTCCTGTTCAATGCTTCCTGAATCACGCAAATCTGCGTTTGTCGGGCGTTTGTTTGGTCGCTTCTCAACATCGCGTGAAAGCTGACTTAGGGAGATAACAGGCGTTTTCAGGTCTTTCGCCATCGCCTTAAGGCTTCCTGAGATGTGGGCAATTGCGAGGTCGTTGCGATCTGCTTTCGGCTTCTCAATCAGGCCAAGATAATCCGCCATGATGAGTGACAGGTTTGGATTTTCCTGTTTGTGTCGTTCTGCGATTGAGCGTATTTCTTCGACCGATAACCGCGAGGCATCGACTACCCATACATCCAAATCTGCAAGCTGACTCATGCCGTTAGCAACACGCGCCCAGCCTTCGTCATCCATCGATGCAGGATTTCGCAGTACGCTAACCGACATCCTCCCGGCGTTGGCAATGCTTCGCTCTGCAATCTGCAATGCGCTCATTTCCATTGAGAAAATCAATACCCCGCGCCGGACGTCAGAACCAGGAATAACGCGGCTTGCAACGCCTTCGGCAATCTTCAGCGCCAGCTCGGTTTTCCCCATACCAGGACGAGCAGCGATTATCACCAGGTCTTCTGCGTTCATCCCTCCGGTGATGGCATCAAGTTCTTCGATTCCGGTCTTCAGGGTATCGGACTCTTCTCCGTTCCTCAGACGCCTGTCAAGCGTGTCAGTGTAGTCAGTAATGATTTCCCCTAACCGTACAGGTTTAACCTCGTCACGGGGCTTTCTGATGGCTGAAAGACGCTTTACAAGCTCATCCATCGCCTGACTCGATGCGTCGATGGTTCCGCTCTGAATTGGTTCACGCATTTCATCCATGATTTCCAGCACCAGACGGCGGTGATAGTTATCCGCGACCATTCCGGCATATCCCTTCAGGTTTGCGGCACTCGGGCAGTTTTTGCTGGTCATCAGGATTGCGGTGAAATGCTCCTCTCCGCACGCCTCGGCAACCATCAGCGCGTCGATTAGGTTTCTGTTTCTCGCCTGCTTGCGAATAACCTCGAAGGCTTTCCGGTAGAGCGGAATTGAAAACGCTTCCGGCTCCAGCGTTGCAAGAACGTCACTGGCGGTTGGAGTTAATCCACCAATCAGCAGGCCACCGATAACGCTCGCTTCGATATCCTGTCTCATGCAATCCCCCTGTCTGCAAACTTCCCTTCCCGAACTCCCGTTAACGAGTCTTCTCTCAGCAGGTAATCAAAATCAGCCGTCCAGCCCGTGTCGTTGTCTCCGAAGTAAAACGGCTTGGCCTGATGCACAAACGCCCTGACATACGCTCTGAAACCGTCCACGTTTGGCGTTTTCAGTTGCGGGATGATTTTCTTCAGGCGGCGTTTTCGTTTCTCGTTGACCGCAACAGCGTGTGGCAGTCTGTCACCGACTTCGGTGTTGTAGGCGTTCAGGAAGGATTCGTAGTCGATTCGTTCTGCCTTGCGACGTTCAGGTTTAACCTGCCCATCGCCTCCCCCATTGGGGGGTAGGGGGGTATTATTTATATTCTTGTTAATACCTTCTTGTTCATGATGTGCGGTTGTTTGTGCGGCTTCATGTGCGCTTTCATGTGCGGCATGTACGCTGAAAGCCGCGCTATTGCTGGCTTCATCATGTGCGGCATCATGTGCGGTTGTTTGTGCGGCTTCATGTGCGGGTAAATTGTCCATTTTTTGAGCATATTCATGGTAATTTGTGATGGTTATCACACGGCCTTTTTGCTTCTCTCCATCAATGGAGATCATCCCCTCTTTCACAAAAACCTGAAGCATCCGCTCAACCTGATCACGGCTTGCTGGCTTGCCATGTCTGTCGCATAACTGAAGACCTAAATCAGCTGCTGTCACAACCAGTTGACCGGGTTGCAGATGCCATTCATGACCTTTGAAATTCGCTTTGTATGGCTTTCTGGCGGCATTCAGGAGAAGGTTTTCCCACAGGGTGCGAAGATAAACATCTTTCGCCCATGACTGTTTCAGAATGCTCCGGTACAACGGAATGTAACCAGTTTTCTGGTTCTCCATCCTGTTGCTCCTGCGCTCGTGTGCGGCGCTGAAATCGTAGATTTTTGCTGTATTGCTCATAACTACCTGCCTTGACGAAAGACCTTAAGAACATCGTTAAACTGACTTACGGATATGTCTTCTTTGAGAAGCTTTTCCAGAAATGCGTTTGGAATGAACGTATATCCCTCCTCTTTTGGTAGAGACGGGAGCAACGCCCTCGCCTCAGCCTTCAGAAGCTCAGTTCTGGCAACTTTCACAAAAGAGATTTGAGTTCTTTCATCAATGGAACGAAGGAAGCGCAAACGCTTAGCTTCTTTGTGTGTATCAGGTGGATTAAAGCCTTTGTTTCGCATATAATTACCTCGTTGGATGTTGTTAAAATTCCATTTGTATTTGATCAGAACGCTCGGTTGCCGCCGGGCGTTTTTTATTGGTGAGAATCGAAGCAACTTGTCGTGCCAATCGAGCCATGTCGTCGTCGACAACACCCCATTCAAGAACAGCAAGCAGCATTGAGAACTTTGGAATCCAGTCCCTCTTCCACCTGCTGATCTGCGACTTATCAACGCCCACAGCTTCCGCTGTCTTCTCAGTTCCAAGCATTGCGATTTTGTTAAGCAACGCACTCTCGATTCTTAGAGCCTCGTTGCGTTTGTTTGCACGAACCATATGTAAGTATTTCCTTAACAAATAAGAAGTTATGCGCATCAACTTATGCGCGTTGTATTCCCGCATTTCGGCGGGAATGAGGACCATGACTGTTAAAGAGCAATTTGCTTATGCCGCTTTGCGGTAAGCGCTTTCTTGATACTTCAGGGCGCCAGCTGTAACGACTTCCAGTCGATAGGCGTCTTTCTCTGGGATGACTTCCTTCCACTGAGAGACTGCTGCGTCGCTAATGCCTAACGCTTTAGCTACAGCACGCTGGGTTCCGAAGTGGTCGATAACATCTTTCTTGTACATAGACTCGCTCCGAAACTAAAGAACACTTAAATTATCCACTAAAGGAATCTTAAGTCAAGTTTATTTAAGATGTCTTAACTATGAAAACTCAATTGATGGGAGAGCGCATTCGCGCTCGGAGAAAAGAACTCAAGATCAGGCAGGCCGCACTTGGAAAGATGGTCGGCGTGTCTAATGTTGCCATATCTCAGTGGGAACGCTCTGAGACAGAGCCAAATGGAGAGAATCTTCTCGCCCTGGCTAATGCGTTGAAGTGTTCCCCTGACTATCTGATGAAAGGAGAGGAAAGTCTTTCAAACATTGCCTATCACAGTAGGCATGATCCAAGAGGGTCATACCCTCTGATTAGCTGGGTGAGCGCAGGATGCTGGATGGAAGCTGTAGAACCATATCATAAGCGTGCAATAGATAACTGGTACGATACAACCGTAGACTGTTCAGAAGATTCGTTTTGGTTGGACGTGAAGGGAGACTCAATGACGGCTCCGGCCGGTCTCAGTATCCCTGAAGGAATGATAATACTCGTCGATCCTGAAGTAGAGCCGCGTAACGGGAAACTGGTAGTTGCAAAGCTCGAAGGAGAAAACGAGGCAACTTTCAAGAAGTTAGTTATTGATGCAGGCAGGAAGTTTCTAAAACCACTTAACCCACAATATCCGATGATCGAGATCAACGGAAACTGCAAAATCATCGGCGTAGTTGTCGATGCAAAACTAGCAAACCTTCCATAAGGGGGCATTCGCCCCTTTTTTTTTATTTCCTTTAAAAATCAAAGCTAAACTTAAGTTACGAAAGAAAATTTAAGTTTTCTTCAAAAATACTCTTGACCATTAATTAAAGAGATCTTAAATTTAAGCCATCAGCAGGACGCTGGAAGCCAAACGGAAAAGATTGGCAGGCTCTTTAACATTGATGGGATTGTCCCGCCGAAATGCGGGAACCAAAGAGTAGTTGGCTTTGGGGTGACGTGAAGTGCAGCTGCACGACGGCAACCGGAAGATAAGCACCCGGCGCGTCACCGCCAAAGTCAATTCCATAGGCGTTATGCAGCCGCCACCATATTCAAGAAAGCTGCACAAGAGGTAGGAGGATTTATGTGAATACTTACATTCAATTGAGAGATTAATTAAATAGAACTGATCGAGCAGAGTCCATAAAGGCTCATAAATGCTCTTCCATCCCCGTCTAATTGGCGGGGAAGGAAACCACTTTGTAATAAAAAAATTCCAAAGTTGTTTCATCGGAGGTCAACATGACAGTAGTCATTACATATCTGGCTGACGATAACGCCAGAAATCGCCGCAGAGCACGCAGACAGGCTCAACGTGAACAGGCAATGCAAGAACAGCGACTGGCGCGAAAGATTGCGCTAAAGCTCTCTGGTTGCGTCAGAGCAGACAAAGCAGCATCACTCGGAAGCCTTCGCTGCAAGAAGGCAGAAGAAGTCGAGAGTAAACAGAATCGTATTTACTACCGCAAGCCACGCAGTGAAATGGGGGTGACTTGTGTTGGTCGCCAGAAAATGAAATTAGGAAGCAAACCACTTATTTGAGGTGATATATGGAAGAAGAATTTGAAGAGTTCGAAGAGCATCCGCAGGATGTGATGGAACAATACCAGGACTATCCTTATGACTACGACTATTGATAAGAATCAATGGTGTGGACAATTCAAGCGATGCAATGGATGCAAGCTGCAATCGGAATGCATGGTTAAGCCTGAAGAAATGTTTCCTGTAATGGAAGATGGGAAATATGTCGATAAATGGGCAATACGAACGACGGCAATGATTGCCAGAGAACTTAGTAAACAGAATAACAAGGCTGCCTGATGGTGGCCTTTATTTTTGTCCGTAAATAATTTCATGCTTATTACAATCAAGGTGATATATGGAAGAACAAGCAAACAAGATTCTCGTAGAACTTCTGCAAAAAGCCAGTAATGGAATAGACGCGGCTGTTTCATTTAGCCAGGCACAGATTCCTGATGTTGTTCGTCAGTTGCTAACATGGAGTTTTGTCCATAGCGCACTTTTCCAAGTGGCTGGGTTGTTGCTTTTAATTGCAGCAATGAAACTTCCTAGTTTTGCAAGAACGGCAAGAAATAATGGCGAGAGATGGACGTCTTTAGATGGATGTCCAAACGATAGATATTTTATATCTTCGTTTTATTACGATATATGCACTGTATTTGCTCCTATATTTGGCTCAATTATTGGCGTTTTAATTATTGCCTTCAATTTCGAATGGTTGAAGATTTGGCTTGCACCTAAGTTATTCCTAATTGAATATGCAGCATCATTGGTTAAGTAATTTCAGGCCGCATAGTCGGCCTTTATTTTTGGCATAAACAACAGAATAAACACTGCACTGTGTATTCATTCCAACGAGTGAATACACGGAGCAATGTCGCTCGTAACTAAACAGGAGCCGACTTGTTCTGATTGTTGGAAATCTTCTTTGCCCTCCAGTGTGAGGGCAATTTTTTTTGATGGAGGATATATGAGTGAAGTAACAGATTTAGTTGTTATTGAAAAAGCAAATGCAATGACTGTATTTCAGTCTGCCGACCAGATTGAAGAAATTCTCCAAAAGGTTGAACGTGAAGTTATGTCATTTGTGCCTGATATCACAACGGCAAAGGGCAGAAAGGAGATCGCTTCTCTGGCGTATAAAGTTGCGCAGACGAAAACATATCTCGATGGTCTTGGCAAAGACCTTGTTGCTGAACTGAAGGAAATTCCAAAGCTAATTGATGCCAACCGCAAGACAGTGCGCGATCGCCTTGATGAACTGAAAGCCAAGGCGCGCCAGCCTCTTACTGATTATGAGGAAGAATCAGGCGCGGATTAAAGCCGAAGAAGAAGCTAAGGCAGCAGCTGAAGCTCTCGCAAAGCAAATTGAGTCTGACCATGAAATAGCGATTTTGATGGATCGCGAATTTGACCGCCAAAGAGAAGAGGCAAGACTCAAAGCGGAGCAGGAAAAGCGAGAGCATGAAGAACGATTAAAAAGAGAAGCTGAAGAGAAAGCCAGAGCAGAAGCCGAAGCAAAGGCAAAAGCCGAAATTGAAGCAGCAGCAAGGCGAGAAGCAGAAGCTAAGGCCGCAGCGGAACGTGCAGAGCGTGAACGCATTGAAGCCGAGCAACGAGCACAGCGCGAAGCAAAAGAGGCAGCAGAACGAGCTGAAAGAGAAAAGCAGGCAGCAATTGAAGCAGAACGCAGAAAAGCACAGGAGGAGGCTGAACGAATCCGTCGCGAGGCTGAAGCAAAAGAGCAAGCCAGAATAGCAGAAGAAAAAAGAATCAAGGACGAAGAAGAGCGTAGAGCAAAGGATAAAGCTCACCGGAAAGAAGTAAATAACAAAATACTTGCTGACCTTATCAAGGTTGGCGCATCAGAAGATGTTGCTAAAAATATCATAACAGCCATCGTAAAAGGCGAAGTATTCGCAACAAAAATAACCTACTAATAAAACCAACATAAGGAACCACCCATGATTTACGCAATCGCGGGAGGCGCTCGCATGGGTGCCTTCCAACTAAATGAATCTTTACTTGAACGAATCACCCGTAAATTACGTGACGGATGGAAAAGAGTTGAGGTCTTATTATGCGCAATGAAATAGCCATCAATCACCAGATGCTTCGTGCTGCACAGAACAAAGCAGTAATAGCCAGATTTATTGGTGATTCCAAAATGTGGCTTGAAGCAAATAAAGCGATGAAATCAGCTATCAACCTTCCGTGGTATCGCAGGAAATGAGTTTTACAGATAACTGGTCAGACGAAGAATTCATTCGTCAGATTAAAGAATTAATCGGTAACGAAGGAGATATTCATGTCACTTGCAACCACAGTGAAGGAGAGCAAGTTACAGAGACGCATGTACACGCAGAAAGCTCTCTGGTATCGCCATAATGGTGACCGCGAAGGAATGCGGGTATGCCTTAATTTGTCCCGAGTCGAAGTATTAAATCAGCGTTATTTCCTTGGGCCGTGTCCATTCTGAGAGCAATCATATGAGCAAAGAATTTTACGCAAGACTGGCAGCTATTCAGGAGAATCTGAACGCGCCAAAGAATCAGTACAACTCATTCGGCAAATATAAATACAGAAGCTGCGAAGATATTCTTGAAGGCGTTAAGCCGTTACTGAACGGTCTGTTTTTATCAATCAGCGATGAAGTTGTGTTGATTGGTGATCGGTATTACGTGAAAGCCACGGCAACTATTACCGATGGCGAAAACAGTCATACGGCAACCGCTCTTGCACGAGAGGAAGAAAGCAAGAAAGGAATGGATTCTGCACAAGTTACGGGAGCTACAAGCTCTTATGCACGCAAGTATTGCCTCAATGGTTTGTTCGGCATTGATGATGCGAAAGATGCAGATACAGACGAGCATAAACATCAGCAGAACGCAGCAGCAAAGCAATCAAAACCATCACTTACACCTGAACAGGTTCTAAAAGCATTCACTGACGCAGCAATGCAGAAAAACACCGTAGAAGAGCTTAAACAGGCGTTCGCCAAAGCGTGGAAGATGCTCGAAGGGACGCCGGAGCAGCACAAAGCGCAGGACGTTTACAACATCAGACGAGACGAATTAGAAGGGGCAACTGCTTAATGGCACATTCGATTACAGTAAGACTAAACAAACCCGCAAGAGAGTTTCAGGGCGGGGAAAATATCGGATTCAACATCCGTGCTGGCGTTCAGTATTACGATCGCCAGACAAAAAAGAAAGAATGGACAAACTACAGCGCCGTTGTATTTGCCAAGCCGGGAGCGCAAGCGGATTACTATCGTAGCGTTCTGGTTGAAGGAGGCATTGTAGAAATTACCGGAGAAAACATCAGGGTTGATGTTTATCAGGGGCAAAATGGTCAATCAATCACTCTTGAATTACTGAATGCAAAGATTGGATTTGCAACTTCAGGAAACAGACAACAGCAGCAAAGTAGCAATCATCAAAATAATCCTGAATACGACGATTCCATCCCATTCTGATTTAGAAAAATAAGGATTTAATTATGCCAGCGCCTTTGTATGGTGCGGATGACCCGCGCCGCTGTTCCGGCAATTCCGTATCGGAGGTGCTGGATAAATTCAGAAAAAACTACGATCGAATAATGTCTCTACCGCAGGAAACGAAAGAGGAAAAGGAATTTCGCCACTGTATATGGCTTGCAGAGAAAGAAGAACGCGAGCGAATTTACCAGACATCAATCCGACCATTCCGCAAAGCCACATATACCCACTTCCCTGAATATATCGACCCGCGCCTGCGTAATTACCGCTCACGCTATGGCGCTATCAGTAATGACTGAGGAATTTACCATGAGAGGACTTGCTTAAGAGAAAGAGTTTCGGTTCTGTTAATGACAACAAATATCTGAATGCGATGTGGCGGAGTGGGAAGAAATGAAACAAATGTCACTAATTGAGATGGATGGTTTTCTGAAAGGTAAATGCATCCCAAGTGATTTAAAGGTTAACGAAACAAACGCTGAATACCTTGTCCGTAAGTTCGGTGAACTTGAATCAAAACTGGAAACGGCGTTGCGGGAGTGTAGTTCTGCTGGAATCACGATTGATAACCTTGAGGCTAAATGCGCGAAGATGGCTGCTGAAAATACCTCACTTAAGCAATCTGAGAAGGAATTTAATGACTTTTGTCGTGAGGAGTTTAGCGAATGGGAAGATGATGTTACTGAAACCCCAGCCACCGATGCTTTTCTGGCTGAAGTGCGGGCGCAGGGGGTGGATGCTGCTATAGAAGCTGCAAAAAATCTGGTGGCCCAAGAATATGAGTATAAGGATTTCAAAGCGGCGCAGAGTGATTGCTGTATGCACCCTGGTTCAGACCGGGTAGGGAAGGTTGAAATGACTGAGTGGTTAGTTGACTTTGCTGCCCAGCTTCGCAAAGGAGGCAACCAGTGACTGTATGTCTTATTGATAAACGTCGACGTGGGCAACAAATACCATCTGTTGAAATGCCGAATCACACATGGTTTTGCGTACTTGATATCGATGGTATGGATACGTTGGTTGACACTCGTCATTACTGCGATACCGCAACAGCTACTCCGGCGAAAGCAAAGAAAATGGCTGCTCTGATAGAAAACTGGACTCCACCTGATGGTTGGTGCAATGGGAATGATCGAGATTGGCACGAAAAAATGAAGGGCTATATCTGCGATTTTTTACGTAAATGCAACGGCTTCAGGGGGATGTGATATGACCAAAATTAACTATCAGGCACTGCGTGAGGCGGCAGAACGTGCAATTCCGGCAATGGAACGCCTGTTAATGTTGCCAGTTGATGATGATTTGTTAAGTGAACAGGAACTTAAGGATTACGGTGTGGATATTGATGCGCTCAACGCCTTCAAATTTCTGACCGGACCAGAAACCGTGCTGGCGCTGCTGGATGAACGGGAAAGAAACCAGCAATACATCAAACGCCGCGACCAGGAGAACGAGGAAATTGCGCTAACGGTAGGGAAGCTGCGCGTTGAGCTGGAAGCTGCAGAGAAGCGCATTGCAGAACTGGAAGCCGAACCTGTAAGCCAAACTTACAAGTTGAACGAGCTGTCGGGCAACTATCCGGTAACTCCGGATGGTTGGATAAGCTGTAGTGAGCGAATGCCCGCTCAAGATGATTGGATTTTAATTTATTCAAAGCACGGCGAGTATATGGCAGGACAGGTACAAGGGGAATACGTGGAGTTGAGCGACGGCACTTTATCGTGGTTAGGGAACGCCTTGTACTGGATGCCTCTACCGGAACCGCCGCAGGAGGTTAATTGATGGTCTCCTTCGCGAAATATACGATTATTGACTGGATAGCATTCATTCAGGTTTTGCTCATCTGGTTTTATATGGCTTACAGGAGTGGACAGTGGATTGTCAGTGTAGCCTGTAGCAATGGATGGCGTTGGTGGAACCGAAAGAATAAAAAAGCGCTGGCCTTGGCTTCGTTTTACGAAGCATTCAATCTTAACAGTCTTCAGCCTGGTTCTGTCGTTGTAGTCACCACTCAAAGCGGCATGACGATACAAATTCACAAGCCAAAGGAGGAAGGTCGTGGCTAACCTGCAACTTGCCGTTAAAGGTGAATACTTCGATGCCATGATTCGCGGAGAGAAAACGGAAGAGTATCGCCTGTGTAATGACTACTGGAATAAGCGAATTATGTTCCGCGAGTATGACCGCCTGATTATCACAAAGGGATATCCGAAGCGCGACGATTCCAGCCGCAGAATTGACGTCCCGTATGACGGATATGAAATCAAGACAATCACACATCCGCACTTCGGCGATAAACCGGTAAAGGTGTTCGCTATAAAGGTGAATATCGACAATGAATGATAATCCTCGCACTCGCGGGGATTTCTTTTATCTGAACTCGCTACGGCGGGTTTTGTTTTATGGAGATGATAAATGCACTTCCGAGTCACAGGTGAATGGAATGGAGAGCCATTCAACAGAGTTATCGAAGCAGAGAACATCAACGACTGCTATGACCACTGGATGCTGTGGGCGCAGATAGCACATGCAGACGTAACTAATATTCGAATTGAAGAACTGAAAGAACACCAAGCCGCCTGATGGCGGTTTTTTATTGCCTGATTTGCAGGTTCGATTCCCTATTCGGAGATAGCACTCATGCAACACGAACTACAACCTGATTCACTGGTTGATTTGAAATTCATCATGGCCGATACTGGCTTCGGTAAAACCTTCATCTATGACCGGATTAAGTCCGGCGACCTGCCAAAAGCCAAAGTTATCCACGGGCGAGCAAGATGGTTATATCGTGACCATTGTGAATTCAAAAATAAGCTCTTAAGCCGCGCCAATGGGTAAAATAGCGGGTAAAATATTTCTCACATCTAAAAAACACCATTCCAATCAATCCCCTGCCGCCTCAAGTAGATGTCTGCAGGGACACCATTCTTGTGTTTATCCCTAAAACCACGTAAAAACCGTAAATTATTAAATTCGCACTAGCAATGCCGAATAAGGCACACCAGGAACTCGTGGTCTTATTCATTATGAAGTGGTTTTTACCTGTTCTCTTAACCAAGTAATAAATGCCTCAATTTTTGGCCACTGCCTGCCCGGTAATGTAGTGATGTAATAATGCTGATGGCATTTCACCGTCATATCGCCAAACGGCGCGACGAGCTCACCACTGGCAAGCCTTTTTTGTACCAGACGTTTCCTTCCCATCGCCACCCCAATATGATTCATCGCGGCGATAACGGCTAAATCAGAGCGATCAAAGCCAATTCCAGAAGATGTCGGCAAATTAACCGCATAATGTTGCGCCCAACTATGCCATTCATCCGTACCGGAGTCGTTGCTCCATGCCTGTCTGTCATGGAGCAACGTACAGTGACGCAGGTTAATTACCGTGTTGGTTAAATCATGTCTATGAGCGTACTCCGGGCTGCAAACTGGCAGGATTTCTTCATCCATCAGAAAGTGATGAGCCAATTGCGCTGACGGCGCATCATCAAAGTAGATCGCCAAATCGATTCCGGCACGTTGCAAATTGACATTGTCATTACCAGTGAGCACGGTGAGCGAAATAGACGGATATCGGCGTGTAAAGTCACCTAATGCGGGCACCAACCAGCATTGGGCGATAGAGGGCCGGGAATACAACGTTAACGTTCCCGATAACTCCTGATTTTTGATATCCAGAATTTCCTGATTCAGGGTATCCAGCGACGATTTTAGCGCCCAATAAACACGTTTCCCCTCGTGCGTTAATTCCACTTTGCGATGGGAACGAACAAACAACTGAATACCTAATTCTTCTTCCAGCTGATTGATACGGTGACTTACCGCACTGGGGCTCAGCGACAATTCCTCTGCCGCAAGGGCGAAGGACTGATGCCTGGCAGCCACTTCAAAAGTATGCAGTTTTGATAGTTGCCAGCCGTTAAGCAGTCGATTTCTTATTTCACGAAGGGGTTCCATAATCACCTCATTTTTCTCTTAAGTGTAAAAAAATAGCGGCAAAATTTCAGCTTCTAGGTGAGCTAAAGTGAACCATATCTCAATTCACCTTCATTTTTAGATGTAAATCACTCCATTGATGCAATTTAGCTCACGTGAAAGGCAAATTTTATCGTTTGTCAGCCTGCGTTGTTTTTTTGTCCAATATCATCAGGTTAATCACAGGGGAAGGTGAGATATGCACTCTCAAATCTGGGTTGTGAGCACGCTGCTTATCAGCATCGTGTTAATTGTACTGACCATCGTGAAGTTCAAATTCCACCCGTTTCTGGCGCTGTTGCTGGCCAGCTTCTTCGTGGGAACGATGATGGGCATGGGGCCACTGGATATGGTAAATGCTATTGAAAGTGGAATTGGCGGAACGCTGGGGTTCCTCGCTGCGGTTATCGGCCTTGGCACGATACTGGGAAAAATGATGGAAGTATCCGGGGCCGCAGAAAGAATTGGTCTGACACTTCAACGCTGCCGGTGGCTTTCAGCTGATGTCATTATGGTGCTGGTTGGCCTGATTTGCGGCATCACGCTGTTTGTTGAAGTGGGCGTCGTGCTATTGATTCCTCTGGCTTTTTCAATTGCCAAAAAAACCAATACCTCATTGTTAAAGCTGGCCATTCCGCTGTGTACCGCATTGATGGCAGTGCACTGCGTGGTTCCCCCACATCCGGCTGCTTTATATGTTGCCAATAAGCTGGGCGCAGATATCGGTTCGGTGATCGTCTACGGTTTGCTGGTTGGGCTGATGGCATCACTGATCGGTGGCCCACTTTTCCTTAAATTTCTGGGGCAACGACTGCCCTTTAAACCTGTACCCACAGAGTTTGCCGATCTCAAAGTTCGCGATGAAAAAACACTACCGTCATTAGGCGCAACGTTATTCACCATACTGCTACCCATTGCGCTGATGTTGGTTAAAACGATTGCCGAATTGAATATGGCGCGTGAGAGTGGTTTGTATACCTTGCTTGAGTTTATTGGCAACCCTATCACTGCCATGTTTATCGCCGTATTTGTCGCCTATTATGTGTTGGGTATACGTCAGCATATGAGCATGGGGACGATGCTCACACATACGGAAAATGGTTTCGGTTCTATTGCTAATATTTTGCTGATTATCGGGGCCGGAGGCGCATTCAACGCCATTTTAAAAAGCAGCAGTCTCGCTGATACGCTGGCAGTTATTCTCTCCAATATGCATATGCACCCGATTCTTCTGGCCTGGTTGGTGGCACTTATTCTGCATGCTGCAGTGGGCTCCGCTACGGTGGCAATGATGGGGGCAACGGCAATTGTTGCACCCATGCTGCCGCTGTATCCCGACATCAGCCCGGAAATTATTGCAATTGCCATCGGTTCAGGTGCGATTGGCTGCACGATCGTTACGGACTCGCTTTTCTGGCTGGTGAAGCAATATTGCGGTGCTACGCTCAATGAAACATTTAAATACTATACGACAGCGACATTTATCGCTTCAGTCATCGCTCTGGCGGGCACATTCCTGCTGTCATTTATCATCTAAGCGCAAAGAGACGTACTATGGAAAACGCTAAAATGAATTCGCTCATCGCCCAGTATCCGTTGGTAGAGGATCTGGTTGCTCTTAAAGAAACCACCTGGTTTAATCCTGGCACGACCTCATTGGCAGAAGGTTTACCTTATGTTGGCCTGACCGAACAGGATGTTCAGGACGCCCATGCGCGCCTGTCTCGTTTTGCGCCGTATCTGGCAAAAGCATTTCCTGAAACGGCTGCCGCGGGGGGGATTATTGAATCAGAACTGGTTGCTATTCCTGCTATGCAAAAACGGCTGGAAAAGGAATATCACCAGCCGATCGCCGGGCAATTGCTACTAAAAAAAGACAGCCATTTGCCGATTTCCGGCTCCATAAAAGCACGTGGCGGGATTTATGAAGTCCTGGCCCATGCTGAAAAACTGGCTCTGGAAGCGGGTTTGCTGACACTTGAGGATGATTACAGCAAACTGCTTTCCCCGGAGTTTAAACAGTTCTTTAGCCAATACAGTATTGCTGTGGGATCAACCGGAAATCTGGGGTTATCAATTGGTATTATGAGCGCCCGCATCGGCTTTAAAGTAACGGTGCATATGTCTGCTGATGCCCGCGCCTGGAAAAAAGCGAAACTGCGCAGTCATGGCGTTACTGTCGTGGAATACGAGCAAGATTATGGTGTTGCTGTCGAGGAAGGACGTAAAGCAGCGCAGTCTGACCCGAACTGTTTCTTTATTGATGACGAGAATTCCCGCACGTTGTTCCTTGGATATTCCGTCGCAGGCCAGCGTCTTAAGGCACAATTTGCTCAGCAAGGTCGCATCGTCAATGCTGATAACCCTCTGTTTGTCTATCTGCCGTGTGGTGTTGGCGGTGGTCCTGGTGGCGTCGCATTCGGACTTAAACTGGCGTTTGGCGATCATGTTCACTGCTTTTTTGCCGAACCAACGCACTCCCCGTGTATGTTATTAGGCGTCCATACCGGATTACACGATCAGATTTCTGTTCAGGATATTGGCATCGACAACCTTACCGCTGCCGATGGCCTTGCGGTTGGTCGCGCATCGGGCTTTGTCGGGCGGGCAATGGAGCGTCTGCTGGATGGCTTCTATACCCTTAGCGATCAAACCATGTATGACATGCTTAGCTGGTTGGCGCAGGAAGAAGGTATTCGTCTTGAACCATCGGCACTGGCGGGTATGGCCGGGCCTCAGCGCGTGTGCGCATCAGTAAGTTACCAACAGATGCACGGTTTCAGCGCAGAACAACTGCGTAATGCCACTCATCTGGTGTGGGCGACGGGAGGTGGAATGGTGCCGGAAGAAGAGATGGAGCAATATCTGGCAAAAGGCCGCTAATTAATTTTCAATGCAGCATCGCCATCCTTTCCCTGGGTGAGCGATGCTGCCGATGGCGCAGGCTTAAGATTCTACCGTCTTACCTGCTATAGCTCTCTCTTTTTACCATCACCCAACACCTTTCGCTGTAAACGGCGGTTTCGCAAACCAAACCAATACCGTAAGTAAGATAAAAGCAATAGCCGCCATACGGAAAATCTCATTTGCAGAAATTGAAAGTGACTGCTGAGTTATTTCATTATTAATTTCATTAAGAACCCCTGAAAGCGAACCATAGTATTTATCCATAATTTGTGACGATGAATTAAACACGGGGTTAAATTGATCGATGGTTGCTGTCAACTGACTATGGTGTAATGATTCTCGGCGTCCCCACAGCGTCATTGTCAACGACGTACCAACTGATCCTGACAAGGTACGAAAAAAATTACTCATACTCGAGGCATTGGCAAATTTATTATCTGGCAAACCTGAAAACGAAATCGTTGTTAAGGGTAAAAAGAAACAGGCGACGGCGAATCCCTGAAAAAACTGTGGCAAAATGATGCCTGTAAAATCAATCGTTGGCATAAATGTCACAGAACGCCAGTAATAGCAAACCGCATACATTAAAAAACTAAATGTCACCAACAACCGCATATCAATTTTGTTGCCATAACGTCCTATCAAAGGTGATATTAATAGCGGCATGATGCCGATGGGCGCATAGGCAAGTCCGGCCCATATCGCATTATACCCCATCGTTTCCTGGAGTAACTGCGGCATAAGGACTATCGCCCCAGAGTAAAATAAATATGCGCATGTGATACTCACAATACCAATGGTGAAATTACGGGACTTAAACAAAATGAGATCAAGAATCGGGTTCTCTGAGGTCGACTCCCAAATGACTAAAGAGATCAGAGAAATAACTGATACTACTGTTAATATTATTATTGTATTCGAGTTGAACCAATCCAGATCGCGCCCTTTATCAAGCATAATTTGCAAGCCACCAACACCGAGC